>ENA-OWNT01001187-OWNT01001187.1-seawater-metagenome-genome-assembly--contig:-NODE-1187-length-35736-cov-5.478645_pt1 | contig 35736 bp, 26 predicted proteins | sample MGYA00238136_ERZ651165 | MGnify/ENA primary metagenome ERZ651165 (study PRJEB26861, sample SAMN08777766) | seawater metagenome | isolation source: coastal seawater | place: USA: Florida | collected...
AGTGCAGGCGGTTCGGGTTGCGGATTGAAGCCCACGATAGCTATGCCCTCAAAAATAGGGTCATCTGATTCACTATCATCGGGCAGAATCAGAGCAGGCGGTTCGGGTTGTGGATTGAAGCCCACGATAGCTATGCCCTCAAAAATAGGGTCGCTTGATTCACCTTCTTCAGGAGGAGGTTCCGGTTGCGGGTTGAAGCCCACAATAATCACGCCATTCATGATAGGCTCTGTCGATTCACCATCATCAGGCGGGATGATTCCAGGAAACTCAGATTGCGGATTGAAACTCGAATTTGAACCGAGGCAGACATATCCACCACTTTCGCCCTCTCCGAGGATTAGTTGTGTCCCGTTACTAAAGACCATCCCGGTGAAAACGATGCCATCATCCGGCGGAGGTATCATATAGGGGCTAAGCGGATTAGCACTGAAATTGTCGGTGACAATCGCCCATAGTGGAACGGGGTCGGTATCATCCTGTGGCACTGTTTCGACGAGCAGCAAGCCCTCTTCCGACAGATAATCCACATTGAATGGTAATCCGGCTTCACCAACACCAATTAGAAGCGCATTGCCCTCCCCCACAGGCAAAAGTAACGCAGGGTTACCATCTCCACCGAAATTGCTATCGTTAATCAACATTGCACAAATCTGATACAGCGGGTTGTCCGATGGTGGTGGCGGCGCAGGATTGAATCCAGGGTCTTCTTCCAGCTCATAGGAGAAATCCTGCCAGCAATTATTATCATCATCAGAGTCAGAATCACCCGGAAACGGATTAATCGGCGAATAGCCTAAATACAGTCCGAAGCCCACAAAGAGACCGTCACTCTCGCGCTCTATAGGGAGAGATTCGCGCTCAAAACAACCCGGCGGGAAGGTCTCAGTCGAAATCTCGCCGTTGCATTCGTAAATACGCTCCAGACCGTCGTAGTCGTAAATATCATCATCACACTGCGTGATTGTCTGTGCTTCTGTGAAAAAACTTAATCCTTCGCCCGTGCAAATCTGGAGATAGGCAGGTTCAAGCGGGTCAAGCGGTGAGTCCGGGTTTAGCACGACTTCGCGTATACTCTGATTGAAATTATCTGTGCCCGTTTGCGTTGAACCCGATGGCTCACGCTGTAAAACAGTCATCAAATTGGAACAATCGCCTTCGAGACGTACCACGTCAGCGAAAGCCCATCCACCCTGTGTCAAATACCAGATGTCATTCTCAGGAATCGAAATTACCAGTTTTTGACTCACAGGATAGGTCTGTGATGGTATAAGCACGCCGACAATTGGTGCATCTGTTTGAGGCATTTGACGTACATTGACGTTATACAAACCAGATGTCGCAATCATGCAAGGTCCATCCGGTTCGATGACAGGCAAACTGATGACCGGAGGTAAATTTGAGGAAGACCCTTCCGGGCAACCACTGTTATCTGCGTGTCCACCCTGATCGGGACAGGCATCTTCACTATCAGGTGTACCATCGCCGTCGCTATCGTCCGGCAAAGGACAGCCAGCATTTTGAGCAGGTCCGCCCGAGTTCGGGCATCCGTCTGCCCCGTCCGTTACACCATCCCCATCAGCATCAGGGATGTTTGACTGAGGAACTTCGGTCGCAGGACAGGTAACAGGTCGTCCGAATGAGTCCCTACACTGTGCGGAGACTTCTATAGATGAAAGTCCAAAAAGAAAGAAGGTTGCAAATAAAAGAAGTAAAGAGCTGAATCTATAACTGAGTTGCATTATTATACCCCATATTTTATTTCACTCACTATTTCGTAGTATATTACAAATTGTATAAATTACGATTTTTATAACAACTTTTATACAGGATATTTATTCATCAGTTTTGATACAATAGACTGGATTTAGACAAGAAAACCCTGAAAAAAGAGATTATTTGATGCAGGATTGGTTACTGGCACGCGCTCAGGCAAGCCCTGACAAAATTGCGATAATTGAACAGGTTAGTCCCTCAAAAAGCTATGCCCTCAGCTACGGGCATTTAAATCACCGTGTTGATATGATGTGCACGCAAATGTTAGGCGCTGGCATCGAACCCGGTCAGCATGTCGCGATGTTAATGATGAATAGTACCCTGGCGATTGTGCCGTTTTTCGCTGCGATGCGACTCGGATTGGTATTTGTGCCACTCAATACCCGCCTCACCATAGATGAAATTGACTTTCAACTGACTCAAGCCGATGTTGACTGGCTACTCCCTTATGGCACAACCGATATGCTTGCCGGATTGCGTGATAAAGGTCATAGAATAGCCAATCTTGAAAAAGCGAAAAAATCAAAAGCTAAAATCCCGCCCCGTGAAATCAATCTTGATGACCCGTTTTTCATCGTGCATACATCGGGCACAAGTGGTAAACCGAAAGGCGCAACACTCACTTACGGAAATGTTTTCAGCAGTGCGATGTCGAGCGCTTATCGTATCGGGCATTTACCGGATGATAGATGGCTCTGCGTTTTGCCGCTCTTTCATGTCGGCGGATTAAGCATTCTGATTCGGGCTGTTTTATATGGCATTACGGTCGATTTACGGGAGAAATTTGATGTGGAAAGCATCAATCACGCGCTAACAAATGAAGATGTCACGCTGGTTTCACTTGTGCCGACTATGCTTTATCGTTTGCTGGAAAACCGTTCAGGAGACGACTGGAATCCTAAATTGCGATTGGTGCTATTAGGAGGTGCAGCCGCAACGCCCGAACTGATGGGACGCTGTATCGCGGAAAAAATCCCTGTCGCAACGACTTACGGGCTATCCGAGGCAGCGAGTCAGGTCGCAACCACCCTGCCCGGTGATGCTGTCCGAAAACCGGGAACTGTCGGTAAGCCCTTGATGTTCACACAGGTCAAAATAGTGGATGAGCATGGCAATCCCCAAAAATCGGGCGACTATGGCGAAGTGCTGGTCAAAGGGCAGACGGTCATGCAGGGTTACTATAACAATCCCGATGCAACCTCGAAAACGATTGTCGATGGATGGTTACACACAGGCGACATTGGCTATCTGGATGAAGATGGCGATTTATTTTTAGTACAACGGCGCAGTGATTTGATTGTCACAGGTGGCGAGAATGTTTATCCGGCAGAGGTCGAAGCCATATTGAGGCAACATCCCGCGATTAAAGAAGTGGCTGTCGTCGGTCTCCCTGACCCTGAATGGGGACAAAAAGTCGCGGCTGCAATTGTGCTGGACGAAAATGAATCGGCTAGTGAGATAGACATAGAAAATTATAGCCGTGAGCATCTCGCTGGCTACAAAATCCCCCGTGTTATTCGCTTTGTCGAAGAACTCCCTCTGACAGGCAGTGGTAAAATTCAGAGGAATGCAGTCCAGGAATTGTTTTATTAACCACAGAGTTGCCCATGAAAAAATACACCACGAGCAATGAAAATTGGACGGTTGAGATGTATCTCAACCCTACGAACCATTATTAACAGGGCATTATGTAGGGATGGAATATATTCCATCCGCCGCTCTCCCATTTCTATTTTCAGGAGAGAACACAAAGAAAAAAGGGAATAGTCCCTCTCCATAGCGAGTAAAGTGATGAGATTCACTCAAACTATACCGTCATTAGCTGTGAAAATTACGCCAGACAGGAGATGAGCATGAATGGGGAGGGATTTAGGGAGGGGTTTGACCTGCAAATTTCATGACAATGTCCGCGTTAGTTTAGCGAACAGGACACTTTACTCCAATTGGACAAAATAGCGTGAAAGATAGAATAGATGAAGCAACAATTACAGGACACAATCATTTTTCTTCACGGATTTACGGGGAGCAATGCCGACTGGATTAATATAGCGGCGGTGCTTGCCCCATCCTGCAACATCATCACACCGGACATTGTGGGACATGGTAATGCTATCTCGCCGGAAAACAGCGATGATTATCGAATGGAAATAGTCTCAAAGACGATCATTGCCCTGACTGATAGTCAATTCAATCTTATCGGCTATTCGATGGGTGGACGATTAGCACTCTATATCGCGACGCATTATCCCGATAAAGTAAAATCACTCACTTTGATTAGTGCCTCACCCGGACTAAAAACGCAAACCGAACGTGAAGCACGCCGCAAATCCGACAATGAATTAGCCGACAAAATCGAGAAAAACGGCATTGAGTGGTTTGTCGATTTCTGGGAAAACTTACCGCTCTGGGATAGTCAATCACCGGAACTGAAAGCGGAGTTACGCGAAAAACGTCTCAAAAATAACCCGGTCGGACTGGCGAATAGTCTGCGCGGGATGGGGACAGGCGTCATGCCCTCGCTGTGGGAGAAATTGCCCGATTTACCAATGCCCGTGAAATTGATTGTCGGGGAGTTGGATACAAAATTCGTCGGCATCAATCAAGAAATGGCGAATCTGATTCCAGATGTGAATTTGACGATTATTCCCGATGCCGGACATGCCGCACATCTCGAAAAACCGGATGAATTTAAAGAAATCTTGCTCGAATTCTTGAACAGGCATAAAACACCATAACTTGCCCAATCATTTCCCCTTCACATTTGTGCAGAGACAGCATATGTTTATGCGAAAAATTAGTTATTATTGCTAACAAAAGACATCCAATTCAAAGGGGATATGAGAATGCCGCCCAATCGCATAGTAGAATTACGTTCAGAAATCGATGAAATCAACCTGCAACTATTAGAATTACTCAATAAACGTGCCAGTGTTGCCAGTGAAATTGGTAAACTCCAATTACAACATGGTAGCCAGATTTACGATCCGCAACGTGAATCACAGATGCTGACTGAGCTTCAAATGGCAAACAAAGGTCCATTCAGCAATGAGACCATCAGCGCATTATTCAAAGAAGTATTTAAAGCCACACTGAATCTGGAAGAAAAAGAAGCGCGTGCTAATTTCCTCGTCCAGAGAAAATCACCTGACCAGAAAACGATCATCGAAATGCCGGATGGTTCACACATCGGTAACGGCAAATTCACTGTGATTGCGGGTCCCTGCGCTATCGAAAGCTATGAGCAATATGATGAAGTTGCTGCTGCGCTCGTAGAAGAAGGCATCACAATTATGCGTGCGATGGCGTACAAGCCCCGAACCTCCCCCTATGATTTCCAGGGATTGGGCGAACCCGGCTTGAAGATTGCGCGTCAGGTCGCCAACAAATATGGCTTGATGCTGGTCAGTGAAGTGCTTGACCAATCACAATTGGCGATGATGGATGATTACGTCGATATGTTCTGGGTTGGCGCACGCAATATGGCAAATTCCTTCTTATTGCGTGGTATCGGGAAAATGAACAAGCCAGTTATCCTGAAACGTCACTTCGGCGCGACACTCAAAGAATTTGTGTATGCTGCTGAATACATCATGAGTGAAGGCAACAGCCAGATTATCCTGATGGAACGTGGTATCCGTACCTTCGCACAATGGACACGCAATACCCTCGATATTGGCGCTGTTCCTCTTCTCAAGCAAGAAACACACCTGCCTGTTGTCGTCGATGTTAGCCACAGTGCCGGACGCCGTGACCTCGCAATTCCCTTCGCACGGGTTGCTAAAGCCAGTGGCGCAGATGGTCTGATGGTCGAAGTCCATCCGAATCCGTCGGTTGCAATGAGTGACGCCAAACAGCAGTTGAGCATCCCTGAATTCAAGCAATTGATGCAAGAACTGCGTAAAATCAACACCGAACTCGACCCCGAACCTGCTGGTGACTGAGTCATATTCGCACAAAATTAGAAATGCCTTCATACTATGTGAGGGCATTTTTTGATTCATGGAGCAGTTTATGGCATTCAATATTGAGCACGATTTCACCGATGGCATCGAGCGCGTCACGTATATTCCACACGAGCAAAAGTTCGAGACTCCGATACTCTTTCAACATGGCGCGTGGCATGGAGCATGGTGCTGGAAATGGTGGCAGGAACTATTTGCAGAATGGGGATGGCTTTCGCACGCACATAGTCTGCCCTGTCATGGAAAATCGGAGCACCCGCGCAATATTCGCCTCTGTCATCTCGGCTATTATCGCGATGCACTTGCAAAACAAGTCAATCGTCTGGAAACAAAACCTGTTGTCATCGGGCATAGTATGGGCGGTGCAATCACTCAATGGTATCTGACGCATATTGGCGATTTACCCGCCGCCGTTTTACTCGCCTCTATGCCACGCTACGATCACTACCTTCGCTATATTATCGCTGACCCGGTTGGCATGATGATGGCAGGAGTCATGTTGCACTCGGGTGCGCTGGTTCGCTCTCCTGAACGTGCGGGAAAAATGTTCCTGAGCGAGGGCGCATTGATGACTGGAGAAGAACTTCACGCAAAACTCGATGCTGAATCCGCCCTGATGCCATTGCAACTCAATCCGTTAACATGGCATCCGAAGAAAAATCCCGATACCCCGGTTTTAGTGATGGCAGCCGAAAAAGACACGATTTTCACAATTAAAGAACAGAAAATTCTCGCAGAGCAATACGGCGGCGATTATTACCTCATCGAAAATACAGCGCATAATGCCATGATGGAACATAGTTACAAAGAATCAGCGCAATATTTGCATGAGTGGTTAATCGAGCAGGGGATACAATAAACAGCCACCGGAATTTACCCGATGACTGTTCTGTGTACATTTATAATCCGAAGAAGTCCCCGATAGCATCAATTGCTTTGTTGATGGACTTTGTGGAGAATCCTGCCGATTTGAGGGCTTTCTTAACTGTCTTTTTGCCATAATTGGCGGCTTTGAGTGCTTTCGCAACGTCTTTGCTACCCCAGCCGAGATTCTTGAGAGCATCGGCAATGTTATCGGAACTGAATCCCGCAGATTTGAGCGTTTTCGCGATGTCATTGCGCCCGATACCCAGATTCTTGAGGATGCGTCCGACATCTTTACTGCTGAATCCGAGGTTTTTGAGGCTGTTGGCGATTTCCTGTGTACTCTTACCCACCGATTTCAAAGCACTGCTAATCTGGTCTGCATTTTTGCCGAGTGATTTCAGTGCATTGGCAATTTCCTGTGTACCTTTTCCAGCATTCTTGAGGATTGAGGCAACTTGATTGGCAGTCTGGTTATAGGTATTTTGCATGGATTTTGCGATGTCATTGGTCGCGTATTGAGCATCTTTGAGGTAATTCGCTGCTGTTTGAGCCGCTGCCCCGTAACCGCGTTTGAGAATATCTGCTGCTGCCTCCGCCGATGCGCCTGCCCGTTTCAGTCCCTTTGCAACATCTGCTGCCGCATATCCGGCTGTTGCCAGTTCGGTCAGGTCGCGGTCAAGACGTTCGAAAGCATCTATTGCTGTATCAACCGACGCATTAAATCCATCTTTAATCGCATCGCCAACTTCTTCCGTTGCATCAACAATGCCATCTTCAATCGCATCGAGATATTTATCGAGGTCTTCAATCAAATCGGTGAAAATGTCTGTGGCTTTATCTTTGATTTGATTGGCAACTTTCGTAATGATTTTTCCGGCGTGGGAGAGATTCGCTGTCACACGCAAACGTGGCACGGTATATTGTGTGCCACCATAACGGAAACTGGCATTCATAATCAGTTCGAAATTGGGATTGGCACTCTGAACTGTCAGGGTACTATCGGCTTTCACACTGACACCATCCAGCTTAATTGTCCCGAAATCAACGCCATCGACCCGCAATTCAACTTTCAAATCGGGAATGGTGAAGTCAAAATCACCCGACGCATAGAAATAATTGCCAGAAAATTCACAGGCAAAGCTCATGGTCACGGCACGACTGCTCGTCTCATACTGGAAAATCAAACCGCTATCACCTGCCTGAATCAGCACCGAGGTATATGCCCCCAATAGTCCGGCTTCGGCTGAAATCAGTAAACGCTGATCTTCCGTACTGAGTTCAAGGTCAAGTGTGGGATTTTCTTGCTCACCTACCCCGCGCAGATAAAAGGCATTGATTAAATTGACAGAATCGAGATAACCCTCTGCATAGATGCCGCTATCGGGGTCGAGCTTTGCGGCTACCATCGCATCCCATCCCCATAAACTGAGCTTGCCGCCGAAAGCAACCCCCTGTGCATAGTCAATCGCGCCAATCGACGTATCCTCCGGCGCAATGTATATTTCAACATCTTCCATGCTGACATCAAATACTTTATTGAGTGTACGCCGTGTTGCTGATGGTAGTGCCTGATACGCAATTAGCGTCACAGGTGACATGGCAGTAATCAGTTGCAACAAGGTTATCTCAGACAGAGACCCCGCCAGCAAGAAATTGTCATAATCGTTGGAGTCAACCAGAATAGCAAGACTACCCTGCACATCACTGATAACCATCGTTCCCGCAACACCAATATTGTCCAGAAATGGTGCGAGATAAGTCATGCCGATTTGCGTTGCTGCTTGATGAATTTCCACACCAGGAATGCCGAATGGATTACGCCAGATAAGGTCTTCACTGCTTTCGTCGCCGCGCCCGCTACCGTTCATCGTAAATGCTGTTGTGATGGATTCCGGCTCAACTGAAATTTGCCCGGTGAATACCAGAGTTGTCCAGATGTCGTTAAATTCTTTCATAGTGATGGTCAAATCACTGAGGACACTAACACTGATTTCGCCATCTTTATCAATGCCAAATTCGACTTCTGCACGGGTCAGATCACATTTAAAACGTTTGCTCTTAATCAGGGCAACATCAAGGTCAAGTCCTAAGCCCATCGTGCCTTCTGCATCCGGTGGCGGGGTGAATCCGGCATAAAATTCTGCTGAATCAATGCCGAAAAAGTCTGAAATGAAGGTCAACACTTTATCGCCACTATTTTTCAGGTCAATCTCAGATTCGTAATTGAAGCCTTCCTGGTAATCAGGGTCGTTTGAGGTCGCCATGATAATCGAGGGATTCGCGAGGGCAATTGAGCCAGTCAGGTCGCTGAATACCCGTCCAATGCCCCATTTTGCGGGAGCAGCGCTACCTATGTCTGCCAGACTCAACGTGAAGCGTGCCTGTGCCACCCCGCCAACCTGATACAATGCCAGTGAAAGGCTTACATTTTCAACTGCGAGATATGTCACATTTCCTGTGACAACAACTCCCTATAAATCCATATCGAAGGCAACATTTGCGCCCTGAATAGTAAAAAACACGGGCAAAATGTTATCGAGCAGCGATACATCAACAAATGATTTCAACAAATTGTGTGATAATTCGAGATTGCCACCGCTATCAATGGCGTTTTCTAATTTGCTCTGAATCGTGTCTAAAACAGTCATGTAACCTCACAAACAAACTTATATAGTTGGAAAAACGTTTGTATTATCCGTCTATACAATATCATCTAAATTGCATGAGCTGTCTTAAGATTCAAAGTAGCTGAATGATTCGCCGAAAACACAACCTGCATCAGTTTACGTTTTAGTGACACAATAAAGGTCATTATAGGTCACAAGAGAGGTTATCATGGCAATTCATTATCAGATTTTAGGAGATAGTGGACGCGATAACGTCCTTTATGTCACGATTGATACCGGACAAAATATTTTTCGCCTGTTATTTGACTGTGGTTCGGATTGTTTATTACCTGCCCTCTCAATAGCCGATATTCAGTCAATCGACCATCTTTTCTTCTCACATTTTCATATGGATCACATTAGCGGTTTCGATACTTTCTTCCGCATCAATTATGGACGTGCCACCCGTGAAAATCATATCTGGGGTCCTGTCGGCGCTGCGGGTATCATGTGGCATCGGTTTCGAGGTTTTGGATGGAATCTCTACGATGAATTAGAGAGTGAATGGTATGTACACGATATTGATACAAATGTCATAGCCACTCATCTCTTCTTCGGATGCGATGCTTTTTTGCAGGGTTCACCTGTTAGCAGTGAGCCTTACAAGGTCAAAATTCTTGACAATTCATTTTATTCAGTTGAAGCCTATGTCATGAATCACAATACACCCTCGATTGCCTATATTGTTCGGGAAAAATCTAGCGTCAACATCGACACAGAAAAACTCGCCGATATGGGATTACGCGGTGGAAGCTGGATTCGTGACGTAAAGAGTCGAACAATTCCAGATGAAAAGCGTCTTGTAGTAGATGGGAAATCATACACAATTGGCGAGTTAAGAGCCTCTCTGCTGGTCGAAACGCCGGGCGACTCGATTGCTTATCTCAGTGATTTTCTCTTAGATGACGCCGCAGAAGATGTGCTATCCAGAGCATTGAATGGCGTTAAAACGATGGTCTGTGAGAGCCAATATCGACATGAAGATATTGAGCTTGCAGAGAAAAATTATCACATGACGGCAACGCAGGTCGCAAAATTAGCAAAACGGGCAAATGTCGAAAATCTAATCCTGTTCCATGTCTCAGATCGTTATGATAGGGATGGGTTAAGCACTATGCTTCATGAAGCACAGCAAATCTACCCGGATGCACAATTTCCGGCACACTGGCGTTTAGACAGTATACAAATGACGTAATTTTTCACGCCAGGCGACCTGTTCCTTGAGCGAAGTTTCATCACAAATCTGGTCGATATTGCCAATGCTCGACGGTAAATTCAATAATTGACGGACATCCTTATCGGTGATGCGCGAGTGGATGTCCGACGCTATCCGCCCACCATCCGCAACCGGGAATGGTCGATTGTGGAATTTTTTAGCAGCGACCTGTAGCGGCGGCATGATATTCTGTTGATTATGTTTATCAATCAGATATTCCACGACATGAGCATAGGCAGAGGCACGTTCATGCCAATCACGGGCAAGTTGCATCCGCCGTAACATAGGAACGAGCATATCCGCACAGGCAAGTTGATTAAAAGCTGTCCCGAACCATTTGGCATAGGGAGCAAATTGTTTCTCAAGCAAAAAACACAGTCGCATCACATCTTGAACAATGCGTGAGGCAATAATATCCGCGCCGAGTTCATCCCCGACATAACCTGCCCTGCCCATCAAATGTTCTTCTTCACCGATGCGATTCCATTGTGCTGCCATCAAATACAACCACAAATCATCGGGATACCAGCCGAGCGTTGCACGAATTGAGGTTAAATCGCCTTCGCCATCATGGAAAACAGCCCCGGAGGTTATCGCACGCAATTTTTGTGAGGGAAAGGTCAACCAGTCGATAATGCCCGGTGTTTCATCAATATCCCATGCCAGAAGATAGCGGAAATAATCACGAATTGTGACAGAATGCACCTGATGATTGACTGCGCCGCGTGTTGTAATCGCCATCACACGGGTTTGAGGGGCTTCCGGTGCAAAGATAAAATTGGTCGCGTATCCCCGAAAATGATGGGGCAATTCATGTCGCATCAACTCATTGATGACAGGAATCAGGTGGACATGCTCGTCCGTTAGAAAAATCGTGACAGAGGGACCCCAATCATGATCGGTAGACATCTTATCATCATAACCGAGTACCTCGCTCCCGCGCCCGATTAATCCGGCAGCATAGTCGAGCTCAGGGTCATGATTCTCTAAAATCGGTTTGACAATCTCTTCAAAAAATTGACGGCTCAGTTCAAGACCTTTAATAAAAGGAGGCATGTCGTCATTTCCATTCCCGATAAATAACAAAAAATACGCTAAGACCAGCCGATAACGAGTCTCAGGTTATTATAACCAATTTAGGCGATCGAAAAAATTGATGTCAGGAAACAATTTTGTGATATTGAAGAGGAATAAGGGGAACAGAGTAGCCGTTCCCCCTGTGAATTTACTCTGTTACCAGTCGATAGAGGGTGCTGGTCAGCAGTTCGATGCGGTCAAGCAAGCCAGGATAATAAATTTTCTCGCTATCGGTGTGAATGCCCTGTGCCGGAACACCCATCCCGCAGATAGATGGTGTGCCCGCGTAACTTGTCCAGTTAGCATCACTACCACCCCCGCGTGCGATTGGCACAACATTTTGTTGCAAGCGATTTGATTCTTCGATAACAATGTCAATCAATTTCTGATTTTCTGCGCTGCGCTCCATCGGTGGAATGAAGGTGTCCATGTCATAATCAACAGAATCACTTTTGCCAGATTCTTCGTTGGTGATATAGCTACGGTCTAATATCGCTTCGATTGCATGTTGAATGCGTTGACCATCTGCCAGCGATTCGAAACGCCAGCTAACCGTACCTTTCATGATACCGGAAACAGTATTCGGAGAGATTCCGCCCTCACCCATGCCAACGGTTACAGAAATGCCATTATCCCAATCATTGAGCGCTTTCAAATCCAGCACACGACGGGCATAACTTTCGATAGCATCCACACCGAGATGAGGTGTTCCCGAGTGACAGGCATCGCCATGAATGGTGAAATAATATGCGCCATATCCGCGTCTTTGATACACAACACCGAGATCAACATCCGGGGTTAATTCAGCCTGTGGAAAACCGGGTTCAAGTCCGATGCAGTAATCTGCGCCGGAGTGTCCTTCACTATACCAGTCACGGATAGTCGGTGAGCCTTTTTCTTCGTCAGCACTGACCACCATTTTGACATCAAAATCATCGGTTAATTGTGAGAGCGCCAGCATCGACCATAGTCCGACAATTAATCCACCTTTGATGTCGCCTGTGCCGGGTCCCTGAATAAACCCGTCGCCAATTTCTTCAAAATGCTGGAAATCACCATCCGGCGGGAAAACCGTGTCCATGTGGCTGATGAGTAAGATTTGCGGTTTTTTCTGACCATTGCCAGCGCTAATCAAACGATGACGTGCATTGACAGTTTGCACAGTAAAACCGAGGTCTTCCGCCAGTATAGACATCGCATCCATACCTTCATCGACACCGTCGGTATTCGCTGTGTAGGTATTAATTTCAACAAGGTCTTTTAATGCCGCTTTGACAGACGGCGACTGTTCATCTATCCATTGTCTGAGTTCTGTTAGTTGCATTGAGATACATTTTCCTGATGTGATTGACTATGAGCGCTTATCATACCCCTGATTTGCCTCAGAAAATAGGATTTTGTTAACCTTTTATTATGACATTTAACGCAAATTTACCAGTCAACAATACAGGGATTGCCTGTAAATTGTGAGCTTTCGTCGGTATATTGCATCAATTCGATTGCAACGCCGTGCGGGTCAGTAATCCATGCTTGATAGGATTGGTCGCCGCCCTGTTTTTTATCTGTGACAGGGACACCTTTTGCTTTCAGATCAGCGATAGCCGCGTCTAAATCTTCTACTTCCAGACAGAGGTGACGCATAATCGGGCGTTCTAAATTAGCTGTGCCTTCTTCAATGAAAATTTCAATGTAAGTATTTGCACCGCATTTGACATAGAAACCGTACAATTCACCATCTTTCAGGAAATCGAAACCGCGTTCCATGCCAAGTTTATTGCAATAGAAATCTTCTGCTGCGGCTAAATCATTCGCGCCGATGCAAATATGGGCAACCTGTTTGATGTTCATGCTGTATCCTCCGGGTACTATTTGAAATTGCCTCTACAGTACCCGGATTTGATGCGAAAACCAAATGAATTGGTGCTATTCAGTCACAACCGACTGGATAATCTCACAGGGGACTTCTTCTTCGTTGATTGTGATCGTGACATCAGGTTCAGCGTTTTCACAGGCAGAGATGTGTTCCGGTGTCACCCGTTCACTGATCGCATGTTGATAGGTACTCTCTGCGCCGATAGCAAATAATCCGAGGAATACCAGCAGCAACACCACATAATTGACTGCTGCGAATGCCATCCGCCACGAAATTTTCTTGTGAATATCAATCGGGGCGGGATAGTGCTTGCCCGGTCCATAAAGCAGGAAAACGAGCAATGCAGCGTGCAGATGCGTGTGACCTATAATTTCCACTTTACCGAATACCAGTGTTGTCGAGAAGAAGACCAGCGTCACAACCAGGCTGAGAGGTCGTCCGAGCAAGCCAATTATCAGCAAATAGCCGAGTGTGAACTCAACGAATGCCGCCCCGACTAAGAAAAATTCCTGCGGGAAACCGAGTGACAGAAACGGCTTCATCTCTAAAATTTCATAACCCCATTCCGGGTAGATGATTTTTTCCATCGCCAGCCATGAGAGCGCGAACCCGACAGTAAAATACATTGCTGGAATCCCGAGTTGCCGGGTCGATTCTTTTTCAGCCTGACTCAGCAGTAGCCATGTGCCAATCCCGACGAAAGCAATGTAATCGAGCATATAGAAAATACCGAATTGCCAGACACCGAGCAACCAGAGAAAAATCGTTCCTGCTCCGGCAATCGGGGTTGTCTGCGGGAAGAGCAACATGAGTACCAGCACAAATTGTACCCACCCGACCCACTGATTTGTTTCGAGATACGGTGCAAGCAAAGTATCTGCCTGCCAGCTAAGAAGCAGTGTTGCACCCATAGCAATCCGTAAGATAAGCGTGCCCTGGTCACGGTAGTTATACAGCCAATCACGCACACGGATATAGAGCGGTAATTCTTCCAGTTTCTTGTCAATGAACACGGTCACAGTCATCACAACTGCGCTGGCAAGTGTAAATCCTATCAGTAACGGCGTGAGGGCTTCCTGAAACGAGAGCGGGCGGTCAAGGAAGCTGAAATCGGCAAACCATTTGACATGCGCCTGTGCGAGAGGCGGCAACAAGCCAAATAGCACAACAAAAGCGAGTAAGAACCATTTCCGATTGCGAATACCGGACATAGAATATGCCTTATTATCTGCTTACGATTTGACTTTCATTTTACAGGATTTCAGTGTAATTGTGAAGAAATTCACGATTGAATCGTGACATTTGTTGCCTGTCAATCTGCAATATGTCACTAAAATCCCGTTTGACTAAACCCTGGTCTCTATTGGAGGGTTTTCCTGATTCTGCTAGACTAAATACGCTCATTCAAGAGAAAAATGTGCTTATCATGGCGGCTAACTATCTCAAAACTAAGGAACTTGCGACTGAAATCGGTGTGCATCCCAATACCATTCGCAAATTTGAACAGGAAGGATTTTTGCCTGAAATTCCGCGTGACCCCGTGAACGGCTATCGTATGTTCAGCAAATTTCATCTCGAACAGGCACGCCTGGCATGGATGGCGCTTCATTGGGCGTACCTGGTAGACTGTAAACCATCTCTGGATAAGCTGGTTCGCTATAGTGTTAATTATGATTTTGAGCAAGCGCTTGAACTGGCATATGATTATCTAGCGCAAATCCGTATCGAACGGACATATGCTGAAGCCGCAATAGATTATCTCGAACGCTGGGCAGCCGGATTAATCCAGCAAACGACAACAGGAACGATGTCTATCAGTGAAGTCGCCGATTACCTGAATGTCACAGTGGATATGCTGCGTAACTGGGAACGCAACGGACTCATCGCAGTGCCACGCAACCCCGATAATGCCTATCGCCTGTATGGTATATATGAAATTGGTCGCCTGAGAGTCATCCGTATTCTGATTCAATCCGGTCACAGTGTCATGGCGATTTTGCGAATGTTGCAGCAATTCGATGCAGGTCACAGAGAGAATCTAGCCGATACCTTGAACTTACCGCCGGAGACAGTGCCAGCGAATACATTGAAGTCATGGCGGATAGATGGCTGCAAAGCTTATTTGACCTCGAAAATCGCGCAAAAAATACCATTCAGCAAATTCATCTCCTCATCAAAATGCACCATATCAGCGATACCTGAACCTTACACCATCACACCACCCCCTTAGAATGAAATCGGATACATTGCCCATTGGAGCGTAAATGGAAACTTTGATACCCGTTTTCCCGTGCAAATCACTGCAAGCCATGCTGGATTTTTACCGGACATTAGGTTTTGAGGTCACATATCAACAGGAGCAACCTTACATCTATGCGTCTGTCTCGCGTGACAGGGTTAACTTGCATTTCTCGAAATTAACGACCTTTGCATCAAAAAGTGCCGTGTGCCTGATATTTGTAGCGGATATTCAAGCCTATCACCGCAACTTTGCTGATGCCCTGCGTACAAAATACCTGAAAGTCCCGACCGTTGAGCTACCACGCATCACACGCTACAGGCAGGGACAAACCCGTTTTCATATTTTTGATCCGTCGGGCAATATCCTGATATTCATCGCTCAAAATGAAGGAGACACAAGTTACGAGTATTCACAGGAGGGGTTATCTGCATCGGAGCAAGCCCTTGAGAATGCCATATTTCTACGCGATACATATGTCAATGATAAAGCGGCGGCTGGTGTGCTTGATAAAGCACTGCAACGAGTCGATGCAACACCGCTTGAACATGCCCGATTACTGGCGATGCGTGCCGAAATAGCAGTAGCAACAGGTGATATGGATACTTGCCGGGCAATACGGGATAAACTCCAACAAATTTCACTATCACCCGATGAGCAAAAACAGTATCAACATGAATTAGAAGCATCACACAAACTTGAACGCTGGATTACACATGAGGACAATCAATATTATGACTAAAACAATCACAATCCCCGCTCTGCCCTGCGCTTCAGTTAAAGAAACGCTCGATTTTTACGTCGCGATGGGCTTCGAAATTACCTATCAACAGGAAAAACCCAACACGTATGGCTGTGTCCAATACGACGACATTCAATTACATTTTTTCTCGATGAAAGGGTATGAACCCGCAAACTCGTATAGTACCTGCCTGGTTATTATCCCCGATGCTGATGCTTTAAACGCCGTATTTAAGAGTGGCATCAAACAGGCATATGGAAAAGTTCCCGTTACAGGAATTCCGCGTATTACACGTCCGAACAATAATAATGCAGATGGAGACCGTCGCTTTATTGTGGTTGACCCCGGCGGCAATTATATTCGTTTCAATCAGCAACAGTCAGAAAAACCCGAAGATAATCAGAAACCCGTCACGAAACTATCCCGCACACTAAGAGCCGCAAATTTACTGGTCGATTCAAAGGGCGATTTTCAGGCAGCAGCAACCATGCTTGATAAAGTTCTGGCTGATGAGAATGCTGATGAACCGGAAATTTACCTGCAAATACTGGTTCTCAGGGCAGAGATTGCACTGCACCTTGAAAACCCTGTGTTTGCAAAGGATTTACTGGAAAAAATCAACGATGTTGAACTAAACGAAGTCCAGCAAACTCAATTGAGCGACACCTATCAACGGGCACAGGAAATTACCGCAATGTTAGATTAACAGGGATTCTGCAAAAAACTGAAAATTACTGTCCATGATACACCCTATTCTGACGATAACAGTTTACAAATATCAGTGGAGTGACGGTGTATCATGGCGAAACATTTGAATTTTTATCAGCGCGTCGAATTATACGATATTGCCCTCCGACGACCTGTTGATACGGAAGTTGATTTTTTCATGGAACTTTATAAACAACATACAGGCAAGGATTTAGAGTCGTTTCTCGAAATTGCCTGTGGACCAGCCTATCATGGGATTGAAATGGCGTTACGGGACATTCATGTGACCTGTCTTGATTTGCTACCGGAAATGATTAGCTTTGCCCGCCATAAAGCAGAAGAAGCGGACGTTGACATCAATTTTGTAGCATCGGACATGCGCGATTTTGATCTGGAGCAATCTGTCGATATGGCAGTCTGTTTATTTGATGCGATTGATGTACTGCTGGACAACGATTCGATTCTTGCACATTTAGACAGTGTGGCACGTAATATGAACAAAGGGGGCATTTACGTGATTCAAAACACACATCCGGCTCTATCAGCATACGGCGAATACGGTCAATTCAGTTATGAAGGTGAACGGAATGGTACAAAAGTCGAACTGCGATGGGCAACCAATAACCCGATCTTCGACCCGATTACCGGAATCGCACAGGTGGATATTGAAATTCATATCACGGAAAATGACCTTATTTCTGTCATCTATGATACAGCCAATGAACGTATGACAACCCCTTCTGAATGGGCATTGATGGCACGCCTGTCCGGTGAATTTGAACCGATCGCATGGTACGGAAATTTCGACATTAATCAGCCGCTTGATAACAGCCCGAACGCAGAATACGCCGTAATCGTTTTGCGACGACTTTAATCAGGAATTTTATCGACGGGCATATCAGCGATATGCCCCTACAGATGATATTTATCCCAAAGCAGCAATCCCGTGTTTTGCATAAATGATGTCATCGGCTTCCGGCAAACCACTCACACCGACCGCTCCGACGCACTCCCCATCGACGATTACGGGGATACCGCCTCCCCATGAGACAAAACGTAGTTCCCCGAAATTGGTCATCGGAAAAGCGGCTTCTTTTGAGATTTCACCCAACTTTTTGGTTTCAATTTGTTCGCGGGCAGCGGTATAGGCTTTGTTTTGAGAAATCGTAATCGACGTTAAGCGGCAGCCATCTGTGCGAAGAAATGCAATCAACTCCCCGTGTGAATCGACGACCGTAGCGGCAAGGCTGGCGGATTCAGCATCGGCTTTTGTGCGAATCGCTTCAATGATGGTCATCGCATCGGCATGTGAAAGTTCTTGTTTACTGTTCATAAATTTCTCCTGTTTCATGAGTAATATTTATCGCAAAGTCTATTCTAAGCGATTTTCTAGCTTTCACAGGTCAACTATCAGCCTTTTCTTTGATTCTCTGAGCCTCTGCGTTTAGATTTTACCCTGTCCAGATAGGCAGGATGGCACTGACAGAACACCATTTTGCAAAATTGACACTCTCCGTCACAATAGAGCTAAATCAATGGTGGAGGAGTCAATGACCTCCGATAATCATATATCCGATCAAATCATACAGAACGCCATCAGTGATGCGCTTGAGAGTGAACGGCAACGACTCGCCTCTCATCTGCGCGATAATATCATTGAGCAGGTCAACCTGATTCAATCGCAGGTCAGTGCCTATCAGGTAAACGCCCATCCACAATCACAGATGGCATTTTCAGTTGTCTCGACGCTGATTCAGCAATTACTGCAACAGGTCTATAATCTGGAAAGCAATCTCAATCCGACGACCCTGCAATCACTGGGCTTAGTTGCAGCAATAGAAGCCTTTGCCAATCAACAACGGCGTATGACAGGTGTTCACATCACGCTCAATATTGAACCATCGGTGAAACGCTTGCCCCTGCATATTGAACTTGCATTGTTTCGCTATGTACAGGATTGTGTTGAGGAAGCGGTCTCCGAACGCTCAAGCAGTCAAATTACGATTTCACTGGAAGCAGAAAATGAACAATTTGCGCTCATCATCGCTGAAAATGGACAGCACCTCACACCAAAACTGAAATTAGCAGGTGAACGCTTACTGAGTTTGAATGCAGACCTGCAATCCGGGAAAAGTCGCTACGGCGGTCTGGAGACAGGCATCATACTGGCAACTGAAACACCTGTTGAATTGACTGACCGTGAGACAGACGTGATTCGACTGCTATCACAGGGTTTGACCAACAAAGAGATTGCTTATCAACTGGACATCAAACCGCGCACGATTAAGTTTCATCTCGATAACATATACAGCAAGTTAAATGTCAGCACCCGTACAGAAGCCGCTATCTATGCGCTGCAACATGGACTGACCAATTAGACAGGACATCTGCCGCCTGAAATTGCAGTCAGTTCATCACGAAAATCAGTGATGATAAGTATACAACCGTAAGCGCCTGCTAATGCTCTTTAAGAAAATAATACGGAGAAAATTCTGGTCACAGTAACAGAACCAGAAAGGTGTAGGGGAGTGCCTACGTGCGCTCCCGCCTTCTATTTCAATCGGGCGACCACATAGGATCGCCCCTACGAACTCCGTATTTAATTTCTAATCTTCATTAGCACGCCCATCTACAAAAACAATGAAAGGAACACATCATGAAATTTGAAAATGTCGATGTCGAATTTGAACTGGGTCCCATTGAAGAACTGCTCAAAGACCCGGAAATTTCTGAAATCATGGTCAACGGCGCACGCTATATTTATGTCGAGAAACGCGGCAAAATGATAGAAACTGACCTCAAATTTGAGGATGAAGATGCTGTTGTCAGAACAATTCACAGTATTGTTGACCCTCTCGGACGGCATATCAGTGAAAAAATGCCGATTGTCGATGCCCGTCTCCCGGATGGTACGCGGGTGAACGCTGTCTTGCGTCCGATTGCAATATCGGGTCCCACACTCACCCTGCGAAAATTCTCTAAAGCTGAACTGACAATCGAACAACTTATCAAATTCGGCTCGTGGTCACCAAAAGTCGTGGATTTCCTGCGTGCCTGTGTCGAAGCACAATTAAATTTGATCGTTTCCGGTGGCACGAGTTCCGGTAAAACCACCATTTTCAACACCATATCGGAATTTATCCCGGAACAGGAACGGGTGGTCACAGTCGAAACAACTGCCGAGTTGCAATTACGCCATAAACATGTTGTCGTATTGGAAACACGTCCGCCCGACCCCGATGGCGAAGGCGAAATTACGATTGCCGACCTCATTGTTAACTCAACGCGGATGCGTCCTGACCGCATTATTGCGGGGGAAGTACGGGGCGGCGAAGTCTGGGATATGTTGCAGGTCATGACATCCGGTTATGATGGCAGCATGTTTACTATCCATGCAATAGATGTCAGTGATGCCCTTGACCGCATTGAATTATGGTCTACTGCTGCAACAAGTCTGCCTCTGCTCCAGATTCGCGGGAAAATTGCACAGGGTATCAGCTTGATTGTGCATCAAAACCGTCTACCGGATGGCACACGCCGCATCACAGAAATCAGTGAAGTCGTTGGCTTGAAAAACAACAACATCGAAACACGAACCATTATGACGTATGTTCCTACAGGGCAGGAAGATGGTCGCACTGTCGGTGAATTCCGCTTCACGGGGTACATCCCGACTTTTGCAAATCGCCTCAATCTGAACGAGGCATTCTTCGCAGGTTAAAAATCCAGCAGAATTGCAGGACGATGTCAGTGATTTGTCACAGGAAAATCTTGCATAATTGCTGATTTGCGTTAGGCTCTATTTATGTTTTGTTACTGTAGATGGAGTCTAAATGTTTAATCCCACCGAACACCCCCATAGACGTTATAATCCTCTGCTCGGGGAGTATGTGCTTGTTTCGCCACATCGTATGAAGCGCCCCTGGCAGGGTAAGCAGGAGAGCATTCCGGCAGATGAACGCCCGGCACACGACCCGAATTGTTATCTTTGCCCGCGTAATACCCGTAAAAGTGGCGATACCAATCCTGACTACCAATCCACCTATGTTTTCGATAATGATTTTCGCGCTCTATTAGATGACATCCCGCAAGCACCGGAATCAGAGAATCCATTGTTTCAGCTTGCAGGTGTCGAGGGAACGAATCGCGTGATTTGTTTTTCCCCGATTCACAATCAAACTTTAGCTGAAATGCCTGTTTCAGGAATTCGCACTGTCGTTGATTTATGGGCAGATCAAACAGCAGAACTCGGTCAGACCTATAAATGGGTACAGGTCTTTGAAAATCGTGGCGAGATGATGGGCAGTAGCAACCCGCATCCACATGGACAAATCTGGGCGGAAAATGTGCTGCCGAATCTCCCGAAAAAAGAAGATGAAAAACAGGCGGAATATTATCAGACACATGGCTCTCCCCTGTTGCTGGATTATGCCCTGCAAGAATCAGAAAAAGGTGAACGCACAGTTACAGAGAACGATGATTGGATTGTTGTTGTGCCTTTCTGGGCGACCTGGCCTTTCGAAACACTGGTAATGCCAAAATCACACATTTTACGCATGACCGATGTCACACAAACACAACGGGATGCTCTGGCAGAGGTTCTGAAATCATTGCTGGTGCGTTATGATAATTTATTCGAAGTCTCCTTCCCTTATTCAATGGGATGGCATGGTGCGCCTTTCAGGGATGCTGACTATAGTCACTGGCAATTGCACGCACATTTCTATCCACCCTTATTACGGAGTGCGACTGTGCGTAAATTTATGGTGGGTTATGAAATGCTCGGTGAATCTCAGCGCGATTTGACAGCAGAACAGGCAGCAGACCGTCTCAGCAGTCTATCGGATGTACATTATAAGAAACGAATACGGTAAGCCAGGTGTTGTATAGAGGTTGCTCGAAATTCAAGGTGCGTGTTGTTTTCGCGGGCGGCAAGAATGCCTTTCCTACAGAGATACATCCCTCAATAAGCAGGGGATGTAGGGACACGATGCATCGTGTCCGGGAACTTTTACCCGAAACTGATACGCTACCTGAGTCGGCGACCAATGTTTTGTACCGTGTTCAGAAATATCGGATATGACACAATTAACCACTATAAGCTAATAGCCAAGCTAAAAGCTATCGAAAGAGCATAGATTATGGATTTACAGGAACAGGTTATTTCAACATTTGAAGAAAAATTCGGAGAAGCACCGACTCATATAGTACGTGCGCCGGGACGGGTAAATCTTATAGGCGAACATACCGATTACAACGACGGTTTTGTATTACCGATGGCGATAAATCGGGATATGTGGATTGCCCTGCGTCCGACCAATACCCCGTCAGTGACCGTTCATTCCCTTGATTTTGACGACCCGGTACGCTTTTCTCTTGGTGACTATGCGAAAGAACCCGACACTCCCGCCGATTATGTTAAAGGGGTCGCATGGGCATTGCAGCAGGAGGGCTACAATTTATCCGGTTGGCAGGGTGTGATGAAAGGCAATGTCCCTATCGGCGCAGGACTCTCATCATCAGCCGCACTGGAACTGGCGATAGCACGGGCATTCGCGACAGTCAATCATCTCGAATGGGACGCAGCTAAGATGGCATTGCTCTGTCAAAAAGCTGAAAATCAATGGGTAGGCGTCAATAGTGGCATTATGGATCAGATGATTAGTGCCGCAGGTGATGCCGGACATGCCCTGCTGATTGATTGCCGTTCACTGGAAACACAATTATTGCCTGTACCGGAGGGGACAGTTGTCGTCATTCTGGATACCAACACCCGCCGCGAACTGGTCACATCAGCATATAATGAACGTCGCCAGCAATGTGAAGATGCCGCAAAACATTTCGGTGTAGAAAAATTGCGCGATGTCAGTCTGGATCAGTTTGTATCTGAAAAAGACGGTCTGGATGATGTCATTATGCGCCGCGCACGCCATATCGTAACCGAGAATGCACGGGTTCTCTATGCGAAAGAAGCCATGCTCAAAGATGATGCAGTTGAATTCGGCAAATTGATGAATGCCAGTCATGAGAGTATGCGCGATGATTTTGAAATTACCAACGATGCGCTCAATATCATCGTCGAACTGGCACAGGCACATCCGGCATCTTTCGGCGCACGCATGACAGGGGGTGGATTCGGAGGCTGCGCGGTGGCTCTCGTCAAAGCAGATGAGGTATCAGATTTCACGGAATCAGTCAGCAAAGATTACGCCGAAAAAACACCACAAACGGCTTCGATTTACGTCACAGAACCGACAAATGGCGCGGAAGTCATCAAATAATTATCGAAATCGGGGCGTTCTACAGATATTCATTAGCAAAATAGACAAATTGTCCGGTAAATTCAGCGAATTAAGAGACAATTGCCAACTCTTACGCTATAATGTGCCAGCATAATAATTCGACATATTGAACATAGTTTCTATGTTTTACGTTAATTAATTCGCTATGACATTCCAGCATAAAAGGACTGCTCCATTATGGTGAACCTTGCCGGGCAAGTATTAAAATCATATGAAGTACAGGAACGTATTGGCGTGGGCGGATTCGGGGCTGTTTTCCGCGCAAACCAACCCTCCATCGGACGTGAAGTCGCCGTCAAAATGATTCTGCCGGAACATGCCAATAAAGCAGATTTTGTCAAACGCTTCGAGACAGAAGCACAACTGGTCGCCCGTCTCGAACATCCACATATTGTGCCGCTTTACGATTACTGGCGTGAACCGGGTGGTGCATATCTGGTCATGCGTTATCTGAAAGGCGGGTCGCTGCGGGATTCGCTGGAAGAAAATGGTCCCTGGACACCCTCTCAGGTGACGCGGATGTTGTTACAGGTCGGGTCTGCACTGGCATTCGCTCATGCCAGTGGTGTCGTTCACCGTGACCTCAAAACCGACAATATTCTGCTGGATGAAACCGGGAATTGCTACCTGACCGATTTCGGTATCGCCAAAGACCTCGGTGTGAAGGATAACCTCACCAAAGATGCGATTCTCGGCACACCGGCTTATCTCTCGCCGGAGCAAATTCGCGGCGAACTGGCTTCTTATAAAAGCGACATTTACTCGCTCGGGATTCTGATCTTCGAAGCCCTGACTGCATCCAAACCATTTTATGATGCAACTCCGGCGACTGTTTTATACAAACAACTGAATGAGCCACTTCCCTCGCTTTCAAAATTCAGGGATGATGCACCACCGGAACTCGATATTGTGTTGCAACGGGCGACATCCAAAGATTCCGATTTGCGCTATGACAATGTGCTGGCACTGGTTCGGGATTTTGCTGCTGCCGTCAATGAAAATGTTGCCGATGCACCACCAACAGGCAGTGCAACGCTTGACGTGTTATCAATCACTCAAGAAGAAGAAGCGCTCATCAACGCGGTGAACCCATACAAAGGTTTGCGTGCTTTCCAGTCAGTCGATTCAGAAGATTTCTTCGGTCGTGATGAATTGATACAGGAACTCCTCGAGCATTTGTCAACTGAAGGCAAAAATAAAGATTTCCTTGCTGTTGTAGGACCCAGTGGTAGTGGTAAATCGAGTGTGGTCAAAGCAGGTATGATTCCGCGTATTGATGCCGGGGTACTTGATGAAGAAGTGGATTGGTTCACGGCAGAAATGGTTCCCGGAACACATCCGATGGAAGAATTGGAAGTTGCCCTATTAGCCGTCGCAACCCATGAAATCCCCGATTTGTTCGAAATTCTCACCCGTGATGAACGCGGTCTGGTACGCGCAGTCAAACGTATTATCCCGGAAAATTCCGAATTCGTGCTGCTCATTGACCAGTTTGAAGAAACCTTCACTCTGATTGAAGATAACGACGAGCGCATTCACTTCCTGCATTCGATTTTGAACGCGGTCGAAGATGAACGTAGTCGCGTCAAAATTATTGTAACCCTGCGTGCGGATTTCTATGACCGTCCCTTGCTCTATGCCGATTTTGGTAATCTGGTTCGCAAAAATACAGAACTGGTATTGCCATTCACCCGCAAGGAACTGGAAGCGGCGATTATCGGTCCGGCGGATCGGGTGAAAATCACACTCGAAGCAGGTCTGGTCAATGCCATTATCAGCGATGTATTCGAACGCCCCGGCGCATTACCCCTGCTGCAATATGCCCTCACGGAATTATTCGAACGCCGTGAAGGGCGTGCGATGAAACTTGCTGCCTATCAAGACATCGGCGGTACGACAGGAGCGCTGGCACGTCGCGCAGAAGAACTCTATCAAGATTTCTCCGACGAAGAGAAAGATGCTGCCCGTCAGATGTTTCTGCGTCTGGTGACATTAGGCGAAGGCACGGATGATACCCGTCGGCGTGTCTTCCAATCGGAATTGCTCTCATTGAATCGTGCATCCGATGCGATGCCAAAAGTGATTGAACAATTTGGTAAATATCGTTTACTGACATTCGATCACGACCCGCAAACCCGTAGTTCGACTATCGAAGTCGCTCACGAAGCGATTATTCGTCGATGGGAACGGGTACGCGGCTGGCTCGATGAAAATCGCGAAAGCCTGCGTCTGCACCGTCGCCTGACATCAGCAACAGAAGAATGGAATCAGGGACGCCGGGATGCAGGTTTCCTCGCACGCGGTGTACGTCTGGAACAATTCGAATCGCTGGCAGAATCAGGGTCAATCGACCTCAATGAAACTGAAAAAATCTTCATTCAGATGAGTGTCGAAGCCCGCACTGAACGTGACCGCATCGAATTAGAGCGTCAACAGCGTGAAGAAGAATTAGAGGCACGCGCCCGTCAACGTCTACAGTTATTAGCGTCTGTGATGGCAATTGCGGCAATTATCGGTGTCGGACTGGCGGCATTTGCCATTATCCAGCAACAACGTGCCGAAGAACAGAAAATCATTGCAGAGGAAAATGCACAGACAGCCATCGCTGCCGAAGGTGAAGTCCGTACAGCACTCGATGAGCTTGCCACCTCGGAAGCCATACAAATCGAGAGAGCAAATGAAGCCCGTGCGCTTGCCCTGGCTGCAAATGCCCGTAATGCTGAAAGCCTGGGCGACCCGCAACTGGCACTCGTTTTAGCACTGGAAGCCGAACATGCTTACTCCCCTGTTCCAATTGAAATTATCCGCACGATGTCGAATGTGATTTATGCGCCGGGACCCCGTGAAAAATTCAATAATCACACTGGCTCGGTGACAGGCGTTGATTTTAGCGCCGATAGTCAATTGATGATTTCGTCATCTACCGATGGCACAGTGCGCGTGATTGATGTCACAACCCTGGAAGAAACGCTGGTAGTCAGCATTGACGAAGGCTGGTTTTACAATGCCGCGATTCACCCTGACCGCACAAGCATCGCCGCAGCCGGGTCAGATGGCATCGTTTATGTCTGGTCTTATCCCGATGGCGCATTGCTCTATCAACTGGATGGTCACAGCGATGAAGTCATGACCGTTGATTACAGTCCCGATGGCACAATCCTAGCATCCGGCAGTGTTGACCATAATATTATCCTCTGGGCAAGCTCCGATGGCAGTCAAATTCGAACGCTGGAAGGTCATACAGGCGTTGTATTAAATGTCGTCTTTAGTCCCGATGGTACACGTCTGGCAAGTTCTTCCGCCGATGAGACACTCGGTCAAAATGAGGAAATTCAGGATAGAACCGTCCGTATCTGGGATATTGCGGGCGACACAGACACAGTTATCATTGACCCCGAAAGCGGCTTTGTTCGTGCGCTGGATTTCAGTCCGGCAGGCGATACAGTGACTTATGGTGTCTATGATGGTACGTATAGCGGCACTGTTCGTGTCCATAACGTTGAAACAGGTGAGGAAATCCAGCGTTTTGCCGCACATACCACCCCTGTTACCGCAGTCGCTTATAATGCAGATGGCACACAGGTGGCATCGGTTGCCTGGGATAGAACTGTTCGTATCTGGGATATAGAACTGGGCTTTGAAGTCGGGTCGTTTGTTGGTTTCGGAGACCGTGTTCTCTCAATGGCATTCAGCCCGGACGGTGCGTCTCTCGCAATGGGTATCGGCAACGTTGGGAATAATATCTACTACGGCAATGATGGCTCGGTAGATCAGACTTTGTGGCTCTGGGATATGCGAAATGGTCAACAGATTGACGCTTTCACCGGGCATCCCGACTGGCAATGGACAGTTGACCTCAGTCACGATGGAATGCTTGCTGTCACAGGCGGGGGACCTCTGAATCTTCCGGTTGACCTTGAAGAAAATGCTGATGCAGAAGCAGCGCTCCTTGCGTCAACGACTGTCTTAGTCTGGAATGTAGAGACATTGGAAATTGTCGCAACACTCCCGGCACATACCAATACTGTGGATAGTGTGCGCTTTCATCCTGATGGTGAACGGGTACTGACCTCATCCTGGGATTCACAGATTATCCTCTGGGATATTGCTACGGAATCACAAATCCGCAGCTACGAAAATGGTCATGAAGGCGCGGTCTATATGCTGCGATTCCTGAATGATGGGGCGAATTTTGTCTCGGTCGGAAGTGATGGCAAAGCGATCATGTGGGACACAGAAACAGGCGACATTGTACAAATCTATGAGCATCAAATTCCAGGTGGAGAAGATGGCTCTGAAATGGTCAATATTCGTGTCAACGGACTTGATTTCAGCCGTGACGAAACGCAGATGGCAACCACAACAGGCAACTGGGGCGTCAGCAACGGTAATCTCGTCTGGCTCTGGGATTTAGAAACGGGCGAAGTCCTCCAGCAATTTGAAGGGCACGGACATATCGTCAATGAGGTACGCTTCCACCCGTCGGGCTTGTACATGGTATCAAGCTCATGGGATGGCACACTCCGGGTCTGGAATCCAACGACAGGTGACGAAGTTCGCCAGTTCACCGGACACGCCAGCGAGACCTTCGGCATTGATTTCAGTGAAGATGGTCGTGTCATGCTGACCACCTCATCGGATAGAACGGTTCGCATGTGGGATTGGGCAACAGGCGAAGAAATGCAGCGCTTCACCGAACACAATGATTGGGTTCAGGAAGTCATTTTCTCATATGATGATAGTTTCGCGATCAGTGCGGGACAAGACCCGGCAGCACGCATCTGGCGCATTAATCGTGATGCCCTGTCACTACGCACATTCGCCGAAGAAAATCGTTACATCCGTGATCTGAGTTGCAGTGAACGCGATGTTTATCGCCTTGAACAACTGGAACGCTGCGAAGATTAGGATTCCAGCACAAAAAACCGGGCATAACTGTTGTGCCCGGATTAAAATGAATTGATATAGGGGTAATGTATCGAAAACGGTGGAAATTTAAATTTGTGTGTAATATACAACGGACGGCATCCATGCCGTCCCTACATTTTGACCTGTTCGGGGGCAATTGCCTCGCAAACATCAAGCGATGTAGGGACACCTTGCAAGGTGTCCGCCCAATTTACACCGACATGGATACACTACCGATGTAGGGATTTGGCACATGTTAGACGACATAGAGTTATACTGAAAGAAACGACATCAGGTTAGTAGGAAATTGCCGTTTTTTCGCTAGATGCTCAAGCGTCCAGCTATAGCAAATTCAACTACAAATTAGGCAAAATTGTAGGGGAGCGTCGCCGTGCGCTCCCGAAGATAGGACAAAATAGTGTCATATAACTATCTGAAATTGCTATAGTACTTTTCGAGACTCTACATCGAAGTTTTTAGAGTGTGGTGCAAAGCTATAGTAAATTTACTCCTGTGGTGGCTTAAAACGCTCGCCCGGTAATTCCTGTATACCCAGTCGTCCTAACCAGACCTGCCAGCGTTGATTCCACTTTGAAGCTAGATAATGACGATAGGCATTATAGCGTTCGGTTGATCCTTCGCCCCACAGCCAATCCTGCACAATTTGCGGTAGTTCAATACCTTTGTTACCCCAACTTTCCCAGGTTTCGCGCATAATTTGTGGATTCACAGGATAAAGCCCATTCCATGCCTGATGCCGTAACATAACCACGTTAAAAACAATTTTATCGGAAACACGGCTCGATTGGGTAATATTATTGCCATGTAGAAAAAATTGCCCTGCAATGCTCTGACCCTTTTCGTAGCGTGCATTGCGAACCACATCACGCATACACCATTCAAAATCGCCTGCTATAGGGAAATCTTCATCAAACTCCCCGGCAAGCTGGTATAATTCAGGGGTGAACATAAAAAATGGACCTGTCACTCCCCTGGGGTGAAGAATAGTGGGGTTGAATTGAGGAGGATCGACTCTAGTTTCTACATATGTTCTCCCGAAGCGGGTCTTAGTGATTTCATATTGAACTGGAAAATCAACAATATCGTAATTCTGCTCTATAATCAGCCGATATGCTTCTGCCAATCCACCGACATAACGTATATCATCTACATTCCAAAACCCGATAGCGCTACCCCGGGCAGCTTGTACACCTCTATTCCATGATGAATGAAGATTTTCACGGGGTACATAGAGAATTTGGGTCAATAGTGTTTGAGCAATCTCAGCATCATGCTGTAGCTGCTCAATAACCGCCCGTTCTGCTTCACTTGCATCATTCGGGATAAGAACAATTTCTAATGTCAGCCCTGAATTTGTAGCCTCTTTTCCTAATCGTAAAACGTGTTCAGCAAATTGCGGTAGAAATTTCTCAGTACGATATAATGACGAAACAAGGCTAATATCAACCATTATCCCACTAATCTCTCAAAGCTGTTAAGTGATTTTCTTCAGTGAGTTTCTGACGAAGCTCCGCCTCAATCCACCGGTATGTTTCGTACAAACCATCTTCTAAAGAAATTTCAGGAGACCAGTTCAAAACTTCTTGTAAACGGGAATTATCGCTGTTGCGTCCACGAACACCCTGTGGACCATCAATATGTTTTTTGATGACTTCAATTCCGGCAATATCCGCAATAATATCGACCAGTTGATTAATTGTTACCATGCGATCCTGACCAAGATTGATGGGTTCAGTATGTTCAGATTCCATCAAGCGCCGAATCCCCTCAACGCAATCATCAATATAGCAAAATGAGCGCGTTTGCTCTCCATCTCCCCAGATTTCAACCTCATGATTGCCAGTCAATTTTGCATATGCCACTTTGCGGCACATAGCAGCAGGGGCTTTTTCTCGTCCACCATCCCATGTTCCCAGAGGACCAAAAATATTATGAAATCGCACAATACGGGTTTCCAGACCAAAATCTTCTTGATAGTGCATCGCAAGTCGTTCAGTAATCAGTTTTTCCCATCCATAAGCATCTTGTGGTTGGGCAGGATAAGCTTCTTCTTCGCGCAAAGGTTCGATACTGGCATCCATCTGCCGATATTCAGGATATACACAGGCTGACGACGTATAGAAAATGCGTTTGACATTATTAATACGCGCTGATTCAAATGTATGGGTATTAATCAGAATATTGTTGTGCAAAATGGTGGCATGATTGGATGATATGAAACCCATGCCGCCCATATCCGCTGCCAGTGCATACACATCATCAATATCACGTGTGGCTTGCAGACAGGCATCCCGGCGTCGTAAATCCAGTAATTCAAATTCATCGGCATCTGTTGCTTCAAATTCGGGTTCTTTGATATCAACTCCGCGCACCCAATAGCCCTCGCCTTGTAATCTCTTGATGAGGTGATGTCCAATGAAACCACCTGCCCCGGTGACAAGGGCTTTCTTTTGTTTCACGCCGAACTCCTTATAACTTTAGAATCAAATGAATTACAATCATGATATATACAAACAGAGGCACAATCAATCGTTTCTTACAAATAGTCTGGCAGGACATTTAACCTACTCTGTGGATTAACCGACAGTATGCCCCGTTAAATACACCGATTATTCCTCTGGCAAACCCTCTGCCAGAACTTCTGCGATGTGGCGTACTTTTTTACCGGAATTTTTGCGTGACAAGCCACCATTCATCTGGGTAAGACAGCTTGCATCACCCGTGACGATAATATCGGCTTCTGATGCTTCAATGTTCTTGATTTTTGTCTGGAGCATCGCATTACTGACATTCGGCATTTTGACAGCAAATAAGCCACCGAATCCACAGCAGACATCACACTCATTCAATTCGGAAAATTCGGCATTTTCTGTATTTTTGAGCAATTCGCGTGCGCCTCCTCCTAAGCCGAGCAAGCGCAATCCATGACAGCCATCATGAAAGGCAACCGTCTGTTTTTCAGGGAGTTTGAGCTTCAAATCGCTGATGCCCAATCCATCGACCAGATATTCAGAAAATTCCCAGGTAATAGATGCCGCACGTTCTGCCAGTTCTTGCCAGGCAGGGTCATCTTGAAAGAGTTTCGGGTATTCATGACGAATCATTGCCGTGCATGAGCCGGATGGTGCAACAATCACTTCCGCATTCTGAAAAGTGCGTAAAAATTGTTTGGCAACCGTTTCCGCTTCATCACGGAAACCACTGTTAAAAGCAGGTTGACCACAACAGGTCTGCCCCATCGGGAAATCAACCTCAATGCCGAGGTGTTCCAGAATTTTGACAACAGACATGCCTGTTTGCGGATAAATCATATCGACAATACAGGTCACAAATAGCGAAACAGGTTTATTCTTTGGTGAAGGTCTTTCGTGCATTAAATTTTTTCTTTCACAATCTCAGGCTTTTGTCATCTTGTTCGTGAGTTTGCCCAATCCTTCAATCTCAACGGTATATTCATCACCGGGTTTCATCCATTGACGCTCATCTTCCGGGTAACCGAGAATCACGCCTTCCGGTGTGCCTGTCGAAATGATGTCTCCGGGATACAGTGTCATGTACTCACTGGCATAAGCAATAATTTCCGCGACAGAGAAAATCATATCGGAGGTGTTGCTCTCCTGACGTAATTCACCATTGAACCAGCCGCGAATTACCAGATTTTGCGGGTCAGTAATTGTATCCGCAGTTACAAGATAGGGTCCAATTGGCAAAAATTTATCCGGCGTTTTACCCAGTAACCATTGTCCGCTACGGAATTGTAACGCCCGTTCGCTGATGTCATTGCCATTACAATAACCCAGCACATAATCCAGGGCATTTTCGACACTGACATTTTTTGCCTCTTTACCGATGACAACAACCAGTTCAGATTCATAATCAACCTGATTCCAATCATCAGACATGGGGATTTCATCGCCGTCGCCAGCAATCGTATTATTGAATTTACTGAATAACAGAGGATATTCCGGTTCGTCCATGCCACTTTCGGCTGCATGTTTCCGGTAATTTAGACCAACACAGATAATTTTACCGGGGTCAGGCACAGCAGGTGCAAGTTCTAAGTCTTCTTCCTGTGCATAGACTGAAATATCCAGTGTTGTCTGACGCAATTGTTCATAAGCCCGCCACCCCTCTTTGAAGAAATAACTGGCTTTGATAGATGTTCTGATCACGCCATTGTCGGTGCGGATGCCCACATAAATATCGCCTTGCGTGTGAAACATCAATAATCTCATTTGAGCCTCTCAGTACTGTTACCAACGAAATCATATTATGTATTATGACGGCTATACTTGCAATTGCCCATGAATTGGTACTATCCCGGATAAGTTTCACCGGAAATGGAACGATTACCATAGTTCTTTCGTCTCAGAGGTAAAGACCTGTTTATGAAGGGGACAACAAAATGCAGAGAATTTTCAAATTATGGTGGTTCTGGCTGGCGACGGTGTTAATGTTTTTGCCTGTGCTGATTGCCTTGCTGCTCATTTCACCGCAAAGTTAAGTGAAAACCCCTCACAGTGTGTAAGGGGTTCATGCTTTCTCAGGGAGCGCAAATAATCGGGGCTGCTGTCAGATATGGATTATAGTCCACCTGTGCAGAAACTGTGTCAGCACCGGGTTGATTGGGTCCCAGAGGTGATCCCCACCAGTTGAGTGTCGCATCAATTTTCCCGACCAGGGTTGTATTCAAGACATCACTGGTCGCACTCATATTGTCAATGACACAGCTATTGTTAATCGTGAAATTAGCATTGCCGGATGTAATTGCTGCACCATTATTAGCAGTATTCCCGGTGATAACACTATTCTGGATGTTAAATGAACCGGTCGTCGATTGCGATATAGCAGACGATTCAGAAGAGGCGGTATTATCATCAAATCGGCTATTGCTTACATTGACTGTGCCGATGTCATTATGAATTGCCCCGCCAACACTGGCATCGTTTTTCGCGAATTCAGTGCCGATAATTGTCAGGCTGGCAAATGAGCCAATATTATAGATTGCTGCACCAACGTTGGCATCATTGCCGGAGAAGAGGCTATCATTAATTGTGACAATCCCGTCGTAATTGTAGATTGCACCACCGTCTCCGATTGCAATATTGTCTACAAAAGACACCTCATTGAGTTCAACATTTCCCGCGTAGATGAACAAGCCCGCCGCAATACTCGCTGACCCGTTACGAATTGTCACATTATTGATGGTAATCGTCCCATTAGTGACATCAAAGATACTCGCACCAAAGGCACCGGAAGGTTCAATGATGGAGTCATTGCCCAGAATTTCCATTTCCCCTGTGACATTCAATGTGCCTGTAACACTATAAACATCACCACCAAGACAGATAATGCTGGATACGCCGTCATTGTTCGCGAGGCTAATGGCTTGCACGAGACCTGCTGTATCTGCCGCAGCAACATCATATTGACATGCGGGAGGCGTCGCTGTGGCAGTGAACGTCGCGGTAGGTGTCGGCGTGTTCGTCGCTGTATTCGTTGGCGTATACGTAAACGTCGCTGTCGGCGTATTAGTCGGTGTATAGGTATATGTTGCCGTTGGCGTATCCGTAGCCGTATTAGTCGGTGTATAGGTAAATGTTGCTGTCGGTGTATCCGTCGCTGTGTTCGTTGGCGTTGGCGTACTGGTATACGTCGCCGTTGGCGTGTTGGTCGCTGTGTTCGTTGGCGTATAGGTAAATGTTGCCGTTGGCGTATCCGTAGCCGTATTAGTCGGTGTATAGGTAAATGTTGCTGTCGGCGTATCCGTCGCTGTGTTTGTCGGTGTAGGCGTAAACGTTGCTGTCGGCGTGTTTGTTGCTGTGTTTGTCGGTGTATACGTAAATGTTGCTGTCGGCGTGTTTGTCGCTGTGTTCGTTGGTGTATACGTAAATGTCGCAGTCGGCGTATCCGTCGCTGTATTCGTTGGTGTATACGTAAACGTCGCTGTTGGCGTGTTCGTCGCTGTGTTCGTTGGCGTATAGGTAAATGTCGCAGTCGGCGTATCCGTTGCTGTGTTCGTAGGTGTATTGGTAAACGTCGCTGTCGGGGTATCCGTAGCCGTATTAGTCGGTGTATAGGTGAATGTCGCAGTCGGCGTATCCGTTGCTGTGTTCGTAGGTGTATTGGTAAACGTCGCTGTCGGCGTATCCGTAGCCGTATTAGTCGGTGTATAGGTGAATGTCGCTGTCGGCGTATCTGTCGCTGTATTCGTTGGCGTACTGGTATACGTTGCTGTCGGGGTATCCGTAGCCGTATTAGTCGGTGTATAGGTAAATGTTGCTGTCGGCGTGGGCGTCGCTGTGTTCGTTGGCGTACTGGTATATGTTGCGGTTGGCGTATCCGTCGCTGTGTTCGTTGGTGTATAGGTAAACGTTGCTGTCAGCGTGTTCGTCGCTGTATTCGTCGGTGTATAGGTGAATGTTGCTGTTGGCGTAGGCGTCGCTGTGTTTGTTGGTGTATACGTAAACGTCGCTGTCGCCGTGTTTGTTGCAGTGTTGGTCGGTGTATTGGTAAATGTTGCCGTTGGCGTGTGCGTTGCTGTATTCGTCGGCGTATAGGTAAATGTCGCTGTCGCCGTGTTTGTCGCTGTATTCGTTGGTGTACTCGTAAACGTCGCTGTCGCCGTGTTTGTCGCTGTATTCGTTGGTGTACTCGTAAACGTCGCCGTTGGCGTGTTCGTTGCTGTATTCGTCGGCGTATAGGTAAATGTCGCCGTTGGCGTATCTGTCGCCGTATTAGTCGGTGTATAAGTAAACGTTGCTGTCGGCGTGGGCGTCGCCGTGTTCGTTGGTGTATAGGTAAATGTTGCCGTTGGCGTGTTGGTTGCGGTGTTCGTTGGTGTACTGGTATGCGTTGCTGTGCTGGTTGGTGTATAGGTAAATGTCGCCGTTGGCGTATCTGTCGCCGTATTAGTCGGTGTATAAGTAAACGTTGCTGTCGGGGTATCCGTCGCCGTGTTCGTTGGTGTATACGTAAATGTTGCCGTTGGCGTGTTTGTCGCTGTATTAGTCGGTGTATAGGTGAATGTCGCGGTCGGCGTGTTTGTCGCCGTATTAGTAAACGTTGCTGTCGGGGTATCCGTAGCCGTATTAGTCGGTGTATACGTAAACGTCGCTGTCGGCGTATTGGTTGCAGTGTTGGTCGGCGTATAGGTAAACGTCGCTGTATTTGTTACCGTTGGTGTAAATTCGGATGTTGGCTCAATCGGGCAACCCGACTCATCAACGCCTAAACCATATTCATCGCCCTCTGTCGGACATAAATCGTTACGATCATAGACCCCATCCCAATCTTCATCAAAATAGGGACATCCGGTCTCATCAACGCCTAAACCACCTTCATTGCCTTCCAGTGGACAGGCATCGTTCCGATCAAGA
>ENA-OWNT01001189-OWNT01001189.1-seawater-metagenome-genome-assembly--contig:-NODE-1189-length-35700-cov-4.228672_pt1 | contig 35700 bp, 19 predicted proteins | sample MGYA00238136_ERZ651165 | MGnify/ENA primary metagenome ERZ651165 (study PRJEB26861, sample SAMN08777766) | seawater metagenome | isolation source: coastal seawater | place: USA: Florida | collected...
TGACCTGCGTGATGCAGAGCTGCTCCGCGCTGAGCGAGTCGATTGACATCGTCGGGGCGTGTGAAACCACTGTGCAACACGTAGCTGAGTCGAGGAGAGTTGTTGAGTGGTGAAGACAGCAGCGGGGGTGCGTCCCCATCTTGTGTCGCTGCTGATTGATGACGACTTGTGTTGATCCACGTGGTCCCGACACAAACATTCTCGCTGTGTCCCGACTTGTAATCTCGTGGAGTCGCCCACACACCAACTTCTGCCCATGCTTCGTCCCCAACCTCATCTAACCGTGCAATTTCAATCGCAAAATCGATGGATAGAGCACCCGTTCCGTCACCCCTGGGCACGGCTCTCTTGGCGGCGTCGCCGACATTGCGTGGATCAATTGCAAATGCAGTGCGGTCGCTACTACAATCTGTTGACAGCACGAGAAGGTCGGACGTGTCTAACTTGTAACTAGGCACGTCTGCTTCTTCTCGCAAAGGAACGCCACTGCGGCGAGATTCTGCTAGTGCGTTGCGACGCGCTCGGCTGGCAGCTTTGCTAGCTTCCAATGAACGTCGAATGCGTGACTGTTCGCCGCACAGCCAAGCTGTTGGACCTGCGTCAAATTCGTCAAGGTCGGACAGCCTACTCTTTGGAGCAAAGCACCCCAGACATAGCTCAAGATCGGAGCTCCTCCATGATCGCGCCCCGACGGTAATTCGGACAAAACAGTTAACGGCGCGCAAACCTGTAGCTGCGTCCTTTGCCAGAGAAGATGCTGCGCCAGACAAATATCCGTTTGTACTCTTGGCGGCTGCTTGCAGTTGTGATATCGGAACAGCAAGGCCCACAATTCGACCTGAAACAATTCGCTCGCCAGACGGTGGTTCACTCGAGCTGTGTGAGTCGCCTTTGAATTGGATCGGATTGGTTTTTATCCCAATGAGTCCTATTGCGTCGCAAGTTGACTTAATGAACTCCATACTTTGCCCAGACTTGGAAGCGCTAACAATGGCATCCGCGTCGTTCGGTATTGGAGCAATCGCCTGCACATTCCCGGCTCGAAGACTTGCCAGCTTCTCGGACAACAGCAACAGTGCTGGACCGTCCGCAATGACTCCGTCCGCACGGCCAGCGGAAAACTGTGCGGGATCTCGTCCGGCAGAATGTAGCCGCAGTAATTCGGTAAGTTGGCACTTCCTTGCGACCTGGCGAAGTAGGGTGGACAGTTGTTCAGCTTGCTGTGCCATGTAGAACAGTTTTGAGAATTCAACTCTGCGCGAGACGCCAGTGTTGTAAGCATGCGTTCTGAGGAAGGTCAAAGTTGTCACGGCATCAAAAAACTTCCGAAGCATCGGCCCTTGATTACCGATGACAGCTTGGCCAGGTGAAGTGTGACTCGACACTTTCGACTCGTTGACGAAGTTGTTGTTGCCGAGCAGTGCCAGCATCACGACTGTTGCGCGCATTTCACGGATTTCGTGATTGTTGAACAATCCTGGCATAATACTAAGCGTCTTGGACAGTCGCCGCTCCAAGACTGCGACAGCAGATTCTCCGCGACCGCGCAAGTTCAAAAGTGAATGGTGTGAATCAGAAACGGAACCAATGTCCGCCCCAATAACATTGCTCGAAGTTGTGTCTGCTGCAACCGCGCCGTGTGACGTGGACCCGGAAGTGAGAGGCACAACGACACTCTCCAGCAGGTGTTGACGATGCTGGGCCAGGCGGGCCGTTCGCTCTCCAAGGTTTTGACCGGCTAACGCATGCACGCGCTTGGTTTGCCCCGCCGAAGGAACCCATCGGCGTTGCCGAATGACATCGTTCGAATATAAACGTGACCGACGACGTCTCGACCGATGTCGCACAACTGTCATGCTGTCCACACTCGAACCAGTCGAGTCAGTGTTGCGATCACGTAGAGCGACGAAGCCAGTGTCGCCCGTGTCTCTGGTCGCCAAAATGTACTGAGAATTATCGGCCACGATATCCAGTACTTGCAGTACCCTATCGTTGATCTTTGACAGAAGAGTCTTGCGGACAAGTCGCTGTTCAGTCATGAGCTGCTCCAATTTCTTACTGTGTTCATATGCAGCTGCCACATCGTGCAAATTAAAATACAAAAGCCCGACCGTTATTGTCGGCTGTGTGGCGCTGTCGACACGATTGCTGTTGACAATGCCAACTGTGGAAAGCGGGTACACCCGCTCAAAGTTGAATTCACCCTCAGTACCCCCACCATTGCCTCGGTGTACACTTTCGGAGCTGTGAGCGTCAACATCCAACTCAGAGGCGCTCGCTGCACTTGCTGGGTCCGCTGACGGCATTGACAACGGAATCGTGACCACGCCAACGACATTCCCCAACCCCTTTCGGCGAATGAGACATTTTGATGCATCGACTTTTTCAACGAATTGCTTCTTGTGGTGACTATGCGCGGCCGTTGGCTCCTCTTCATTGTCATTCCGATGGCCCGCAGCATGATTCGTGGGCTCTGCGGATTGATGGTTTTCTGGTGCAGTGGAATCGCGAACCGACACAAACAAGCGTGGCTTGCTCAGTCCGCGCAGATTGACGTCACGCACATCAAGAAGAAAGCTACATCGTGCACGTGATTCCATCCAACATGGGTTTGATGTGGGCCCCACCGACTCGAGTCGAACAGCTTTGCGGACAAAAGACATATTCTCACGCGATGTTGCCTCTGAACCATTGTCGTCCTCGCTTCCGTCTTCGCCGCCGTCATCGCTGTCACTTCCGCTGCTGGAATCTGTGAGAGCGGCTTCCTGGCGCCCATTTGTAAGGCCGATGGCATCTGCTCGTCGCGAGTTGAGGGATGCTTGGTCTCGTTGGGCTACGAAATCGACGACAATGTGAGGAGTTACGGATCCATGTCGATACTCTGGCAGGTTGCTGGCGTTGGGAATTGTGATCAACAAGTGCGTCGGACCCGGTGCGTGTTTTTCACGATTTCGTTTGGCTCGCTTCAAGGCCGAGTCCTTCAGTTTTCGTGCGTATTTAGGCATTGGCAGTCCAGCGTCGTCTAATGGCGACAACTTTGCTGTGTACGGTGGGCGGCGGCTCGTCACAGCCACCCAGCGCAATGGAGCTGGAATGACAGCTTGCGTTGTGGATTGGTCCACACCGAGCCGCCCAAGAGCCTGAGCTAGTCGACTGTCGGGATCTTGGGCTTGCTTCCAGGAAATGTCTTCGGTGTCGTGGAATCCGATCCACAAGCGTCCTCCGACAAACTCAGTTTTATGTTGCTTTATTGCTTCTCCCGGCGAGAGCATACGCGTGACGCGTCCACCTACTCGGGATCGAACCCGAGCTGTGGGCACTATGGCTTTCCATTGAGAGGGCGCCGCTTGTTCCTGCCGTCTTCCAGATTCCCGAGCCCTTTCTTCACGTATGCGCTTTGCTTCCATTTCCCGCCATGCTGTTGCGGCTTTTTCTGCTTCGTTAGCAAAAACAGACGACGCGTATCGACTCATGTCCACCCACGACAGCGCAACTCGAATTGCAGCATCTTTTGCATTCACTGGAATCCACTGCCCGCCTCCATGCTTTCCGAATCCAACAGCCCTTGTTGGGTATGTCGCACTGCCGATGAGATCAGCACCATCATCGGTTTCGCGAAACAACTCAAAAACGAACATTGGCTGTGATGATTCGTCGGAACGCCGACGCCTTCGTCCACCCGGCAACCTAGGTTCGTCTTGGTTGTCATACGAATCGTCACTGTGACGTGAGTCGGAATCCTCTTCATTGCTCTCGTAACCACCGTCTCTGTGAGCGCCTCCGCGGTGGAACGCGGGCAGGTGTGGGAACACGAAGTGCAAGCCACGGATTTTAACATCAGCGACGAGGCTAGGGTCGCTGGCACCGCCTTGCGCTGCCTGGGATGGGATGGCCGCAGCTACTGGCTCTTCAGGAGAATCGGTGGCGCTGTTGATCCACATAGGGTTCTCAAGGTCATGAACCGCAGTCGTTTGTTGAGCAGTTCCAACAACACGCCCGTGGCGATCAACTAACTTTAGTCGAACAAAGTTGCCACGTCGACAGTGCAGCGGGATTCCTCTTGCAGCAAACACGGTCACAACGTAACAGCTGCGGTATGTCAGACTTGATTTTCGTTGAATGTACATTTCCTGTAACCTCTGCGCCATGATCGCACCGACTCCTGATGTTGATTGAACTTTCTGTTGCAACAACGCCCGTCGAAGGTGCTTCAACAGGGCGGCAGGGCTGCCTTGGCGGCGATTGAACCGGATCCAAGCAAGGGTCACTCGTTGAACACTAGCGCGCATGAGAGCTTCTGGCACCGCTTTGGACGCCGCCGGTGCATCATTCAATCGGTTATTGTACTCCACGAGAGCTTCTCTGCGACGGTATGCCATTTGCAACACGAGGGCCATTTGGCGGAGGTAGTCGCCCTTCTTTTGTTTTGATTTCCGAATACGTGCCCACACCAAATCCAACATGGAAGTGTCATCATCGTCGTCTTTACTCTGTTGGGCGCGGTGAACCAGCCACGCAGATTGCACTCTGCGTACCATGAGCCCCAACGCAGCTTGTCGTTCTCGATCTTCAGCATCACGATCAGTGATCAATTTACGATTTCGAGCAGCAAAAAATTGTGTCAGCCGATGCCAGTCCTTGGCTGGAGCAACACCTTGCCGGACCGTAGACCATTGACCGCTGCCGTTTTGTGCATAAGAATCAGTGCGGCTTATATGGTGGCGAACCCCTCGAGTCAACCAAGCCAGCTGTACGCGTGCCACGAACGAGTCTCGCTTTTGGACGTGCTGCTTCAATTTCCCACGACCGAAACCACCAGCCTTAAGGCGGAACAGGCGGACAGCTCGGGACAGCCTGCCCAGAAGTGTGCTCTTTCTCTCCTGTTGCAGTTTGTTGCTACTCTGAGAAGGGTCCTCATCCGCCGGGCCAGTCTCCCCAGCTGCGCTATCACTATCACTACTGTCCGCATCACTCTCGGATCCAGCGCCACGTCCGAGGAGTTTCGGACGGCGTTGACGAGAGCTCCCCATCACAAGCGCGAGCGTGTCCTGAGCACCCAGTGCTTGCCGACCAACAACTGTTGCACGAAAGGAAGTGAAGGCATTTTGGACACGTCGAACCGCAAGTTGCAGTTGGAAATCGCGTTGCATCTTACGCTGCAAGGCGCCGGCCTCCGCTCGCTGCATGGCCGTTGCTGCGAATGGTTTTGCTATGGCGATCAACTTTTCAGGTGACAAGTCGCCATGACCATCGGCACACACCTCGTCACTCCACTCTCGTGCGCGTCGGTGGTGCCAAGCAAGCTGTAACCTGCGAACTGCAGTTTCTAATGCCTTTGACTTTTTCAGTTCACATGACCTCGAACTGGAGAAACAGTCACGCGCCAAATGAAACCCAAGAAGTTCCAAGTCCACACCGCAGCTCCGAGCTTCAAGGCACGTCGAAGCAAGTTCTGAGGGGTTGAAGAACTCCTCGAGCGCAACCAATTTCGCAGGCACCTGGATTGCCTGCAGACGCGGAGGTGGCGTGTTGGAGCTCAGTGACGACGACGATCCCGCACCAGAGATGGGCGTGGCTGCGGCCCGACGAATCGCCTCGTCAACATCATGGACCGCAGCTCGGAATCGCGTTTCCGTTGACGGGGTCAAAGAAAGCACGTGCTTCTCAATGCTCTCACCAGGACCAGATAAAGAACTTTCATTGGAGTGGAAAAGAAATGAGCCCAGAAGACATTCCGCGTCATACTTGGGGTCGGGACGGTGAAGCGCGAAAACCTCGACACTCACCAGTGCTGCGCTACCACGAGTCGTTGTCGTGGGTAAAACGAGAGTGTTTGCTGCACTCTGTTCCCATTGGTATCCGCCACCGCCTGCCGACGACGCTGGAGCTTTGGTCAGCTCACGAGACAGCACTACATGGGCTGGCGCCACGCGGCGCGTATTGCCTAATTGACCGAATGGTACCAACTCAGACGAAGGTTCACTGCGGCTGGATGCTTGTCGCGCAACAATGACCAAGCGTGTACTTCCGCCGTGCGCGTTCTTCGTTTGAGGAAGAGCTGTCAGCCGATCCACGTAAAACATCAGCAGGGTTCCGACAGTGGACTGCCCACGGCGTGTGCGGAAGTTTTCACGAATTGCCTGTGGCACCAACAAACGCGCCGGAGGCATAAGTGCGGGAACGAAGTAAGTGAATGCCACTCTTAGCCGTGGTCCATCCAGCGCACGTGCGTCACCGGCTTGTCTGGATGTGTCGTCAGGTGCCGAAGTGCTCCCGCTTTGCTGGGATTGTTCAATGGGAATCCAACAATCCACCGGCTTATTCAACTCGTAATCAATATCAAAAAGGTTGGCGGAACCTGCCAATACACGAATTCGCCGCCCTTTCGTGGCACTCATGAGCGCCGCGCGTGCGACATCAGGTTGTAGTACTGGCAGGTCACCCTCGTCATCGCCAAAGTGACTGCTGAATACTGTGGACCCTTTCATCTCCTCCTCATGGGCCGGGACCACGGAAATTGTCCGAAGAGAAAACTTGACGTCAAGCGCGTCAACACTGTCTTGCAAGGACAGCAGTTTTTGGAGGCGAGTTAATGGCTTGCTTGCACGTGCGTTGTTGGGGAGGATGCCAGCGGTTGCGGGGATGGCAGTAAAACGGTGTGGTGGAGTCGTGCCATGTTGCGTGTCAGCGGTAGCTTTGTCAACGTCATCAACGTCGTCTTGGACATCCGTTCGGCCATCAAACAGGTTAGCCACAAAAGAAAAACTGGGAGGATTCACAGCGGAATCCAAAAAGTTGACGCAGCCACGTTCGCGAACGAGTGCGCTGAAGCCTGATCCCAATTGCTCGAGTTCCGTGGGTGCGTTCGATTTCACCGCCGCTGACTGATCCACGGCAGTTACTTCTGGGAAAACAGCCAAATGTTCGTATTGCGAATTGCTCGACGAAGCAAAGCGTGGTGTTTGTGGTTCTGACGATGGGTCAAGCCCGTCTTCATCGACTATAACACCGGCATCGAACCGAAATTGCATCCCGGCCTCAACTCTCATGATGGTGCCAACTGTTTGTGCAACATCCCATTCATGATCGGTGAAGTCGGGCCGGTACCGCGAATCTGCTCCCACTGAAACATCAACGGCAGATCCACAACGCAAACTTAGATCTCTGGCTTCGACAATGTTCACCAAGAGCATGCGTTCCAGCGATACAAGTTGCTCCAGGCTGACATTACCATACACGCTGTCCTCAAACATGAAGCCGGTCGCGAGGTCTTGGCTATCCAAGTGCCGGCGATATGGGGTCATGATTTGTGTGGGGTCTACGACGCTGTAGCTCACGTCGAGTGAAACATCTGGCGTTGTCAAAGGAGTGGAGCTGCCAACATCGTTGAGATGTGCTGATCCTGCGGTGCGGCACGCAAGAGAGGACACGTCGTTGACGAGTTGCAGCGGTGTCCACGCCGTACTCAGGTCGCAAGCCAACGGACTGTTGGGGGCGAAAGCTCCGGCGATGCGAACCCACAGAACCTCAGGGTCACGATGTTCTGGATCGTCTGCCACACCATTAACTGCCTTCCCATCACCAGAATCCGCAACGTTCTGCCAGTACATTTCAAGGATGGCTTGTACTGCCCAAGAAAACGAAAAAATAACTGAATACGAATCTCCAGTGCCACTGATCTCATGTCCTTGAAATCTTCCACTCAATATCGCGGAGGTGAAAATGTTGCTGCGCACCTCCTCGTCAGTGTACGTGCCGGGAGGATCGTTTGCGCTGCCGCAAGCCACAGAAAAGCGTGCCCGAAACAATTCTGGGCCCAGTGGATAGTCATCCACATCAAACGAAGACACAGCCGCGCCGGTAAATCGCAGATGCGAAGTAAACTGCTCAACCAGGCAGAACAGTCTTCTTCGCGGATTGGTGTTGTGAGCATAGCTACACAAATTAGTGAAAGGCTGTGAATCGACAGTTTCAGAAGCGCCATGCTCGCTTGATTGGGGTGCCTTACGTGCAGCACTCGCGATCATGCTTTTCAAACGCAGTGTCATGCTACTTAGTACCGTAGTTGAGCATACTATGACCCCAGATTGCCCGTCCGTTCCCGTGCCAGCAATTGACGGTACACGGAATCGGTGAAAGTTTGGTTCTTTGGCAATCGACGACAAAGGCACAGCCAGCCGTGCCAGAGCCGTGGGTGTTCTCGGGAAGACGTCACCTGACGCACCGCGAGCGCTTTGTGCCGCTTGACCTTCACATTTGTCTGTGAAAAATTCAAACACGAGATGCATTTCACGATCCGCGCCGACGTGCCTGGCCGATTTTGCGGCTGATGCGGGGAACACGAAATCTGAGTGAGTCATGTCGCGCCAGTTGCACCGAAGTTGCCGGGAGTAGACCGTAGATACCACGGACACAGCGCCGTCGCCGTCTCTCAACGTGTCATCGTCCAATGAGTCGGAGGACAGAGTCTCGTGAATCAATCGGGCAAAGTGAGCTTTTGTCGCCGCTTCTGAACTGTGACGCGACTGATACGCGTCGGGAACGGACGGAATTAAGTTCTGGACGGATATACGGAGACCAATGTTCCGCCGAAACTTGCGTTGAACGAAGCCTGAGAAGTCCACAAATTCAACGCCGACGACGAGAATATCTCCTTCGGAGTGCGCGTGGCGCACAGCACCGGCAGCGTTATCTGTGTTGTGAAAACCATCACGCGGCTGAACATAAGGGTTCGCACTTCCACCAGAAGCTTGCCCGTCATTGTCCCCAGCGTCGCCAGAGCGCTTTGGGTAAGATTCCAACAACAGTTTCCCACTCATTTCGGCAGCTCGAAGGACACCATAAATTGTGTTTTTGTCTGCCTGCAGCCGTCGTATCATGGCGCGTAAAGTTCGCAGCCAGGCGTCTGCACGTTGGTTCAAACGCTCAGCGACTGTGGGGTTTGAGTCGAAAATACCACTAGTATCATTGGCAAATACCAATGCAACGCGGTGATAGGCTGTGCCTGCCAGATGAGGGGACGTTACAACAATACCACGGCCGCCATGCCCAGTGTACACTAGTTTTCTAGATGATTGCGATCGACCCACCAGCAACCCGTCGTCATCGTCACTTGTGCTTTGGATTTGTTCAACCAGTGTGCGTTGCTGCACGCTCAAAAAGCCGTGTGGGAGCATTTCACCGACACCCGGGTCGTCATCGGAGGCTCCGGACTCATACCCTCCATCTTCGCCATCGGCGTACGCAGCAGCTTGCGAAGCAATTCTGTTCGTTGAAGCTGCCTCACCGTCGAGGGCGCACCAGAATAAGCGTCGACGACACAGTACACAGAGAACAGACTGGCGAGTCGAAGCACGGACCGACAATTGACCGTCTAGCGCGGACGCGGAGCTGAAGTGTGAAGGAGATCGCCCGGCAGTAGGTTTCTCCACAAGACTCTTCACCACCGCAACTGCTGATAAAATTGTCGTGTCGTGCACCTGGGTTCCGAGCGTGCGAAACTTGTTGTCTAACTCCTGGGCGATAGCTGAGCCGTCAAATTGCAGTAAAGGGTTCACCTCCTCCAACTCCCCGGCTTGCGCGTCAGGGTCCTGACCCTCATCGGTTTCCGACGTCGGCATTCGGTAGTGTGGATCGCTCCGGAGACGTTTTCGCGCTGCATTAATGCAGAACCGCAGAGCGGTATCCCACTTGACTAGGTCGTCGCTGTCGAGTGCTTCAAATGTGTAAGGACTGCGCGGGTTGCCGGGGCAGTGAATCTGAAAGGATAGATCTTCCGGAGTTTCACTGGTGGGTTGAAAGTCGGGTTTTCCGACGGATGGGTAGCACACAGCAGTTAACGCGAACGAGCCTTTTGCTCGTCCTTGTGCGTTGTAGTAAGTAAGGATGTAGTCACCGCTAGGCGTAGTTGGACCGCCAAATATCTTGCACAACCTTTCTTGTCGACGCCCAGCTCGGTTTACCTTCACACATCCCATGACAAAGTTCCCACTTTCAATTTCACGCTGGACATCGATTGTCGCGTCATCGTCAACCTCGCCAGTGTACGCAGTATCATCCGCGTGGCCCGGTTCAAGAGGGGCATTATTGTTGACGCGAGCGCGAATCGCGGGCGATAGCAACACTTGCGCCTCGCCGATGCACCCTTCCAATCGGGTAATCCACTCATCAAAAACGGCTCGGTGCTTAACCACAAATGTGTACGGGCTTTTTGGATTGCCCGGGCAGTGCAGTCGAAACATGAACCCAAGATCCGACTCATCGTCATGCTGTTCAACAAAGCAAGCAGCAGTTAACACAACTCTGCCCCGTTCGGCTTGGCGATTTGGATCAAACTTCGCCTCATCCACGATTGCCGGCACCCTGTAATACACAAGTTCCGGCGAGCTTGCTGGCGACGTTTGTTCAATTCGACAAAATCTGCGTTGCTTCTTCCCCAACTCGTTAACTTTGATCAGAACGCCGCAAAATCCAATGTGCTCTGACCACTCACCCCGGAATGTGTTCACATCTACCGAATTGGGGCGGCTGCCACGGAGTCGCTCGGCCTCCAACGCTAGTGTTGCACCATCTTCCCGTAGCACCTTGCTGGTTGCGGATGCAACATGCACCGAGTTCTTCGTGGCCCATGAAATCGCGGATGACAAATGCGTGCACCAATTTCTTAAATCGCTGTTCGTGCGTGTTCGCAATACCAAGAACACCTCGCTGGACTGCAGAAGAATGCATCGACCACGGTCTAATTTGCCGTGAAGTGTATCTGGGACATCTTCCCACGAAAGTAGAGCCGTGTTCGCAGAAATTGCGATCCGCCCGGCAGGGTCATCGGCAGCAAGCTTTTTTGCATTTTTGTAGTACGAGAGGGTTGAATTCGTCAGCTTAAAGTACCTCTTCACAAATTTCGAAGCCTTCAGCTTTTGCGCATCCGCTCTCGACACCGGAAACGCAACCTGAGGCAGTTTCTTGAGCTCGCCAGTGTGCACGACGGCGTTGGCAAGATGGCTGTCCGTGGGTGGCGCTTGAGAAACGGATCCGCTATTGTCAACATCGGAAGGGGAATCTGCTGCCTCATCTGAGCTCCGAACGCTATCGGCTCCATGAGATGATGACCGGGACGGAGCCGCTGCCTGCAACGTTTGTGCTTCAATCGTTTCGGCGCGCAGCAAGGGCCCAGCGGCAGCTTCTTGATCTTGATCTCCGTCATCGTCTGCGACACCGAAAATGTCTTCGTAGCTGAACTGCGAAAAATACTCCAGCAACTGTTCCGCCCATGCACTGTTTCCAGGAGAATCCATGTCCATCTCGATGCGGCCGGAGGCATCGACCACCTGCTGCAGGTTGTCAGCAAGAATTTCGGGACCCGGTCGAACATAGACAGCATAATCTCGGAATTGCTCCGGGGTTGGGAAGCGCGCTTGTGCAAACGCATGGGTAGGGACGATCAGGCGATCCGGGTGAATCGAGGCCCGTTTGCGTGCATCTTCTTCAAAGTCGATGTGCAGCCCCAGCAGCCGTCCGTCATTGGCAGCGTGCCACTCAACTTGTTGCTCGTCTATGAAGTCCAGCAGTGTGTCCAGGGACACGAAAGTGCGATTGGACTCAGAATCCGACACCCAAACAGCTGCAAAGCCAGCCTTGACCATTTCAAGCATCTGCTGCACCATGCCGTTGAGAAGCTCGAACTGGTCGTCAGGATCGGACAGTGGTTCCATGATCTTGACAGGGGTGGTGAACATCCATGGTACAAACCCAACACCGACGCCCTCGATCGCTCCTTTGAAGAACCCTGGCGGCGCACCAACTTGCTCCTCCAAGGGTAGAAAGAAAATTTCGTCACCTAGAGCAAGGGGCAGGAGATCCTTGCTGCTCGGTCCAAAGTTTCCAACAGCATAGAACGGCCCAATGGTTCTGCCCGACGCGGACGCAGCCGACTGCGGCGTCGCCACGGGCGTCTAAGACGCTTTGTGTGGAACCGACCGCATGCCGGCAGGAGGAAATGACTCAGCGGCTAAATGTACAACGCAAATCCACGACCTGTAGTCGCCGAATCCTGCACAGTCCGTCCGCCGCTCAACGAGCGCAATCTTGCAATAGAAGAATGCAGTATACGCGATCACGCAAAACAGACAAACAAGGATTTTATCGCAACACAAGGTGACCTGGCAAGTACGCGACGACGAGCTAAAGCAACAATGCAAGATGGTTCCTTGTGTCTATCACGGTCGTCAGCAGCCGCGCCGCCTTTCAACACAAAGTTCACAAGCACACGAACGCAACAGACACAGGTGCATACGAAGCCGTCTAGAGCAACTGCTGAAGACAGGCAGGTGGACGGATCGGCAACCAAATCAAGTCAAACCAGACAACAGCAGCAGCAACAACAACGAACGACCAAACAACGCCCAAAGCAAACAACGCGCCCCAAACCCCCACAGACCAACAACACACTCAAACGGCGAACCACCGAATCGTGGAACGACAGAACCACGACCGAACCGAACAACCACAACAACCAAAACCAGCCAACCACAACCAAACGACGAACCACCGGATCTTGGAACCACGGAACGATGTAACCACGACCGAACCGAATCGAACAACCACAACCCACAACAACCGAGCAAACACACCACGAACCACCGGATCTTGGAACCACCACGTAACCACGACCGAACCGAACACCAAACCACAACAACCAACAACAACCACAACAACCGAAACAATCAACCAACCAACCGAGCGACGAACACGACGAACACAACGAACGCAACGAACACAACGAACTTCGAACTTGAATGCAAAGCGAAAGAACGAACGAACGACAGAAAGCGAAGTCACAAAGTCACCGACAAACGACGAACGAACAATAAATGGATCGCTTCGCGCGAATGAATGAATGAGTTGGATTCCACGGCCGCCGTGTGGGCGTGACCGCCGCAGCCTGCGACTGACGCCCGCCTGATCCAACTCCGCCCGCCACTCACACACAGTGCTGACTGTGAACTGTGCCTGCCGCCCACACACATACACATACATTCTTCTATACAACATTTCATTGTACCTTAGTACATGCCATAGTACTTTCAGTACCCATGCACATGTACTGTATGGTTGGACGTTGCTTGTCGTGGTCCGGAGTTTGCAGGTTTCTGTAGATGGATCAAGGAAAATGAATGAACGGATGTGATTGAGGGGTGCAACACAGAGGAAGTCCAAGAAGTCGGTGAACATGGAAGTCCCAGGTACGGATACACGACAGTACGCCCACGCAAAGGGAGATTGATACATATCCATAAACAGGAATACGTGGGTGGTATTTGGACGAGCGGTGAGTGGGTGAGTGAGTGAGTGGGCGTGGGGGTGAAGGGTAGTATCCAACCCTCCTCTCTGCCCTCTCTCTCTCTGTTGAGTGAGTGGAGTGCTGAGTGACTGACGACTGACAGTGTGTGAGTGAGTGAGAGTTGGCTGTGAGCATAGTTAGTTGACAGTGAGTTGGTTTGTTGACTTTGTGGGACTGTGAGTGGACGAACGGACGAATGGACGGATGGACGGATGGACAGGGAATGTGAGTGAGTGAGTGGGTGCGGACATCCTGTCTGTGAGTGAGTGAGTGAACGAAGCGAGCGAGCGAGCGAGCTGCCGTCACCACTTTCTCTGCTCACTGTCGGCAGACTGACTGCCAGCCAGCCACCCACTCACTCACTCACTCACTCACAGCCTCACGCGGTCACTGCTCTCCCTCCCCACACCCACACCCACTCCACACCAATCCACTTTATTCCCGAATATAGAAACAATCCCCACACATCGACCCTACATAAATGTATCCACAACTAGGACTGTGTGTATCCACGGCTGGGAGGAGCGGTCGGCGGTCGGTGGTCTTACGGCGTGTACTGGGGACGGCGACGCCGCCTCTGGCCCTTGACGCGCGGTGCCTTGGTGCGACCGTAGTGCAGTCAGGGAGTGAGTGAGTGGGAGTGAAGTTGGTGAAGCGCTCACTCACTCACTCACTCACTCACAACAATCGATGGATCGATTGATTGATTGTTGCGATGAAGGGATGGAGGGATGGATGGAATTTGAAGGGTTTGAAGGCACTGTCGGCAGTACTGCGTAAAAGTGAAATTTGAGGGTTGGAAGCGCTTTTTGTGTTTGAGAGGGGAGGGATGGATGCAAACGAAGGAACGAACGAACGAAAGGCGAACGCCCACTGCCGCCCCCCCCGCCACCCAGCCGTCGTCAGAGTCGGAGTCGGAGTCAGGTGTGTGTGGCAGCCTTCAGTCAGTCAGTCAGTCAGTCAGTCAGTCAGCCAGTCAGTCAATGGATCGCGTTGCTTTGTTGTGTTGTTGCTTTGTTGCTTTGTTGCTTTGTTGTTGTTGTTCGTCGTCGTCGTCGTCGTCGTCGTTGTTGTTGTCATCGTCGTCGTCGTTAGCGTCATCGTTGGCGTCGTCGGAGGCAGAGTCGTTGTCGTTGTCGTTGTCGTCGTTGTCGTTGTCAGAGTCAGCGTTGTTGTCGTTGTCGTTGTTGGATTCGGAGACGTTGGAGGCTTGGTTGGGTGCTTGCTTGCTTCCTTGCTTTTGGTTGCGTCGTTGTTTGAGGCTTTGCTGCTTGGTTGCTTGGTTGCTTGGTTGCTTGTTCGCTTTGGGTTGGCTGTGTTGTTGCTTTTGTTGGCGTTCGCTCCGTTGGTTCCTTTGCTGTTGCTGTTTCTGATGGCGTTGCGTTGTGTTGTGTGGCGTGGTGTTGTCGGTCGTAATGTTGGTTGTGGCTTGCTTGCTTCGTTGCTTTGTTGCGTTGGCGTGTCTTGAGGAGCGTGGAGAACAACAAGAAGCGCAGCTTGTATGTTGGTGTTCGTGTTTGTCGTGGCGTTGGCATTGGCGTTGGCGTAATCGTGCCTTGTCGCGTGCTGTTTGCTACGTCGTTGGTGTTTGTCTGGAAGCAGTGAAGGGGATTTGGAAGGCGTTCCTTGTGTCTGTACTGCCGTCAGTCGCTTCTTTGAAGAGCCGCCCTGCATTGCTTTGTGAGAGCGTGTTGCGGGTTCCCTGCTTCCGCCGTCTCGCTTTTTGCTGCGGCTGTTTTTGTGTCGGGAGGTTTTCGCCAACCGACTTGCGCACTTTGTCAATTGTGCTGTTGATTTGCCAATTCTCCGACGCGGCGTCGCGCATTTCTGCTTCCTTGTTCGACGGCGTGCGTTGCGGCGGCAACTTCGGTGTCCTTTCTCTCGTTTTTTGTAGTTGTTCCCTGGCAAGATGAACGTCGACGACGTCGAAAATGATCACTTTCTGGAGGAAGCTCTCAAGAGTGTGAAGAAGCATGCATGGCACATGAAGCGTGCCATGGATCTCGACAACTTGAAGGATGTCCTTCAACATGCCGCGGACATGCTGTACGAGCTGCGCACAAGCCGACTCACGCCGCGCAACTACTATAGATTGTACATGGACATTGCGGACGAACTCATGCACCTGGAGCACTTCTTTTCGGACATGCACCGCAAGGGCACCCCGATGGAAGACTTGTACCGCATGGTCCAGCACGCTGGAAATGTGTTGCCTCGCTTGTACCTGCTTGTCACCGCTGGTTCCGTCTATATTCAGTCCAAAGAGGCCCCTGCCAAGGACATCCTCAAGGATGTCGTTGAGATGTCCAAGGGTGTCCAGCATCCCATGCGCGGCTTGTTCTTGCGCAACTACATTTCACACATCACGAAAAACAAGCTGCCCGATACGGACAACGAATACGAGGGCGAGGGCGGTTCTGTGCAGCACTCCGTCGATTTCGTTCTGCAGAATTTCTCGGAGATGAACAAACTGTGGGTGCGGATGCAGTACCAGCGCACTCATGCGAAGGCCAAGCGCGAGAAGCAGCGCCGCGAGCTGAAAGTTTTGGTCGGGACCAACCTGCGGAGATTGAGTGACCTAGAGGGAATCACTGTTGACTACTACAAGTCGACCGTTCTCCCGCGAGTCCTGGAGCAGGTGATCAGCTGCAAAGACGCCATCGCTCAGGACTACCTCATGGAGATCATCATTCAGGTGTTCCCCAGTGAATTCCACCTTGCGACTTTGGAGCAGTTCCTGTCTGCTTGCAAGGCTTTGAAGGATTCGGTCAACGTCAAGGGCATCGTGTGCAACCTCATGGATCGCCTGTCCACCTACCAGTCGGCCGACGGCATGAGTGGCCTGAGTGAGATCGCGGACGGGGAAGAAGATGTCTTCTCCATCTTCAATGAGCACGTCAAGGGTGTGATTGCAGCGAAGACCAACATGTCCACTGGCGATATCCTGAGTCTGCATGTCAGCCTCATCCGATTCGCCATGCAGTGCGCCAAGGCACCGGAGGATCAGGTCAAGTATGCCAACTCCGTGATGGCATTCTGCGCCGACTTTTTGGAAAAGAGTGTTGGAGGACCGGTCGACGACGAATCCGCCGAGCTGCTTGTGCAGCTCATCGAGGCCGTCATCTCCGCGCTCGTGCTGCGCGTCCTGCAGCCCGAAACCGAGCGCTTCGAGGATCTGCTGCAGTTCCTCAAGTGGGCCCACCGCAAAACGATTGCCGTTCGCCTGGTCCGGGCCATCGTGTACGCATCGGTACCTGTCGAGATCGGAAACCCCAAACTGGTCGACCGCCTGCTGAAGTTCATCGAGCCTCTGGTGAAGGATGCCGAAGATGCACCCGCAACGGAGCTTGACCACAGCAAGGAGGAGTTCGAGGAAGAACAGCGCCTCGTGGCTCAACTCATCCATTCGTTCCGCAACGACAACCCGGATGTGCAGTACAAGATCTACGAAGTCGCTCGGAAGCGCTTCGGCCACGGCGGAACCAGCCGAATCAAGTACACGCTCGTGCCTCTCACATTTTCCGTCATGGCACTCACCCGACAGATTTACGACTTGCAAGGCACCGACAGCAAGCCTAAGACCAACATCAAGAAGCTGTTCCGATTCTTGCACGAAGTCGTGTCGGCTCTGGGATCTCACTACAGCGAGATGGCTTTCAAGTTGTTTTTGTCTTGCGCTCGGTTGGCGGACTCGCTTGGGTTCGAACCCATCGCGTACGAATACCTCACCCAGAGTTTCACACTCTACGAGGACATGGCATCGGCCAAGGTGCAGGTGCCCGCCATCAACCTGGCGGCTGGTGTGTTGTACGAGTGCACAAATTTCGGAGAAGAGAACTGCCAGAACCTCATCATGTCAGTTGCCAAGTACACTGGCAAGCTCTTGAAAAAGCCAGACCAGTGCCGCATGGTGCAGAATTGCTGCCCGCTGTTCTGGGCTCTCGATGAAGACCACCAAAAGTCGTATTCGGACGAGAAACGTTGTCTGGAATGCTTGCGGAGGGCACTGAAAATCGCTGACGTGTGCATGGCGTCCTCCATGCACGTTCAGCTGTTCGTCGAGATCCTCAACTCCTACTTGGTGCTGTTCGAACGGAGGTGCCCAACGATCACTGTCAAGTACCTTAAGGGTCTGGTGGAGCTCATCAACGAGCACTTGGAGAACATGGATAGTCCACACCCACAAACCACGAAGTTTTACCAGAACACAATCGCCTACATCCAGTCCAAGAAGGCAACAGACGACCGATACAAAAAAATTGACATCAAAGGAAAGTGAGCGCCGCTCTCCGCTACTGTTGTTGTATCACAAGTAACTGCTGCAACAACAATCAAGTAATTTTTAGCTTAGACACATGCGCACGATCTACTCTGTTTGATGAGAAGTATATTCTGTCGTGCTATGTGACACATGCGAGGCAGAAGTCGAAGAACAGGAGCTTGCTGCCGATGGAGCGGCGTCGAATCGCCACCAGGTCCGACTCCGCGAAATAAATAAATAATATGACGTGTCCGTGTGGTACAACCTCACTTGCCCATCAGACGCGCGATTGACCGCAACACCTTCCACAACCTTGAAACGGCATAATATCTGCGACGCCAGATGCTTGAGAATAATGCTGTCAACACAAAAGTTACCAGGACAGTGAACCCTCGTTCGGCCAAAATCGAGCGCCTGTCGACTATAGTTCTCGACGGGCGATGCACGCTCACGACAATGGGGTCAATGGTCAGCACTCCATCCTCCATCACAGCGCAGGTCGACGTCCGAGGTGTTGCAACGCTCGAAGGAGATGCTTCTGAATGCGTTTGTGTTTGCGTGGTGGCGGGGAAAGCTGGACTAGCCATTGGTTCCTCGTGGTTGCCCGGCCTCCCGGCATTTGCCTGCATTGATTCACCGGTGGAGGCAGGGCTACTGTGTGCGCTGGAACTGTAGCACAGATCGCTGATCAATCCATCGTTGCTTGACTTGTCTGAAGGAGATGCATTGGCAGCATGCAGCAGCTGACTCTCCGGCGTGGCACTCGTTTGGGCAGGTTTTGCCTCTGGAGCTGACAGTATCGATTGGAGGCTCTCATCACAACCATTTGTAGGCGACGCCTTGTCCGTGAGTTCGACAGCTTTGGCATCCTCGTCCTGATAATCTTCTTCGTCCGCAGCGGACCCCATGGACAGCCTGCGGACGTGCCTCGTCGCTTGTAAATTGTCGAGTTCGGGAGCAAAGACGTCAGCATACCAGTTGCGCAGCTCGGGGTCGATACCGTGCCCTTCTCTGTCGGCTTGCTCAAGAAAGTTGAAGTCGAAAAAGGTGGACGGGTCCACACCGACGGCAGTGGCCGGGTCCATGATGCCTTCTTCGCCGAGACTACAACACATCGACGACTCAGACTCCAGTTGCCTCTCTAGTTTCTTGTTGAACAGAGACTGCAAAATAACTTTCAGCAGCAGTTCCAGCTCTTGCTGAGACTCGGGGAGCTGCGGGGCATCCGCCGACAACACGACGCTGTTCGACGACACGCATGCAGCTTCGGGCTCGTCAGTGACGAGATCGTCCGTCTGCACACCAGTGCTCTTGGTTTGCACTGCCACTGTTTGACTAGTTGCGCATCGAACCGACCTTTTGACAAATGCCTGTTGCTTGTGTGTTTTTGCGTCTTGTGCATCTGCGAATGCACCCAAAGTCGATCTTGATTGACCTGGGCGCGGCAAGACTGGTGGATCAGGAGTGCTCACTGCCAAAGCAATGATAGGTGAGTCAGACTGCGATTGCGCATGCCGCCTTTTCAAAATATCGCTTGTGATTGATTTCGCAGGTTTTGGCGTATTGTTTGACACGTTCTCCTTGTCCAAGCTCGGTGTGTTGGGGTTGGACCGCGATATCTCCGCCGCTCGTCTTTGCTGGGCTAGACTGCGTTCGCGTTCAAGCAAATGACGCAACTCCGTAATAGTCCGTTCTTGCTCCATGAGCTTCGAGTGTTGGTCGAGATTTTCCGTTTGCAACAGCCGATGATTTTGCGCCAGCTTGTGATGAAGATTTTTGCGCGTAATCTCCATGGCCTTCAATTCCCTGATTTGTTCATCCTTTTCTGCCATGCGCGCACGAAGAGTCTCCATTTCGCTGTTTAAATCTTGATTCTTTTTCAAGAGCATTTGCCCGAGACGTGCGCAAAGGAACAAATCCTCGTCGTCTTGGGAACCAATTGGAGTGGCAACTGCCCTCGACTTGGCGTTTGACAACTGAATTTTCCGCAGTGATTCGAGGCCTTTCTGCTCGACTCCGCGCCCAAAAGGGCTCATGCTCATGATCGATGCTTTGGCTCTCGATCGAATCGCATCCGTCGTCCTGGAACGCGGAGCGGTCACAGGCGTCAACAAAGACGACTTCATGGCGCTACACGGGCCGTCAAACCCGACAATAGACAGTTGCCGCTGTCTTCAAATAAGGGAAACCTGACGTACTTCAACCGGAACTTCAACAATAGAAAGCAAACCAAAATACAACACGCCATCCGCAAGCAGTCACAATTATTACCCGTCACTCACCCCTCATCTCCATTACTCACAACACTCCCCCGTCACTGTAGCTGCTGCAGAAACCGCGCTCCTTCGGCATCGCGAACGTTGCTGTGGACGACGCCTTTGTCATGCCGCTCGCTGCAATGTACCATCACAACGTTACCCAGTATTCAATCACAACCAACATCCGTTCCCTGACGTCGCAACTTTGTCCCTTCATCGCAAACCCCGGACAATGATCGCAAACCTGCTTCGCCACGCCCACCCTACCGCAACACCACGAGCAGCAACGCCACAACACCACGAGCAGCAACGCCACAACACCACCGTGCAACGCCACCGCAACATCGCAACAACGCAGCACCGCAACATCGCAACAACGCAGCAGCACCGCAACATCGCAACAACGCAGCAGCACCGCAACATCGCAACAACGCAGCAGCACCGCAACATCGCGACGCCGCGACGCCGCGACGTCATTACTGCACCACTGCGCCGCCCGACGTCACGACGCAACAACGCAACAAACGCGACTAACGCAACGACGCAACAACGACGCAACGAACGAACGCAACGGCCGACTTTGCGCGCGCGATCGTTCGTTCGTTCGTTCGTTGGTTCGTGCGGGCTGCGTGAAATTCTTCACTGGAACAACGAACGACGAACGACGAACGAAAATTCTTCAACCGCCACTCTTCGCTCACTCACTCACTCACTCACTCACTCACTGTGAGTGACTGTGAGTGACTGTGGGTGACTGCGAGTGAGTGACGGATATTCGTTGTTTTATCCCATTAACGTTAGTACCGAGTACGAACACCAGTACTGATAGTACTAGTACTAGTACTGAGTACAACTGCAGGTATGTGGTGTTGTACCTAGTACCATCATAAGTACTCAATGTACCGCCGTTTTCACAATTGGCTATGTGTCCGTTGTCCGAAAAGTTTGCTCGCTCTCTCGCTCTCTGCAGAGGTTCAACCACCGCCGCATTTCTGCGATCGTCCCTTCATACCACCTCCAGAATACGCCCACAACAGTGACAGCAAAAGACTGACTGAGTCACCCCCCGTATGACCGAAGTAAACAGTGCATGTGTGGGGACCGTTTCGAATGAGGGGTTAAAATAGTCGGCATGCGAGAGTACAAGTCAGTGCGTGGACGCCGGAGCACGCGACTGATTGAATGGTGGAAAGATAGTGAGTGGCTGCCCTGCGCTGCCCAGCCCGAACCGCAGCACAATGCCGACGGCGATGCCGAAAGATGAAACGCGGAATTGGAAGTACTGTACAGCGTTTGTAATTTAGTGGAGTATCGTTTGATCCATGGATGTAAGGGAGATAGTGAATTAGTAAATGGAAGCAAGAGGCAGTGCAGTGCATAGAACGGAAGGTTCGAATACTTGACTGACGGTGGCGAGCAGGTGTGTGTGGCAGGTGTGTGGTGTGTGGCATTCGTGTCACTCGAACTCGACACTGTGACACTGTGACTCTGTGACCGACCGAACGATGACCGACAAACCGACAAACAACCAACCGACAACAACGTCAGAACGTCAGACGTCGGACGTCTGGACGTCAGGTTGACGAACGGCAGTCACACTGTCCACGACCGACCGACCGACCCAACGACCCAACGACCCAACGACAGTGACGAGGCAACGACGGTGGCTACGCAACGACGGTGATTAGGCAACGAAGGTGACGAGGCAACGGCGGTGATTAGGCAACGCAGGTGACGAGGCAACGAAGGTGACCAGGCAACGACGGTGATTACGCAACGACGTTGCTTAGGCATCATCGTCGGTGACGTCACGAGGCAACGACGGTGACGAGGCAGCGTAGTTAACTAATCACGTGCTGGTGTTGCTGACAGACGAACGGACATGCTTGCTTGCCTGCCTGCTGGCTTCACCCTTGCTGGCGTTCGAATCATTACAACGCGCTTCATGCGTTGGTGCGGCGGCGTGCTTCGAAGTCGAACCATCGCTGCGTGATTTTGGTGTCATCGTAAATGGAGATGGTGTCCACAGCAGCAGCAGCAGCAGCAGCAGCAGCAGCAGCAGCAGCAGCAGCGTCTTCTCCGTCTTTGAGATCCTGTTGTTGCCCAGGGCCATGTCAGACCGGGAGCTGTTGTTAGCGAGTGACATAAAATGCTCTGGAAAAACATACGTGGAGTGAAACTGATGTTGGTAGAGCCGGAAGGCCAAAGGCTCACCCAACATGTCAAGCGTCCCTTGGGCACCCGGTGCATGAACACCCCCTCGCTCGGCGCCAAGAACTCGAGGGATTGCGCCGTCTGCTAGTTGCGACTAAAAATGGGCGGGCCCAAAGGCGAAGGTTTGTACACCTTTCACAATGTGGTTGGGCAAGGTGCCTTCGCAAAAGTGTACAGAGCAACTAAGAAGGGCTCTGAAGAGAACTTTGCCGCGAAAGTTACCTTCCTTGCTCGAGTGCCGGCTGGCTTTTTGGGGCGAATCAAAGAAGAAGCTCGCATCTTGAGTCAGGTGAAACATGCCCATGTGATTCAGTTCTACAAGTTTTCGTTGGCTCCCAACAACAAGCGCGCAGTCCTCATTATGGGGTTTGCAGACGGGGGATCTCTTGAAAAGTTCACTACTGGCGACGCGAAGTTAAGCGAGCCGCAAATTGTGCAGGTCTTGCAATGCGTGTCCAAGGCGCTTGGGTTCCTGCACAAACGGCACATCACCCATTGTGACCTAAAGCCAGACAACATTTTGGTGATGCGACCGGGCGATTATTCCACCGTCCGAATTGCTGATTTCGGAATCAGTCAACAATCCAAGCTGCGTCTCAAAATCCCTTGCGGGACCCCGCGGTATTGTGCACCAGAAATATTTAAGGAGCCGTGCCGCTTTGGCCCACCTGTGGACATCTGGGCTCTGGGTGTCATCACTGTCCAGTTCGTGATGGGCGTGCATCCCTTTCCAGAGCTGTCCGGGAAGAATTTCGAAGACATTTACCACAAGCCACAACTGTTAATCAAAGTACAGAACTTCTCCCTCGATCCCGCAACCCACCCAATGGCAATGAAGTGCACGCCCGAAGTGTTCAGCGTTGCGCAGCGGATGCTGCAGGTGGACGTCAAAGACCGCATCACTGCGAAAAGTCTCTTGAAAGCTGCAATTTTCTCTGACTCCTTCATGGCGGAGATGCGTGCCAGTGCCGGTTCTCAGTCGGACAGTGCGATAGTGGTGCCGGATGCCGTTGAAAAAGCCGCCGGGTCACTGGACCAACAAGTTGACGCGCCGCGACAGGCTGCCGCCAGCTCGAAGAAACAGTCTGCGCAGAAGAGCAGCAAGTCAAAGTTGCAGCCGTTGCAATCCCAGAGCAGCAAGCAGCAGTCGAAATCAAAGCAGCTACGTGGGCCAACAAGCCCTCACTCCCGCAGTTCCAAAAAGCTGTCTGCCCACAACGTTGACAAGCCAGTTGCGTCGACGCAAGCCACAGCAGTAGCTGCCGACGACAATGTGATCACTGCTCACCAGAGTTCCTCCTCCAGGAAGACGGTACGGGAGTCGAAGTTGGCTTCGTCAACGCAGAAGCAGAACAGGGAGCACAAAGTTGCCACTGCAGCACGCCAGACCTCAAACGGCCGCAATGAAGCAAAGACAAACGGCGTGCCATACGATCCGCCCGTGGTCACGCCCAAGAAGCATGTCGCATTGACACAAACACAGCATGTTTCCGATGACAAACCGTCGCTTGACAAACCCGTGCCGAGCACGCTCGATGAGCAATTGCTCGCCTCCGTTCCCCTGCATGGCAGTACTGTTGGCAGTGCTGTGCACCATCGCAGCAAGAGCGACAGCCCGCAACGTTCGCCCGTTGCTGCACACCACTCTCGCAGTTTGAGCGCCAGCCCCGTCCCCTCTTCGGATGCCTTCGGCACTGACTCCGTGTCCCTTCCAGCGATCAATACAGCCAAGCCGTCATCGACGGCTCCCCCCATCATGGCCGGTACACGTGATCGTGGTGGCAGCGGCCAGATCACCATGCGCAACCCTTCGCCGGGCCTGGACTTGTTGCAAAAGGCCATCGATTCTCCAAGCAGTACTGCGTCACCTGGAAGCCGCGCGATTCCTGATCTCAAGAGTTTCAAGCAATTGTGGAAATCAGACCAGTCCTTCGCCGTCTCGAGCGAGCGGCGCATGGACAGACTGAGCAGCGGGCCGCGCGCCAGAGCCGAGAGCGCCACGTTTCGGGCACGTGCAGACTCAGCTTCAAAGAGGTCTCTCAATCTGCAGCTGTCCCCCAGCGGCAGTTCTCGTAAGGTGCTGGGTTCGAAGCACAGCTCCCGCAGCCTTCTCGGTGAATCCAGTGCGGTCTTACAGGTTAGTCGAGGAGGCACGAAACAGAGCACAGGTTCGGAGCTTCGGCTGCGGAAGGCTTCGTCCAGTCCACTGGAATCAAAGAAGGACGGTGTGCCCGTTGAGGAACAACATACTTCAGGTGGCGATTCTTCGAAGAGTGTGCAGCTCCGAACTTTGCGCCATGCTCGGTGGTCACGGCGCGTGCGAAGGAGGAAACTCCTCAAGAAAATGGGATCGTCTTCGGGTGCGCAGCCCATCGACGTCGATGGTTCCGATGAGGACAGCGACCTCTCGGCATCCATTGCAGCTACTTCGAGGGAAAATTCCATCAAATTTACCCGGTTAGATTCGGCCTCGAAGGGCTTGTCGCTGGGCCCGTCTATGCGGCGCATGTCGAGCTCTAATCTCCTCAACAAATCGTCGCGGTCATTCCCATCCGCCGACGCGGCTGATCGCCATCACGACGGCGAGACACACCAGCAGGACGTGCTTCGGCGCGTACACGAGGCTGCTCAAAAGCAACGAGACAGAATCGAAAAAAGAAAGAAAAGGTTGCAGAAAAAAATCAGCTCACGAGCTTTGTTGAGAGTGTCTTCTCAACAGTCTACATCTACTGGCACGGGATCGCGCTCTTCCCTCGCCCCACCCATCAACTCCACGACCACTTCCATTTAGCGATGCGGCCACTGCTGCTGCGGTCGCCGTCTTAACTGATGTATTTAGCACACCCCACAAACTCGGCGGCAATATTTAAACCAATCACATGTGACGCAGCCACTTAGCCTCCACTTCTCTCGGCCGCCCTAACATTAAATCACGGCACCCATGATATATCCGGTTGAAATGCGGTGGGGTGACATACCAGCGCCCGTCCCGTGACCATGCGGAGCTACTTAAAATCAATCCACTGACGACTCCCATTCACCATGCCACATGTCGTTAACGACAGGGGACGGGAAGGACGGGTAGGATCAGAAACGAGAGAATAACGGCACGAGTCACCAGAACAAACATACAGACATCAACCTGGCCAGGGACAAGCAAGGGCATCGTACTCGAGTATCATACTGTCTGTCACACCATTATGGTATGCATGTATCTAGAGTCTAAACTAGGCAGTCAATTGGAGACTTGAGGAAGCGAATGGTGGTATGCGTGCATACACGCGCCGCGCCTATGTGGTGCCGTTGATGAATTCGTGCACCACACACTGCCCGGGTAGACTATAATATGTCACACTGGCTTGTGCTTCATTCATTGCTGTGAATGGATTCCTCAACCAAGGGCTATAATAGCTCTGGACCAGAGCTATTACCCTCCAGAGCTATTACGCTATTACCCCTCGCCTCAACCACAATGTGCGGCACTAGCACATCGAATACCCATCCACTAGCATTCATGCCTCCTCGATAGAGATAGAGAGCGTAACTTCCGGAATCGCCTCGGACCACATCCGCCAACTGTGCCGGCTGTGGGCAGGCAGTCTCTGTGAGTGAATGAGTGCGTGAGTGAGTGCGTGAGTGAGTGACTTTGTGGGGGAGTGAGTGGACGTTGACGTTTCGCGCTGTTGTTGCACAGTCAGTCAGTCAGTCGCTCACTCACTCACTGCCACCGTCACAATCGGTGTCACAGTCACCGTCACTGTCAGTCAGTTGGTTTGGTTTGTTGCCGAAGCCATCGAACTTCGTTGACGTTCGTTCGTTCGTTCGTTTGTTCGTTCGTTCGTTCGTTCGTTGGTTTGTTCGTTCGTTAGAGTGTTGCGGAGTTGCGGAGTGTTGCGGAGTGTTGCGGAGAGTTGGCGTGTTGGTGTGTTGGTGTGTTGGTGTGTTGGTGTGTTGGTGTGTTGGTGTGTTGGTGTGTTGGTGTGTTGGTGTGTTGGTGTTCGTTCTTCAGTTCGTTCTTTCGTTCGTTCGTTGGAGTGTTGGAGTGTTGCGGAGTGTTGGACTGCTGGAGTGTTGGACTGTTGCGGACTGTTGCGTAGTGTTGGTCATTGTGGTTCGTTCGTTCGTTCGTTCGTTTGTTTGTTGTTGTTGTTGATGATGATGATGATGACGACGACGACGACGTTGTGTAGGAGAAGAGTGTTTCGAATGATCCAACGCTCGGTGTCAGTTTGCCAGGTGTTGGGACTTGTGCGATGTCACGAGGAAGCAACGGCACGGAGCTGACGGTTCCAAGTGCGCTTTTTCAGGCGCGCTGCGGTCCTTGGGTTTGTTTTCGCTCGCTTTTTGTGCCGTGTGCTGGTGTTTGTTCGTTCGTTGATTGTGACCAAATTGGAATTGAATTCATCGTGCCTCGTTTGCCACAGAACTGTTTTGCCCTGTCTGACTTGCTTCCCTCCACGATGAGTCAAGACGCCAAAATGCGCCGCAGTAATGTCGTTTTCGGCGACCCTCGGCCGCAATACAATCAAGGTCTCTGGGTGTCTGCCACCAAGAGCACACAATCTTCGGTGGCTCAGTCCTCCAAGGGATCAGAACACATCAGAAAGTTGAAGGAAGAACGAGAGAAAACTGCTCAGATGAAGCGAGCGTTGCAAGCTTCGTCGCTTCAACTAGGCAACTCGCAGTTGACAGAAAAATCCTGGAAAAGCACGAGCCATCGACCCGAATTCTCAGCTGAACAACGGGCGGCGGCTCGTGGTCAATTAGATCCCGCAGTTGCTCGTCGTATCAAAGTTTCAAAGTACGTATTTGCTTGCAACCGTGGCCATGTCTTAAGACCGCGTTGACCACTTCGTTGCACTTGTAGCGTAAAGCTTGGGTGCCCTAGGGTGCAGACAACAAACTATACTTCAGTTTCACACTCCGCTCATGTAAGCCAAGCGGTGTTTCACATGCAACACTCCAACACGCGATGTAACTATGTTTATCGATCTATGGCCAGGCTGAAACCGCGCCGGTGTCCGCGGAATCAATCAAAACGGAGCGCGAACAGGCGGCCCAAAGAAAAGCAGCGTTGACTAACTCAAGTATTGAACGTTGGTAATTGCGTACAGTACTCGAGGACAGTATGTTGTGGTGGGCGATCCGCCTCGAGCGTCGGAGCCGACTTCGTACGTACTCTCCGCTCCCCAATCGCGTAGTGATGTGTTTGTAATTTGTAATTTATACGTTTTCATTCTCAATCCGGCGCACGCCGCTACACAAGGTCGTCCGCGCTCTTCTCTACGTCCGGCGACGGTGGCACGCCAATCGAGGACGACCCTCGATTCAGTTTGGTCTGAACTAACCCGATACCAATTGTCGCCCACGATGTGACGAGGAATATTGCGTCGAACCATCGATAGTAAAAGTTGAAATCAATATCGCCGAGAATCTGGTAGGACATGACACCACAGTGTTGTCAGTCCCAGTTGGTCAGCACAGACAGGCATGTGGTGACGACGAATATGCGCTGACCTGTGACAAATGAGCTCTGTATTGTGCTGGCAAATTTTTGTGCAGTAACAGAACCTGGCATGAAAAAAGTGCAACACACGTGCTCGCGTGAACGAAATACGTTCAAGCCCTTGTCGCACAAGAAAAGGTTCTCAACCTGAGAAATGAAGTACATCCCCATGACGCCCGAGAGAATCACAACAATGGCCTACAGGCAGCGAGTGGATTCATGAGCGTCCCGTCGCGCGCTTGGCAAGCGAAAATATTGTAAAGTACCTCTGAGGACACAGCACTTGAAACCTGGCGAAACAGTTTGAAAGAATTGATCAAGAACCCCCGGATTGACACCGCCACTAGGATGCCTACAAAGAGGAATGAAATTTGCTGCGTCCAAAATGCGACATCGATCTCCAGCTGTCCGTGGGTGGCCTGTTTTCACGGTTGGGAGGAGTTATTGGTTGGTCAACGCGAATTAGCATGCCACAGGAGACCATTTCAAACAAACCGCCAATGATAATATTCGCGTCACGGGGTCTTGGTTGGGATCGCGCGAGAACACAAAGTTGATAGTCGCCATGAACATTTTGTACCCACAATACGCGGACAGGAAGTAGCCCAATATGTACAATATCTTCCCTTTGCACGTCTGATACACAGTAAACGTAAAAAAACAAATGTCAGAAGGCAGCGCCTGTATCTGCATGGAAGCAGCACAAATGAAGTACCTTCGATTTTGCGAGTCTGAATTGCACGTTTTTGAGTCGAGTGATCTCCAAGAACTGGGCTTTTGCTAACTCTGACAATTGCTCCGCATCCGTGGAGTACCTCACCACGTCAGCTTCTAATACCTACAATGACGATGGCAATCAGACAATGCATCAAACGAGTGGCAGCATGCGAGGGCTCGGCGCCAGGAGCGGTAGCAAACCTGCTTGCGACCAGCATCCCCGGAATTGAATAGACCCATCATTCGCGAAAACACGGACGGATTGTCTTCTGCACGTTGCCCATCTGATTTCAGTCGTTCTGCCGACAGCTGATCCCGCGCTGATGCAAGTTGCTTCTTCTTCCTAACGATCTGGCTGAGAGTGCGGTGATACCCTTGCACAAATTTGTCGATCTCAGCGTCGGACACGGGGTACAGAGAAATAGCCAAATGTGTGTACGGTGTGTTGACTGCTCCAAACCCTGACAGAACCGCCATCACGGCCACACCAACGACAGCGATGCGATCAATGATGTTTTCCAAGGAAAAAAAGTGCACTTCGTCGGTTCCTTCGCGAGACGGCTTTGCTGGGACGATATTTCCCACGCTGACGAACGCGAACAAAAACACAAATTGCGCCACTGTTGTGTACAGAATCGAGAGAAGGCGGCTCCGCCCCGGCTTTCGCAGGCAGTTCCAAAAGATGTACACTGGCAATACTAAAGTGATCAGGACGCTCAGACCGATTAGATCCACCATCCAATTGACCCAGCGCACGTCTTCAGCTAAAAAGTTGCTGATGTCAAAAATAACTAACAATAGCAAGTCTGCTCCCAGAGAAAAAACGGCGCAGAACATCACCTTGACCCAACGATCTCCGAGGTTGTATCGGTGGAAGAGAAATCGTGTGAAGAACAACCACGCAAATACGTACAACACCCCATATGTAACAACAATTTCTAGCAGCTGAGACACTGTGCCCTGGTCCTCATCGTTGTACTCCGGCGTCATGATTTTGCCGAAGACGAGGACACCCTCTCCACCTCACTCCGAAATGGAGGCGGTCAGCATCCGATTCCGAGCAGGCACCACAGCCGTCGCTCGTCGGCGGTGCAACACCTCCCGTGGCTGTGGGCGCGGTTGCTTTGTGGGCAGCCAAGGTTTAATTACCCGCATAAGCAGCCAGAATTTTCCAATTGCTTTCTCTCGCGCGGTGAAAAGTACGTGTCCACAACCTTTTGCGCCTGCAGCATTTGAATCACCCGCAGCCTATTATTTGATCGACACCAGACAACGAACCGACCCACCCACAAACCAAAGACGACACTGCCTTGCCATCACAGGCAATTTCGTCGTTTCACCCACTCGATCGTTGCTGTTGCATGCGGCAGTCCGCCCAGAACGAAGACATTCTGTTGTGAAGGCAGGGCGACGTTCGATGCGATGTGACGAGACATGTTGACGTAAAATGAATGACGGGTACAATGAGCCGACAACACACACACACGCACACGCACACACATTTCCGGTGCCCGTTTCACGTGCATACGCCCACCACGCACTCGCATCGACACTATGATCAAACTTCTTGCGTTGCGTTGTCTCGGGGCCGCGAATCGGGGGGGGGGAGCCTCACGCGCTCACGCGGCCACTCGCTTGCTCCTTTGGCTGATGACGACGACACTGCGCAACAACGATGAACGAATGAATGTGTTGGAGGTTGGAGGTTGTTGGAGTGAGTGAGTGAGTGAGTGAGTGAGTGAGTGAGTGAGTGAGTGAGTGCGTGCGTGGAGGAAGAAGGAAGCCGTTCGTTTGAACGACACAGCCGCCAGCGCGTGGATCCAATTCAAGACAAACCATCACTCATCGTCGTCGTCGTCGTCGTTGTCGGTGTCGGTGTCGGTGTCGGTGTTGTTGTCGTTGCTGTTGCTGTGCGCGTCGTTCTCCGCCGTCTACGCCATTCGTTTGCCCTTTCTTCGGGCCATCGTCGTCCATCGTCCGTCGCTTGCTGTTGCGTTTGGGTTTGTTGCGGTGGTAGTGGCTGTTGAGGTGGCTGTTGACGGAAATGCTGTTCAGGTGATGCAAGCCCACAATGTGGATCTCCGTAGCTGTTGCTTCTTGTGGCTGTGACTTCTGGCGGGTTGTGAATCCTCGTGGCTTCAGGCTTCCATTGCTGGGTGGTTTCCAGGTCCCGTGCTGCTTCGGCTTTGGCGCCGAGTTGTTGTTGCCGGCCGATCTTGCGTTTATTTGTGGTGCTCCGGCTTGGAATGCAAAGTTTGCACTGTTTGAATGAATCAGCCCGCTTGACTTGTTTGCAACAAGTTCAGCATCTGGGTGGTCAAGGGATTTTCAGCGAGAAAATCTACCCGCGACTTGAACTGGCACAGTTTATCGCGCTCGTTCCAGCTCTTGGCGGTTAAACACGAACGTTGCCTATCGTTGGCACTGACCCACGCTGTGCACGTGACGCGATGTCATCAATGGTCGGCATCAACTTTTCGGAGGGTGACCTGGACTGGATCCGGCAGCATAGACTGCATATTGTCGCTGCTGGCTGCGTAGCATGGTACATTTTGTTTGCAATTATGGAGCGCTTCGTGCGCGCAGTCACCGACGGCTCCGTCAAAGATGCAAAGCCGTCCACACCAGGCGGTGAAAAGCCGACGACTGTGCAGGGGTTCGCTTTCTTGATCATCAGCACAATACACTCCGGTACTGTGGCCTTTCTGGTGCTGTTGTGCGTCCCTCAGGTCTTGTTCGCGGATCGCCCCGGTGACACCATTCACGACCAATTGCGAGTTGATGCTGTCGGTGGCCAAGAACTTAACTTGATGTTTGTGGCTGGACACCTGTACCTTGCGTGGGTCGTCTTCGAAGTCATCTTCTTCACGGTGTGGTGGAGGACTTTCGGAAAAGTTTCGGACATGTTTCACCACGTCCTGTTTTCGGTGACGGGCCTGTACTTTGTCATGAACGAGCGTCCCTGCGGCTACTATGCACTGGTGTTGATGTCGATGGAGGCGTCAACACCGTGGCTGAACCTGCATCTCGCGTTTCGCGGCAGTGATGGGTCCTATCGTCGACTACTCGGCAAGGTGCGTTAGCCTGCCGAAACCTTGCGTCGCCGAGTACGTTTGTGTCACTTCCATCTCTGATCCAATCTTGTTGTTTTTTTCTTCCAGGCAGCTGGAATCGTGTATTTTGTAACGATGGCAGTCTTTCGCGTCGCCATCCCGAGCGCAGTGTTCTTCGAGTATGTGACAGCAATCGCGAGCTTTCCTTCGTCGTTGCAGGATATTTTGTCGTCGGAGTTCGGGACACAGTTCGCGGTGATAGCTGTTGTGCAGGTACTGTCGTTTTGTCTACAAACGTTTTGGTTCCTGGCAATTCTCGCGAAGATCGTGGGAACAGCAGGACCTGGGAAAAGGGAAAGGATTGCTGAGAAGCGCAAAAACGCTGCGGCCGGTGCTGCGCAAGGCAACGACACCGATAAAACCAAATGAGCCACATATTTATTGGGCAAGAACCTTCTCTGAAAACTGAGTCCGGCATTGACCCACACCACGGCGACAAAACAGCTTCTCGAAGCATGCCACACATGCGCTCCATGTAAACTAATCTTTTGGGAGCAATCACGGCGTCGTCGTGTCAGCAAGAACCCCACGAAGCTAGTTCAAGACTGGTACCGGAACCACATGGTATTCCTTTCCACAGCCCGATTACTTCTCCAGCGCGATCCTCGTCATCGATTAATCAGAGCACAACACGGCTTCCTGGGATCCTGGTAACAGCAACCTTCAAATCTGAGTAGGAACATTTTTTCCTAGTTAACACCGAATCTAAACCAAGCCAATACTAAAAATCGATTGAATGCAAAGCGAATCCCATCCTCGCAATGCAAGCAAGCTGCACTCGATCGAATGCCGTCCAGAGTCCGCAAATCATTTCCCATGGCTAGAAGGTTGCCTCAATTAATTAACTAAAGGCAAATCGAATCCTATCCTCGCAATGCTAACTAATAAGCCACAATCCCATCAAACGCCGTCTGAAACCCGCAGTCGATTCTGCATGGAAGGTCGACTAGTTACCACAGCTCAACCCACATCACACCCGCAACCCGAAACCAATGATCGACTATGATATCACACCACAGACAGCAGACAGCATCACTGTCCACTGTCCATGCATCATTCCCAATTGTTTGTCGTACTAGTACAAATCGCAGTACTGCCGGTATCCAAACGAACAGAGCCTTGGATGGATCAATGTAAACGGTATTACCCTCATAACTCACTTCAAGTGGTATGACAACATCGCATTGTTATCATATATGACTAACCCGTCCGCCACACACAGTGAGCGACGGTGGAGAGGACGGAGTTTCGACTGAATTTGAATGACTGGGAGTGAGCGAGTGAGCGGTCGGTTCGGAAAGGACCTCCGAAGGTTCCGCGATCCTTCCGCCACGGCGGCGACGTTCTGCGGTTGAAGTGGTGGTGCAACAACAACGACAACGACAACGACGACGCGCACGCGCGCGCAACAGCGGAAATTGGTTTGGTGAACAAGTTGCTCTGGCCAGCTTAGAAGGTGGCCTCGGGGGTGTTATTTTGCTGTGTTGTGGCGTTGGTAAGGTGATGTGGTGGTGAGTTGAGTTGAGTTGTGCGGTGCGGTGTGGTGTGATGTGATGTGATGTGATGTGATGTGTTGTCGTGATGGGAGGATTGATTTGGTGGAGTGGAGTTCAGTTGTCTTCGACGTAGCGTGGACACGGAAAGGAGCACTCAGACACGATAATGGGAATGTGAATGTGCCCATGGAGGTGTGCGGTGACACTGTCTGAACGGATGTGGCGGTGGCGAGCTTGGAGGGCCGGCGTGGTGTGGGGGAGGTCTGCGATGCGTGAGGTGGCCAACGTGTCCGCCGCGCCCTGCGCCGAGACGAATATTGGTCAAAACCGGTAACGAAAACCTGATTGAATTGCAATTAGTTTTGCTACTTTTTTTTTTATCGTTGACACTCACAACCCACCATGCAGTCTCAATTGAAAAAAGAGTTTTCCCAGCGCGAAGATGCCGCGGGTAGCTGCTCAAAGCAAGATGCTTCCAAGACGTCGAGCACCAAGGAAAGGCGCAAGATTAAAAACCGGCAGCACGCTGCCAACAGCCGATTCCGCAAGGCCCAATATCGACAGCGATTGCAGTCCACTGTTGCACAACTTGAGCGTGAAGTTCAAGAGCTCAGACAAATATGCGCTGAACAGTCCCAAAAGGAGGACGAACCGTCGCGAGCCCGCATCTCGAGCCTGTCCCTTTGCGGCGAGGGCGAAGCATTATTGGACAATGATTTGGGTGCTGATCTTGAAGTGGACACGTTGTGGGAGGACATCGATGGAATGACAAGTGCTCTTGACAAAGAATTGCCCCTCGACGAGTTTCCCGGTGTCGACAGCCCGCGGTCTCTTGCCACTGGACCAGGCATTACGGGCGTGTTGAGCAGTATCCCAAGCAACATTTTTGATGCCGAAATATCCGCCGGAGCTCCGTTGAGTCCATTGACTCCACTCTCGATGGTGACCCCTGCCGCGTTTCGCCGTTTCAGCTCGGTTGATGAGTATTTCAGTGAATTTCCGCTCAATGGGACAGAGTTCGAAGTTCGAGTTCCACAGCGGCGTCGTCCAAGCACAGGCAGCGATGACAGTAGCTGCAGCGCTACATCCACAACGACCTCCCACTCTTACGGAAGTGGAAGCAGTGACAGTCTAAGTGACAGTCGCAATGACTCGGACGATCAGAGCGACGAGTCCAAGCCTGGAGCAGAGGCACCCTCACATTCAAAGCCGAAAGTCGATGTGCCGGAAGTGACCACTACCAAGTGCCGAGCCACAATTGAAGAGCGTTTGGAAACATACCTCAGTGCTGAGGCGTGGGAAACCATGAAGCAACAACTCAAAGTCAGCAAGGATGTCCTCGACAAGAGCGCCATCTCAAGCTGGAAGCGTAAACGCTCCAAAGGAATGAAACTAGCTCGCAACCGCCGATACGGAAGTCGGCGGCGAGCGAGAGAGAAAAATGAGGCCAATGAGCTGGAGCAAAAAATTGAAAAGCTGAAGCAAGAGAGGCAGGAGTTGACTACGCGTCTCGCCGAGCGTGTGACTGGCGGCGCGGTGCCTCTAGGCGCAAGAACCTCGTCATCCGAAGGACGGTTGCCTTGCGGTTACAAACGACGGGCACCGTTGAGTGACCGCGTGGACGAGTTGACCACGAACAGCCAGAGATGTGAAGACAGTCACGGCCCGCAGCGAATGACGTTCATCAACCCACGAATGATTGAAAAACTGCCGTCTCTGGAGCCGTTGCCCACAAGCTGGGACGATGCTCCGATTCGCAAATCAGCGCGCCTCGATGCGCCGATCACTGTTGCTGACGAGCCAACGCCAGTTTATGCCGGCACTGCGTACAGACTGTTCGCCATAGTTGCAGTTGCGGTAGTTGGCACGTGCGTCTTCCAAGATGATGATGACAGCACGGCGCAGTTGGCTTCACAATCCACGCCCGGTCGCATTCTCTCAGCTTGCTACGTTCTCAAAATGCAGCAAATAGTTGCCTTCATGGAATCATGGCCCGTGGTGACAGTGCTGTCCATTCTTGCATCCATTGTCTTCGCAGTTGGATTTGCGATTGCGGCCGGCAGTCGCGAACGCACGTACAAAGCTGCGCAATCAAAATTCAAGAGGCGCATGCGCACGCTAGCAAAGCCATTACCAGTGCTGTGATGCACGAAGTGCGTGTTGCAACGAACAAGGAGCCACATTCAAATATTTATTTATCCCATTCAAACAACATTCGTACATCCATACATCCATAACTAATGGCGAATTGGATTGAGACTGTCTACTTCTTGGTTGCCTTGATGGCTTTGAACAAAAAGTCGTACCCCTCGACTTCCTTAGTACTGTTTTCCGATTTTGCGCCTTCGTTCTGGTTCTCGCCCTTTGGTCGCTTGCTAGTGGCCTTGTCTGCACTCTTGGAGTCGACTTTGCGCTTCTTCTTGTCTTTCCGCTTACCTGCTTTTTTGCTCTTCGCAGAGCGGGGCTTCATGACATTGGCCCAGTCGTCGTGGGACTTTTGGAATAACTCTAGACGAAGCTCTTCCGCGACCTCGCGTCCAAACTTCGTGCCTTCCAGCTTGCGGAGTTGTGTTACCAACGCCCGCGCGATCTTGAAACGTGTCGGCGCATCAGCCGCCATGAAGCACTTCAACACGAGGAATCGGCCACGCATTGACGAGGCAAGCGTCGAGTAGATCGGAATAAGACGCCGCAGAAGCTGTCGCCGCTCGGCCCTAAAACGTTCGGAATCACTGTTTTGCCCAACGAGCGCTTCGAGCACTCCCCTAGAAATTTCAGCATGCTGCGCGAATTGCT
>ENA-OWNT01001191-OWNT01001191.1-seawater-metagenome-genome-assembly--contig:-NODE-1191-length-35648-cov-8.296224_pt1 | contig 35648 bp, 27 predicted proteins | sample MGYA00238136_ERZ651165 | MGnify/ENA primary metagenome ERZ651165 (study PRJEB26861, sample SAMN08777766) | seawater metagenome | isolation source: coastal seawater | place: USA: Florida | collected...
TGGGAATTTGCACCAGATGCCACTGCTTATCGCAGTGCACTAAGCCTTCAATATCGTAAAGATGAAAACGACAACACCACATCTGGCCTTAATGCAGGCGGCACAACAGGCGAGCGATTAGAGCTTAACTGGACAAGCTTCTACAATTTCGACAACTGGCAAGTGGCAGGGGGCGTAGAATATTTACAGCGCTTGTTTGCACAGCGAGGTCCAATTGGTTTTGGCGACCCCAATCAGAAGCAACACGACAACACCTATAGCGTATTTGCCGAAGCAAATGGTGAGCTTGGCGATAACGTGTTTGCTACGTTGAGCATTCGTCACGATAACAACAGCGAGTTCGACAATGCAATAAGCTACCGTGGCGGTTTAACATGGCAATTTGATAAACACTATGCGGCGTTTGCAAGTCTAGGTCGTGCAGTAAAAACACCCACCTTTACCGAACGCTTTGGTTTCTTTCCAGCAAGCTTTATTGGCAACCCTAATCTTCAACCAGAAACCAGCGAAGAATGGGAAGTAGGAGTTAAAGCCAACTGGGCCAACATTAGCGGTCAAGTCAGCTATTATCACACAGACCTTGAAGATGAAATAAACGGCTTTGTTTTCATTCCTGACCTTGGTACTTTTAGTGCTGATAATGTTTCTGGCGACAGTGCTCGTGAAGGTGTTGACGTAGAGCTTACATGGTCGACCGATTACGGAAACCTAGGTGCAAGCTATAGCTATTTAGATGCTGAGCAAGATAATGCGGGCATAGCGACCACCGAGTTAAGACGCGCCCGTCATCAAGGTGCATTAACTTACACGTCGAACTTAGGCACAGAACGCTTTAGCCTATACGCGAAGCTAGCGTATACCGGCACGCGTTTCGATACGTTCTTCCCACCGTTCCCAGCGTCACCTGAAACGATTGCGCTTTCAGCATACACGTTAGCTACGGTGAACCTTGGTTATCAAATTGATGAAAAATGGCAGCTTGCGCTTAAAGTTAACAACGTATTCGATAACGATTACGAAGATATTGTTGGCTTTGCAGGGCAAGAAAGACGTGCATTATTGTCGGTAACTTACAGCATGTAATTAAAACTGATAAAACCGTTATCATCGCACTTAACATGCCGCCTAATAGCGGCATTTTCTTTTCCCTTTAGTCGTTCATTCAACATTCAGGTTTTCATCATTAACATAAAGCCATACGATTAGCGCAAAACTTGCATTTTGTCGCCACCACTACGCGTATTAACGCTTGATAACCTACAGGTTCTAGTTAACCTTAAATGCCTGTGATAATCTCAACGTGTTTATTGAATTATATTTATAGGAAACTATTTAATGAAAAAGTTTGCAGTAATGTTTGTCATGGCAATGCTTTTGCCATTAACGGCCTGTGCACAAGAAGCAGGGTCTAAATGGAAAGAAGGTACGCACTATAAAGTACTCGACAGAGAAGCCACTGATAAGCCGGTTATTACTGAGTACTTCTCATTTTGGTGCCCACACTGTTTCCAGTTTGAACCTATTGTTGCGCAAATTAAAGCGAAGAAGAGCGAAGGCACTAAGTTTAACAAAGTACACGTGAACTTTATGCGCTTTACTGGCCCAGACGTACAAGACGATGCAACAAAGGCCATGCTTATCGCGCGCGCTATGAAGCAAGAAGAAGCGATGAACGGTGCTATCTTTAACTACATTCACAAACAGCGTGCTCCTATCACGGGTCTTAAAGACTTACGCAACATCTTTGTTGTAAACGGTGTAGATGGTGCCGAGTTTGATAAAATGGCTAAGAGCTTTGGCGTAAACAGCATGCTGCGTAAAAACCAGCAACAAATTGATGATTACCGTGAATACTTAACAGGTGTACCAAGCTTTATTATCAATGGTAAATATCAGCCTACGTTTACTGCTGATATGACGTTTGACGATATTGCTGACTTAATTGTATGGCTATCTGAGCAAAAGTAGTTTTTATTGCCTCCGCGTTGGCGAGGCAGGCTATTTCAGAAAATGGGCGCTTTGCGCCCTTTTTCGTTTCTATCTTTTCAACAAATTATATTAGAGGTATGTCTTTGGAACAAAACACCGTGGTGCCAGTGAAAAACTTTGCGGCTTTTATTTGTGAACTTGATAAGTTAAAAGCGGTGAAAAGACAAATTACGTTACCCGCTGACGGCAACCGTAAAGAAAACTCGGCCGAACACAGCTGGCACGTAGCGCTTATGGCAACCATGCTTTGTCAGTATGCCGCTAAACCTATCAACACGCAGCGCGTTATCCAAATGATCCTAATTCACGATATCGTGGAAATTGATGCCGGCGATATGTTCGCCTTTAACGAACAGCAAGACCACGATGCACAGGCAGAGAAAGAGTTGGCTGCTGCAAAACGTATATTCGGTTTATTACCTGCGCCGCTAAATAACGACATGTTGTCACTATGGCTTGAATTTGAAGATGCTAAGACAGATGATGCTGAATTCGCTAAAGCGATGGACCGAGTATTGCCCGTTTTTCAAAACATGAACAATGAAGGCGGAAGCTGGAGAAAACACGGCATTGCTCGAGAGAAAATTGAAAAGCGAAATCACCACCTGAAAACCTGTGCGCCGCAGCTTTGGCAATATCTAATGACTGAACTTGATAGCGCCGTTGATAAAGGCTGGTTGCTGAAATAATGCTTTGTAAGTGTTTTGTGAGTGGATAACGAAGTATTAAAACAGTGCGCTTGAAAAGACTTCAAGCGCATCAGTTTAAAGTTGCAAAGTACCATTATAAATGGGTTTAGAAACGCGTACCAACCCACATCCAAAAGCGGTTTGTATCTACTTTAAAATCATCAGCATCGTACGTACCGTACTTAATACCAAAGCGATACTTACCATCAAACTTCTTGGTGTACTGTAGGTTTATCTCGCTGCCTAAATCGTCTACTCCCGGCGTGCTCTCATCTGCACTAAAGTCGTGGTATGCCACTATCCATTTACCACCAGCTAACTTGCCTGACAATGAGAACTTAAGGTCTTGTAGACCTTGTGCTGGTGTATTTAAAAATTGGTCGGTCCAACCATTAAATTTATGCAGCGTGGCAAGTGGCGTTGCAAAACCATACAGCCCATCATCTGAACCCAACACTTCATAGTCTACTTTTGCTGTTATGCCCGAAATAGTAGCGCCAACATATGCATTAAAATAAGATGCATCAAAATCGGTGGCTGTTTCACCGCTACCCGACTCGCTTGACTGGGTGGCAAATTCTGCACCATACGCCCAGTTAATACTGTCGCCTTTCATTTTGCCGTCAAAGCTTACACCGTAGGTATCAAGCGCATTGGGTGTATCGTTATCTACTTCAAGTAAATACGCATAAGCCGCAAATTTACCTATAGGTGATTTATAAGTAGCGTGCACAATGTGGTCTTTCGAATCTAAATCGGCGGCTTCTGCAAATATGCGGTTACGCTTGTATAAGTAGCTATAGAATACTTCTACATCTTTACTGAACGCATATTTTGCACTTACCGCATCGAAGGTTTGCTTATCTTGACGCCAAGCCACATGCCCCACAAATCGGTGATCTTCAAGGGTAATGACCTGACGGCCTAAACGCCCAGTAAAGTTATCGCTTTTGTATTGAATGTAGGCTTGGTCAAGCTCTGTAGTTTCGGGGTCTGCAATAACTGAGTATTCACCCGGATTAAAGCCAGCAGGCCCAACACTGAATTCATCTTGCCCCATTACAATACGGCTGTCTTCTACTTCAGCGGTAAATGAAAAGCCATTTACGCTGCCGGTTGAAAAGCCAATCCAAGTACGAAGCGTTAGTGCGCTCGCATCTTGCAGCGCATTGTCTTGGTCGGCAGTTTCCATGCGTAAATTGAAATCTGCATAAGCAGTAGAATTGCTTAGTGCATCATGAATACTATCGGCAAATGCGGTACCAGTAAGTGAAGCCAAAACTGAAGCCGCTAGAAATTTAAGGCTCATTTTGTGAAACGTGTTCATGTGTATTCCCTATCGGTGTTGTTTTTAGAATCAGTGATCCCCTTCCGCACAAAAACGTGCAGAAAACGATGATGTTTAAATGCTTTTTTATATGCGTGCGGCGAAGAGCCGCACGTTTTCAGATGCCGATAGCGCTAGGCTGCATCTGAATTATTTGAATCTTTTTTTTCAGATGACGCCTCGGTTTTGTGTTTTTTGCTTTCAGATTTAACGTGTGAAGATACGGTTTCTACTTTCTTTTGCTTCTCGTATAAGAACGTAAGCACTTCGTGACGATAGTGGTTGTACTGAGGATTATCTGCCAATGCCAAGCGGTCACGCGGTCGTGGTAAATCGATATCGAGTATTTCACCAATGGTGGCGGCTGGGCCATTGTTCATCATTACAATGCGATCTGACAGCAGCACTGCCTCATCCACATCATGGGTAATCATAATGACCGTGTTACCCAAGTCGGCATGAATTTCCATAAGCGAGTCTTGCAAGTGAGCGCGGGTTAAGGCGTCAAGGGCACCAAATGGCTCATCCATCAACAGTACTTTAGGCTCCATCGCCAGTGCACGTGCAATTCCTACGCGCTGCTTCATACCACCCGAGATCTCGCTAGGTAGTTTATCTAGCGCATGAGTCATGTGAACAAGCTCAAGGTTATGCAAGATCCAATCGCGCATTTCTGCTTTGCTTTTACCTCGCATGGTAGATTTTACTGCCAATTCAACATTCTTATAAACGCTTAGCCACGGTAGCAAAGAGTGGTTTTGAAAAACTACCGCTCGTTCTGGACCAGGCGTGCGCACTTCAGCGCCATCTAGGATAACGCCGCCAGTGGTAGCCTGGTGAAGTCCAGCGATAATGTTTAGCACCGTAGACTTACCGCAGCCCGAGTGACCAATAAGCGATACAAACTCACCTTTTGACATTTTAAGGTTAACGTCTTGCAGTGCGGTAAATGGACCTTTAGGCGTTGGGAAGTCTATGCCTACTTGCTCAAGCTCTAAATGTTTTGTGGTCATAATATTCTCCAATGTGACGCCGGTAGTTATCGTAGAACGCTCGATTTATCCCAGCTTACAGCGCGCTGAATAGACAGCATTAAACGGTCTAGAACAAAGCCAATTGCACCAATAGTTAGCACTGCTACCATAATACGAGCCAGTGATTCAGAACTGCCGTTTTGAAACTCATCCCACACAAACTTTCCAAGCCCCGGGTTTTGCGCCAGCATCTCTGCCGCGATAAGCACCATCCAGCCTATTCCCAACGATAAGCGAAGACCTGTGAAAATCATTGGAATAGACGAAGGCAGTACAATTTTTGTTAAATGTGCAAAGGGCGTAAGTCGCAGTACCTTGCTTACGTTAAGTAAGTCTTTGTCGATATTAGACACACCAACCGCAGTATTGATAAGCGTTGGCCATAAACAGCACAGTGACACCGTAAAAGCTGAAGTAACAAAAGACTTAGAAAAAGCAGGTTCATCACTCACGTACAATGCACTTACCACCATGGTCACTAATGGCAGCCACGCAAGCGGCGACACCGGTTTAAACAACTGAATAAGCGGGTTAATTGCGGTGTACGCAGACTTACTTAGGCCACATAAAATGCCCACAGGAACAGCAACCACTGAGGCAATAAAAAAGCCCACCATAACGGTATACAAACTTGTCCAAATTTGATCAAAGAATGTTGGCGCGCCGGTGAATTCTCTAATTTTTGGTACGTAGGAAGGGTCTTGCGCAACACGAGCCGCATTGCGCGTTTCTTGTCGCTCGTAAAACGCATCAGCTTTTTCTCGTTGTGCAGCATGCTCGTCTACAAGCGCCCCCGCCTGCTCCAATACTTGTGCAGGCCCTGGAAACTGCCCTAGCGACGTATCGATACTTTTAGCAACACCATTCCATATTGCTAAAAAAAGCAATAGACCAATAATCGGCAACAACAACGCTGGTGTAGATTGAACGATTCGACTCAACACTGGATTTGAGCTCGGCGTTGCGCTGGGAATACGAAGTATTGTAGTCATTTTGCTCATCATCTGCTCCTTACACTTTTAAGCCCTAAGAGCGTGCCGTACACAGTGGTAAGGCACCTCTTAGTTAAAAGTGTATTCTCGTTAGTTAAAGTACGGTTTCGCCTTTAAGACCAATATCAAACTGTTGAAGATATTCATTGGGCTTGCTGCCGTCGTACGTTACACCGTCAATAAACTCGCTCTGTGGTGGTTTAAAGCCAGTTTCTGTGGTGAATTCAGGGAAGTCAGCTGGGTTTGCTTTTCCTTCTGCAATAAGTGCAAGCGCCGCTTTTGCATAAATCTCTGGCTTATACACTTTTTTCGCAGTTTCTTTGTACCAGTCATCCGACTTAGCTTCTGAAATTTGCCCCCAACGACGCATTTGCGTCAAATACCAAATGGCATCGCTATAATAGGGATAGGTAGCGTTGTAGCGGAAGAATACGTTGAAGTCTGGCACTTCGCGTTTATCGCCTTTCTCGTACTCAAAGGTGCCTGTCATACTGTTTGCTAATACGTTTTCATCGGCACCTACATAGGTGCTTTTAGACAATATTTTCACAGCTTCAGGTCGGTTAGCATTGTTGTTTTCATCAAGCCACATTGCTGCACGAATAAGTGCTTTCACTACACGAATATGCGTATTGGGGTATTTTTCAGCCCAACCTTGGCTTACGCCAAACACTTTTTCAGGATTGTTCTTCCAAATTTCGTAGTCGGTAATTACAGGCACACCAATGCCCTTAAATACCGCTTGCTGGTTCCATGGCTCGCCTACGCAATAACCGTAAATAGTGCCAGCTTCCATGGTGGCAGGCATTTGTGGTGGTGGAGTAACCGATAACAAAGCTTGTGCATCTATTTGACCAGCAGTATCGCCTTTATGTGGTGCGTAATAGCCCGGGTGGATGCCGCCAGCAGCTAGCCAATAGCGAAGCTCATAATTATGCGTTGATACTGGAAATACCATACCCATGTTAAAAGGCTTACCGGCGTTTTGATATTCTTCAACAACAGGCTTTAAGTAGTCTGCTTTAATCGGGTGAACAGGCTTGCCGTTCTCCGTAGGAATATGGGCTTTCATTTTGTCCCATATTTCATTTGAAACCGTTATACCGTTACCGTTTAGGTCCATGCTGAACGCAGTAACCACATGCGACTCGGTGCCAAAGCCTATGGTTGCGCCTAATGGCTGACCTGCTAGCATGTGTGCGCCGTCCAGCTGACCATCAATTACGCGGTCTAACAAAACTTTCCAGTTTGCTTGTGCCTCTAACGTTACATAAAGCCCTTCGTCTTCAAAAAAGCCTTTCTCGTAAGCAATGGCTAGTGGCGCCATGTCAGTTAATTTAATGAAGCCAAATTTAAGCTCTTCTTTTTCTGGCCAGCCCACTTGTTGCTCTTTTGATAATGCAACTGAAGATACACTAGCAAGTGAGACTGCTAGTGCGGTACATACTCCCACGCTCGCTATGCGAAGACGTTTGAGTATTGATGTTGTTTTTAACCCTGTCATACGTGTTCCTCGTAGCCAAAAAAAAGCCCACCAGCACTCGACAGCTAGCTGTCGCGCTTGGTGGGCTTCATTGCCGTGTTTGTAAGCTCGGAGTACTTACAAACCCTTCAATTTTTAAATTGGTAAGCTAACGCCATCTCAGCTTACGCACCTCGTCTTTTAAGCGATTTTGTTAAATCTAAAACTTACTTTTATTATTCTTATTCATGCGAGTAATAATTATGAGGCATTATTATTCCTTAAAAAGCCAAGCGCTCCATCTTATGCTTTACTCTGCATGCGGTACTTTTTCTCAATGCTTTGCTGGACAACTATTTGAATAATATGCTGAATGATTTTTGAGAAATTTTTTTAATAACTCGATTCATAAACAACGCAAAGCACAATGTACAAGAAGAATTTAGCAGCCTTCGTGCCAAATATTTAAAACATTGATATACAAAGAGAAAGATCACACGAAGCAATATCACACAATAGACAAGAACAAACAAACGCACCAAAACAGAATATGATGTTCTACCTTGGTGCGCTCTAGCAATGTTAATAAATGCGTTATCTGATGGGCTAAATGTTAACTATAAACGTTTAGTGAACTGACCAATAGCGTTGACAACTTCATTGGCACCTTTTTGAATTTCGCTCATCGCTTTACCAGATTCAGTCGAATAATCGAGTGCTTCTCTAGCTTTCTCTTGACCTGCTTCTATTAACTGCACTGCGTTTTCAGTTAACTTTCGGTTTTCATTTACCACGTTTACTATTTCTTCCGTTGCACTGCTGGTGTTAGATGCTAACTGGCGAACTTCATCGGCAACAACCGCAAATCCACGTCCTTGATCACCTGCTCTAGCAGCTTCGATAGCAGCGTTAAGCGCTAACAAGTTGGTTTGGTCGGCTATGCCACTAATGCTTTTTACCAAATCTGCCACTTTCTGCGACTGTTCATCAAGGTCCTTAATACCTGAGCTTGCTTCCCCCATACGCTGAACAAGCTCATTCATGGTGCGCTCTGTGGAGTCTAGGATCTCGCTTCCCTTTTTAGCCTGTTCACCGGTATTTTCGGAAATGTTGAACGCCACATTAGCAGCTTCTGAAATAGCAAACTCTCGTTCCATTTGCTCTGTGATAACCGTGGCGAACTTGGCAACCTTGTATACCGTTCCATCTTCGTCGCGAATTGGGTTGTAAGACGCTTCTAACCACACTGAATTACCCTGACTATCAACGCGCTGGAATCGACCAGACGCTAGCTTGCCAGCCGCAAGGTCTTGCCAAAATTGTTTGTATTCAGCTGAAGCTGCTTCTTTCTCGGTACAAAAAATACGATGATGTTTACCAACTATCTGGTCTAGTGAATAACCCATACCCGCAAGAAAATTATCGTTTGCGGTAATGATGGTGCCATCAAGTTTAAACTCTATCACAGCAGATGATCGGTGCAGCGCACTTATCATATCCATAAGTTCATTGCTCAACGTAATGTTACGCGTTTGCTCTGCCATATAAAAAGCGATATGGGAAATATTCCCATTTGCATCGTCAACAGGTTGCACAATGCCACGCACCCACATTTCTTCGCCCTTAGCATTTAAGAAATTTATTGCTCCATGCCAATGCCGGTGGTTTTTTACGGCTTTAAGCATGTTTTGTGCATCTTGCTTCTTAAGCGACTTTTGAGGAATTAAACTCTCTAAGGTTTTACCACTGATATCACCGAGTTGATAGCCTGTTGCCTCGAGGCACAGCGCATTGCCTCCCTGAATTCGTCCATCGTGAGAAAGCTCAACAAATAGCATTTCCTCTCGAAGCTCTTCCTGCACGGTTTTATATGCCTCAAGTTCCTTTTTTAGGCGTGCGTTTTCTTCTAATAGCTGTTTATTCTTGAAAAACATCCACTGCTCCTATCTCCACCCTAACTCTGCAGGTTCACACGTAGGATGAGTTAATCTCTGGATACCACCAAAACACCTGTAACTATTTTAGTTATACCGCGTAAAAGGGGCCGTTATTTTTTCGGCGATTGATTAAAAATAGCAGAGCATTTTGATTTTTTTACGATGTTTTCAAAAAACATTTGAAAAATAACAGATAAGGTTTACTACGTTGAAGTGCCACACAAGCACTAAACTTAGATATGAGATGCAAATTTACAACAGTTTCGTCCCGATGCCTTAGCTTCATATAAGGCAGCATCAGCTTCATTGAGCATTGTGTTTAACGACCACTCTTTTGTACCGCTATAGTTAAACGTAGCTACCCCTAGACTCATGGTCACGTAATCCGAAATTGCGCTTTTTTTATGCTCTAATTGCAATGATTCAATGGAAGCGCGAATATCTTCAGCCTTGATGCGCGCACCAGACTCGTCGGTACAAGGCAAAATAACAACAAACTCTTCTCCGCCGTAGCGCGCGCAGAAATCAGTTGTGCGCGTAATAGCACTGTTTAATCCTGCGGCAACGGCTTTCAAACATTCATCACCTTGGGTATGGCCGTAGTAGTCGTTGTAGCCTTTAAAACTGTCCACGTCGAGCAGTATTAAAGTTAGCGGCCAGCTGTGACGCTTAGCCAGTGCCATCGACTTTTCAATTTCAATTTCGAAGGCACGACGGTTAGGAATTTTGGTTAATGCATCGCTTAAACTCAGTCGAATAAGCTCATCTTCCTGCGACCGTACACGCTCAAAGTAAGAAGCAAAGCTTTTTGCCAACCGCGCTATTTCATCGCTGCCCTGGAAGTTTTCTACCTCTGTACTTCCTTTTTCTACTAACTTCGTCAAATCGATAAGTCGCAATATGATGCGCTTATAAATGTATACAATAATAATGCAGCAAATCAGCATTACCACGCCCGATAACACCAGCGATTGTGTTATTTGTTTTGAGACACCGGCAATGGCCTTTTGACCTTTAGCTGAGGTTTCTTGAGTTATATTGGCGGCCTTGAACTCAATGTTAGTTGCCACTTCTTCTGCAAGATGTTCAACAAAGCTACCTCGTCCACGAGAGCGACCGCGTATGCGTAGAATATTAGCTTGTTTGTCTACCATGCCCTCATCACCAAGGACCGAGGATGATAATGAACTAACAAGCTCATTGTGGCGCGCTCCGCTGGAAAGCTCGGCAAGCGCTTCTATGGCATTTTCAATTTGTGTTTCAAGTAAGCGCAATTCATGTAGCTGAAATTGCTGATTTATTTGTGCAATTTGAAGAATCAACGATACCAGAACATCAGCACTTTCTTCGGATAAATAATCAGAAGACGACTTATCAACCAATCTATTTAAAAACAAAAACAGCGCTTCTCGTTCTGCATGAGCCTCTTGCTCTACCGATATTCGCCTGCGAACTAAGCCGTTTAATTCATCAATTTCCTGCGCTAGTACGTTAAGCTGAGTACTTAGATAACGCTCGCTATCTTGATTAATTAACGAAGGCGATTGAAGGCGACTTAATGTTTCATCTACCTGGATTTTAACAATGCGGCGAACAGACTGATTTTCAGACGAGGTTAGCCTGGCAGTAAGTGAAATGAGATGCTGCACTTCCCGAGTGAGTGCAGTAGCTTGAGTAAGCGCTGGAACCGCGTTACTTGTCACTGTCGATAACACTGAACGCACATCATTGAGCCTAGCAAAAGACAGCATCAAAATAAGCAAAATTAGGCCTATGATACTGCCTTGGGCAATAATGAATATCTGTAACGTCGCCTTGTTGTAGCGCATATCAATCACCACCCTCGGCGAGATTTCGAATGCGCTCTTCAAGCGTTAACTTAACTTCAAATTTATCAACAATAGCCTGCACTACAAGGTCAGATATCTGAGGCGGCCTTGCAGAAGCATTGTCTTTTCGGCGTGCACTACTTAACGACTCATAGCCATCGCCACCATTAGCAATAAAATCACTGGTAGCTAGCGTGTAATACTTCTCGTTTACTAACGGTTTACCGTTCACGGTGACTTGCTGTATTCGTCCAAACGGCTTGGCATTACTGTCAAAGGTATAGGCCATACCTGACACATGTGGGAATCCTCCCCGACTATTCTCATATTGTGACAGCCCCTCTTCCAAGGCCTGAACTATTTGTTCGCCAGTTAGAATAAGGGTAACAACATGTGCCCTAAATGGTAATTCGGTTACAATGTCTTGCCGCGTAATAGGTTGGGACGCTCCATATGAGGCGTTGCCCCGTATGCTCCCACCATTGACTAAGCCTATATCGGCATCAGCATGTTCTCGTATGGTGTCTGCTACGAAGTTTACAAACGGGTTCTCGCCGCTTCTCACAAGCTTACGTTCTGTAGAAAAAGCGGTTTGCCATTCACCAATTTGAATATTTAAAAGTCGCTTTAACCGAGACTCGTAACCGAGCAACTGTTTTTCAACCATCGGATGAGGCTGTATGTCTGCAAGTGCGGTATAGTCAACGCTACTTACAGCCCATTGCGATTTTTTATTAATAGTCGCCACAATAGCGGTTGCAGGCGTAGCTAGTTTCAAAATATTAGGATGATCGATACTGTCGTCGTACGGCCTGTCGTTTAGACGGCTGTCAGAAATAAAAGCGATATCAACGATACCTTTTTCAAGAAAGTTGCTTACGAAGGGAAAGGGGTAAGAATAATTAAGTAACACAATATCCGCCCCACGCTCTTTAAGGACTTGTGATGCTTCAAGTACCGCTTTTTGTGGAGGCTCCACCACTACATCAAATAGCTGATACTCGCTTATAACACGCTCGTGCAAGATAGAGATGACGCCTAAGGAAACATTTTCTTTTCTAATTAACGCCGATGACAGCAGGCCTTCCGGTGCCTGCCCTACTCTACTGTCTTTCACATTACTGGTAACTATTGGGAATGCAGCTTCATAAGAACGTAACGAAAGCTCATCTTCGTAAAAGCTAAACTCGCGTTTTGTAACACCCATCACGTCAGGCTCTAAGGAGTTTAACAGGTCGATAATGTGCGAGCCTCTATCAAAAGAAGATAGCGCGCTAGGTCCAATTGAGCCGCCACCGAACACAAAAAACACACTATCGCTGGTGTTGCGATATTCATCGACCAAGGTTTTTAGTTCAGCGTATCGACCAGTGCGCTCGTCGCTGATATTAGGCATATCAGCTGCGAAAATAAGCGTGACAGGGGGATGCTCATCGCTGGCGTTGCACGCCCACGACATTAACATCACCAACACAAACAGAAGTTTATTTCCCATAGCACCACAAAAACGCAAATTGTTAACGTCATTAACAATTATATACCCGAATAAGTCAAGTTGCTGGGACTTGTTATAAACTTATGTCTAACAAAAAAGACCAACGTATATTATTGATGAAAAGGCAAAAATTCGCCTTTACGATGCTTCCATAGATGTTGAGCCTCGGCAAGTGCATCACCCGCCTCTGCATTTTTGAGAAGCACAAGGTAGCTTGCTAAGGTGGCGACGACTGATTGCTCACCATAGACATGCCTCTGTTTGCCCTGCCACACATCCACCATGACTTGAACATCCATGCGCTTATCTTTAAGCGCCCATTTGTCTGCCACCACAGGTAAATCAATACGTTTGGTTTCGCCATTGCGCGTAATGAATAGCTCGGTTTCACGTTCGCCGTTCACCTCGGGGTCGCCCCCATCACCGCGAAAACATAACGCATTTATAGAGGGATAATTCTCATTTACCTTGCAATGCTTGTGATCAAGGTGCATATGATAAACCCCTTGTACCGCATATTTGGCCTCGGTAGGATTGAGTAAGCGAGCAAGGGTGTTTGCACATGAGCGTAAGCCAAATACTTCTCTTAGCTTGATAATGGTATCGAGTGCAGGGAGTAAATGTGATAGGTCGAGGTAGGTTACCCCAAGTTGGGAAAGCTGCAATTCAGCCTCTGCTACGCTGCTTACTTCAGGCAAACCTAACGTGGGCAATGCAACGCTTGCATATAAACGCCCTGAGCCAGGCTCGTGGGCACCATGGAGTAATACATTTTCACCTTGCTTTACAAGCAGTGCTACAGACAACAAATACCAAGGCAGCTGTCGTCGCTTTCCAGCGTAGCAGCCCACATCTAGTGAAGGCTTTAACCGCTTTACATCTGGAACAATAAGCTCGCGACAAGCGTCAACAAAGCCAATAACCTCTTCAGGCGTTTCTTCACGGGTACGAAGCAACATTAAAAAGGCGCCTCGCTGATCGCCAGTCACTTCATTTGCTAACACCATTTTCATGGCATAGTAAGCTTCTTCACGAGTTAGGCTTCGACCACCTTTTTGGCCTTTCCCAATAATTTTAATGTATTCGCTAAACGGTTGTTGCATGTTGATATGAGTGCAGTAGCAGCGTATTGACGAGTTGTCTCGACTCTACCACTTTTCCAAAAATAAGTAACGTTGGGCCAGTTAATTTTGCCCGATTCGCTTGGTCGAAAATGGTGTCGACAGTGCCCACAATAACGCGCTGCGATTTAGTTGTGGCATTTTCAACAACGGCGACAGGCCAAGTGCCGGAAACACCATTCTTTAATAGCCCTTTACACAAACCGTCCAAACGGCTTAACCCCATATATACTACTACCGTTTGCTTTTGTACGGCTTGTGCCATTGTGTGCATTTCAGGCCAGTCATTGGCGTTTTTAAAATGTGCAGTCATGAAGCACACCGACTGCGCACAGCGCCTATCGGTAAGTGGAATCCCCGTGTAAGCAGACATCCCTGAAGCGGCCGTCACACCAGGAACGATAGCAAAGGGTATTTCGGCTGCGTGCAACGCGTCTGTTTCTTCACAAGTACGCGCAAACAACGCAGGGTCTCCACCTTTTAAGCGCACTACAGTTTTCCCCTGCTGCGCTAACTCAACCACTCGCTGGCAAATATAGTCTTGGCTGTAGCTGTGCTTTTTGTTTCGTTTGCCTACATATTCACGCGCAACGTGATTGGGAATTAACGCCAATACTTCTGCACTGACTAACGCGTCAAACAACACCACGTCGGCCTCTTGTAAAAGGCGCAACGCTTTAAGTGTAAGTAGTTCAGCATCACCTGGCCCAGCACCTACAATAAATACCTGCCCAGCGCCTGACGTTTTATGTAGTTTGCTTTTCCTTGAAGCAGTAAATTGAATGATGTTGGTTTTCCTACTTTCTCTCGTTTCCTCTTTCGGGGCTTCCTGTGAGCTCCGCTCAGCACTATGAGTTAAGCTGAACTGATGTAAATTAAATTGGCCTAAAAACGAAAAAGGTTTAGTCAGAAAAAGCTGAGAAAACGGCTGTGATATTCGAGTAATTAATGACATGGTTTCTTCTCTACTTTTTTATCCGCGCTTCGTTAAGTTTGCCTTTAGGCATTTTGAATAACCACGGTCTCAATAAGATTCGCAAGCGCTGGTTTGCAAGAACCGCAATTCGTGCCGCATTTTAGTTTTTTGCCTAACTGTTCCACAGTATTGCAGCCCTCAGATATGGCTTTCTGAATTGGCTTTTCTCTAACGTTAAAGCAGCTACACACTACGTCACCTTGTGCAAATGCTTCATCTATTTCACATCGCATAAGCTTTTGACGAGTAGTTTCTTCGATGGATTGGCCCAACAGCGCTGACAACCACTGAGCAGGCATCGACCATTTTGCTTTATGTGGAAGCGGTTCAGAACCTACAAACGCCGCGTAACACAGCTTGTCTTCAATAAAAGCCAGAGAAACAGAGAAGTCGCGTTGATGGGTTTGATATACCACAGCACTTTTGGGAAGCAGTGCAATAACGCTAGAAAAAAGTGTTTTTATATTCTCATTTGATGCAATGCGAAGTTGTGTGCATTGGGTGTTTTCAATACGCTCTGCCACCACATCATTTTGAGCAGCTAGTATTGTTCTCGACCAGTAATCAAACGTAGACAACACACTGTGTTCACAAACCGCTTCATTGAAGAAAATTGCCCCGTGCGAACTGTATTCGGCGAGCTCAATACAAACCGCAGCATGTTTTAATTCAGGCTGACCTGAAATGGGGTCTACAGCGCTGACATAAAGTGCACCTAACGTGCTATGTGAACCCCATTGTGCCGACCAATGGATAGGAATAAATACTTCACCTGGTCGCTGCGCTTCATCGAATTTAACTGGGTAAATAACCGCGTTTTTCTGCGTATTGGTATTAGCTTTTATCAGCACTTCACTGCTTATCTGTGCAAGTGAGCCATCATTTAAACAAAGTGCTTCTGCATCTTTGGGGTGCACATGTATTTGCGCTGTTGGCATGTTCGCTAGAAGCTTTGCTGCCTTGCCCGTGCGGGTCATCGTGTGCCACTGGTCACGGGCGCGGCCGCTGTTTAACACAAAAGGAAATGCGTGGTTTGTTTGTTGCAAAGGTGCGGTATATGAAACAGGAATGAGCTTGGCTTTTTGATTAGGCGTAGAAAATTTTCTGTTCGCAAAAGGGCGAAGGCTTACTACATCTGGTTCGCCTGTTTGACCTTTGCGCATTGGCCATTGCACTGGCTGTAGTGAATTGTATTGTGCCACGCTAAGGTTTTGTAATGGTGACAAGTCTAAAAGTCGCGCTTGATGGTTTTTGTAGCTCGTTAGACCTACATATTCGTTAAATATTTGCGACGGGTGGGAAAAATCAAACGCCTTGTCAAACCCCATTTTCTTTGCCACTGCACACATAATCTGCCAGTCGTGCTTTGCACTACCAGGTGGTAACAGCAATCCGCGCTGGCGTGATATTCTGCGCTCTGAGTTTGTTACCGTCCCATCTTTTTCAGACCACCCTGTTGCAGGTAAAGCAACATGAGCGAATTTAAGCGTATCGTTTTGCTCGACAATGTCAGACACCACCACCATCTCACACTGCGACAATGCCTGCTCAACCTGTGTTCTGTTTGGCATGCTCACCACTGGATTTGTTCCCATGATCCAAACAAACTTCACGGTGCCCTTGGCGATAGCATCGAACAAGTCTACCGCTTTAAGCCCTGTCTTCGTTGGCATTGCGGGTGCATTCCAATAGGCTTGAACGGCATTTACATGGTCTGGATTTTCTAAATCGCAGTGCGCTGCAAGCATATTGGCTAGCCCGCCTACTTCCCGGCCTCCCATGGCATTGGGTTGCCCAGTAATAGAGAACGGGCCACAGCCGGGCTTACCAATTAGGTCGAGAGCCAGATGACAATTGATGATGGATTGCGCCTTATCTACGCCTGATGACGACTGATTGATGCCCATGGAATAGAAGGTAACCACTCGCTTTGCATTGCAAAAAAGAGAATAGAACGCGGTAAGTAAACCGCTACCAATATCACAACGTTTTGCCACTTCTGTTAGCGTATAGGCTTCTACACTTTCAAGGGTTGCATCTAACCCTTGGGCAAATTGACTTACTTCTGCATGGTTTACGCATCCGTCTTGATGCGCATGATGTAACACGCCATTGAACAAGGCTACATCGCTGCCCGGCTTTATGGGCAGGTGCAAATCAGCAATTGTACAGGTTTCGGTTTTACGCGGGTCTACCACAACCACTTTCATACCAGGGTTTTTCAGCTTGGCGCGCTGAATACGCTGAAATAATACAGGATGTGCCCACGCAGCGTTACTGCCGGTAATAACCAGAACGTCGGTATTTTCTAAATCGCTGTAGTCACATGGCACCACGTCTTCGCCAAAGGCTCTTTTGTACGCCGCCACGGCAGATGACATGCACAGCCTTGAATTAGTATCTATATTGGCGCTGCCAATAAACCCTTTCATCAGTTTATTGGCAATATAATAGTCTTCTGTAAGCAACTGGCCTGAGACATAAAAAGCAACGGCATCCGGACCATACTGCGATATGGTGTCTGTGATTTTTGATGCAATCATGCTGGTAGCCGTGTCCCAATCTACCTGCTTGCCTGCTATGGTTGGATGAAGCAAACGCCCTTTCAAGTCGTTTGTTTCTAGCAGGTTAGTTCCTTTAACACACAAACGTCCAAAATTGGCCGGATGCTCAGGCGTACCTTTAACGTTGTCCAGGGTTAAGGTACGTTCACTTACGTTGCAACTAATATCTACACCACAACCCACACCACAATACGGGCAAGTGGTTTGCTTTATTTGCTCAGAAACAATACTAGATTGAGGTGTAGCCATATTCATTACCAACTCCCAAAAAGCGCGTTACACACTTCGAATATAAATGCGCTCACCGTCTTGCTTTATCGCAAACGACGTTAGGTGAATATCAGGATGTTCTGTACACTCACCAGTTTCCAAGCTGTAGTGCTCTTTATAAAGCGGTGAAGCCACTACCGGCACACCACCAATAGAGCCCACTAAACCACGATACATAACGTTAGCTTTGCCGATGGGGTCGAAGTTACTGACGGCAAAAAGTGATGAAGTGCCGTTCATTTTAACGTTGAAAATAGCTACTTGTTTTTCATCTATCAGTGCACAAACGCCACTGTTTACCACCAAGTCGCTAACCTCACAAACGTAGCTCCAGCCGTCGCTTTGTACTTGAGGTGAGGCGTTGACCGCAGCGTCATTGTCTGCGCTTAAATGTTGTATTGCTGTCATCGAAAGGCTCCTTGTAAGCGGGTTTTATGTACCGCTTCCATCTAATGTTGTTTCGCTATCTACTCGCTCTTGTGTGCTCTTGTGTGCTCTTGCGTTTTTCGGGCCTTTTACACCACGGCAACCGGAATAAAGTTTTCTTTGCCTGCTGCTTTTTCAGCATCGGTAGCTGGGCGAACTTGACCACGCTCAGACACAAACTGAATATTGCTGTCGCTTGCGGCGCTGTTAACAAACTGGCGGAAACGCTTCCTAGATTCGGGGTTTTCGAGGGTGGTTTTCCACTCACACTGATAGGTATCAACAACAGCATTCATTTGTGCTTCAAGCTCATCATTAATGCCTAGTGCGTCGTTTATTACTACATCTTGTAAGTAGCTTAATCCGCCCTCTAAGTTATCCATCCATACTGACGTACGCTGCAATCGGTCTGCTGTTTTCACGTAAAACATCAGCACCCGATCGATGTATTTAATGAGGGTAGGCGTATCTAAATCGGTGGCAAACAGGTCACCATGTCGTGGCTTCATACCTCCGTTACCGCAAACATATAAGTTCCAGCCTTGCTCGGTAGCAATAACGCCAATATCTTTGCTTTGTGCTTCGGCACACTCGCGAGTACAGCCCGATACGGCAAACTTAATTTTATGAGGGCCGCGTAAACCTTTATAGCGGTTTTCTAAATCAATAGCGGTGCCAACCGAGTCCTGTACGCCATATCTGCACCAAGTACTGCCCACACACGACTTCACAGTGCGAAGCGCTTTAGCATAGGCATGGCCTGTTTCAAAACCACCGTCTACGAGCTTTTGCCAAATATCTGGTAGCTGCTCTACTCGCGCACCAAATAAGTCGATACGCTGGCCGCCGGTAATCTTGGTATACAGGTTATATTCTTTGGCCACTTCACCCAGCAATATCAATTTTTCAGGTGTTATTTCGCCACCCGCCACACGGGGCACGACAGAATAAGTGCCGTCTTTTTGCATGTTGCCTAAATAGGTGTCATTGGTGTCTTGTAACTGAACATGAGATTTATCAAGAATGTAGTCGTTGTAAACCGACGCTAAAATTGACCCTACAGCCGGCTTACAGACATCGCAGCCCAAACCTTCACCGTGGGTTTCGAGTAATTCGTCAAAGGTGCGAATGCCGTTTACTTTCACAATATGAAACAGCTCTTGACGCGTGTAGTTAAAGTGTTCGCATATGGCTTTCGATACTTCTACGCCGCGCTTTTCGAGCTCACTGTCTACTACATTTTTAAGCAGTGCCGCACAGCCGCCACAACCCGTACTCGCTTTAGTTGCGCCTTTTACATCGCCCACGCTACAACAGCCTGAATCAATGGCCGACACAATATCGCCTTTAGTTACGTTCAAACATGAGCATATTGACGCGCTATCTGGCAGGGCGTCTGCACCTAACGCAGGTGCGCTATCCGACGTTGGTAAAATTAAGCTTTCTGGCGATTCTGGTAGCGCGATATCGTTTAATGCATATTGCAACAATGTGTCGTAGTCGCTGGTATCGCCGACTAATACTGCACCAAGTACTTTGGTTTTTTCGCTATCTACTACCAGCTTTTTATACACGCCTTCCGGCTGGTTTAAGTAGGTATAACTTAAAGCACCCTCTGTGCGTTCATGGGCATCGCCAATTGAACCTACTTCAACGCCCATTAGTTTTAGCTTAGTGCTCATGTCAGCGCCGTTGAAGGTAGTATCGCCGCCCGTTAAATGACTCACCGCGGTTCTGGCCATACTGTAGCCAGGTGCTACTAGACCAAAAATTTTGTTATCCCAAAGGGCACATTCGCCAATGGCATAAATGTCTGGGTCAGACGTAACGCAGTTGTTGTCTATGGCAATACCGCCGCGCTCGCCTAGCGTTAACGCCGATTTTTTGCCTAACTGATCTGATGGGCGAATACCGGCAGAAAACAAAATCATATCCGTCTCAAGGGCACTACCGTCTGCAAACACCATTTTGTATCTGCACGTATCTCCTGCCTCTATAACTTGTGTGGCTTTTTGGGTATGTACGGTTACCCCTAAACCTTCTATTTTGTCTTTAAGTACACCGCCACCTTGTGCATCAAGCTGCACAGCCATAAGCTGAGGGGCGAATTCGACCACATGGGTATCAAGGCCAGCTTCTTTAAGCGCGTTGGCAGCTTCTAAGCCAAGAAGGCCTCCACCTACAACTACACCCACTTTGCTCACACTTGCCGATGCTTCAATAGCCAATAAATCATCGATAGTGCGGTATACCAAGCAGTGCTCTTGGTCGTTGCCAGGAATTGGCGGAACAAACGGATAAGACCCAGTGGCGAGAATGAGTTTGTCGTATGAAAAGTGCTGATTGTCAGAGGTACTCACCTTTTTTTCTTCACGGTGAATATCCGTAACCATAGCGTTCGTTATGACATTTACGCCCCAGCTTGCATATTCACTAACGGTAGTAAGCGCCAAATCATCTGGTGTTGCACCGCTAAAATACGACGATAAATAGACGCGGTCGTAAGCTAAACGTGATTCGCCGCACAGCACAGTAATGTCTGCGTTGGCGTTACTCTTATAAAGCTGTTCAACAAAATGATGGCCAACCATGCCGTTACCCACCACCACAATGCGTTGCTTTGCGTCTAATGAAGTCATACTTTTCCCCTTTTTTCGGGACAAAAAAAAGCCCGCGCCAACTCTCGTTGGTGCGGGCTTCGTTGCCTATTTCGCTAAACGCTGACAAGACGTTTAACTAACACTTTATTCGGATAACCTGTTTTTACAGAGCTAGCCTTTACACAGAATGGTCGATGAAGGTTGCTATTGCAGAAACAACAAACACAACATCGTTAACACATAATTTCTCTTGCACTAATTAATATCCAATATCGATGCCACTTAAATAAACATCTATATATCAAACATTTAAAGGTCTAAAGCGCAAGTTCGCTGTTTTATTTGCACCAAACAAACGCATTATTGAATTCGTTTGGTGCAGGCCAGCATAACTAGCCATAGGAAATTTAGTTAGCGCTTATGCCAACTTATCAGTAGCTACGCGGTAACGTGGGTCTTCAACCACGTTGATTTCAACAAACTTGTCGGCTTTGCGCAGTAAACAGCGGCACTCATCGCTTATGTGGCGAATATGCAGTTTCTTACCTTGCTGCTCGTATTTGTCTGCTAGCGTATCTAGTGCATCGATACCTGATGAATCCCAAATACGTGATTCTTTGAAATCAATAACAACATCTTCTGGGTCGTTAGCAATATCAAACAAGTCTTTAAAATGCGAAACCGAGCCAAAGAATAGCGGACCGTCTAGTTCGTAGACTTTCCAGCCATCGTTATCAATATGCGACTTAGCTTCAATGTGTCTTGCATGCTTCCAAGCAAATACCAGAGCAGACACAATGACACCTACCACAACCGCAATAGCAAGGTCGGCAATAACGGTAACGCCAGTAACCAAGAAAAGCACAAAGGCATCTTCTTTATTCACGCCACGAATAATTCTGAATGAAGCCCACTCAAACGTTGCAATAACAACCACGAACATTACACCAACCAATGCCGCAAGCGGGATCATTTCAATTAGTGGGGCAGCAAACAAAATAAACCCAAGCAATACCACTGCGGCGGTAATTCCTGACAATCGACCACGGCCACCAGAGTTAATGTTAATCATGCTTTGACCAATCATGGCACAACCACCCATACCGCCAAAGAAACCGTTAACTGTATTTGCCACGCCTTGACCCACGCATTCCTTGTTGCCGCGGCCACGTGTATCTGTCATCTCATCAATAAGTGACAAAGTAAGTAGTGATTCAATAAGACCTACCAGACACAGAATGATTGAAGTAGGAAGAATTATCATGAAGGTTTCCCAGGTGAACGGCACCATAGGAATAGCAAAGCTTGGTAACTCTCCAGCCAATGTAGCACTGTCGCGCTGGTCTTGTGGAAGAAGGTCACGTACGAAATCAATTACGGTACGTGCTTCTAAATCTAAGCCATGTACAAGCGCCGTTACCGATACAATAGCTACTAGCGACGCAGGCACTGCGGTAGTCAGCTTTGGAAGCAAGTAAATAATAGCCATAGTTAACGCCACTAAGCCTAGCATCCAGTACAGTAACGTACCTTCCATCCACTGAAGTTCACCCGCGGCATTAATAACTTTAAACTGGCCTAGCTGAGCCAAGAAAATAACAATGGCAAGACCGTTAACAAAACCCAGCATTACTGGGTAAGGCACCAGCCTAATAAACTTACCAAGCCTGAATATACCGCAGAGAATTTGCAACAATCCGGCAAGAATAACCGCGGCAAATAGATACTGCACACCGTGCTGAGCGACAAGCGCCACCATTACCACGGCCATGGCACCGGTTGCGCCAGAGATCATACCGGGACGACCGCCAATGGCAGACGTAATAAGCCCCATCATGAATGCCGCATACAAACCAATCATTGGCTCGACACCGGCTACGAATGCAAATGCAACGGCTTCAGGCACCAGTGCTAACGCCACCGTGATCCCCGACAACACATCGTTTTTTACATTGCTGTCTTTACTGGTAATTAAATCGAACATGTTCTCTCAGTAACTTAAAAGTGAAACGCAAAAGCCCAACGCGACGCGTTCTGTAATACAGACGCACCTGTTGAGCTTCAAAAATTTGTTGGCGATTCTATCACCATTACCACTTAAAATCTTTTAATAGATTGTTATCACATTTATTGGTTTATTTGGCGTGTTGTGCTGACAAATGGAGGTGAGCGTGGCAAGGTTAGCGCATTAAAATTATAGAGCTTTGGTTTATCCACGGCTAAAGAGCGTTTTTTAGGAGTTTTTGTGGTCCCTTACATTTTAACCATTTTGTGTGTACTTGTTGCCGGCGCTATTCATTGGATTGCGCCTAAGACGTATTGGAAAGCCACAATAATGTCTACGGCAGTTATTCTACTTTTGTGTGTTGCAGCTCTTTTTATTTTCCAAGCATCTGGCATGTTAGTAAGCGATCAAACGGGTGAAACCGCAGACTTTTCTGGACAAATGCTTACCATTACTACGCTAGTTGCGTTCTTTGGATTTTTAATTTCACTGTTTGTAGGGTGGTTTTTAAAGGTGGTTCGCAACCAATAGCACTGGGCAACTTACCTACTCTGCCATCTAGTCATGCTGCATTTAGAACGCACTATTTGGGTGCATATTAAATGCAGCTCAACACTTTCTCCTACCCCTAACACCAAGCATTTTTATCGCTATGGCGTTTTAAAGCGTTTTGAATATCGTCCTTAAGCCACTGACTACGCTGGCTACGTGTGTGTTTAAAGATGTTTATACCGAAGGTGCAATATCACACTGTGATGGTTCTCACTCCCACGTTGTTACAGGCATAAGTGTTGCATTGCCTACTGTGTTGCAAAAACCGCGTACCTCTTATTTTTACGTACGCCTTTGTTGGTGATTACCATGCTTAAACACAGCCCTTCTCAGTCTGCCCTTTGTAGCGATGCAACAAAGCGATTCTTATTAGCAGCGAAACACGCAGAAATTAACGTGCTTGAACAGCTTTCTAGCAATTGTCGTATTGTTATTGCGGTGCACGAGCTTATTCACGAAATTCAAAAAGAGCGTGGTGCCAGTAACATCTATCTCGCTTCTAGCGGACAACGCTACGCAAAAGAACGAAGCCAATATGTTACTAACAGCGAGCAAGCTGAATCAACGCTTAAAAGCCAGCTAAAGTCACTGTATTTAAACAATGCTTTTTCTTCGCTCAATCCAAGATTGTTAAGCAGTATAACCTTGGCGCTGCAGGCCACTGACCATCTGCCTCATTTACGCGAGCACGTCGTTGAACAAGCCATTTCACCACTTGAGTCTACCCGTGCGTATAGCCGTTTAGTGGCAAGCTTGTTAACCGTTATCTTTGAAGCAGCGGCCATTGCCAGCGACCCAACCATTACACGGGTTCTAGTCGCTTTATTTAACTTTATGCAAGCTAAAGAATATGCAGGGCAAGAACGCGCTTGGGGGGCCATTGGCTTTGTAGAAACCCATTTTGATGTGCGTCTGTGCACAAAGCTTCAGGCACTGCAGCAAGCGCAAGAGCACCACTTCGATATTTTCAACGAGTTTGCCGACAAAACACAAAAAGCTGCGCTTGTCACACTACAGCAGAGTAAAGCGGCGAGTGATGTGCTGCAGCTTCGCAATATGATTGCGCAACTTAGTGATGGTAGCCCTATTGCTAGTGAAATTTCAGAAGTATGGTTTGACGTTGCCACCAGGCGAATCGATGCTATGCAAAGCATAGAAACACTGTTAACCGAGGCACTTTCTAGCCAAGCTAATCAGCAAGTGCAAAACGCTAAGCGGGAACTTGCCAACCACCAACAACTTATTGAAAACTTTAATGATGAGCACAGTAACAACAATTATAGCGGCGAAGGTATTGCTGCCAATGAAGAAACAAGTGAAGGCTCCCCGCTTACGCTGCTTTTCGACCCTACTATGCCAGGACTGGTTGAAGGAGAACCAAATTCTGCACCAAAGAAATCAATAACTTCACAGCGCTCTACACTGTCTGCTCACCGCTCGTTTTACGACTTGTTGCGCTCACAAGCCCAGCATATCGAAGATATGGAACGAGAACTTGATGAAGCGAAGCGCGCTATTGTAGAACAGAAAACCGTTAGCCGAGCAAAGCTCGTGATAATGGAAAAGTTTAACGTAAGTGAAAACGATGCCTACCGACGACTGCAAAAACAGGCGATGAGCGAAAATACAACCATTGTGAATATAGCGTCGAAAGTGGTTGAGATAGCATCTGCGGCTAGGTAACAAGCTGTAGCTTAGGCCATAATGCAAGCCAGCCCTTTTCTTCAACACGTTTGTGCATAACCTCTGGCCGTTTAAACAAAGGGCTTAAGCTTATGGTTTTTGCGAAACTTGCGTTTAGCCCAAACGGGGCAAGCACGTCTATTTGGTCATTATCTGTTAATCGCACCGCTACACAGGTTTCCCGCTCAACCCAGTATGAAATAGCATGTTCGCAGCTGCTGTAAGGTTCATGATTGTGCTTGGTATGCATATGCGCTTGGTTTTTGACTTGCCAATTTACATTGGGCATCGCATTACTTAACCGTGCTTGCAGAGCTTTATCTTCTTGTTTAGGCGTTGTTTTAGAAAAATAGATAACGTCAATATCGTTAAGAGGGGTTGGCGAAGGTTTATTGTGCAAATAGTCCCATATTGCATTTCGCAGAAAACCTGCGCCAATATAACCTTCAGGGAGCTCAAGTGCGCGGACAGCTTCAAGGCAACCCATCCGTAAACTGTCGGCCTGCATTAAACGCGAAACACAGGCCTTATAGCTTTCCTCACTTTTAGTCATTATCTGCTGTTTAATCACGGGGCTTTATTACTAGGCTGACTTTTTGGGCTTAAATACTGCCGCTCATTTGCTGCCGCCTAAGCACTTAGGTGAACTGATTGCTTCACCGCCTCGCGCTTCCCACTCTGAAGGCGTATAGGTATGAAGCGCAAGCGCGTGAACTGGGCCTTGTAATGCGTCACTAGCAAGTGCATTGATTTCGCGGTGTCTTGCAATAAGGCGCTTACCGTCAAACGCGTCGCTTACCACCGTAACTTTGAAATGGCTTTGCGCACCATCTGGCACATTGTGCATAAAACTCTCATCAACAACCTCTAAATACTGCGGCGCGAGTGCCTGAGTGATGGCTGATTCAAGAAACGCTTTAACTTGCATATTCACTACCCTGCTGGCGAAATTAGATGTCTAAATGTTAGATTTATTCTACCACCGATAGGCTTGGCCGTCTTGGCTATACCGTGCACATAATGACTTTGCGTGCTGCCGGCCATAATAAGCACACTGCCGTGTTCAAGCACTTGCGTAAAGCGCGCTTTGGTTTCCTTATGTCGCAAAACAAAAGGTCGTGCTTCGCCAAGGGTTAATGAAGCAATTGTTGGATTAATACCTAGTTCGGGCTCATCGTCGGCATGAAGACTCATGCTGTCTTGACCATCTCGATACCAGTTAGCCAGTACACTATTAAATTCAGTGCCGGTAATTTGCTCACAAGTTTCGCGTAACTCGCTAAGCGTTTTCGACCAAGGATTAGGTGCCATGGTTAAATTTGAATAGGTATAGGTGCAGTGCGGGTCGCCATGCCAGCTTTGCAGGCGCGGAATATTTACCGATTTTCCAAACAAACGAATAGCATCCTGGCGCCACGGCAGCTCGGCTTTGAGTGCTTCAAAACAGCGGTTAGCGTCGCTTGATAAAAGCGCATTGGGATAGTACCTAACATCGGCTTCTGATAGCGGCAGCTGCACGCACGCTCTTTCACGCCGACCATTTTCCTCGTCAAATAAAGAAAATTGCATCGTAAGTTAACGCACCTTTTGTTTTGACTCTTACACTTAACCCTATTGTACGCAAAACTTATGCAATATGTTCATGCGCTGCACACCGCAAAGATAGTAGAAGCTTAGTGCGGTGTTGGATGTCGTATTTTAGAGGCGGGTAGAAAAGGATAAGGGGTAAAACAACGAACAAAGCGTGAGTTTTTACTCACGCCTTTGAAAGAGAAGTTAGGTTACAGACGTGATTTTTCTTTGAAATCGTCATCCGCTGGCGTTGCGCTCCATGCCCCGCTGTCTTGAATAACGCCCTTGTTTTTGTTCATCCATGTTTTAATAACGCTAGCACTTGAGGACGCACTTGGAACCTGTGTTGAACTTCTATCAAGGGTTAATGGGCTGAATGCACGTGACCAGAAATAGTGTGTTACGGCTGCGCCGTGTTTCTCAGCAATTTGCCAAAACTGGAAATTCCATGGTTTTAATTCCGAAAAGGCAATGCTATTCATAAGGCTCGCGTTGTTATCGCCCGCTAAAAACGTGCTGGTCACCGGCGAACTTCTATACGCCTCAATGGCTATACCTTTAGCCTTCAAAGTGTCCACAATGTCTTTACTACGCTCACCAGTCCACTGGTTGTTCAAGTACGATTTCTCGCCAATTGAATAAAACGGGTCAAGCAGTGCAATACGATCTGGGCGATACGCACCTGACAAACTGCCCTGGTTCACAGCAGTGTTTAACTTGTTTGAAATGGTAAGGGCCAACTGATTACCTAACGAGTGCCCTGTTACACGAAGCTCCGAACCAGAAAAGCCTGGCATGCCGTCAACAAGGGCAGTGTAAAGCAAGTCAGTAACGGATTTATTTGGGCCGCTGCTGTAGCTACCGTTACTTGACTTCCAACGCATGTTTCTTGGACCGTTAGCCGAGTGAATTTTTGCTTCAGCGTCTTTCACTTCGCTTTCATCAGCAAACTGGTTCCAATACAAAATACCTACGTTGTAGCCGCGATCTAACCAATACCATGCTAAATCTTGATTAGGGCCGCCAGAGCGATTTCTGTTTAGCGTTTCGCGATTACGGCTAGTAACCGAGCCGTTTTGCCACCCGTGAATGTAAATAACGGTTTTTTTATTGCTGCTGTAGTAAGGGTTGGGCTCACCCTTATTGGCTTTTTTAGCATCGTTATAATCAAACCAGTATAAGCCGTAATCTAAGCTGCTATACACGGAGTTTGGAAAGGTAATTTCTGCATTGGCCGACATAGAAAAGGCTATGGCGAGCACAGCCCATAGTAGGGTTAGTTGTTTTTTCATGGTTTTACTCGTTCTTCTTTGTTTTTAGTTTTTATTAAAGCGATGTATTGTTAGTGGTCCGACAAGCTGACTTAACAATATTTTCACATTTTAATTACAAAGTAAACGTTTACATTTTAACCAATCTTCACAATGTGGCATACAAACACATTTTTAGTTAAACCACTTCCCCCTACGCGCTGCGTTTGAAGCGTTAAAATGCTATTCTAATGAACTTATGGATGCGGGTACCTAGCACGCATTCACCAACGAATTGAATTCCACCAGCAGATTACGTACACGTTAATGAATACAGAATTTATATTGGCCGACCGTCACTTTACGCTTGTTCGCTACCCAGAAAAACACCAGCATGTCAGCCTGCAGGCATGGGATAGTGCAGATGAACTGGTCATTGAGCATATAGAAGCACTGCTTAGCGAAAACGAAGTAATGGTTAATAACGACTCGCCAATGATGTTGTTTAATGATGAATTTGGTGCGCTTGGTTGCTGGTTTTCACATCTAGCTCCGCTATGGGTTTCAGACTCTTACATTGCGCTTCGTTCATTGCAGGAGAACCTTGCATCGAATAATTTGTTAAGTGGGGATGATGAAAGCAAAACCGCGCCTATTACACCATTAAGCAGTGTAGACAGTTTAACGTTTACCCCAAAAAATGCGCCAAGCGTTGTTGTAATAAAAGTTCCTCGTGCACTGGCCCTGCTTGAACAGCAGCTTATAGATATTCAGCGATATATAACGCCAAACACAAAAGTCATTGCTACAGGAAAAGTGAAAACCATTACAAAGTCTGTGCTGGGACTGTTTGAGAAATACATTGGCCCTACTACGACATCGCTGGCTAAGAAAAAGTCACGCCTTATTTTTGCGTCACCCGATGAAAGCAAGCAAAAGGCTACGTCACCCTACCCTACGCGCTGGCAGTGTAAGGGAACTACCGGCGTTTCGTTAACCTTAGATAATTTAGCCAATACGTTTTCTCGTCAATCATTAGATATTGGTGCTCGTATTATGCTTGAGCACATGACCGTTAGCGCAAATGATGTAGTGGTAGACTTAGGCTGTGGTAACGGCGTACTGGGGGTAAATGCACTATCGCTCGCGCCAGACTGCAAAGTAATTTTTATCGATGAATCCTATATGGCGCTAGAAAGTGCAAGACAGAATGTACTTAACAACTTTCCAGACAAAATTGACCAGTGTGAGTTTGTTGCCAGTAACTGCCTTGAAAGCTTACTTAACCGAACCAACACACCTGCTGTAACCAAAATATTGTGTAACCCTCCATTTCATCAGCAAAATGCAATTACCGACCATATTGCGTGGCAGATGTTCACAGACTCACGTGCACTGCTTGTAAAGAGCGGGCATCTTGTTGTTGTGGGTAATCGTCACTTAGATTATCACATTAAACTTAAAAAACTGTTTGGTGGTGCGAAGGTGCTTGCCAGTGACAAAAAGTTCGTTATCTTAGGCACAGCAAAACGCTAATAAATACTTAAGCGAATGAAACTAGAGGACTATTTCATGAAGTATTCTTTTAAAACCATATTGGCAGCATGCTGCGCACTTACCATGATGGTGAGTTTTGCTGCAGCGGCGGCAAAGAAGGACGATGGCTCGCAAATACAGCCCGACAATTACTACCCACGCGTGAAAATTGAAACGACTATGGGTGATATAGTGGTTGAATTAGACAGAAGACGGGCGCCAATTACCGTGAACAACTTTCTTCGCTACGTTGATAAACGCGCTTATGAAGACACCATCTTTCATCGCATAGTGCCTGGATTTGTTGTACAGGGTGGCGGATATACTGCCGATTTTGAAGGCAAATCTAACTTCCCTGAAATTTTTAATGAGTCTGGTAATGGATTGACCAACGATTTACATACTATTGCGATGGCACGTCAGAGCGATCCACACACAGCCAACCGCCAATTTTTCTTTAACGTTAACGACAACAGTAGCTTGAACCCAGGAAGAGCTTGGGGTTATGCAGTATTTGGCGTTATCGTGGAAGGTGAGGATGTAGTTGATGCGATGTCAGAGGTGGAAACTGAATATTCAATTCGCTTAAACGCGAACAATGTGCCCATTGAACCCATTGTTATCAAGAAAGTAACTGTGTTACCGCCACTGTAACGCCTAACGATGCGGTAATAATTTATATAAACATTGGCTGTAGCAATCTCATATGGGTGGTTATTAATATATGTTTTTACAAACAATGCACGCTGGCCACCCAATGTACTGTTAAAACAGCCATTATAAGTCTCGCCAATACAGCGTTTGTGCGGGAAACGTTTTGTCGAAGTAAATGCCGTGACGTTTAAACCCGACTTTTTCTAGCACACGCTGTGACGCCGCATTTTCAGGGTGAGTCATGGCAGTAAGAAAGCCATAGCCCTGTGACTTACTCCAATCAATTACCGCATTACACGCTTCCACGCATAAGCCTTTACCTCTCGCTTGAGGTAGCATGGCAAACCCTAAATCAGGGCAAGTAAATGCGAAACGATTAAATAGCCCGCACACACCAAGCGGCAGGCCTGTTTGTTTGTCTTCTAGTGCAAGTAACCCGTATCCCCACTCTTTTCGCTGCGCGTTGGTGCTCTCAATATAATCACACGCGTCATCAATATTATTTACGCCACGACTGCCAATAAACCTTTTCCACTGTTCATCTTGCTGTAGCGACAACACCCAGTGCTTATCGGCAAGGGTTAATGGGCGCATAATGAGTCGTTGCGTACTAAAGCGGTTGCAGTAGGTCATCAATTATCTCTGTAACGTCTTGGCTTACATTAGCAGCCCTTGGGTATTGAGGTGACGCCCTGTCGTTTACTCTTGGGTGGTCCCACGCCTGGGTTAAGGTTATAAACGCCTTTGCTTCTTCTATACCACCATGCTCCAAACAACCGGCCATACACGTGTCGATGTAGGTTTGATGAACGGGATACGCTTGTGTTGCCGGGACGCATTTAAGCGTCTCACAAATCCACAAACTAAAAGGAGCGAGCGCTTGCTTAAAGCTGGCTATCTCAGCGCTATTGTTATTACTAATACCGCTTTTATTGAGCAGTACGCTATCGTGATTAACTTCAACAAATCTGTAGTCGCGCTCTCGCTGCTGAAGCGCTGGACTTAACTGAGCAGGAATAAGCTGTGCATTAAGCTGCTTCGACGACGAAGCTACCGCACCGACATAAGTTTGCTTTTCTTGCTCGCTACGGGTTACCCATGCGCGCTCGAACCCGTTTACCGTTACCGGCACTCCCTTGGTAAAAATATTCGAGAAACGCTCGCGGCTATCTTTGCTAAATAAACTACCATAGCCAAGCACAATATGGCGTTCATCTAAAGACGTTATCCATTGCGTAATCTCTTCAATAGTTTGCTGCTTCAAAGCTATTTCCCTTCAATTTTTTACCTTAATTTTGTGTTGCCCCATTTATACTCGGCCTTGTTATCGTCTCTTAGTGAGTTAATACGTTGGCTACGTTCACATATATTCTTCGCGTTTAAACGTGCCAAACAAAAAAGGCGATGTACACTACATCGCCTTTTCATACGGAAACTAACCTGTTTTAGTGCTTAGAACAAGGCTCGTACACCAACAGTTACATTTCTGCCCGGCAGTGGCGCCTGGTCTTTTAGGAATGACGTGTGTACACGTGCTTCTTCGTCGGTAAGGTTTTCACCACGCGCAAACACTACCCAATCAACGCCTTGACCACCGAACTCATATTGCACACTCGCATTCACAAGGGTGTAACCGTCAGTTGGTGTTTCAAATGAGGCAACTTGTGTTTGCTCGTCGTACCATGTGAAACCAACATCAGCACTTAAACCATCGTTTACGTAGCTAAGTTCACTACCAAAACGCATTGGCGGCGTGCGCGGAAGGTTATCGTCTTCAATTTCAGCGCGAATATAGTCACCAAATACAGTAAGACGTAGCGTATCGCTTAAGTCAAAGAAGGTTTCAGCTTCAAAGCCCCAAATATCTGCGTCAGCTTGCTGGAAGTAGAATACAGGCAGACCTTCTTCATCGCCGTGCTCGTCATGATCACCTTCATGCTCTTCGCCCATGTGCTCTTCTTCCATACCTTCATCGTGCTCGTCGTCATGGCCGTGCTCGCTTAGGGCAATAAGTCCTGTGTTGGTTTGGAAAATGTAGTCGTCAGCCTGATTATAGAAGAACGACACACTGTAGCCCCAGTCACCCGTAAATTTACGGAATGTTATATCAAGGTTAGTGCTAACTTCTTCCTCTACGCTGTTCAGTGTCTCTTCAATATGGCCTTCTTCATCCATGTCGAATACTAAACCTACTTCGTAGTTTTGCGTTGCCAAATGCTGACCTGCTGAGAATAGCTCTTGTTGGCTTGGTGCACGTTCACTGCGTGACAACGTTATCGCAATTGAGTGACCTTCAACGTATTCCCAATTCGCACCTGCTGATAACGAAAGGCTTGTAGAGTCGTACTCAGGGAAGCTAAACGCTAGCTCGTGCTCGTCGTGCTCCTCACCTTCGTGTTCTTCGCCTTCATGCTCATCGTGTTCTTCATGAGCAATGTCTAGCTCAATTTCACTGTCATCTGCATCAATGCTGGTGCGCTCTAAACGCCCACCAAGTTCAAACGTTACATTGCCTACTTGCTTTTGTTCAACCAAGTATAGTGCAAAGCTTGATGTGGTATTTGCAGGCGTAAATGCCTCTTCACCAACCGCATTGTAGTCGCTATGGTTGAACTGTAGGCCGAATACGCCATGCCAACCGTTAACTTCTTCATGGTAAGCAGATAAACGAATGTCGCTTGCTTCGTTTGAAAATACGGTGCCTTGTTCGCCGTCTTCAATTTCTGCGTGTTCATAGTCTGTATACGATGCTGCGAACTTTAAGTTAGTTAGCCCGCGTACCGGTGAGTGCCACTCACCGGCAGCTTGATAGCGCGTCATATCAACGTCTAGCAGTACGCCTTCTTCACCGTGCTCTTCATGATCGTCGTCGTGATCGCCCATGATGTCATCTTCGTGTTCTTCATCATGTTCGTCATGCTCTTCACCATGTCCGTGGCTGTGGCCAGGTACACCGTACTCGTTGTCTAGCTTCTCAACCGCAAAACCAAAATAGCCTTCCTCGGCAACGTAAGATAAGCCAGCAACAATGTTTGTAGTTTCCATTGCACTGCTTTCAAGTACGCCGTTTGGCTCGTCTTCGTCAGGGTCTACCGACGCAAAGCCAGGAATATCTGCGTTTTCAGTATCACGGAAGAAGCCGTCTACGTGCCATACCCAGTTACCGCTGCCGCCAGTAACATCGCCGCGCGTAAACGTGCCTTCGTTCACTGTGCTGTAACTTACTTCAGCTTCGCCTTCTACACCGTCAACTTGGTACTGAGGAATACGCTTGTCTACTACGTTAACTACACCGCCGATAGCGCCGCTGCCGTATTGTAAGGTTGCCGGTCCGCGTAATACTTCAACTTGTGTTGCGCTGCTTAGGGTTGAAGCTACGTTGTGGTCAGGACCAACACGCGATACGTCTGACACGTCTAGACCGTTTTGTACAATGCGTACTCGAGGGCCATCGTTACCACGAATAATAGGGCTGCTAGATACTGGACCAAAATAAGTGCTGTGCACCCCTGGCGTATTTTTAAGAGTTTCACCTAGCGTTGGTGCTTCAATTTTGCGTAGTTTTTCAGCGCTAATGACCGTAACAGGTGTTACAGACTCAAGCACTGACATTTCAAGTGCATTAGCGGTTACTACAATGTTCTCAACTGAAGCGGGCTTTAGCACAAAATCTACGTTCTGGTCGGTAGATACATCGCCTAAATCGTTGTCGCCGTGAATATAGTCAGATGAATAAACATGTAAATGAATATGTGGCTGCTTAACGTCGTTAAAGCGGTACACACCGTTTTCGTCGGTGAACGCAACACGACGTGTTCCTTCAATTTTTACTTCTGCTCCTGCAACTGGATTGCCAGCCGTATCGGTTACTTTTCCAGTTACGGTAGTGGCGTAAACAGGCGCACTTAACAGCCCTGCTATGGTAATACTTAGCAGTGAACGCATTTTCATGGGTACCCTCTGAGGATGTTATATTATTACATTGGTTATGATATAACATTTTTCAGGATCTAAACGGCGATGTCAATTGCGAGCAAGCGCACTGCTTAGTACATTGAACGATATTTAATGTTCTTTAGCTATGGATGGAAAAAAGTGGTTAGGGTGCAAAACGTCACGCCCTACTAACAGGGAAGTTAATAACCTGTTGAATATGAGTGGCCCCCATTTTTAACATTAATAACCTATCAACGCCTAAAGCAACGCCCGCACATTCAGGCAACCCAGCGTCTAGTGCTTCAAGAAACAGTTCGTCTATAGGCTTTACGGGTAAGCCGCTAGCCTGACGTTTAGCATTATCTTCTTCAAATCGGGCACGTTGCTCTTGCGGCGCACTTAATTCATTAAACCCGTTCGCCAACTCAGCACCTTGGAAATACACTTCGAATCGCTGTGCAACACGTGCGTCATCTGGATTTATTTTTGCTAAAGCTGCTTGCGATGCGGGGAAATCATAAATAAAGCAAGGTTTTTGCTGGCCTATTTTTGGCTCTACACAATAGCTGAACAACAATTGTAATTTGCTATCAACACTCAGCGTTTCTGGTTCATGAATATCAATATTGTTGTCACGCATTGCGTTTAACAAAGCGGTGTCGGTTGTATCAAGCGGGTCAAGACCCACATGTTCTTTGAATGCCTGTTGGTAGGTAAGTTTATCGCCAGGTCGCGTTGCCAGTACTTCCATAAGCAGCGCATCAACTTCGTCCATCAAATCGAAATGATTAAATCCAACACGATACCATTCCAACATAGTGAACTCGGGGTTATGCCAACGCCCCTCACCTTCATGGCGAAATGCTTTGCCTATTTGGTAAATAGAGCCGCTTTGCGCACACAACAAACGTTTCATGGCGTATTCAGGAGAAGTTTGCAGGAACAAGCTGGTCGTTTTTCCCGTAGCGCTAAAATGAAACGGCGTTTCGAACGCATCTAGGTGCTCGTCGGTTACGGTGCCGTTAGACAATAATGGCGTGTCTACTTCTAACACATCGCGCTTGTAGAAAAACTCTCGAATTAAACGCAGAAGCTCAGCCCGCGCTATTCTTGCCTGATGCGTAGTTGTAGGTTTCCATGACGGCATTGCATTACTCGTAAACAAATTTAATTTAACTGACTTTGATAGCACTGCTGTAGAACACAGCGTAAATAAAAAACCGGTGTATTTCTTACAACGAACCGGTGTACTCACTATAAAAAAACCGGTGTGTCTTCTATAAAAACCCGGTGTGCCACTATAAAAAAACCGGTGTGCCCCTTAACGAGAAACACCGGTTTAATTTTATAACAACACGCTATGCATGGAGTGCGCTTAGCGTGCTGTGTACGGTAGATTTATTTTTGCGCGCGAGAAACGTATTCGCCAGAACGCGTATCTACACGAATAACTTCACCTGTTTGTACAAACAGAGGAACACGTACCACTGCACCAGTGCTCAGTGTTGCAGGTTTACCACCTGTGCCAGCCGTATCGCCTTTAAGGCCCGGATCAGTCTCTGTAATTTCAAGCTCAACAAAGTTTGGCGGCGTTACTGTAATAGGTGAACCATTCCACAATGTAATAGTACAAATGTCGTTTTCTACTAACCACTTCGTATTTTCGCCCACCGCTTTTTCGTCTGCAGCGATTTGTTCGAATGTATCGTTATTCATAAAGTGGTAGAATTCACCGTCGGTGTACAGGTA
>ENA-OWNT01001194-OWNT01001194.1-seawater-metagenome-genome-assembly--contig:-NODE-1194-length-35616-cov-6.204761_pt1 | contig 35616 bp, 32 predicted proteins | sample MGYA00238136_ERZ651165 | MGnify/ENA primary metagenome ERZ651165 (study PRJEB26861, sample SAMN08777766) | seawater metagenome | isolation source: coastal seawater | place: USA: Florida | collected...
CTGCTACACCTGAGCAACTGCGATGATATATATGTATCGTTTGACGTGGATTCGCTGGACAGCTCTATATCTCGTGGTACGGGCACTCCTGTAAGCAACGGCTTAAAAGAGCGTGAAGCGGAAGACCTCCTGGCAACCTTCATGCAAAACCATAAGATATGCTGCTTTGAAGTAACAGAAGTGAACCCGACACTGGACAAAGAAAACCTGATGGCAGAGATAGCCTTCAATGTATTGCAGCGTTGCGTGAACATACTACTGGTGAACTAAAACAACAACTAACCAAATTGAAAGAGCCGCACCTGTTATCAAGTGCGGCTCTTTTATATATTACCTGATGAGTCTTATCTTGAAGACATCATCTTCTTAGCTTCAATGCTCAGTGTAGCATGCGGTACGGCACGTAAACGTGCTTTCTCTATCAGCTTACCCGTAACACGGCAGATACCGTATGTTTTGTTTTCAATACGCATCATCGCCTTTTCCAGGTGGTTGATGAACTGTATCTGGCGGCTGGCCAGCTGTGCCAGTTGCTCGCGCTCCATAGCACCGCTACCATCTTCCATATTCATGTAGCGGTTCTCTGTATCTTCAGTGCCTGCTTCATCTTTACGTGTTATCAAACCCTGCAGGTAAGTCAGCTCTTTACGTGCTGCTTCCAGGCGACCAGTGATCAGCACCCTGAATTCGTTCAGCTCCTCATCGCTGTAACGGTAAACAGGCCCCTGAGATTCAATTGGTGCATCTAATATAGAACGTGTAAAATCCGGTTGATAATTGATCATTGTCTTACCAGACTTATCTGCTTTCTTTTTACTCTCCAGGCGACGGTGTGCAACAATAACCTGTTGTTTACCCTCTTCACGTGCATTACGCCTGCTTGGCTTTGGCTTTTCAGTTGGTGCCGCAGCAGGTTGTTTCAGTTTTACAGAACCGGCCTTGATCACCTTCTTAGCCGGAGTGTTTTTCTCTTCCGCTTTCTTAGCAGCTACCTTTTTAGCCGGTGCAGCTTTCGCAGCAGGAGCGGCCTTCTTAGCAGGAGCAGCTTTTTTAGCAGCAGCCTTTTTTGCAGGTGCCGCCTTCTTAGCAGCAGCTTTCTTTGCAGGAGCTGCCTTCTTTGTAGTACTCTTCGTCGTGTCTTTTTTCACGTTAGTTGCCTTTGTTTTAGTTGTGACCGATTTTTTATTCGGGGCAACCTTCTTCGTTGCTGCTTTTTTGGCCGGTGCAGCTTTTTTAGCTACAGCCTTTTTAGGAGCAGATTTTTTAGAAGGCGCCGCCTTTTTCACCGCGGCTTTCTTTGCAGGTGCCGCTTTCTTTGTTACGTTCTTTTTAGCTACTGCTTTTTTTGCAGGTGCCGCTTTCTTAGCTACCTTTTTAGGTGCGGCTTTTTTAGCAGAAGCAGCTTTCTTTGCAGGAGTTGCCTTCTTTTTCACAGCTTTCTTAGGTGCCACAGTTTTTGAGGCTTTAGCGTTTTTCTTTGCCGGTGCAGCTTTTTTAGCTGTTGCTTTCTTTGCTGCTGTCTTCTTTTTTGTGGCCATAATTTTCTAATTTTTAGAAATTAACACTTTAAGAGTTACATCATTCACCTCTATCTCAGTACCAGACTGCATTTGAGGAACGATTTCTATATTATCCGCCAAAATTTCGGTGCAAATATAGTCACTGAAATTTATTATCGCTGATTTTAATGTTTCATACTCTTCTACCTGCACCGCAATACGGTCTGTAAGCTCCAGCCCTGTCTCCTTGCGTATTTTCTGTATCCTGTTCACCAGTTCGCGGGCGTTACCCTCGTCTTGTAAACCAGGTGTCACTGTTATATCCAGGGCCACGGTCAGGTTGTCCTTATTGGCTACCGACCATCCCGGAATGTCTTCTGCTATTATTTCTACGTCTTCTATACTTATTGTTACCTCTTCGTTCTCTATTTTTAAATTATATGTTTTGTTTTGTTCTAATTCGCTTATTTCAGTTTGTCCCATTTGGGCGATGGCTGCCGCAGCCGCCTTCATTTTAGCACCCAGGCGGGCACCTAAAGTTTTAAAGTTGGCTTTCACCTTCTTTTTAATAAAACCTTCGGTTTCTACCAGGTATTGTATCTCTTTTACATTTACCTCGTTTTTAACAAGGTCTTCCACCTTTTGCAACTGCTCCTGCATATGCTTATTGAGCACAGGTATCAATACTTTCTGCAAAGGCTGACGCACCTTCAGGTTCTCTTTTTTACGCAGGCTCAGCACCAGCGATGAAACATCCTGCGCCAGTTGCATACGCTCTTCCAGATCCTTATTGATCACACTGTCGTCAATTTGCGGGAACTCCGCAAGGTGAACAGACTGTGCCTCGTAACGATCTGTAACATTGTTCAGGTTGGTGTACAACCAATCGCTGAAGAACGGTGCTATGGGTGCCATAAGGAAACTCATGGTCTCCAGGCATTCATACAGCGTCTGGTATGCCGCTATTTTATCCTGCCCGTATTCACCCTTCCAGAAACGACGACGGCAAAGGCGTACATACCAGTTGCTCAACTGCTCATCCAGGAAGTACTCCATAGCGCGTCCGGCCTGTGTAGGCTCGTACTCGTCCAGGTAGTTGGTTACATTATGAACCAGTGAATGTAACTCAGATAGTATCCACCTGTCTATTTCAGGACGCTCACTAACGGGTATATAGCGTTCTTTGAATGTAAAACCATCTACATTGGCATACAAAGCAAAGAACTGGTAAGTGTTATATAATGTACCAAAGAACTTGCGCTGTACCTCTTTTATACCCGCCAGGTCGAACTTCATACTGTCCCACGGGCTGGCGTTGGTGATGAGGTACCAACGTGTAGCATCAGCACTGTATTTTTCAATTGTTTCAAACGGGTCTACAACGTTACCTACACGCTTACTCATCTTATTACCGTTCTTGTCCAGCACAAGGCCGTTACTCACTACGGTTTTGTAAGCCACATTGTCAAAGAGCATCACTCCAAGTGCATGCAGTGTATAGAACCATCCACGTGTCTGGTCAACACCCTCGGCAATAAAGTCTGCCGGGAAGTTGGCCCCCTCCTGACCTCCCCCTAAAAGGGGAGGAGTAATCATTTCTTTATTTTCAAACGGGTAGTGCCACTGTGCATAAGGCATAGCACCACTATCAAACCAAACGTCTATCAGATCCGGCTCGCGGTGCATTGGCTTACCGTCTTCTGTAGCCAATACCAGCTGATCAACCACGGGCTTGTGCAGGTCCAGCTTTTCTACATCCTGATCGTATACTTCGGCCTGGTTCAGGTTCAGCACTTTATCAGCATGGCGCAGCTCCTCCATCAACTCCTCAATACCACCTATGCACTTCACCTGCTCTCCGTCTTCGCTTACCCAAACAGGCAGTGGCGTACCCCAGAAGCGGCTACGGCTCAGGTTCCAGTCTACCATGTTCTCCAGCCAGTTGCCAAAGCGGCCCGACCCAGTTGCCGCCGGTTTCCAGTTGATAGTCTTGTTCAGTTCTATCATCCTGTCTTTTACAGCGGTAGTTTTTATGAACCATGCATCCAGCGGATAGTAAACAATCGGTTTATCCGTCCTCCAGCAATGCGGGTAGCTGTGTTCGTATTTTTCCACTTTAAAGGCATGGCCACTCAGCTTCAGCTTAACGGCTATGTCTACATCCACATCTTTATAATCAGGGTCGTTCTTGTAGTTCTTCACATAACGTCCGCTGAACTCGCCCATGTAGTCGCTGAACTTACCTTCTTTATCCACCATAGTGAGGATACCGATATTGTTCTGCTTACCTACCCTGTAGTCATCCGCACCAAAAGCAGGTGCTGTGTGTACGATACCCGTACCGTCTTCAGTAGTAACGAAGTCGCCCACTATCACGCGGAAAGGGTCGCCTCCGGCTATTTCAGCAGTATTGCCTTCGTAAGGCAGCAGTTGCTCGTAACGGCAACCTTCTATTTCACTTCCTTTGAACTCTGCCAGTATCTTCCACGGCAGTAGTTTCACCTCTGCATTGTACCCTTCAAAATCACCATTTTCGCCCTCCTCTTTAAAGTACTTGCCCAACAACGCTTTTGCCAGTACCACATTGGTTGGCTGATGCGTATATGGATTGAAGGTCTTCACCAGCACATAGTCGATCTTAGCACCTACGGTCAGGCCGCAGTTACTTGGTAAGGTCCATGGAGTGGTTGTCCATGCCATGAAGTACACAGCCCCATCCTGACCTTCCCCCAAAGGGAAGGAAGTGTTTGCCCACGCCTGTTTAGCTGTTTCAATCAACTTAACTCCGAACTCTTTTTGAGTCCCCACTCCCCGGGAGGGGGTTAGGGGGAGGCGGAACATGGCCACAGCCGTGGTGTCTTTAACATCCTTGTAGGTGCCAGGTTGGTTCAACTCGTGAGAGCTAAGGCCAGTACCCGCAGCCGGGCTGTAAGGCTGTATGCTGACACTTTTATAGAGATATCCCTTTTTGTGCAGCTCTTTTAAAGCCCACCACAGGGTCTCAATGTATTTATTGTCGAATGTGATATAGGGGTCACTCATGTCTACCCAATAGCCCATCTTCTCCGTAATGCTCTCCCACTCGCCTTTGTAGCGCATCACCGCCTCGCGACACTTTTTGTTATAATCCTCTACAGATATTTTAGTGCCGATATCCTCTTTGGTGATACCCAGCTCCTTCTCCACACCCAGCTCAACCGGCAGACCATGTGTATCCCAACCGGCCTTACGCTTCACCTGGAAACCCTGCATGGTCTTGTAGCGGCAAACGAGGTCTTTTAGCGTACGGGAAATAACGTGGTGGATGCCGGGCATACCATTGGCGCTCGGCGGGCCCTCGTAAAACACAAATGGTTGGTTACCATCGCGATTATCTACACTCTTCCTGAATATATCGTTATCCTTCCAGCGCTGCAGGTAATCCTGCTCGATGGACGGCATGTTCAAACCTTTGAATTCTGCGTACCGTTCTGCCATACTGTTGGTCGTAGGTCGTAAGCCTTTAGTTATGAGTAATTTATAACATACAACTAAAGGCGACTCACCTTAAGCTACATAAAAATTAGGCGCAAAGTTAAGATTTTTATATGGGATTATGAAAAGAGATATATAGCGGGGGCTAAGTCAAAAGTTAAAAGTCAAAACCCAAAAGTCATAGTGTTCAACCTGCATTTCAGTATATATTACAGAAAACCAATACGCATTATGCCCGGTGCTCAAAATGTGTCATTTTGTATCGTTTTGTATCGAATTTGACTGTTTTTTAGGGGGTGGTTGCTGTTTTGCATATACATTAAACATAAGGAAATGTGTAATTGATTTTACATGCGGCTTTACTGCAATAGGGTTTTGTTTCTTTTTGTTTCCATTTTGGGGGCGGAAAACAAAAACGTCTTGGATGTTTAACCGCAGAGACGCTGAGGCGCAAATTGCTGTGTTATGTTTCCCATTTGTTTAACCGCGGAGACGCCAAGACGCAAAGATTCGCATGAAATAAATACAGATTCGTTTTTCAATAAGTAAAGAGCTTCAGGGTGTTGTACACATTTCACCCGGTATAGGTGTATTTGCCAATATACAACATAACAAATATACGCCAATTTAAAGTATTAAACAATTAATATCTGTATGCCAAATGAGGGCTTATCAGTTAAAAACTTGTGTTATTTGTTACCACCAGTCGCAGATTGGAGGGATAGTGGGTTATCATATGAGAATTACCCTTTATTAACCTCTCCAATCACAACTAAATGCGGTATCTGGTATTCAGAGCTATTAAAGTTATTGATCTGGGCTAGTTTCAAGGCTTCAAAAAATCTTTGGGCATTGTATAATTCTATTGGATATCCTTTTACTTCAGACATCCGAACTGTTCGCTCTGCACCCGATTGAAAGTCTGAAGTTGTTACAAAAATTCCTTTGGTAAACCCATTTATAACAAGAGCTCCTGTTAATTCTCTTATTTGGTTTATACTAATTTTATCTTTATATCTCTTAACCTGCACACCAATAAGAGTATCATTATCCCCATCTAAAATAACGTCTATACCATCATCTCCTGAATATGCTGTTACTCTTACCTTGTAGCCAAGATCATTAAAGACATCCCCAACAACTTTTTCAAGTTTTTGAGGATGAAGGATAAACCTCTTTTTATAATCAGCCATTAAATATTGCCTGACTTCAACTAATGGCAAATCAATATCTGCAAGGTCTAATTCTTTGAGCCCACCAACGCCTCCCCATGTACGCAGTGTTGATGAATTAATGTCATTTCTAAATCCAAGCCACCAACCACAACAGGGGCATATTTTAAGATAATGTTCAAAAGTCCTGGCATGTGTCCGCTGAGGTCTGAAGTTTATTTCGCTTGTACCTTGTTTATATAACCGCTCGTTATTAAACGGCTGAATAAAATCATTAAATTCACCGAAATCAGTCGGGCTATGATGATATATATCTTTCAATTCACAATTGCAGTATATACATTTTTTCGTATTTCTAACTTTTAACCAAAGGCTCTCTATATAAGTAGAGTCCGATACTTTTGTTCCTAAACGATTGTATTCAAACTGCCAAATCCCCATAGGTAAGTTACTTTCTTATAAAAAATCTATTGAGGCCAGATTTCATTGCAAAATAAAGCAATGCACCATAGAAACAACTACGTAATGAGGCAATATCGGTTAAAAACTGGTGTCATTTATTACCACCAGTCGCAGACTGGCGGGACCGGGTTTTCAGCTCTTAGAATCATTTGGTTTGAATAAAAACATGAAATATTTTCGTTTGAGATATTAAAAAATACCAGGATTGAATCAATTTTCAAGTCTGGACCTTAAAGGTAATCTCTAAAAAACACTGGCGCAGTGACATTAATAGTATCTTGGATAGGAGTTGACGACAAAAAGAGTGGCAAAGAAGTCGCTTCAATTTACATTTCGTCTGACAGCAGATATACTTGGGGGAATTCCGAAAAATATGATTACGGAATAAAAGTTTTCGGCTCGATAAAATTTCCTGAAATATTTGGTTTTTGTGGTGATGTATTGTTCCCATCGACAATACTTGGACAAATTATTCCGCAAATTGACAATGGGATATTGCTACATCCAAGTGACGATGCAGAAACAAAACGCGCTAAAATTTTCTCATATATTGAAACATCATTAGAGCGCTATCCAAAGACATTTATAGGGGAAAATTTCACAATACTTTATGGAACAAGATTTAACAAGACTTTTAAATTATTTAAATTCTATTTAGGCACTGACAAGCTATTATATAGTAAAGAAATTCCTTTAGGCAATGTCTCAACGAAGGTTTTCAGTGGAGGGTCAGGAGCAAATGAGTTCAATATAAACTGGCAAAACTGGGAAAGTGAAAAACATAATGACCATCGAACAAGTCGGGCAGTCTATCATTGCTTGTACAAAACTTTAAAAAATATAAAAGATCCCCAAACAGGTGGATTTCCTCAAATTATTGGGTTATATAGAATAGGTAATGCACGAATGTTTGGAATTGTTGAAAACGATAAAAAGTATATCTTTGGTAAAGAAAGTTCGGAGAACATAAATTCAATAAGCATAGAATGGCGAAATGAAAATTTTGAACGTGTGAACCCCGAAACTTTAAAGATATTTGAAGGTGCACAAAGACAACCTTCTTAAAGAAGCAACTCCCTGTCTCTCCACAAATTTTTTATTAAGATATTTGGGGAGGTCGAGGTGACGGGTAGTTTAACAACTGCCTTCAGGGTATTTAAGAGCCAACTGTGGTGTAAATAGATAGCACATCTACAACTAAGTGGAAGGACCTGGGGCGGAGCCAGGCGGCTTTTAAAACTACTATAGAGAAGTATCAGCATATCCAAAAACCGGCTTTTCATACAGGAGGTATTCTTTATTTACAAATCAATGATGTGTTTCTAGGAGCTTATACCTACAATCCAATTAAAACTTATGTTATTTGTTACATCCTGTAGCATACTGGTTGTATGTTATAAAAAAATGCAAATAATACAATTTGTCCACTTGCTTCTATTTACAAAAAAGTTGATATTTGATTAAACACCAATCATGACACCACGAATATTTGTAAGCTCAACTTATTTTGACCTTAGACATGTACGAGAAAGAATTGAAAAATTCATTCAATCCTATGGGTTTGAACCAGTTCTTTTTGAAAGTGATAAAGTAACTTATGAGCATAACAAACCTGTTGACTTTTCTGCATACGCTGAAGTTAACTTATGCCATGTAATGCTGCTTATTATCGGAGGTCGATATGGCACTGCTGCTACTATACAAACTGCTGACTTAGAAAAAAAGAACTACAATGAGGGATATGTTTCAATTACACGTAGAGAATTAGAAACTGCAATTGCCCTGAATATGCCTATCTACATATTCATTGATAAAAATGTACATTCTGAATATCAAACTTACAAAGAAAATCAAGATTATTTCGAGTATATTACCAAAGAAAAAAACACCTCTCCTATATTCAAATTTGCTCATGTAGACGATATAAACATTTTTAGATTTATAGACTTAGTACGCAATAAGCCAATCAAAACATTCGATAAAGTAGACGAAATAGAACATTATCTAAAACATCAGTTTGCTGGGCTATTCTACTCATATTTAGAAAATCTAAAAAAAGAATCAGAGAAAACAAAAATTCTAGATACTGTATCAGAACTTAACAATGTCGCTTTAAGAATGAATGAAATGCTTACTTCTGTTGGTAAAAAAATTCTTGGTAATGAAAATGAAGAATACGAAGAAGTAATATTTAATCAGTTGAAAATTATTATCAAATCATTTACTGAACATTTCTATCAATATATTTCATTTGAAAATGAATATAGTAATGATGTATTAAACGATATAAACATCAACGAAATAGTTGATGTATTTGTTAAGGTGTGTTTATATGACTATAATCTAAATGATGAGAAAAAGAAGTATAGTGCATATCGGGATATTGAACGAAACTTATTAGACACAATAAATAAAGAATTAACCCAAATAGATCCAAGAGTTACTTTTAAAAAAATTGACATTTTTCATATCACAATTAGGTTTAAACAAAATGTAGAGCCATTCATTAACAATGTAAAAAATGGCAATGATGTTTTAAAAGAGGAGGTAAGTAAAACATTTTTGAATCTTCTTGCTGAATTCCCTTTTTAATTTACACCTCCCCCACCTCATCCAGCAACTCAAATAATATGTAGAGGTCGTAGAGGAGATCGTCTGTGTAAGTGGGTAATGCAAGTTGTTCTGCCTGCAGGTAGAGGATGAGCATTTTGCGCAGGTTGCGGCTGAGGCGTGAGGCGTCAGCATATTCCAGGAAGGTGGTGAAGGCTTGTTTCTGTTGTTTGGTGAGTTTCTGCATTGCGTAGTATTATACCATGCAATGTATAGCTTTCTAAAAACATCAATTTTACTGTAAAAATTACGTTGAACGTAATTTAAGTTACCGTATTGGTAAAAAAATTTACCTTGAATGTAAAACTTGAGGTAACTATAAAATATTTTGGATTTTTATCAACATCAGCCAACTGCTTGCAAAACCTCAAGGGATTATTTCGGGCATAATGTCTTTCTACTTATCTCAATGAATGTTACACATTTGCCACGTCAGTCGCTTCGCTTCATCCTCGCAATGACGGGCTGGATGGGGCTAGTTTTCAAATAGCAGATTATTTAAAAGTGGATGTGCGCGATTTGTTGCTTCCTAATAAGAAGTCGCCGAGGAAGTAGGTACGCTATTCAGCGGCCTGCATATGCTCAGGAGATCATCACGTCGCTCATGCTTCACTCCTCATGATGACAGGTTGGATAGGGCTTCTTGCTCTGTGCGAGTTGACATCCTCCGTAACGGCATGGCGGTACACCTCTCCCGCTATACGGGACGGCCCGCTTCGAAGGAGAAATTTTTCTGCTTATGGTGATGGGGGTGAGTGGTATGGCATACATAACATTACACCCCGTGCAAGATATGATCTCGCACGGGGTGTATGTTTAGTAATTACTGCTATTTGCGTGTACTACCGCTCTCCCATTCTTTTTTCATGGTAGCCTTGAAGTCAAGGAAACCCATGTCTGAGTTAGGAGTGAACTGCTGTATCTTACCATCTTCGTCCAGGAAATCGAAGTATTCATAATGCTCCGTATTTCCCTCGCTGTATGTGTAACACTGTATGGTAATACAGGTAGGCCCGCTCTCGTTTGGGTTGCGCAGCTTGTGCGTCTGGTTCAGCTCGGGCGATATCCATGTCACCTGGTCTTTTCTGAATGTAATATTCATAAAGGGCTTTTCGTGGTACTTTGACAACATCGGGTAAAGGCTGACGTTGATCTCGCCGCTCAGCACCCTGATGATGGCATTGGCACGCGCATGGTTGTGTATAGGCGAATAGCAACCCGGAGGCCATATTTCCATTACATAGGGTATGCCGGGCGAGTCTCCCTGGTTCACGCCCATAGTGATGCGCAGGTAATTCTCTTTAGGATCGCTGCCGGGGCCAAACTCTCCTTCTTTCTCCTTGAGCGTTTTGTAGCACCAGCCATTCGGGCTTTTGATACTGGCCTCTACCGCATCTACAAAGTTGGGGAAGTCCGGTGTATTGAGCTGAAAATTAACGCCTCCTACATTTGCGTACAATTGCCGGCATACGGGCGTCAGATTGGCCGGCACGGTGCAATTGTTCAATGCGATGTCGTCCATAGCAATAGCATCTGTTGACACGACCGCCAATGGAGGGTCGATCACAACCGGGTCTCTCCACACCCGTACGGGCATAACGATCTTATGGTCTAAATGCACCTGGTGTACATCGTTGAGCCAGGCATAAGGATCGATCCTTTTGCTGCCTGCCTGTGGTGTCGGCAGGTGTTGCTCCGCCAGGCAGGTGTTGAGCCTTACCTCGCCCTTGCCATAGCGCAGGTAGTGGTTATGATAGTCGATACTGAACCAATAGACGCAATCAGGGTCTTTGTCGAGCCCGACATTGGCGACAGAGCTCAGCTCAACCCACTTGCCCGCCTGTTGCTGCGCATAGGCAACTTTTTTCGCATTGACGCTCAGCCGCAGGGCGGTAATACCCTTTTTGCCGGTAGGGTTGATAATGGTCAGTTCAAAAGGTGATTGTTTTTTCAACCTGAAGCCTACAACACCCTGGCCTTTTACAATAAGCCTGACATTGTCTTTGAGTTCTTGTTTCGTGTGATCTACCCACAGAGACGCGGGCGCACTGAGGAATACTTGTTCATGATGAGACATAACTGTTTCATGTTTTTAAGAGTTAGAAAATAAGACAGGTATCTATATGTAGTGACAACAAATATACTAGACACAGTTGACACAGACCAGCGTATTAACATCAATACCGATACGGGAAAAACACCCCCTTTTGCACATCACCTGTTCCCTGCTGTACCTACCATAAAACTACCGGAACTCGCCAAAAGAATAGATGAAGCGTTGCCCGAAATAAACAAGAAACAGACCTTCTGATAAATGCTAAAGACTTAGTGGATATATACTACTGCTCTTCATCAAAAGAGGCCAGGTATTTTTCCAACTCACCTTTTTCATCAGCTTCTGCAGCCTTTTTCAGGCCTTCATGCATTTGAATTTTGTTTGCGGGCTTATGTGCATATGCTATCAGTTTCTTAGCAGCATTCAGCCTTACTTTGGACCAATTGTCTTTATCTGCAGGGTGCTTCATCTCATACTCTACCATAGCGGCAAGCAATATTGACAACAACGACCTGTCGCCGCCGTACAATACAGATCCTGCTTCATCCAGCTCAAAAGAATATTCTTCGGTAGCGGTCATCCACATAAGCATGTAAGCAGCCGCGTTTTTCACATCTTCGTTAGTAGTATCGGGGGGCATAGCCAGCAGGTAAGTTGCTGACTGAAGTGCCGCTTCGTTGGCCCTCGCGACATTCTGCTCGTGCGTACCGCCTTCAAGAGATGAGTAATCAGGTACTTTCTGGGCATATACATTTGAGTATAAGCAGGTAGATAAAAGAATGATAAAAAGGTTTTTCATACAAGGTATATTTTGAGTAAGATACTGCTAAAATCCATATATCACATATGATACTTCGGTTAACAAAAAAAGAGGTGCGTATCCGCACCTCCCGTTTTACATGGTATTTCCTAAAGTCCTAATCGCATATATCAAGTATTGAATCCCTGCACTCATCATTATTGACGGTAAAGGTCATATCTACCACTTTGCCCGGGTGGCAGTCTGTACAGCCTGAGCTGTACTCAAAACACGCATTGAGTGTACCGGTACCGCAGATGGCAAAATCATGCTTGTCGTAGCCATTACCGCAACCCGCCGCTCCTGGTGCAGCAGGAACTATACAATTGTACACTTTAACGGCACCAAAATACCAGTCGCCACAGCTACCGGGGCCGGGGTCTGTAGCCCAGCCAACAGTGCTAGAAACCACACTATAGTCGTAAGTAGTGGTTGCAGAATTTATGGCGATAGGGTTTGATTCGCCTATGACATTACATGAGAAGTCCATGGCGTAAATGATCATATTTATATCGTTGTCACAGTGGCCGCCCGGGCACCTGTTGAATGTGAATGATTGTGCATATACACCTTGCAGGCACAATGCTATTAATGCTGTAATAAGAACGGTCGTTTTCATATCGGATGTTTTATAAAATAAAATAAGATACTCACGCTCTTACGCCCAAAGCAACCAAAGCCTACCCTGAACTTCCTTTTTATTTCGCAGCGTGCGCGAAAGAGTTTAGTGTACAGACGGCAGGCGCCATCGGAACAAGTAAAGGATGTGCAGAGAACAGGTGGATGCATTGTATAATAATGATGTTTTCATGCGCCGGGCATATTTTCATGTGATGTTGCCCAAGTTAGACATATCACTATAACCTACGCACACAATTGTCATGAAAGGATACTTTCATGTAATGAAATGTGCGAATTGTGTAATGAACTAATTTTTTCATCAACAGCGTGACGGCAAAACATAACAAGGCTTGCATATGCAAGCCTTGTTATATCATATAGTTCTACGGGTTTTATTGTATCACTATACGTTGTGTTGTTTTACCACTTTGGGCAGACAACTCTACAAAATAAACACCCGGGGTAAGGTTATATTCGTCGGGACGCCACATAATGAGATGTGCTCCCTTTACTTCGTCACTCATGTAAGGCTGTGCTATTAACTGACCGGTAACTGTATACAGGTTCATCGTTACTTTTCCGCTAAGGGGGATGCTGTACTCAATGTTCACTACGTCGTTTGCTTGTGCCGGGTTTGGATACATATTAATTACAGACGTGTTGCGAGGGGCGTCTTTTACACTTGTCGATTTGAACGCAGACAGCATTACTCTTTCCGCATTCAGTACTTCCATTTCATCAGAGCTTATGTCTCCCAGGTAAGACACATAAGCTACAACCTCTACATTCTCGGGTTTCCAGGGTATAGGCATACCAACTGTCGGCGACACCTGGAAAGTAAAGTGCTTAGTATATTCTGTACCTACTACCGGATTTTGGGGCACAACACCCGTCCAGCCCAGAGGCCCGCCAACAGCAGTGCGCAACGTGTGATGAAAATAGAATGTATTACCTGAAGAAGCCGTAGATGTGTACACCCAGCTTGAGCCGTTATGCCCGTAATAATTTGTTGAGTTTTTCTGTGTCAGGTCGAGGCTTGTACCCCATGGAGTGCCTGTATATTTCTTCGCTTCTATTTTACTTTCAAGCACATACAGGTTTACCGCAATAGGGGTGTTAACAGCGGCAGCGCTTACAAATTTCACTTTTATATCACCTTCGTATGTACTGTCATTTACCTGCACCAGGTTATCCAGGCCAACAGATACAATAGCTGTTTGTGCCAGTTGTGAAGAAACCCTTGTCTTCCACGATGAGCCTGAACTACCAGTAGTAACAGGGTATTCTCCACTGTACATTTTTCTATCAATAGTAGCACTCGGGTATGTACCCACACCAAACGTAGAATCAAGAAATTTGCTATCATCTGTTTCCAGGTAATCTTTATTATGAGGTGCAACTGCTATGAATTTATTTCCATGCAGTGCGTCCATATCATCTACCGCTTTTGAACCATTAGGACAGGTATGGCACCACATACCTGAATAGTCTTCAAGCATCACTTTTTTTACCGTTTGTGTATGCGCGGTATATGAACTGATAATTAAAAAACTGAGTAATAGTTTCTTCATAGACAATTATTTTAGCTGTTTATGCGGCTATTATATACCCGCAGTTAATAATGTATTTTATTTGCCATATATAGTATGTGTTGTGGTAGACGCATAATACAGCGTGGAGGTTGGGACATATGTTTAGCAATATCAAATGACTATTTTTATATCGTGGATATTCATGAATTGAGAAAAATATTTCCCGCCTTCGCACTTGTTAGTGAAGAAGCATGGACAGATCTGTGCTCGTTATTTGAAATAAAAGAACTGAAAAGGAACGAGTTCCTGTTTCGTGAAGGAGACAGGCCACACCATGGCAGCATATTGCTGAAAGGTGTATTGCGGGTATTTTACACAAGAGCTGACGGTGTGGAATACAACAAAAACTTTTTTGTACCCGGCATGTCACCTACTCCCATCACAGCACTAACTACGGGACAACCTTGCGCTATCAGCTTCCAGGCGTTGACAGATGCAGAACTGGCTATGTTCAACTTTTCAAAATTCATGGCATTGACACATCAACATGCATCGCTGAACATGATGTACCGTACCATACTTGAACAGTTATGGGCGCACAAAGAAAAGCAGGAAATACAAATGGTGACCAACGATGCGATCACTAACTACAAAATATTCCGCGAACAGTTTCCGGGGCTGGAACAAGAGATACCGCAATACCATATAGCATCGTACCTGGGCATTACCCCTATACAGCTCAGCCGTATCAGGGCGCAAATGAGCAAAACCACATCTTAACATATGTTAATGCACAGCAGCTGAGCGTGCAACACCTTTGCATCATCAACAAAAAGCAAAGGTTATGAAATTCTTATTCCAACATCCGGCAGCTATATACGTTGCCGCAACAATTGCCGCAGTGTGTATCATGATCGTTATAGACTATATACTGGGTGCGGAAGCCGAACATCTGAACGCATGGGTGATAGCCAACAAGCTGGCCGGTAACACAACTAACATCGGTGACAGCCTGGCCATAAAAAAGCTGGGCCTTGCAGGAGCAACGGTCATAGCATTAGCAGCCAATTTTCTCTTCGGTGTGGTACTTGTGCAACTGCTGAAACTCATTATACGAATCATACACTGGTTTTAAATATCACTTTCTAAAAAAACAATCATGCAACTAAATAACAATACCATCCTCATTACGGGAGGCGCTACAGGCATCGGGTTTGCCATGGCGCAAAGATTTCTGCCACTCGGCAATACAGTTATCATTACAGGAAGAAATACCAACAAGCTGGAAGCTGCTAAGAAGATTTTGCCCGGTCTGCACACTATTACTTGTGATATAACAAAGCAAGCAGACTTAGACAATCTTGTGCATAGTATAGAGCAACAATTCCCTGAATTGAACATACTGATCAATAACGCAGGTGTGCAATACAACTATGATTTTGCCACGACACATGACACGCTGCACAAAGCGGAGTATGAAATACAGACAAACCTGTTGGGTCCTATAAAACTAATATCGCTGTTACTACCTGTACTTGATAGAAATAACAAAGCAGCTATAGTCAATGTCACATCCAGCCTCGGTTTAGTGCCTAAGCAGTCAGCCCCTGTGTACTGTGGCAGTAAGGCGGGTCTGCATATTTTTACCAAGGCACTTCGCTACCAGCTTAAAGACATAAAGGTGTTCGAGGTAATTCCCGCACTGGTGGATACTGCTATGACCCAAGGAAGGGGAAAGAATAAGATCTCTCCAGAACAGCTTGCAGATGAATTTATCCGTGGTTTTGAAAAAAACAGGTACGAAATAAGTATTGGCAAAGTAAAGCTATTGCGCGTACTACAGCGCATCAGTCCTTCATTGGCAGACAGCATTATCAGTAAGCAGTAGTGAATTAGCGAAATGTCATATCATTCGTCCGGGCACTCAGTTGCCAGACCTGCATAAAAAAAGCGGTAGTGGTGTGATCCTAAACAACTCAATTGCTCTAATAAATACAAAAAGCCGCAATAGCGGCCTTTTGAACATATGTTGGTTATTACAAATCAGTCTCCGCAGATTTGCCCACCAACGCTTACATATGTATTGTTAGAATGCCCCAGGTTGGTGTTGGGCGAAGAGGTAGAGGGTGCTGCATACATAGCACAGGTTTTAAGATCAGAAAAAGCCACATTATGCACCTTCAAAACGGGTTTCGCCCACATGTATATGGCACCTTTCATATTAGCGCCTGCATGCATGATACGCGCATGACCAACCTCATTGATAGGATTGGCGGTAAAGTGATAACCTATACCTGCCCAGGCACCGGGAGTTTCATGCTCACCTCTGAATGTAATTGGGGCAGAGGCTGTACCCAATATCTTAAGCCCGCCTTTTTCATTTACTTTAATGCCTGTACCCTGCCCCATCATAATATCGGTACCGGGCTCAATAGTAACATCTGCATTAATAACAAGGTTTGTAGCGCCCTTTGTGAGATAAGGAACATTTATTTTATGCCATGTAGCGGCATTACTGATCGTTGAAGTATAAAACCTCAACTCCACTACATCCTTTTCATTGCCGGTGTAATCATCAGACGAAGAAGGAACAGACAACAGGCTACCGTTCAGGTGCATAGGCACATCATTGCCTTTAAAACTATTATTCTCCAATGTGATATTAGCGCCATGATAGTTTGCATTTAAGCCATAGTGCATAGCGTTAGTAATATTGCAATTTTGCAGGGTAACCCTTGTTCCGCTCCAGATTATTACAGCTCCATGATCTCCATTACTGTTAAAAGGCTTGCCGCCTGCATAAGAAATGTTCGTGTAAATAAGTTTGTTTTTAGTATCATCAGAATCAAAAATCACTCCACTCCATGAACCTTTTGTCTTATCCACCCCGGTCAACTCTACCGGAGTTGAACTGTTACCATTTGACGCTAGTGAACCATTTTTCGTGATCTTAAAACCTGCATCTGTCGCAAACTCGATGACCGTACCGGGCTCAATAGTAACATCTCCATTTAGTGCCAACTGGCAGTTCACCCTGTAGTCTACCGGCCTGTCAGGGTCATTTACCAACGTCCCTCCATTCGATATCGGGTCATCGCACTCCAGCACGAGGGGCTCTTTAATGACTCCCGGAGACTGTACTGGTGTATTACTGTTCTTTTTACAAGAAACGGCTGCAACTGACAACAAAACGAATAAGACCGTACCATTTACGGTGCTGTTGCTGAATACTTTTTTCATAACCATATAATTTTGCGTTAGTGATATAGCAAAACTATAGATGTACATCAGGCGGCTGATGAGGGGAAACACTAAAAATTGAATTAGGGGTTTTCCCTTAATTCAGTAGTCCAAGCTCGAACGCGCGCCGTATCAAACCAGCGACGTTCTTAACATCCAGCTTCAACAATAAATTGCTACGGTGTACCTCGATCGTTTTCCGGCTCACAAATAAATGCTCGGCGATCTCATTAGTATTCATTTCGCGGGCAATGCAGGTAAGCACTTCTTTTTCGCGTTTTGTCAGCCTCGGAATGAGCTGCTGCCGGGTATTTCCTGACACGTCATCAATTAATACCGCTCCTGCATCGGGGCTTACAAACCGCCCTCCTTCCAACACTTTATTAATGCATGTAACGATAGTATCCAGCGAATCTGTTTTGAGTACATACCCTGCAAAGGCACCTTGCAAAGCAGACTTGATAATTTGTGGTTCAGCATGGCTGCTGAGTGCTACAAAAAAGCATTCCGGGTATTCTTTCTTCAGCATTGCTGCAACATCTCTGCCATCAGTATTCCCAAACTCTATATCCACAAACGCAATACTTGCTGTTTTTTTTGAAAAATACAATCGTAGTTCTGTAGCCGTACCTACAACATCAATACCCATATCCATATGCTTGCTTCTTAACAAGGATGCCAAACCCTCAGCAAAAACAACATGATCGTCGGCTATAACAAGTGTTTGTTTATTATTTTTCATTTGGTATGGATATTACAATTGTTGTACCTTCTCCCGCTGTACTATCAATATCAACAGTGCCATTCAACAATGCGGTGTTTTCTTTTACAGCCAGCAGGCACGACGGATTATTGGCTATATCAGCAGGTATGCCGCCCCCGTTGTCTTCTACTACCAAGTTAATTGTAGCGGAGCTTATTATCAGATCAAGTGAGATTTCGGTTGCGCTACTGTGTTTTATGGCATTACCTATCAGCTCCTGAACCAACCTGAATACGATCAACTGTTGCTCAGCCGGAAGCGAGATCTCTGCTTTTTCTATCACCTGTGCATGAATAGTTGTACCCGGCAATGACAAGGCCTCGAGGTAGTTTTTAACCCCACCAGCCAAACCTTGCGTAAGTATACGAACAGGATGCAGGCTATGTGATACTCTACGCAACTCAACATGAGCATCAGCTGTTGTTTTCGCTATGTCTTTTAACCTGCCTGATGTTGCTTCATTCATTTCTGCAAAGGGCAGTTCATCCAACTGTAGTTTAATGACAGCAAGATCATTTGCAATACCATCATGTAGTTCTTTCGCCAGTCTTACACGCTCTTTTTCTTCTCCTTCAATATGAGCCTTCAGCACCTGTATTCTCTTCTGTTCGGCTAATTGCTGAAGTTTGTTCTTATTTTTCATTCGTACTATGACAAACACTAACAATAAAAGCAATACGATCAGCAGTAATGCTATCAGAAACATATTGCGTTCATATAGTTGCGCAGCCTGTGTAGCTATCTTTAAATTATTCTGTGCGATCTGCTTGTCTTTCTTCGCTGTTTCATACTTAATGGTAATATCATTCACCACTTCTTTATTCTCATTACTCAGTACTGAGTCATTTACCTCGTATGCGTAATTCAAATAATCGTATGCCTGTTTGTAATTTCCCGTATGATACAAACTAGTGGCATACGGCCTGTATATCTTTCCCAGGTCTTTACCTACATCGTTTGTCTTTGCAATGCGGAGTGCTTCACGTGCTATTTGGGCTGCCTTTGCATACTCCTTGCGTTCGTTATAAATATTTACCAATCCCACCTTTGCTATCACGCTAAAGTAAGACAACTTAGCATCTCCGGAGAGGCTATCGGCAGCCTGGTAATAATAAAAAGAAGAGTCGTAATATTTTTTACTGTGGTAGACACTGGCTATGGTAGACAAAGCTGTTAATCTACTTATTGTATTATGTACTTTTTCACTCAATGCAAGCGCCAACTTTGCATTCGCCATTGCATTTGCGGTATCTTCAGCCATAAGCTGTATAGAAGCCATTACGCAAAGGACATGACTCATTCTTGCAGTATCCTTTGCCTTCGCCAGTTGTTGATAAGCCTGTTTTATATACAACTCAGCACTTTGGTAATCTTTAAGGTCATAGTAGATATTCGCAACATTGTTTTTGATTATTGCAGACCTCAATGTATCTCCTGCCCGTTCAAGAATGGTGGCGGCATTTATGTAATTCCTGATAGCGGTACGCATATCACCTTTCATCTGGTAGCATGCGCCCAGCAAATTGTGAAACACACCTTTATTTATCTCATTATCCTGCTTTTCGGCATTACTTAACCCTTGCCCGGCTATAACAATACATCTGTCGTACATGCCGTTCTGCAATAGGAATTTACCTTTGGCATTCAGTACCGCACCAAGCGTATACAGAGAATTATATCGTGCGTACAATTCATCCAGGCAGGTGAAATATTGTACTGTATCCGTGGCATAGCAAGCCTTTACCAGGCTATCCGGCACATCATTATCACCATGTGTATGCTGTGCAAACATGCCTTGCGTGCAACATACCATTAGTAATTGCACAACCAATAATACTACCACGGATCTTTTCATAACACGGTATCAATTCTACATCTAATATATTGAATACCAGAGACAACACATAGCTGATCATCAAACTCTGTCCATGAAACGTTTTCACTTTATGACCACTCAGTCCCTATGCCCAACATTTCATAAACAAGAATGTTTGCTAATGGTAAAACCATATGATATACATTTTAGCATCTATTAAGTATTGCCTTATCTTTGCACCTTAACTAAAAATGACATGCAGAAGACAGGACAAGTATTGGCAGCTGAAATGGCCTGGCTGGCCAGAGTTACGGACGGCAGGATGAGGATCTATTTTCAACTGGAAGTACAAAACGCAAATATTGAAGAAATAACACCTCCTGTATTATCTGCAGATACATACTATGGCAAAACGGTACAGGGCTTATCATTTGATGAGCGCCTTACAGTAGCACTGGCTGTTGCCCCATACATTAAGCCCCAATTGCTGGATGCATTTTTTATGGATAATGCTACCTATCACAGGCGATTTTCTGAATTCGGCGGCATGAAATCTCAGCAGCATTCAGGCTTTATGCCTACTGCAGAAACTGCAATCTTCCTGATATCAGGTGATGATATGGATAAGCGAATAGCTGCTATGCAATTGCTGCTGAACAAAAATACCGGGCTAAATAAACTTGTACAGGTAAACGCAGCACCTGCAGGAGAACCTGCAGCATGTGGCTCACTTACTTGTACTGATGCATTTCTTAACGAACTATTTGGTCTTGAATAATATTTACATCTCCGCCAAAACACAATAAACCATTGGCAAACAAATACTTAAACCATAAGAACGCACCTGGCCGCCTTTTTTGGCACAGTTTTTGACCTTAGCGCCTGTAATTACAGAAATGCGGACATTGAACAAACAAGCTACGCATTTTTAATTCTCTCCACCCCCAAATACACTTAACAGTGCAGTCACTATTGTGACTGGCAAATTATTACGTGCACAATTGAATAAGCTGTGTATGTAACGGTAATGATATTTTATTGTTTATTTAAAAGAGAGATTGTAGCAGGATGACTGAGGAGCAATTTTTGTCACGGTTTATTTATCGTGACCTGACTAACATGAATAACGGGGTAGACAGTCCAGTGATATGGCACTTTTCGCACGAGGACTTTGAAACTGTTATGGATAGAGCAGAGCAGTATTCTATAAACATATTGGGCATAGAGTGCTGGTCTCAAAAGAGAATAAAACGAGTTAAGTACATTGAAGAGTATCCTGAAGTTGCTAACTGGCATAGGAAAGCAGTTGCGGAACTGCGCAGGGGCTCTCCTCACCCATGCATTTATGCTGCAACTTTTGAAATTCCACCATCACTTTTATATACCAGGTAGCATTGCATCATGGAAATAAATTCGGAAATTGGGCATCCAAAAAACACCGACCGCACTAAATATGCCAAAAACAGAGGGAATAATAGTTTACAAGATAGAACGTGATGGATGCCTGAATGGTTTTTATACAACCAGCGACAATGGAAAATCGCACAGGCTATACAACGAAATAGCCCGTAAGAAAGATGACTCGGACACTAAAAGCATCGAAGGTGAGTATGTGTGCTCATGGATCAACGTAAATAACGAAGTGAAGATCGGCACATTAACTATAATCAAGGGCACCACCTGCTATGAATTGACCTGGCGTGTGGATGGCAAAAACAAGTATATAGGCACCGGGTACATCACCGGTGAACATCAGCTGACCGTTTCCTATACAAGTGTTGATTAAAATAACATTCAGGGAACACAAATAACTTATATTCGCAGCGTTATGAAAAAACACTGGGACGAGCGATACACTCAAAACAAAAACATATACGGCAAAGAGCCTAATCTATTCTTTAAGGAGGAATTAGCAAAACTGGCACCCGGCACATTGCTGCTGCCAGGCGAGGGCGAGGGCCGCAATGCAATATACGCTGAACAACAAGGCTGGGAAGTAACTGCATTTGACAGTAGCGAAGTAGCCATCAGCAATGCTATGGCCAATGCTAAAGAAGCAGGTTTCATTTTTGATTACGCTCTTGCGGACACCAGTAGTTTTGAAGCGGTTGAAGACAGTTTTGAAGCGATAGCACTGATATATTTCCACCTTCCCCCCATAACACGCGAAGCATTCCACAAAAAACTGGCTGGTTGGCTGAAACCCGGAGGTACTCTTATCATAGAAGGGTTTAACCCCGCACAACTGGAGCGCACATCGGGCGGACCTAAAGATGTAAGTATGCTTTATACTGAAGAAATGCTGAGAGCAGACTTCAATATGCTGAACATTGAAGAACTATATGCTACTACCGTTGAACTGAATGAAGGGAGCTTTCACTCAGGTACGGCTGAGTTGATGAGAATGGTAGCTAAAAAATAGCATTGTACTCCGTTACAATGCCCTTTTTGTATCATTAACATCTTTACTACTTGTTGTAGATTAACAAGTTACAAAAGCAGCGCCACACATATTATATTTTAACAGTATGCGGTATGGTTTTTGTGGCATTTATGGTTAACACCAAACCAAAATGTTATGAAATATACAATTACTATTTTCTGTTTGTGTATGGTTGTTACCTTCCCTCAGCAACTACAAGCACAAATCAGCACCACAAAAGCAGAGAAATACACGCTGTTCACCGTTGTGAGAACATTGAAATGCAATTTTATGCCTCCCGGCACGCAGGGGTCTGCGCAGACATGGAATTTTTCAGGACTTACACCTAAGGTCACGAGTGACACCACCAGGTCAAATTATTTCGCATCACATTCCGGCTTACCCTTCCCATCAGCTACCATGGTAAGACACCGCGGCAACCGTTATACATTTTATGATTACAACTCTTCAGGAGTATATGAAGTAGGAACACTAGACAGTACGAACAACCCACCAGACACAATAAGTCATACCGACAGCAAACGCATCATGATGCTGCCTATGACCTACACCGACATTTTTACTGATACATTTACGGTAGACGGCGGAACAAAAATAAACGGTGGCGGTAACATCACAGATACTGTAGAGTCGTTTGGCAAACTGATATTGCCGGGAGATACTTTTGAGAATGTGATCAGGATGTATATTACTGAAGACTTTACCGGCACTATACTGGGTGCTCCGGGCAGTATACACAGGGGGACATTCCTGTGGTTTGACAAAGATCATAGCTCCCCATTACTACGATTAGACTCTACTATCACCACAACCGGCATCGGCACCAACACTATGACAGAAATAGAATACCTGATAGAAGAAGATCCGGTAGCTGTTGCAGAAGTGGCAATAACCAAATTACCTGTAACAGCTATATTTTCAGGTAATGATCTTGTATTGACAAGCGGTACTGAAAACGGACATAGATACAACCTGTCGCTGTACACTATAGCAGGAAGGAAAGTATACAACACCAGCTTTGTTGCAAACGGCCAACAACGTTTCAACATCAACAGCATTTCAGCCGGGGTATACATGCTTGCTATTGATGATGCTGACCATTACGGTACTATAGGAGTACTGAAAGTGGTGAAACAATAGGCACGCATATTTTTAAGAAAAGTCATATAAAATAAGGGCTGCATTTTATTGCAGCCCTTATTTTATCCCGAATGATTTACGGGAACTGACAGATAACGCCGCCCATCAAAGCAAGACTGATTATCCAGTAACCTGCATGTATCAGAATGTACTTTGCCCCCTTCCGCTCAAACAATGCCAGGATACCGATGATAGGTGTAGCAAACAAAACACCTAATATAGTACCATGCATAGAGCCATGTTTAAATGTACGGAAGGCAGTACCATACTTATCAAGAGTACTGGTAAAAAACATATTAGCTTCTGAACCTTCAGTAAAAAGTTCGGGTTCTCCCATAAGCATTGACTGAAAACCAAACTGGTGAATAACCATTGGGTTAAGCATTAGTGCTATTAAAAAGCTGAAGACAAATGACAAGCCGAATATCAATGGCATATTTGCACCTTTCAACTGCTCTTCTGAAAGCCCTGTACTTTTCATCCATGCATTGCCCAGCACTTTGGGGTTGTACCATATAGCGCCTACTACCATAGGTATCAATGCAGCAAGTGCAGTAACGAGGAAGTTTATTTCTATCATGTTTTGGTGTTTTAGTTATAGTAAATATATTAAAATATAAACACATGTCACAACTTAAATATTCATACCCTAACTTATCTAAGCCATCATCATAGCTTGCCTTATCTTTGCGCCTTATGCATTACGTTTCGGCAGAGGGAATCAGCAAATCTTTTGGTGTAAAACCATTATTCGAAGACATCACCTTTCACATCAGTGAAGGTGACAAGATATCATTAGTAGCAAAAAACGGCAGCGGCAAGTCTACCCTGCTGAAGATACTCGCCGGAAAGGATGTGCCTGACAGCGGAAAGCTATGGATACATAAAGACGTTACAGTGGCACTGTTTGAGCAGGAACCACAGTTTGAAGAGCATCTTTCCGTGCTGGACAACATATTTCACTACAAGCACCCCGTGGCGGAGGCATTGCGTGATTATGAGCGTATTATGGAGTCTACAGATAAAGACCCTGTACTACTGGGCGAAGCGCTGGCCAAACTGGATGAACTGGGTGCCTGGGACTTTGAAGCCAAGGTAAAGCAGATACTCGGCAAGCTGAACATACATAACCTGGAGCAGCGGGTAGATACCTTATCGGGCGGGCAGCGTAAACGTGTGGCTCTGGCACAGACACTTATAGATATAGGCTTTGAACACAAGCATGTATTGCTGATCATGGACGAACCTACCAACCACCTGGATGTGGAGATGGTAGAATGGCTGGAACATTACCTGAACCAGGAAAAAGTAACGCTGCTGATGGTCACCCACGACCGTTACTTCCTGGATGCTGTGTGCGATGTGATATGGGAGATAGACGGCAGTACGATATACACTTACAAAGGAGATTATGAAAGCTATCTTGAAAAGAAAGCAGCACGTATAGAGAACCAGCTGGCCAGCATTGATAAAGCTAAGAACGAATACCGGAAAGAGCTGGAATGGATGCGCAGGCAACCAAAAGCACGTACTACAAAAGCACGCAGCAGGATAGATAACTTTTACGATGTAGAAAGCCGTGCCAAACAAAAGGTAGAAGACAAGCAGGTGGAACTACAGATGAAGATGAATCGCCTGGGCGGTAAAGTGGTAGAAATGAAAAAGGTGTATAAAAGCTATGGTGAGAAAGTACTGATGAAGGGTTTTGACTATACTTTCAAAAAAGGTGAACGTATAGGTATAATAGGCAAGAACGGTGCGGGGAAATCAACATTCCTGCAAATAGTGCAGCAGCAGGAGCTACAGGACAGCGGCAAGGTGAATATTGGCGACACAGTTGTTTTCGGCAACTTCTCGCAACAGGGGCTTGAGATAAAAGAAGATATGCGTGTGATAGAATACGTCAAGTCCATTGCAGAAAGTTTCCCCCTTGCTAAAGGCGGTACGCTCAGCGCAGCGCAATTTCTTGAGTTGTTTCTCTTTTCCCCGGAGCATCAATATACCTATCTTTCAAAACTAAGCGGTGGTGAAAAGAAGCGACTACAGATATTAACTATACTCTTCCGCAACCCGAATTTTCTGATACTGGATGAACCTACCAACGACCTTGATCTGCCTACTCTTGCCGTACTGGAAAACTTCCTGGAGAATTACCAGGGCTGCCTGGTCATCGTATCGCACGACAGGTATTTTATGGACCGCCTTGTAGACCATATGTTCGTATTTGAAGGTGACGGCGTGATACGCGATTTTCCCGGCAACTATACACAATACCGTATTTGGCAGAAGGAGCAGGAACGTATCAGTAAGCAGTTGGAAGCTGAACAAAAGGTTGCAGAAGTACCAAATGTTCAGGAACAAAAACCAAAAGAAAAGAAAAAGCTGTCTTACAAAGAGCAACGCGAATTTGAGCAGATAGAAAAAGACCTGCCTGCACTGGAAAAAGAAAAGATCGAACTGGCTGAAAAAATGAGCAGCAACCTGCCCTACGAAGAGCTGGAAGCTGTGAACAAAAGAATGATAGAAGTAACCAATGAACTGGAAGAAAAAGAGCTGCGTTGGCTTGAGCTGAGTGAGTTTTTATAATAAAAAATCCCGTCTCAGCAGCGCCAAGACGGGAGTGATAGAATTGAAAATCTTTTTCCTTATGGGGTAACCAGTTCCGGTTTCTTATCCAGTTTATCAAATTCAAACAGGAGTGAGAAACGGAATGTGTTAGACAACGGATTCCTGTTGATACCACTTCCTGATGGTATCAGGTAAGCGAAGTTCAGGCCGAATACATTGTAACGTACACCAACACCTACTGTAAAGTACTTACGGTCTCCTTTTAACTTATTCTCGTAGAAGTAACCCGCACGTACTGCAAACTGCTGTTGGTACCAGTATTCTGCTCCTGCCGAAATCTGTATCTCTCTGAGTTCTTCGCTAAAGCCACCCGGAGCATCACCAAACGAACCCAACATACCTGAAACCACTCCTTTATCAGCAGGAATGTAATAATCAGGGCCAGTATTAGGATTTGTATTAGTGTCTATCGGTGTTGGCACCAGCAATTTGTTGAAGTCTAAAGCGAATGTAACTTCATTATAAGCATCGGCTTTGTAGGTATAAGCACCGCCCAAACCTAAGTTGATAGGTATGAAATCTTTACGGGTAGATGTATACGATATCTTGGAACCTACGTTGCTCAACACAGCACCCAATGCAATTTTACTTGCACGGAATTCATCAATATCTGTTTTCTTATTGTAGTAAACTCCAAGATCAGCGCCAAAAGCATTACCAGGCTTATACTCAATGCCCGGAGATGTAGCTCCCAAACCTGAAGCGATAGATGAGTTGATATACCTGAAAGATATACCGGCAGACAAGAACTCAGACAGCTTACGGGCGTACCCTATATCCCATGCAAACTCATTTGGTTTACCTGTACCTATAGGATTTGCATCTATATCCGTATAGTTTATTTCTCCCAATGAAAAATAACGCAATGATGTACTGATGGTCTGGTTGTCATTCTCACCAAACTTGGCAAAACCTGAAAGGTAAGCCAGGTATATATCCGGCACCAGGTCTTTCAACCATGGTGTATATGTAGCCGACACTCCGTATTTCTTTGCTGCAAAAGGCAGTTTAGATACGTTCCAGTACTGTGCATTAGCATCCGGATCAATTGCAATACCTACATCACCCATAGCACCTGAACGGGCATCAGGAGAAATTCTTAAAAAAGGTACAGCTGTAGTAACTGTATTAGTTGTACCCGATAGGTTAGCCTTTGATGTTTGTGCTACAGACACATTTGAAATCATCCCTGCAATGAGGCTTAGTCCAATTAAAGCAAAGCGTTTTGCCATTCTATTATAATTTATTTTCAAGTTTTGCAAAGGTATTTGTTTTTGACTCTCAGGCAAACTCCATGCCCTATCTCCATATTAAGTGTCGCAATTTAAACAATGCGAGCAATATATTAACGCACAATGATCAATTTTTGGTATGCAGTCTCTTCAATACCAGCCTGTGTAGAGATCATCATCCTGTAAATATACACACCTGCTGGCAGTTTTCCGCCATGATTATCAGTACCGTCCCAGGTTATTTCGTTGCTGCGACTGCCTGTACTGATGAATTTCTGCTTAAGATTGCGTACCCACACACCGGAAGTTGTATAAATGTTAATTTCGGCCTGCAGGTCCACATCAGGGTGATTATGTTCAAAAACAAAGTGTGTTACATCCCTGAAAGGATTAGGATAGTTCATCAGGTTCTGCACCTTCACTACCTCACCATCAGCCACTTCAAAGTCAACATACCCCTCCCCAGAGTTGTTGTTCACATCCCAAGCTTTGACGGTAAACCTGTGTCTGCCGTCAGGTATACCTTCTACCGGGAAGTAGACGTATCCCCTCTTGTATGTGTTAGGTGCTGTTTCATAATAATCGTTCATGATATATGGCTTAGATACATCGCCATCAAGTATTGCCACCAGGTCATGCCCTACGGAGTTGCCTGATACATTGATACCTGTTTCATCTTCCAGTATGGCGAATATTGCGGTATTTGTACCGGTTAGCCCACCGTTCTTAAACAGGCTGTCTTTAATGTATGCTTTTATCACAGGCGGGTTATTCTCTATTCTCGGGTTATCTGAATAACCACCGATCGACATAGTAGTATCACGACCGGCGGCATCTGTAGTACCATTATCCGCATAGTAGCTGATATTACCTTTGCCCAGCTCATAGTTAATGTCTTTAGGGGCTATAAATGCCAGTGAGAACTTACCGCTATTGACAGTAGCCTTGCCCTTGTATATCGTATTATTCTGCACCTTGAACGTCTTATCCAGGCCGGGAGTTATGGTTTTTACCGTACGTGGTTTATCATAGATCGTAATAGCCAGCACACCGTTAAAATCGCTGAGAATATTGCCATTAACATCTGTCACGTCACCCTCAATTATGTATTCGCCCAGCGCACTGATGGTAGTGGTAGCCTTACCTGTAGCACCATCTTTTACAGTACCTGTACGAATGAAATATTCAGGGAAGTTAGGCTCCAGTGCAGGGTCGCCCAGCAGGGCAAACTTGCGGAAGTTTTTAATCACGTCAGACGTAGATGAACCTTTTGCATAAGTACCGTTTTTACCGATACGCATCGCATCGCCAAAGGTATTCCACTTGCCGTTTACGTGCTGGAACTGAGCTGCAAGGAACTCGCGGTTCAATATCTCGTTGGCATAGGCATATACAAGGTGTGTAGTTGTCAAAGTAGCTATCACACCACCATTAGCTTTCAGCATCAATTCCTCACCAGCCGAAACAAAAGATGGCTGATCGAACTGGCCGAAATCGCAGGTAGCGGTTACCATGAACGGCATCTTGTCCAGGTTGCGCCACTTGTTATAATCATCTTTTGTAAGTATACGTTCGTGCGACAGTACGCTGGTATTACCATGGCCGTTGTAGTTGAACATGAACAGCCCCTTGAATATACCGTCGTTGATAGCCTTATTGGCATCAGGAGCTCTCTGCCCTCCCGGTGTAGATACAAACTGCAGCGCGTCTTCATAAACTTTTATCGGGTTATGAATGTTACTGTTCTGCATTACAGTATTATTCATCGTCTCAGCGTCATCCATATGCTCACCAGCAGCATCTTCGTTGTCTGCGGCAAAAAGCGTATTCAGGCGCCATTCTCCCAACGTGGCCGGGCTTTTGTAGTGTATGATCTTGTTCACTACACCCATAGCCTCTTCGAGGCTCTTAGCAGGGATACGGCCTACGCCTATATCCAGCGCATTGACAATATCATAACGTTCTATTTCTTCATTGTCATCCAGGAAACCGAAGAAGTCGTCATTACTGTATGTATTCAGAAAATCAAATGACTCTCTCGCTTCGAAAGTAGGTACGAAGTTGGTGTTGTTCTTTATCCTGTCTTTATAGTCGTACGATGCATCACCCAGCAATAACAAGTACCTGGGCATATCCGCATCGTTCATACCTGCACGCTCATAAAACATACGTGCAAAATCACGGATGGCTGATATATCCTGCCCACCTGATGAGAATTCGTTATACACCTGCGTTGTAGTAGCCACTATCACCCTCATACCACTGCGGCTCCGGTGAAACTCCGCCAGCTTCTGTGCAGCAGGCAGAAAATCAGGATAGGTTACGATGATATAATCCACTGCTGCAGACCCGTACAGGTTTTGATTAGGTATAGTACCAACATATTCAGGCACGTCCATCTCATTACCGAATTTCGAAGCAGCAAACCAGTGCAGCGTTTCAGCATTCTGCGAGAAGCTATAGTTGTTGCCACCAAAACTACCATCCATTATGATGGGGTTTTGTGGATCCGTTACGTCCCACACCTGTGTAGCAACACTGGTACTCTGCAGCGAGTAATTAACCACATTGCCTGCACCTACATTATCCAGATCGCAGAAAACAAGGCAATTACCATCAATTTGCAGGTTTTTACGTCCGTTCACCCTTATATAATCCAGCCAACCAGAGCCTTCGTTGGCAGCAGTACTGTACTCTATCTTAATATTTGCGGTGTTTGAAGTGTAAGGCAACCTCCAGATAGCTTCATCTCCAAGCGCCTTAGGGGCATATTCATAATTGTTTGTCCCCCCAATATCCAGTGTAGTCCTCTTATTACCATCCAGGTAAAGAGCGAATAAACCCGGAGCCATGGATGTATTTACCGCATGTATCCTGAATTCTACTGTATCTATCATGCCACCCAGGTCAACTGTAAATGTACGGCTGGTCACTTTGCCCGGCGCATTACTGAACTCCTCGCCCCACCATCTTTTACCAAAAGCCTGCGGATTGGCAAGATCTTCCTCGTGCAAAGCAACTCCTGAATAAGTGTTAACCATAATATTGGCCGGTGGGCGTGTTTCCTGTCTTTTTACTCTTTTTTCTGCCGGTGCGTCAAAATTCAGGAAATAGTACCCTGCATCAGCATAATAGTTCTTTTCCTGTACCAGCATTGACATATTTGAATTAGGCTTCCAGTTGAGCGGACCCTGTGCGAAAAACACAAAATAGTCGCCCGGGCCGAACTTACCGTCACCACCATCTTCTACCAGTATAGCATTCTCTGTCAATCCTTTAACCCCTTCAGGCCTGTTAGCCTCAGGCAGCATTTTGCCTCCATGTCCCATCACCCTGATGCGTGAAGACTGTATATCAGTAACCCCGAGTTTTGACGACAGGAAATTGTAATCCACCTTGTACAAGCCTGTTTTGGGTACGCTTATCTTGTACCATGTGCCACTAGCCAGCGGAGAGTTTACACCACCTGTTGTCTTTGCTGCACTCCTCTCAGCCTGTACATCTTCTTTATTTACATTGATTTCTGTGTAATTTAACGTCACAGCGGTTACTTGCTGCAGTGAGCCTGACTCGTTCATGGAATAAGCAGGTATCCGCACTATTGCAAATGGCTTTTTCCGGTCTTTACCCAGTAAAATATCAAAGTTTGCGGGAGCAGTAGGAAAAGCACCCTCAGGCACCTCATCAACATCCTTGAAGTTGATCTGGCTGAGTACCACATCCGGCTTAGCGTATTTTTCCAGGTCTATCCTGCAAGAGATATAACCATATTGTATATCCAGCGGGCTTACCTCAACAGTAACCTCACCTGCCTGAGCACTAAAAGTGCCCAATACAAAGCAAAAAGCCGCTAATGTTTGAAAAATCTTGTTTTTTCTGTAAATTTTCATAATATTTATGGGTGAGTCAAAGATAGTTCATTATAAGTACAGACGTGTCAGCTGACAGTCACTTACATCTACTAACGAAAGACCTTACTATATTATTATTTTTTTGGTAAAAACAAGCAAAACAACATTTTTTTAGCATTATTCCTGTAAAGCTTGACATTTTGAAAAGAACACTCTAATATTGTAACACTTTAACAGATTAATTCAACACAATTTGTAGCAAATTTTTTTCTTTGATTATGAAAAGATCTCTTGTCGGCGTGACCATGCTTTGTATCGGTGTAGCGACCATTTTTTCGGCTTGCTCCTCCAATAGTAAACCAACCGGAGTATCCCGTGTAACTGGTTGGGATTATAATGACCCACGCCTGGGTGGTTTTGATGTGGCTAATTATCATGGCCAGCAAACCGGCCCTGGCCTGACCTTCATTGAAGGTGGTCGCTTCACGATGGGACAGACTGAAGAAGACCTGAATATCGACAGGAACAACGTACCACGTACAGTTTCCGTGTCTTCATTCTATATGGACGAAACCGAGGTAGCAAACGTACACTACCGCGAGTATATCTACTGGCTGAGCCGCACATACGGTGCTGACTATCCGCTGGTAATTGCAGAAGCTATGCCTGACACATCTGTTTGGCGTTCTGCATTGTCTTACAACGAGCCTTACGTACAGTACTACTTCCGTACAGCTGCATACGACATGTATCCGGTTGTAGGTGTTAACTGGCACCAGGCACGCGCTTTCGCTAAATGGCGTAGTGACCGTGTTAACGAATTTATCATGATCAAAAGCGGACGTCTGAAGAGGAACCCTAACCAGGTGAACGAAGATATCTTCGACACTGAGACTTACGTGAATGGTCAATACGAAGGTTTACCAACAAAAGGCCGTAAAAGGGATCTGGATCCTCAGGGATCAGGTTCTCGTAACATGAGGTTCTCTGATGGTGCTTTGCTGCCAAACTACCGCCTGCCTACAGAGGCTGAGTGGGAGTACGCTGCACTGGGTAACATAGGTAACAACCCTGAGCCTGAGACCAAGCGTCGTCGTGGTGAAGAGGTGATCACTGACCGTAACGTATTACCTTGGGGTGATGCTTACACCACACGTTATGGCCTGCGTAACTCTTACCAGGGTGAATTCCTGGGTAACTTCAGGCGCGGACGTGGTGATGTAATGGGTATCGCAGGCGCACTGAACGATAACGCTGACATCACAGCTCCGGTAATGTCTTACGTTGCTAACTCTTATGGTCTGTACAACATGGCAGGTAACGTTAGTGAGTGGGTACTTGATACTTACCGTCCTTACACACGCGATCTGAACGATTTCCGTCCTTTCCGTGGTAATGTGTACGAAACATATGTAAGGCTTGCTGAAGATAACTCACTGGATGAAAAAGATACACTGGGTCACTTACGTACCCGCCTGATGGACAGTACAGAAATGGCTTCTTACGAGAAGTTTGATGGTCTGGATGCTGACCTGAGGGATTACCAGGATGGTGACAGTGCTTCAATGTTCGCATACCAATATGGTAAGAACACACTGATCAGCAACGAAGCTAAAGTTTACAAAGGTGGTTCATGGAACGACCGCGCTTACTACATGAATCCTGGTACACGCCGTTTCATGCAGGCTTATCAAGCTAGTTCTACTGTAGGTTTCCGTTGTGTTATGGATCGCTTAGGTTCTCCTAACGGTGATAACGGTGAAAGAGCAGGTAACTACTTTGGTGGTAAAGGTCGCGCTCCACGCAGATAATAATCAATGATCTTATATAGAAAAAAGGATGCCTGATGGCATCCTTTTTTTATGAGTAGTAATAAGGGTTGGATATTTGAGAAGGGTAAATAATAATTGTTCGGCGTAGTCTCCGAAACAAATAAAGTACTTATGAAATACGTAGGTTTTATTACTGAACATGAAAATAGTATTGTCAAGGTTGGTAAGCCATTAAGCATGATGCTAAATTATAGACAAAGCAATCTTTTACATAAAGAAAAAACACTCTATTATATTGAGAATAATACACGCTTAATTAGTTTTTTACATTATAAATTCGATGGCTCTACTCCGATTGGACCACACATAATATTCACAGACGGTGAGTGGATATGGCCTAGCTATCTTTCATACTACATAAGAAAGCATGATAACTTTTGTCTGCATGAAGACTTTGTAAATGATATAACAGCTAAAAAATTCATTCCACCTGTGCTTTCTCAAGAAGAATTAATTGAGGTCGAGAAATTTTATGTTGCAACACACAAGAATAATTCTGCGTAGTCTCTGACCAATTGTCTCAGACTATGTTATAACAGCCGCAAATCGGGAGATTTGCGGCTGTTATAATACTAACCCTACTCCGCTATGGCTTTCAGCCACTTCTTTAGCAGTTGGACATCAATATCCTCCTGCTGCTTTATTTTGATATGCTTGAGTGTATCTCCGGCTCCTTCCAGCAAACCATCAGGATCATCTATCTTTTCGGGGTTGTAAAACCCAAGTGTTATATGCTTTTTACTAAACCTGAAATAGGCATAATTCTTTGTTTTTGTAAACACCGGGAAGCCCCATTTAATAGCTTCTGTAGTTCCGGGAACCGATTCATGTATCAATTGCCTCAGCTGCTCTAACAGCACAGCTTGTCCATCTGTTGCCTTACTTATATATGCTGATACTTCTTTGTCTAATTTCATGCTTTTTGATTTTGAGATTTAAATATAAAACGAGCTATTATAAAACCCGGGATCAGCCAGCCTATAATTAAATTAACACTTACCCCTACGCCGTATCCTGCCGGTATTCCCCACCAGTTCATTAATTGCCCGTAACAAGCAACAGAGGCAGCCAGTCCTGCAAGCCCGATTAGTATCATACGTTTACGTAAATTCAATTCTATAGTCATTAACAATATGACAGACAGGAATAAACCAACTATTAGCTGTGTCAATATTTCCTTAATAAAATATCCACTGTAGTCACTTTTCAATGGCTGCATCACGATCCATGAGAATGTATTGCCGGTAGTATATGTGCTGATACTGTTATTGAATTGTGCTTCAAACGCCTCTGTTGTCAGTGTGTTTGGTGGCACTACATGTTGATATTGAAGGTCTCTGTTCACCATATCATTACTTACAGCTACATTTGTAGTTGTTGGTATGCCCCATGGAAGCATTTGTGTTACCCCACTCCAGATAAATAGTATTACAGTCGCAAAAAAAGTGGCAATAATTAGTTTTTTCATGCTATTTATTTTTTGACAAATAATTTTCCAGGCCTGACAGTTTCGCCTCCCAGAACCCTCGCAGCTCTTTCATATAATCCTCCATATCTTTGAGCGCATCGAGCTGTACATAACATATAGCCTGTCTTGCGTCAGTTTCACCTTGTTCTACCCTAACCAGGTTCGATCTGCTTAATATACGTACGTGCTTTGCTACAGCTGTTCTTGACATGTTGAAGTTGTTGCATAGTGTACCTATACTACCCGGTTGTTGAGCCAGCATCAGAAGAATTTCCCTTCTTGTAGGATCTGCCAGTGCCTTGAATACATCACTCATGCTCTTTCAGGTATTTTGGTAAAAGTTTGGTCAGTATTTTTGATCTCCATCCATTCAGTAGTATTCTTCTTACGATCAGGTTATTAAAAAACCCTTCAAACCCACTGTGTTCAAATTGTAATAGGGTGCCATTATCACCATCGGGCTTTAGTTTGAACGAAACGGTAGTGTTTTGTACCGTACCTCCGCTCCAGCTATAGCTTAAAAAATGTCCCTCTTCCACTGCGAGTACTTTGCAATCTACAATACCATTAAACCCGGGGTATGGTTTGGTTTTAAACTGAAACTCATAACCGACTACAGGTTCAATATTACATGGCATCAGCCATTCACTAACAGCGTTTTTATCGGTAATCGCCTGCCAGACCTCCATTACCGGGTAGTTATACCTCACCTCTAATTTTATTGATTGAGCCATATTTATAAAACCTTTTGGTTCTACAAATATATAAAACCTTTTGGTTTTATATATTTTATTTAAAAAAGATGCATCAATAACAGAGAAGCAACTGAAATGAAGTTGTAGTACAGGCAACAAAAAAACCGCCACGGAAACTCCGTGGCGGTCATAATAACTTTAGATATACTTACAGTTGGTTGTATAGTGTAGCATCTGTGCTACGCTTGATACCGTAGTATTGGAAACTCTTACGACGGTAACC
>ENA-OWNT01001197-OWNT01001197.1-seawater-metagenome-genome-assembly--contig:-NODE-1197-length-35542-cov-12.445030_pt1 | contig 35542 bp, 23 predicted proteins | sample MGYA00238136_ERZ651165 | MGnify/ENA primary metagenome ERZ651165 (study PRJEB26861, sample SAMN08777766) | seawater metagenome | isolation source: coastal seawater | place: USA: Florida | collected...
CGCGACGGCCAACCCACCAACGAACGACCGATTCAGCGCCTTCATCTGGCGGTCCCGGGCTTCGGCAGCGGCCCCGTGTGGACCATCGGACACCCCGAAGCCGTCACCTTGCCCCGCACCTTCCCGAGCCTGCGCACCAGCCTCAACGTGATGCACGCCCCTCGGAGCCATGTGCTCGGGATTCGCGCGCTGGCGGGCCTCATCGACGCCGGCCTGGTCGACATCCGCAGGGCCGCACGCTGGGCCGAGGCCCTCGAAGGCACCCCGCCCGATCCAGCCAAACTATCGGAAGCAGCCCGCAACAGACAGCGGCTACCCCCACTCTTTGCCGTGGCACAGGGCGTCTTGAACAAGAAATCGCGGACCGTCACCGCCGCCATCACCGAGATGCCCGCGGGCGGGATGGGCGCGGCCACAGGGATTCCGCTCGCGATGGGGCTGCGGGTGTTGGACGGTACCGACCGTCCCGAGCCGGGCGTGTGGACACCGGAAGCGGTGGTGCCTCCAGGTTCGTTCCTGGATTGGGTGGCACCGTTCTGTGGGCGGGCGCCCGGTCAGTTGGTGGAGCTCCACCGGAGCTGAGGGCAGCGTCCGCTCTGTCGGGTTCTACTGCACCCACACCACACGGTACGTGTTCGTCTCGATGCGCATGGGGCCCAGGTCTGAGGCGTCGCACGACTTGCCGGTCACGAAGATGCGCTCCTCCACGTCAAACGCGAAGATGCCGGGCCCTTCCGACCACCCATCGAGCGCCACGTACTGCTCCAGCTCGCAGTCCACCGTGTCGTCGGTGAAGAAGCGCACCGCGTCGCCCGCGTAGCCATCCACGGTCGGGTCGAAGCCCACCCAGCCCTCGTACTCCCAGCCGTGCTCGGTGAAGGCCACTGTCACGGGACGCACCGCCCCCACCACGAGGTCGTCGCGATCATCGTGGACCTCGTAGATGACCTTGATCTCCTCGGTCCAGATTCCTTCAAAGAGGTCGGTCGACGGCGCCGACACCTCGACCTCGCCAACCCCCGGACCAACCGACCAACCGCTCCCGGGACGCACGGTGGTGGGCATCACCCGAAGGCCACTCGAAGCACACCAGGCATCCGCGTCTCGAGGCAACTGCGCCGACGGGAATGCACATCCCGTCACCAGCACCACCCACGACAGCATCGAACGCATCGGACCTCCAGACAGCTTCCCTCCGGGGAACGGCTCGTGGTCCCGGGACGTTGACCCCTGTCCGCTCTGTCTTCCCCCCCTTCTCATCGACGAAAGCGACTGGTACCGTCCCGTGGAACACGAGGCGCCCGATGAATCTCACCACCCGCTTGTCGGCCCTGCTGCTTGCCTTCCTGGCCATGTGGCTCGGTCCAACACAGGCGCTCGCCACCTGCCCCACCTCCGAGGCCATCCTCGACGAGCTCACCTGCTCCTCGTCGGTCTCCACGGTCATCAGCACGTCGTCTTCGAGCACCCTCGGCGGCAGCTGCTCGGGCCTCGACTGCTACACCTGCGGCACGCCGTACTACTTCCTGTCCCAGGGCGACTACGAGGACGTCTACGAGTTCACCTGTCAGGCCACGGGGTCGGTCACCCTCGAGATCGGCGGCCTCGACTGCGACCTCGACATCTACATCCTCGACTCCACCTGCGACCCCTACTTCGGCTGCGAAGACGGCTCCACCGAAGCGGGCACCGCCGACGACTCCGTCACCTTCAGCTGCACCGCGGGCGACACCTACTACGTGGTCATCGAAGGCTACGGCTTCTCGCTGTCGTCCGGTGACTCGGGCTACTGCGGCTCCGGCGACGGCTCCTACACCCTCGACTTCGACATCTCCGCCGGCACCGGCTGTCCCGAAGACTGCACCGACGGCACCGACAACGACTTCGACGGCGACATCGACTGCGACGACTCCGACTGCGCCTCCGAGCCCATCTGCGCCTGCGACACCGACGGCGATGGCTACGACGCCGTGTCCTGCGGCGGACTCGACTGCGACGACACCGACGCCAGCATCAACCCGCTGGCCTCCGAGGTGTGCGACGGCATCGACAACGACTGCGACGGCGACATCGACGCCGACGACTCCGACGCCGTGGGCCTCACCACCTACTACCCCGACGCCGATGGCGACTCCTACGGCGACAGCAGCGGCGGCACCGACGAATGCTCCGCACCGTCCGGCTACACCACCGACGACACCGACTGCGACGACACCGACGCCAGCGTGAACCCCGGCGCCACCGAGGTGTGCGACTCCATCGACAACGACTGCGACGGCAGCATCGATGAGGGCCTCACCACCACCTACTTCCCGGACGCCGACGGCGACGGGTATGGCGACAGCAGCGGCGGCACCGACGAATGCTCCGCACCGTCCGGCTACACCACCGACAGCTCCGACTGCAACGACGCCAACGCCAGCATCAACCCCGCCGCCTCCGAGGTGTGCGACGGCGTAGACAACGACTGCGACGGCTACATCGACGCCGCCGACAGCAGCGTCACCGGCCTCACCACCTACTACGCCGACACCGACTTCGACGGCTACGGCGACCCCACGTCCAGCACGCAGGACTGCTCGGCGCCCAGCGGGTACACGGTCAACGCCACCGACTGCGACGACTCGGTCTACGCCATCAACCCGGCCGCCACCGAGATCTGCGACGGCGTGGACAACGACTGCGACGGCGCCATCGACGACGCCGACCCCAGCGTCACCGGCCAGGCCACCTGGTATGTCGACACCGATGGCGACAGCTACGGCAGCAGCGCCACGTCCACCAACGCCTGCAGCCAGCCCTCCGGGTACGTGGCCAGCAGCACCGACTGCGACGACACCAACGCCGCCATCCACCCGGCCGCCTCCGAAGTGTGCGACGGCTTCGACAACGACTGCGACGGCGCCATCGACGACGCCGACAGCAGCGTCACCGGCCTCACCACCTACTACGCAGACGCCGATGGCGACGCCTATGGCAACGCATCGGTCACCTCCGACGCCTGCTCCACGCCCTCCGGCTACACGAGCAACGCCACCGACTGCGACGACACCGACGCCACCATCAACCCGGCTGCATCCGAGGTGTGCGACGGCGTAGACAACGACTGCGACGGCCTTGTCGACGCCGACGACAGCAGCGTCACCGGCCTCACCACCTACTACGCAGATGCCGACGGCGACGCCTACGGCGATGCCGCGTCCACCACGCAAGACTGCTCCACGCCCTCCGGGTACACGAGCGACGCCACCGACTGCGACGACACCGCATCCGCCATCAACCCGGCCGCCACCGAGGTGTGCGACGGCGTAGACAACGACTGCGACGGCGCCATCGACGACGCCGACTCCAGCGTCACCGGCCAGGCCACCTGGTATGCCGACGCCGACAGCGACAGCTACGGCACCAGCGCCACGTCCACCGACGCCTGCAGCCAGCCCTCCGGGTACGTGGCCAGCAGCACCGACTGCGACGACACCAACGCCGCCATCCACCCCGCTGCCACCGAAGTGTGCGACGGCTTCGACAACGACTGTGACGGCGCCATCGACGACGCCGACAGCAGCGTCACCGGCCTCACCACCTACTACGCAGATGCCGACGGCGACGCCTACGGCAACGCATCGGTCACCTCCGACGCCTGCTCCACGCCGAGCGGGTACACGAGCAACGCCACCGACTGCGACGACACCGACGCATCGGTGAACCCCGGCGCCACCGAGGTCTGCGACTACGTGGACAACGACTGCGACGGCGATGTCGACGAGGGGCTCACCACCACCTTCTACGCCGACACCGATGGCGACGCGTACGGCGACCTGAGCACCACCACCGACGACTGCAGCGCGCCCAGCGGGTACGTGTCCGACAGCACCGACTGCGACGACACCGACTCGGCCATCCACCCCGGCGCCACCGAGGTGTGTGACTCCGAGGACAACGACTGCGACGGTGATGTCGACGAAGGGCTCACCACCACCTACTACGCCGACTCCGACGGCGACTCGTACGGCGACCTCGGCAGCACCACCGACGACTGCAGCGCACCGAGCGGGTACGTGTCCGACAGCACCGACTGCGACGACACCGACTCGGCCATTCATCCGGGCGCCACCGAGGTGTGTGACTCGGTCGACAACGACTGCGACGGCAGTATCGACGAAGGCGTGACCATCACCTTCTACGCCGATGCCGACGGCGACGCCTATGGCGATGCCACCAGCACCATCGACGACTGCACCGAGCCCTCCGGCTACGTGTCCGACGACACCGACTGCGACGACACCGACGCCACGGTCTACCCGACCGCCCCCGAGGTCGCCTACGACGGCATCGACCAGGACTGCGACGGCGACGACCTCTGCGACGTAGACGGCGACGGCTTCGACTACGACGGCGGCACCTGCGCCGGCACCGACTGCGACGACACCGACGCAGACGTGGGGCCGGGCTCCTCCGAAGTGGCCGATGGGGTCGATGAAGACTGCGACGGCACGGTGGATGAAGGCACCGAGTGGTACGACGACGACGGCGACGGCTTCACCGAAGACGGCGGCGACTGCGATGACACCGACGCAGACGTGGCGCCTTCGATGGTGGAGGACTGCGACGGCATCGACGACGACTGCGACGGCACCATCGACGAAGAGACCGACTGCTACGACGACGACGGCGACGGCTTCACCGAAGACGACGGCGACTGCAACGACGGCGACGCCGACGTGAACCCCGACATGGTCGAGGTGGACGACAACGGCATCGACGACGACTGCGACGGCTCGGTCGACGGCGGCGTGTACGACCCCGACGGCGACGGCTACACCGAAGACGCCGGCGACTGTGAGCCCGAGCACGAAGACAGCTACCCGGGCGCCCCCGAGCTGCCCGACGGCATCGACAACGACTGCGACGGCACCATCGACGAAGGCACCACCGCCTACGACGACGACGGCGACGGCTTCACCGAAGACGACGGCGACTGCAACGACCTCGACCCCGACACCCACCCGGGTGCCGAGGAAGAGCTCGACGGCCAAGATGACGACTGCGACGGCGAAGTCGACAATGGCACCGACGCCACCGACGACGACGGCGACGGCTTCTCCGAAGAGGCCGGCGACTGCGACGACGACGACCCCGACGTCTACCCGGGCGCGCCGGAGACCGAAAACGGCATCGACGACGACTGCGACGGCGACACCGACGAAGACGAGACCGACGCCGACATGGATGGCGTGAGCACCGCCGACGGCGACTGCGACGACGACAACCCGTGGGCCAGCCCCGATGGCGTGGAGGTCTGCGACGGCATCGACAACGACTGTGATGGCGACATCGACGAAGGCTGCGACCTGGCCGGCGATGACGGCCTCGACAAGGGCGGCTGCTCGTGTGCCGCCACACAGGCCCCGGCCTCCCTCGCCCTGCTCCTTCCCCTCGCGTTCGTCGCCTTCCGTCGGAGGGCCGCATGAACCGCGCCCCAATCTTCTCGAAGCTGCTGCTGCTCCCCTTCTTCGCGGCCTGTGGCGGCGAGGTGGCCGTCACCAAGGTCGACTCCGAGGTGGGCGTGAGCCCCGAGCTGGTCGACTTCGGCTCCGTGCCCGTGGGTACGGTGGTCGAGAGCGAGCTCGAGCTGTGGATTGTGGAAGGTGAGCCCGCCCGGCTCATGTCGGTCACGTTCCCGAGCGATACCGACGGTGTGTTCGACTGGGACGGCGCGGGCGGCACCATCCCGGTGGGCGACATCCTCACGGTCACGCTCACGTTCACGCCCACGGTCCCCGGTCTGTACGCGTCCGACCTGCGGCTCGTGACCGACAACGCCGGTGCCAACAGCAAGGTGCTCACCATCCGCGGACAGGCGCTCAACGCATCCGCCGAGCGTTCCCCGGCTGTGTTGGACCTGGGTGTGGCAGCGGCCGGCGAGACGGGCACCGGTGAGATCTCGGTCCGCAACACAGGCGGCGTCGACCTCGTCCTCGACCAGGTGAACGCCAGCCCGTCCACCTGCTCGGTCACGCCGTCCACAGGCGTCTCGGTCTCCGCGGGCAACACGGTCGACCTCTCCGTGTCGTGCCTGGCCGAGTCCGAAGACGCCATGGAGGGCGAGGTCACCTTCTCGTCCACCACGGTGTCTCTCGAGCCGGTCGTGCTGCTGATGAACGAATGCAACGGCGGCTCTGCAGCCACCTACGACGGCGACGGCGATGGCTACGCCGCATGCGGGGCCGACTGCGACGACGGAAACCCCGACGCCCACCCGGGCGCCACCGAGACCTGCAACGGCGAAGACGACGACTGCGACGGTGTGATCGACGAGACCACCGAGTGCTTCGACGACGACGGCGACGGCCTGTCCGAAGAAGAGGGCGACTGCAACGACGGCGACCCCGCAGTCTCCCCCGACGCCGAAGAACAGCTGGGCAACGGGGTGGACGACGACTGCGACGGCGTCATCGACCAAGGCACCGAAGACCTCGACGCCGATGGCTACTCGGATGTGGGTGGCGACTGCGATGACTCGGAGCGCACGGTCTACCCCGGCGCACCCGAGCTCCCCGACGGCCTGGACAACGACTGCGACGGCATCATCGACGAAGGCACCACCGCCTACGACGACGACGGCGACGGCTGGACCGAAGACGGCGGCGACTGCGACGACACAAACGCCACCATCTACGACGGCGCACCCGAGACCGCCGACTGGGCCGACAACGACTGCGACGGCATCGTCGACGAAGGCACCGAGAACTACGACGACGACGCCGATGGCTACACCGAGACAGGGGGCGACTGCGACGACGCCGACCCGAACGCGAACCCCGGCGAGGCCGAGGTGGTGGGCAATGGCGTCGACGATGACTGTGATGGGGTGGCCGAGTAGGGGCCCCCTCCGCCTCGCTGTGCTCGGCACCTCCCCCTGAGAGGGGGAGGACTGTGAGAACGACGATGTCCTACCCCTTCAGGGGGAGGTGACCCGAAGGGCTGGAGGGGGCCCACGAGACCAACCTCAGCCCCCCACCGGCCCCACCTTCTCCCCCACCGGCAAGAACACCCCCGTCCGCCGGCTCCCGTACCCCTCCGCAAACACCCCCTGCTCGAACACCACCTCACCCCCGATGATGGTGGCCGTCACCGCGCGGTCGTTGCGCTTCACCATGCGCGAGAGCCCCCCGAACATCGTCATCGGCGCCTCGTGGTAGTCGTCGAGGCTGTCGTCGAGGCCGGCCGGGTCGATGATGGCGATGTCGGCGCGGTCCCCCGGGCGGAGGTGGCCGGCATCGATGCCAAACCAGTCGGCCTGCTCCCCCGTCAGCTTGTGGACCGCGCCCGCCATCGAGATGGGTGCAGCGCCCTCGGCACGCTGCACCGCCCGCAGGTAGTGCAGGGGGAAGTTGTAGAAGGCCATGTTGCGCACGTGGGCGCCCGAGTCGGCGAAGCCAACCTGCACACACGGCTCGCTGGCCAGCTTCACAAGGATGTCGGGGCGGTGGTTGGCGATGGTGGTGCGCCAGCGAAGGGCAGTGCCATGGGCCATCACCAGGTCGAGGAAGGTGTCCACCGGATGCTGCCCGCGCGCATCCGCTACATCGCCGAAGGTGCGCCCCTCCAGGCCGTCTTCGGGCACCGACACGATGGTGGCGTCGTAGAGGTCGCGGTGCCACACCCTTGGAGAAAAGCGCTTCTCGTAGTCGCGGCGAAACCACGCCCGGTACTCGGGGTCGGCGATGAGGGCGTTGCGTTCCATGGCGTCGGCCAGGTGCAGAGCCGCCTCGCCCGCACCGAACTCTTCGAACACCACCAGGTCCATGCCGTCGGCGTACACCTCGAACGGCGCCGGCACCGTCTGCCACCGGAAGCTGCCGCCGAAGAAGCGGTTGATGGCGTTGGCCACCGCGGGAAGCACACCGGCGAGCCAGGGGTCGGCCTTCGTGTCGGCGGCCGAGATCAGCGTGGTCTTGAGCGTCTTGCGCAGGCCCAGCGACACCGTCTCCGCCAGGAACAGCAGCACATTCACCTTGGTGGTGATGTTGGGCGCGCTCTGGAGCACCCGGTCGCGGCGGCGGAGAACCCCGTGCAGGCGCCGGTACTCGCTCCAGGTGGCGTAGCAGGAGGGCAGGTGCCGGCTGCGGAAGCGGTCGCCGCCCACCTTGTCCCAGGGGTTGGTCATGGTGGACAGCCCCAGGAAGCCCACATCGAGGGCACTCTCCAGGTAGTCCTCCATCGCCTTCAGCTCGGGCTCCAGAGGGCGGACACGGGGGTCGACCGCGCGCTCGAGGCCCATCACCGCGGTGCGGAGGTCGGAGTGGCCCAGGTAGGCCGCCACGTTGGGTCCGAGGGGGAGCGACCGGAGGCCGTCGATGTAGGACCGGGGGTCGTGCCAGGTCTTGTGTTGGGTGAGGGCGGGCAACACCGCTTCGCGGGGCAGCGCTTCGACTCTGCAGAAGAAGTCGGCGCAGTCTTCGGGCGTCGACAGGATGGTGGACAGGGAACAGGAGCCGATGGCCACCGTGGTGACGCCGTGGCGGACCGATTCCGTGAGTCCGGCCCCTTCCAGCAGCTCGGCATCGTAGTGGGTGTGGGTGTCGAGAAAGCCCGGCATCACCCACTTTCCAGTGGCATCAATCGTGCGAGTGGCCCCGTCGACCGCCACGTCGCCGTCTTCCACGCGCAGCACCCGCCCACCGTCCACCACCACCGTGGCGATGCGGTCGGGTGCCCCCGAACCATCGAAGAACCGTCCATTTCGGATGACGAGCATGGTCCACCGGGGGCGCGAAGGAGCCCGACGGTAGCACATCCTCGTCCGCAGCCGACCGGGTCAGGGGGGTGGGGTGGCCGGGGGGAGGACCAGTCGAAAGCGGGTGCACATCGGCCCCGACCAGAGCGAGAGCGAGCCGCCATGGGCCTGCGCAATCGCACGGCTGATGTGGAGGCCCAGGCCCACGCCGTCGCCGGGCTGTTCGGTGGTGAAGAAGGGCTCGAACACACGGGCCTCGAGCTCGGCGGGGATGCCTGCACCGGTGTCTTCGACCTCCACCACCGCATTCCCCTGTGGTCCGGTGAACGCGCGCACCACCACCCGCCCACCGGGGTGGTCTTTGATCGCCCGAGTCGCGTTCAGCAGCAGGTTCATGAGGACCTGACACAGCTCGGCCATGCGGCCTTCGACCGGCGGGGTGTCAGCCAGGGACACCTCCAGCCAGTCCCGGGCACCAGGCCGATGCCGCAGCAGGCGGACAACCGACGCCACCGCCGCACCCAGATCCACGCACTCGACGCCATGGGTGTGGGTGGCGGCCATGGCGCGGAGGTTCTGCACGATGCCCTCGACCTTGCGCACCCCTTGCAGGCTGTCGTCGAGCATCCGGGTGAGGTCATCGGGCTCGAAGGGCGGGGCGTCGGGGTCGGTGAGAGCCTCGGTCAGCATCTCCAGGTTGGACTGGAGGTACTGGAGTGGGTTGTTGATCTCGTGCGCAACGCCCCGGGCGAGGGTCTCGAGAGAGGCCTGGCGCGTGTTGTCGCACACCTCGCGCAGCATGCGGCGTTCGTCGGTGATGTCTTGGAAGACGCCCACCACACCACAGGGGGTGCCGGTCGGGTCGACCTCCACAATCCCCCGCGACCGCACCAGGCGCACGCTGGAGTCGGTGCGGACCAGACGCAGCTCGAAGTCGAAGGGCGCGGGGTCGAGCAGGGCCGACGTCAGCACCTCTCCCAGCCGGACACGGTCTGCCGGAACATAGAACGCCACGGCCTCTTCGAGGGTGGGGGTGGGGCCGGCGGGATCCAGGCCGTGGATGTGGAAGGTCTCCCGGCTCCAGGCGAGCGCCCGGGTGGCGAAGTCGAAGCGGAAGTGCCCCACCCCTGCAATCTCGTCGGCCAGCTCGAGCAGGTGGTTGGCCTCTCGGAGCTGGCGAATGGGGTCGGGATCCACCTGCGCCCGGGAGGCGAGCACGTACACATGGTGGCCCTGTACCCGTCCTTCCCAGCGAATCCAGCGGGGCTTTGGGCGATGCCAGTCGACACACGCAAGCGCGGGAAGCCGGTCGTCTCCCCCCACCATGGCCGCCAGCTCCGCCCGGACACGCGGCCGATGGTCGGCCTTGAAGAGCGTGTCGAAGGGTTGCCCTTCTCGGACCGCACCAGGCGGCCCCATCAGCGACCGAAAGTGCGCGTGGGCCCACACAATCGTGCCGTCCAGAGCCAGGATGCAGCGCGCACCGGGGAACAGGTCCAGCGTGGTGTCGGAGGGCAGAGCGTCGAGTGGATACATCGAGGTCCCAAGGGCGTCGCGAGCGTACCGCAACACAGCCAGGAGCGGGAGTGGATCCCCTCCGTATTCACCGACAACCCCAGCCGCGCGACCCACACGAGCGCCTGAGCGGTTCCCACCGAATGGCGTCCGAGCTGCACCGTCGACTCCGAGAGAGGTCCGATGCTCCGCATTCTGTTGCCCGTCCTCCTGCTCCTGCTTCCCGCCCTCGCCTGCGCCACCCCACACACCACACACTCCCTCCACCACGGCGGTCTCGACCGCACGGTCCACCTGGTGGTGCCCGACTCGGCCGGGCCGGGTGCGCCTCTTGTGTTGGCTCTGCACGGAGGAGGCGGGCGGGGCGACCGACTGGACCGGGCCACGCGGAGCGGCCTGAGTCGGGGAGCGGCCAGGCGGGGCTGGGTGCTGGCGATGCCCGACGGCATCGAAAAGGGCTGGAACGACGGCCGCAAGCTCACGACCGACAAGGACAAGCGGCGCGCGAAGGTCGACGACGTGGGCTTCCTCGAACACCTGGTCGACCAGCTGGCAGCCGACGGCACCATCGACCCCGAGCGCGTGTTCGTCATCGGCATCAGCAACGGCGGCTTCATGGCCTACCGGCTGGCCGTCGCTGGAGGCAGAGGCCCCCGGTCCATGACAATGCCCGACACCCCGGGACATCCCCGGGACACCCCGGGACTCCAGGTCTCACGACACGGCCGATAGGGGGTTGTCCAGACGGCAAGGGCTCGCCGTCTCCCGGGACTCCAACATTGGATTCCCCACCACCCGTGTTGTCTTGGAGGTCTCATGGCCGGCCGGAAGCGTTCGTCGTTCTCGCATCGCGAGGCGTCTCCCGAGCACACCTCGAACACCCCCGACCTCCGCACCCGAGGCCACCATGGCAACGCGGCCATGCAGGACGCCCTGCGCGCCCGCACGCCCGCCACCGACTTTGGCAGCACGCTGTCGTCCTTCGGCGCACTGCTCGGAGCCGACCTCGGTGGCTTCGGAGTCGGCATCGGCGGACAGACCGAAGACCTCGATGCAGCCGGCGTCTCCAACGGCACCGACATCCACCTCCACCCGGCGGTCGCCCGCTCCGGCGCCGACCTGCGACCCCTCCTGGCCCACGAGAGCGTGCACGCCGCGCAGAGCCAACGCGATGGTCGTCCGGCTCCCGTCGCCACACTCGAAGCCGAAGCCAGCGCAGGAGCCAAGGCACTGATGGCCGGCCGCCCGTTCGAGGTCCAACACAGCGCACCGGCGGGCAAGCCACTTCAGGAGACCCTCTCCGCCTGGCTGGAGCGCCAGTTCCCCACCGTCGCCGGCGCGGTCGAGGCCGCCAAAGACAAGGTGGCGCCCACCGACTGGGAAAAGAAGGCCGACGCCACCAGCCCCTCTGACGGCGACACCCTGGTCAAGCACGAAGACGGCGCCTGGCAGACGGCCGACACCTACCTCGGCACCGACACACCGGTGCGGGCCGACAGCCACGACTTCGCCGACGCCAAGAAGTGGCACGCAGCCGACGGCCGTACCGAGACGGACAAGGATGGCGTGAAGACCATTCGCCACCAGGCCACCACCACCGACGACCAGGGCCGCGACCGACGCGTGGTCAAGGAGCGGGTCTTCGAAGGCGACCGCATCACCAAGCTGCAGGACCGCACAGAAGAGCTCGACGTCCAAGCCACCGCACGGGACACCCACCGGGCCCTCGAGTCCGCCAAGGCGCCCCACCAGACCGAGCGCGAGCGCTTGAAGTCCGAGGGCGACCGGCTCTCCAACCAGATCCGCACCGAAGACGACGCCATCCGCAAGGCCGACGACACCATCCGTCAGCTCCACGCCAAGGTGGGCCCGGAAGGCAACGCCGAGCAGGACCCCGAGGTGGCGCCCAAGCTGGCCGACGCCCGCAAGCAACGCGCCGAGGCCCGCTCCCGCCAGGAAGCGCTCCTCGAAGAACGCCGCCGGGTGGACACATCCCTGCGCGAGACCGACCAGAAGCTCGCGGCGCTGTCCGACGAGCAGGCTCTCCTGGCCACCGACCCCAACCAGCTGGAAGCCATCGCCCACCGCAACGGCCTCAAGGTCGAAAAGCGCATGAAGGTGGTCGACCGCACCAAGAGCGACTCGGGCTGGGGGCGCAAAGACGACGACCCCTTCGCTGTGGAACGAACCCAGAAGGACGAAACCACCCGCGTCGTCGGCGATGCCACCCACGTCGAGTCCAAGGGCACCACCGACACGGTCTCCATCAAGGACCGGACAGCCACCCGAGAGCGCGACCTGGGGTCGTCGAAGACCACGGTCCAGCGCCAAGACTTCGCCGGCGAAGACGTCACCTCCGACAAGAACACCGCCACAACCACGCTGTCCCTCAAGGGTGGTCCCTCGGTCAGCCACGCGCGAAAGCGGGAACAGAAGGGGCCCGACGGAAGCGAAAACACCCGCTCCAACGGTGGTTCGGTGCACTTCAAGGACGGCAAGGCCGGCGCCACCGCCACCCACAACACACGGGTCAAAGACGGCCAGGGCAACGTGGTGGAGCGAGATGCCTCGGCCACCCTCGACACCGACGGCGCCACCGCGAAAGCCTCCCGCACCAAGGGCGTCGAGAAAGACCACTGGGAGGCCAAGACCACCACTTCGGCCAACGGCAACTTCACGGTCAAGGCCGTCCCGGTGAAGGGCCCGCCCCCCGGCGTGCAGCTCACCACCACCATCTCCGGCGGTGCCGCCTTGAAGGGTGCGGCCAAGGGCAAGAAGAACGGCCGCGCGGACCGCGAAGGCGCCTGGAAGGACGGCGACGGCGACTTCAGCGCGGGTGGACACCTCGGCGGCGGCGTGTCGGCCACCTACACCCACACCCGAACCCTGTCGGTGGCCGAAGCCAAGGCCTACCTCGGCTCGGTGGAGGCCATCGACGCCGGCGGCACCCCCTCGGCCAAGGCCCCCGAGCTCACCACCTGGGCCAAGCTCAAGGCCATCGGCGACAACGGCGGCGCCGACAAGCTGGCCGCCGCGATGGGAGGAGGCGAGAGCGCCCGTGGCATGCGCGACGGCGACACCGTGACCATGGAGCTCGCAGGCCACGTGGAGGGCGGCGCCGACACGTCGCTCGACAGCGACGGCACCAACCTTGGCGTGGGGGTGTCCGGCAAGGCCACCCGAACCCGCAAGGTGACCGTCGCGCGCGGCAAGGGTGACCTCGTGAAGGTGACCGTGCACTTCTCCACCGCGACCGAAGGCACCCTGTCCGGGACCGCCAGCCACGGCGTGGCCAAGGGTGGCGCATCCCACACCGAAGGCAGCTCGGCCGGCCGCGGCGTGACATTCTCGCTGCACACCAAGGACCCCGCCTACGACCACAAGTACGGCCGCATCGTGGGCACTCTCACAGAGTCGGGCCTGAAGAGTCTCCAGAAGGAGCTGTCCAGCGATGTCTCGGGCCGGTCGTTCGAGCAGGGCACGAAGCAGGCACGCAAGGGCAATGTGGAGGTGAAGGGAGCGTCGTTCAACGTGGGCCAGACCAACGAGACCAAGGAGAAGGTCGACCTCGAAGGCAAGTCCGCTTCGGGCGACTTCACCGGCAAGGGTGGCCAGAGCGCCGACATCACGGTCGCGGGTGTCAAGGTGCTGGGCAGCAGCGACGAGGCCTCGGTGTCCGCCAAGGTCGCCGCCGACGGGCAGGTGGACATCGACCTCCAAGAGTCCCACACCGACCACTCCCTCGCCGTGCCCAAGGAGCTCGCGCTCCCCACCGACCTCGAAGGCGCCAAGGAGCAGGCCAAGCTGCTCGCCAAGCTGAAGGACAAGGTACAAAAAGCCGAGACCAGCCTGCGCGGCTACCGACTGGACGGCGCCGCCCTCGATGGTCTGGTGGGACGCGCCAGCGACCACGGCAACTGGGTGAACTGCGCCGCCCTGCACCCCCGCAGCCTCGGCGCGTGGATGAACCTCCGCAGCGCCCTGCTCCGGCCGAAGGTCGACCCCGAGTGGGCCGAGGTCGACGCCGACCAGGCCGCCCGTCTCGCACGCGCCCGTGCCCTCTCCCGCTTCGCCGGAGCCACCGGAACAGATGGCGCTCAGGTGCTCGAAAACGCCCTCCGACACTGGGGCCAGGACACCTTCGGCGGCGACGTGGAGGGAGCGGCGCTGGGCCTGGGCTACGAGTGGCCCGCCGCCATCGCCAAGCACAAGCCGACCTTCGACAAGGCCGTAGACGGCGTGAAGGCTCTGCCCGGCAAGTTCGACGGCTGGCTGGCCGCCCCCGACGGCCTACAGCAGGAGATGAAGGCCGTCGATGCCCTCACCACCGACCTGAACACCGTCAGGATGGCCATCCTCGCCTGCAACACCTTCGCCGAGCCCCAGATGCGCGCGGAGCTGCTGCGCCGCTTGTCGGCCGACCGCACCACCCTCCGCAGCCACCACACCACCTTCATGCAGCGCCTCCAGGCGAAGAACGGTGGCGCCCCCATCGACGAAGACGCCCTCATGGCCGGCGACTCCGAGCGACGGGTGCGCGAGCTCCGGCAGATCTTGCGGGCCCTCAAGGCCGATGAGACCCGCCTGCTCGACAAGGCGGGCGACGAGCTCGACGACTTCTTCATGGTCGACACCCACGCCGTGACCCGCTGGCTCGACGAGGTGACCCGCTCCATGGACGACTGGGAGCAGGCCATCCATGAGCTCCGCGCCACCCGCGACGCCACCGGCATGGGCGCGGACTCCATCCTCCCCAAGCTCATGCCCGACACCGCCCGGATGATCCGCTACCGCAAGCAGCTCTCAGGCTTCCACCGCCTGTCGAAAGACGAGGTGAAGGCCCTCCCCGACAGCTCGATGCGCGGGCAAGAACGCGACGACTACACCGCTCTGGAGCGATGGACCCGAGACCTCGCCACCCCGTGACCGCTACCCGCGCAACACCAGCCACGTGGCCCAGAACAACGCCCCTCCGAACACGAAGCCCACGCTCATCCACCGCAGCAGCGCACCGGACATGGACTCGGGCTCGGTGGTGGTGGTGGTGTGGAGGGTGTCGGGCTCTTCGTGCGGAGACGGCGGGGTGCGCTCGGCGCGACGGGGCTCGACATCGAGCTCTTGCGACACCGCCCGCACACGGCCCTTCACCAGCTCGAGCCGCGGGACGAAGGCCGGGTTGTCGAGCGCCCGGCGGCACACCTGGAGGGCGCGGCGCAGCTCGTGCACATCGGCAAAGCGCTTGTCGGGGTCTTTTTCGAGGCACCGGCGGACCGTCCACTCGATCACGAGCGGAAGGTTGTGGTCGGGCTGGACCGAGGAGAACAGGGGGGGAGCCTGCGTGACGTGGGCCATGAGCACGCCGGTGCCGCGCTTGTCGCCAAACGGGGTGCGGCCCATGAGCAGGCGGAACAGCAGGCATCCGAGCGCGTAGATGTCGGCCCGGCCATCGACGGGGTCGCCGAGCGTTTGTTCGGGCGCCATGTACCAGGGGGTGCCCAGCACGGTGTCGTGGCCGGTGAGGTCGGAGGTGTCGTCGAGGTCTTTGGCGATGCCGAAGTCGATGAGCCGCACGCGGATGGGCGTGCCCTCGTGCAGGTCGCCGGTGACGAAGAGGTTGCTGGGCTTGATGTCGCGGTGGACGATGCCCTGTTCGTGGGCGGCACCGAGCGCCCGTGTGACGTGCTCGACCATCGTGATGGCCGCGCGTGGGTCGGGCTGGGTGAGGCGCAGCAGAGCCCGCAGGGTGTTGCCCTCGAGGAATTCCATCACCAGGTACGGGATGTTGTTCTCGATGCCGTGGTCGAGCACCTGCACGATGTGGGGGTGCGTGAGCCGGGCCAGGGCTTCCGCTTCCCGGAAGAACCGCAGCTGGTACTTCTTCCGCATCTCGGGGCGGCGGTCGCGGGTCTCGAGCACCTTGATGGCCACACGCCGGCCGGTGAGCTCATCCTTCCCCTGGTACACGCGGCTCATCGCGGTGACGGCCAGCCGACCCACCACGCGAAACCGGCCGTTGATGAGCTTGCCGCGGAAGGGGTCTACGGCGCGCTTGGCGGAGCTGGCAGAACGGCGATTTTGGGACGAGCGCAGGTCGCGGGTGGCGTACGACATGCGGGCTCCACGGTGTTGGAGGGAGGGCGACTGCCCGGTTCAGGGCATTCAAAATGGTGGGCTCGAGCCGCTCTTGCGACGCTCGAAAATTGTACTGCACGCGGCGCACGCCACCGCCGACAACAGTGGACAGACCAGACATCGTCTCCTCCACCGAGCCACCAACCACGCCTGCTGGACGCCGTTCCCCCGGGCGAGATTTTTGTCCGATCTCACCGCCCGGGCCCCGCCCACACGTCTCTGACAAGTGGCGCCGGGGAGTACTGCCCCGGAGGGAGCTGTCCTCGGCGTCCCCCCCCATCCCCCCCAGACCTGTCAGTGGGGGTCAGACAGCGCCGCGCCCGCTCCGCCTCTATTCCGGACAGGTCAAGCCCCTCCCGTCGCATCAAGATTCGCTGCCCGAGGCGTCCGGGTGCGCCTCGGCAAGATAGGCGCAGCCGCCGGAGGTCCCCGTGTCTCGCCGTCGTCTCTTCCCCCGGTCTGCAGCCGCCGTGTTCGTGGCCGTGGTCGCCTGGCTCTCGGGCTGCGACACACCACCCCCCGTCGGCAATGTGGACCACCTGCCCGTGCACGTGCCCCCCGTTCGAGCGGTGGAGGTCATCGACGACGCCAGCTTCATCGTGGCGCCGCCCGCCCCACCCGAGCCCGAGGTCTTCCGCACCTTCGACTTCAACAACTCCGACAAGGTGCTCGAGCGCTGGGCGGTCGACTCCAAGTCGAAGGTCTCCCAGCAGCGGCTGATCGGCGCCGTCGACAGCGCATGGGAGGGCACCCCCGGCATCCGCGTGGGCCCCGAGCCCCTCGACAAGGACTTCGGCTGTCACGCCGTCACCACCCGCATGCCGGTCGACACAGGAGGGCGCTTCCAGGTGGCGGTCCGCGTGCGCACCGTCGACATCGGCGGAGAGAAGCTGAAGGCCGGGGCAGGCCTCGAAGTGGTCGCGCTCAGCGGCACCAAGGACGAACCCGAGGTCGAGAGCCGCCACCTCACCACCACCCGCCTGCGCGGCTCCACCAATGGCTGGGAAACCCTCACCCTCACCGTCGACGCCGAGCGCAAGACCAAAGCCCTCGAGCTGCGCCTGCACCGCTGCACCGGCCGGGGCACCGGCCACGCCATCTTCGACGACCTCACCGTAGCCACCGTCCCGCAGCAAGCCGCCGCCCTCGACGCCCCCGACGTCAGCCGCAGCCACCGCGCCGAGCCCCACCCCCTCGTGCGGCGCCTGAGCCCCGACACCGACCACCGTCCGGGCATCCTCACCATCGCGCCCGCCACCTGGGTGATGCGGGTCGACCGCAGCGAGCCCGCCACCCTCCACGTGGGCTTCGGCGTCCACGACCGCACCCACCGCGAGGCACGGGTGTGCTTCCGCATCCACGAAGACGGCGGCTCCACCCTCGTCAAGCGCTGTGTGGCCACCGACCACGACGAATACCGCAAGAACGGAGAGGGCTGGGTCGACACCGCCATCCACCTGCCCCCACGCGACAAACCCACCACCCTCGTCTTCAGCGCCACCAGCGAAGGCGGACCCGAGGGCGCTCCCGCCATCGGTCTCTGGGGCAATCCCCGCGTCATCCCCCAAGAACGCACCGCCCCCAAAGCCGACAAACCCGACATCGTCCTCGTCATCTTCGACACGCTGCGTCGCGACCACCTCGGCTTCAGCGGCTACGACGTCCGGCCCTCGTCCCCCCGCATCGACGCCTTCGCCGCCACCGCCTGGGACTTCACCCAAGCCTCGTCGCCCGCCGGCTGGACCCTCCCCAGCGGCTCCACCATCATCACCGGCCGCTACCCGCTCCTCCACGGCGGTGGCTGGCGCGTCCGCCGCGAAGTGCAGCAGCTCAAGGTCTCCGACGTCCAGAAGAAACGAGCCCGCACGCTCGACTTCACGTCCGTGTCCCACGACATCCCCACCCTCGCCGAGAAGATGCGCGAGGCGGGCTACCGCACCACCATGGTGGCCTCCAACCACTTCCTCTCGCCCGACTTCGGCTTCGGCCGAGGCTTCGACCGACACGCCCAGTACGGCGGCTCCAGCGTCCAAGGCGGCGAGAAGGCCGGCAAGGTGGTCCAGCGCCTGCTCGAGCGCGAGCCCCTCGGCGAAGGAGAGCCCCTCTTTCTCGTGGTGCACTTCATCGACGCCCACATTCCGTACCGCCACCGCTCGCCGGGACGCGGCCGCTGGGCCCCCCCCGACGACATCGAGTTCGAGACCGAGTCCTACCGCGGGCGCAAGGTGCTCAAGATTCCCAAGCTCAACGACGAGCTCCGCCAGCACCCCGACTCCCTGCTCAACCTCTACGACGCCGACATCGCCCACATGGACGGTGTCTTCGACCAGGTCATCGACTCCGTCGGCGACGCCGGCATCGTGGTCACCGCCGACCACGGCGAGGAATTCGCCGACCACGGCTACTTCGAGCACGGCCACCACATCTGGCAGGAGCTGGTGCACGTGCCACTCCTCGTGCGCCCGCCCGGTGTGACCGCCGACCCCCGCACCATCGACGCCGCCGCCAGCATCGCCGATGTCTTCCCCACCATCCTGTCGTGGGCCGACGTCGACCCCGGCGAGGTCGATGGAAAGGTGCTCGACCCCGACCAGCTGGACGACTGGGGCGGCCGCCGCGTGTGGCTCGAGAACCAGTACATGGGCCCCGAGCGCACCGGCTACCGCCTCGGCTACGCCAAGGTCACCTACACCCATCCCGTGGGCTGGCTCGACGGCCGGGTGAGCAAGCGCCGCGACCCCCTGCACAATGGCAAGCCCAGGAAGTCATCGTCGCCGCCCGTGAAGCTCAAGTACCCGGTGGATGCCGGCGGCGTGGTCTACGACATCCAGGCCGACCCCGGCGAAGCGTCTCCCCGCACCCTGTCGCCCACCGACCCCCTCCTCGCCCCCATCGCCGAGCGCCTCGCCACCTACTTCCCGGGCCTGCACCTCCAGTGCGACCGCCCCACCGAAGAACCCCTCGAGCTGCGCTTCTCCGCCGATGTCGCGCTGGTCCGAATCTCCCCGCTGTCGCTGTCCTTCGACGACACCGTCGACATCCCGGGCGACCGCCGCTCCGTCACGCTCACCCTCACCCCCGACGGCGCGCCCGAGTCCACATCCCTGGGCACCACCCCGTGGGTGGTCATCGAAGCGGTCGACGACGGCGAGGTGCGCCTGGACACCGAGCTTCCCGAGCAGTGCCGCATGTGGAAGAACGACCACCGCGGCGGCAACGTCGACCTCGACGACGAGTCCCAGAAGATGCTCGAAGAGCTGGGCTACATGGGGCACTCTCACTAGCGGTCTCGAGGTCTTCGCAACACGGGCTGCACATCCCATGCGGTGGGTCAGTGCGGAGAGGATTCGGGGAGACTTTGCTGCCCACGCGGCAAGAGGACTCTCGGAGCCGAAAGTGCACACACCGTGCACCAATCGGTGCGACCACACACCGGTTACGCCCGCACACCATGGCGCTCACTTCTCGAACTGCACGCACCCACGCCCTCCTGCTGGAAGGCTGTGGCACGGCCATCGCCGAACAAGGCCTCCGCGGCCTCACCGTCGAACAAGTCATCCAGGCCGCCGGCAAGTCTCGACGCACCTTCTACCACTACTTCCCCGACCTCGACGCCGTCCTCTTGGGCCTCTACAAAGACGTCGTCGCAGATCTGGTGGGCCGCATCGAAGCCGCCGTGGCAGGCGCGAAGGGCCCGGTGAACCGCCTCTACGCAGCCCTCGACGCCTACCTCGACTTCCAAGAGGCCGGCGGTCGCCTGGTGGCCGAGCTGCAGGCCGAAGCCGCCAATCCCGCATCGCCGCTGTGGCCCACACGCATCGACACCCTGCATGTGCTGGTCGACCTCACCCATCGCGAAGTGCACACCACTTCCGGCATCACGGTCGACCCCGACGTCTACTCCATGCTCTTCCATGGGCTCGAAGCCCTCGTCATCCAGCATCGGCGGCAGGGACCGTTCGCCCCGGAGGTCCGGGCACGCATCGAGACCACCGTGAAGGCGGTCTTCCTCACCACCCTGGCGAGCGCCGACAAGCTGCCCACAGCCCCCGTCACCTGACCGCTCAGCAGCCCCCGGGCAGCTCGTCTTCTGTGCCCTGCGCGCACCAGAACGTGGCCTCTTGCGAAAACGGCCCGGCGTAGGGGTCGAGCTTGTCCCACGCAGGTTCGCCCGCCTCATCCACCATCGGCTGCTGCAGCTCGAGGTGCAGGTGCGGAAAAGACGACCGCCCGCTCGACCCCACCTTGCCCAGCACGTCGCCCTGCCGGACACTCTGACCCTCTTCCACCGCCACCGAGTCGGTCATCATGTGCAGGTAGCGGGTCCGCCACACCGTGCCGTCGTCGCCCACGTGCTCCACCGTCACGCGGTTGGCCTTCATCTCGTGGCCATCGCACGACACGTCTCCCGACCCCAGATCGGCGTGACAGCGGTCGTAGTAGCCATCCACGGTCTCGGTCACGGTGCCGTCGGCAGCCGCCAGGATCTCCACACTGCCGGCGTCCATGGCTGCCCAGCTGCCGGCCAGGATGAAGTCGGAGCCTTCATGGCCGTCGTAGCAGTACGGAAAGGCGCGCCCGAGGTAGTCGAGGCAAATCGCCGCTCCGATGGCACCTTCGTCGCTGTGGTCTTCGGGGTCGTGGTCGTGGCCCACCACCTGGTCGAAGGCATCGGGGTCGGCGAGCGGAAAGGCGAGCTGCACCGCACCCCGAAGCGTTGGATCCGCGGTGTCTTGGACCTCGGGAGCGGCCGAGTCGACGGGGGAGGCGGACTTGTCGGGGTCGGAGGCACACGCGATGAGCAGTGCCGCTCCACAGAGCGCAAGAACACGCATGGCTTCAGTCTCCAGGTACCAGGTCGACAATCCAGACCTCGGGCGGACAGAAGAACCGTAGCCGAGGAGCGGTGGAGCGCTCCAGTCCAACACCGGCCGAGACCACCAATGTGGCCCCGCCAGCGAGGGTGGACACCCCTTGCGCCCGGTCGCGGTCTACGTTCGAGAAGGTGATGAGGGGCCCGATGCCCGGCAGCTGGACCTGTCCGCCGTGGGTGTGGCCGGCGAGCATCAGCACGTTGGGACCGGCGTCTTCGAGCCCGAGCGAGAAGTCGGGGCGGTGACCGGCCACGATGGTGACGGCGGCGTCTCCACGCCCCGGTGGCAGTGCGGGGAGGGGTGCCCGGGAGGTCTCGAGGTCGAGGAGAACCAGGTCGACCGGACCGACCGACCGCTGCTCGATGGGTGCGGTGGCTGTTCGGACCCCTGTGTTGGCAAAGGTGTCGGGCCAACCTGGCAGGTCGACATCCCCCTGAACGGCGAACGCACCGAGGGGAGGGGCGCCCACAACCGTGCGAATGGCATCGCCCAGAGCAGCCCGCTCGCGGTCGATCTCGTCGGGTTCTTCGAGCTGGATGTAGTCGCCGGCAAACACCACCAGGTGGGGGTTGGCCGCCGCCACAGCCGCCAAGGCAGCCCGCTCATGGTCCCCCACGTGGTCGGTCTGGAGGTCGGCCACGAGCGCCACGCGGATGGGCTCGGACAGCCCCGGCACGACCACCGTGGCGCGCTCCACCTGAAGCGCGAAGGGCTCGATGAGCACCGCATCTACGCCGATGGCCACCAACAGGAGGGCCAGCGGCACCCCCACCCAACGTGGCGCACCGCCCGACCGCACCGCCCCGAGCAACAGCAGCCCGGGCGCATAGACGAACAGCAGCCACGCCAGCGCCTGCAACAAGCCAAAGAACACGGCCCCCACATCGAGCGTGACCGCTGCCGACGCCACGATGAACAAGCCGAAGAACACCGTGCCCGTGGCCGCTTCCATCAGGCGTCGGCCGGTGGGACCGCGCCACACCCGCAGGCCGGTCCACGCCGCGATGGGCAGCAGCACGAGGTGAATGAGCACGACCGCCACCGAGCCTCCGAGCAGGCGGGGTGGCCCGACTATCCGACCCCATCCAAGCCGGGTATGCCGTCCGAGCACACCACGACTCGGGGCCCCCCATGACCGGTCCGTTCGAGCCCCACCTCAGCTTCCTCACCCTCGCCGTCGCCGATGTGCGCCGTGCCACGCGCTTCTACGAGGCCCTGGGGCTCACGGTCCACCCCCGCTCGGGCACCGACTACACCTTCTTCCAGCTCAACGGGCTGGTGCTGGCCCTCTATGGAGCGGCCGACCTGGAGGCGCTCTGGGGCGAAGGAACCACCGGCGACCGGCCCCGCACCGCCCTGAGCCACAACGTCTCCGAGCCCGACCGCATCGACGCCATCTTGGCTTGTGTGCGGTCGGCTGGCGGCCAGATCCGCGTCCCCCGTGGGCCCACGCCATGGGGCGGCGAGTGTGCGTGGTTCGAAGACCCCGACGGACATTGCTGGGAAGTGGTCTACAATCCCCGCCTGGCGCGCGATGACCACGGCGGCGCCTGGCTTTCCCCGCGGAGCGCATCGTGACGGCGGATCCGTCCGACCCAACCCGGACCGAACCCTACACCGACGTCGACGACAACACCGACGGAGCGGCTGCTTTCGAACGCGCAACCCGCGCTGCACAGGCCCTCGCAGACCTCCCACCGGCACCCACTGAGGGGGTGCCCGAACATCCTGCGTCCGAGCCAGCGCCCCTCCAGCTGGTGCGCGTGGTGGTGTTGCTCGCTGTGGTGGGCCTGGTGTGGCTGGGCACGATGCTGTGGGAGCGCATCGGCGGGTAGCCATCGGTGTACGGGACAACTGTACGGTTTGTACATCGCGAGACTGGACCGCCACCGGGCCATGGGTGACCATCCAAGCGTCCCCTCGCCGGGCTGCGGGAGTCCCCGATGTCCAGACCCTTCTTCGCCATGTGCCTGCTCACCGTGGCGTGCACGTCCGACCCGGTCGACAAGACCCCGGCTCGGGCCGACGACACCGCCGAACCGGGCACCACCGGCACATCCCAGCCACCGGTCGACACCGCTCCACCCGACGACACGGCCACCGAGCCAGCCGACCCCTGGCCCGACCCCGAGACCCTCCCAGACGGCACCCTGTCCCTCGTCTACGACGGCATGGTGGTCTCTCCCGGCGACACTCTGGCGGTCGACACCGCCCCTGCCGGCCTGCCCGACCCGACCACCATGCGGCTGGTCCTCACCAACCGCACCGACACCACCCTGTCCTTCCCCGCCGACCCCACCGCCTGGCTCGCGGACGGCCCCTTCACCTGGGACGCGAGTCCGCCCACGTCGCTCGACCCCGAAGCCAGCGCCGAGCTGCTGCTGTCGGTCGACGTGAGCGCCGAGACCACCGCTTCGGTCCGCAGCGCCACCCTCACCATCCCCGACGGCCCCTCTGTCGAGCTCGCGGCCCACACCCCCCGTCCCCTGCGCATCGTCGTCATCGGAAGCGGCCACTACACCGCCATCTCCGACTCCTACGGCGCAGCCTTCGAGACCGAGCTGAGCCCCGCCGACGACACCACCGCCCGCGATGTGGTGTGGGGCAACGGCCGCTTCCTCCGCGCCGACCGCGCCACCAACGACTGGAGCGCTCCGGGCGTCTACCAGTGGAGCGACGACGGCCTCACCTGGCACGACTCGGCGTCGTCGGAAGACTTCTGGGCGTCGGCCTGCACCTACGCCCGCGGCCAGTTCTACTGCGTGCGGTCATCGAGCCTGTCGCACTCCGAAGACGGCTCGGTGGTGTTGCACGACTCGCTGGGCTGGGGCGACCTCCTCAACGACATCACCTTCGTGCCCGAGGCCGACCTCGACCGGGGCGCAGACACGGGTGACACCGCGACCGGCGACCGGCTGGTGGTGGTGGGCCGCGCAGCCCGACGCCTGCTGTCCGACGACGGGGAGTCTTGGACCGCCGACGTCACCTCCAGCACCTGGACCTACCTCAACGCCGTCACCTACGCCGACAGCACCCTCGTGGCGGTGGGCGGCTACGACTCGATGGTCACGGCCACCAGCACCGACGGCGGCGAGACCTGGACCGAGCAGACCCTCTGCGAAGACCGGTGGGCCAGCTTCTCGAGCGTGGTCTACGGAAATGGCGTGTTCCTGGCCACGGCCCAGTCCAACAACTGCACCGACATCTGGCGCTCCACCGACGGCCTCACCTGGGAAGCCATCCTCGACGAGCGCGTGCGGGTGCTCACCTTCGCCAACGGGTGGTTCATCGGCGTCACCCAATACTCCGGCTACCCACCCGTGTTGTCGCGCAGCACCGACGGCCTCTCCTGGGACCCCGTGCACGAAGCGCCCGTCGGCACGTCCATCCAGGCCGCCACGGTCGAAGCGTGGGAGGCCCCATGAAGCGCCTCCTCCTCACACTCGGGCTGGTCGGCTGCGGCTCCACCCCCGACAAGCCCGCGCCGGATGTCATCCAGAACACCCCAGTAGAGGGCGACTCCGCAGCTCCAGACGACACCGCGGCTCCAGAGGACACCGCAGACACCGCAGACTCTGCCGACCCCATCGACACCGGCGACTCCGGCCTGCCCACCCCATGCACCCTCGGTCTCCAAGTACGGGTCGACGACACCACCATCTCCGCCGACGACACCCTCCATGTAGGCGAGGCCCCGAGCCGCGCATGGGACACCGCCCTCACCGTCACGCTCCACAACCCCTGCGACGACGACCTGCGTTTCCTCGGTCACCCCGACGAATGGCTCACGGGCAGCGCCTTCTCGCTGTCCACCCTGCCGCCCGTCTACCTGGCCCCCGGAGACTCCGCCGACATCGAGCTGGCCTTCACACCCGGCGACACCGGCGACTACGAGGGCGCTCTCAGCCTTCCGTACGACCAGGAGGGCTCGCCCTTCACCGCGGCACTCTCCGGCACCGCCACCACCCCCCTCACCCTCGTGGCCGTCGGCGAAGGCCGCCGCGTGTCCACCACGCGGGACTACGGCACCACCTGGTCCACCGACTCCTGGGACACCCTCGACGGCCACACCAACGCGATGCAGCGGGGCATGTGCTACGGCGCCGGCACCTGGGTGGCCGTGGGCGGCAGCGACGGGTCGTACTGGTGGACCTCCACCGACGGCGACACCTGGCAAGCCCATGCCGAAGCGGGCGGGGCCATCGGCGACTGCGACTACGGCGACGGCCAGTTCGTCGCGTTCGCTGGCGACCTCCTCACCAGCACCGACGGCCTGTCCTGGTCTGTGAGCCCCCAGCCCTACACCCCCGACCACCTGCGGGCGATGGCCCATGGAGTCGATGCCACCGGTACCCATCGGTGGGTCGCGGTGGGTGACAACGGGCGTGTGGCGGTCACCCTCGACGGAGCCTCCTGGTCCTCCGACGCCAACCCCGTCTCCGACAGCATCCGGTATGTCGACTTCGGTGTGGGCACTGCGGGGCCAGTCTGGGTGGCGGTGGGCAGCAACGGCACCATCGCCACCTCTCCCGACGGCACGTCCTGGACCGAACAGCCGGTGGGCACGCGCGACTGGTCGGGTGTGGTGTGGGGGGGCGACCGCTTCCTCGCCGGCAACGGAAGCACCGTCTACAGCAGCCTCGACGGCTACGCCTGGACCCTCCTGAACTCCGCCGGTGTGGTGCCGCTCACGCACCTGGGGTCGATGTGGTTCGCCGCCGACCAATCCGCCGCCCTGTACCGCAGCGACGACGACGGCTTCTCCTGGACCGTCCTGCGCGACTCCGACGGGGGCCCCGGCTACTCCGCCGCCCGCTTCGCTCTGGAGACCACCCCATGAGCCTGCTCCGAACCACGGCCTGGCACCTCCTTCCGGTCGCTCTGGTGGCCTGCGGGACCACCCCCGACAAGGCCACGTCCACGCCTGCAACCTCGCCGACCTCGGTCGACACCGCCGGCACGACCGAAGACCCGGTCGTGGACGACGACTGCATCGACGACGCCGAGTTCTTCGCCACCGATGCTGCGCCCATGCTCGAGGCCGAGTGCGGCGCCTGCCATGTGGTCGACGGTGCCGCCGGGTCCACCGCCTACGTGCTCCAGCCCGGCGAGAACGACCTCAACTACGCCATGCTGACCCACCTCGTGGCCAGCGTGGGTCCAGAGACCGTCCTCGCCAAGCCCACCGGCGAGACCTCCCACGGCGGCGGCGTCCGCTTCACCGTGCTCGACACGCCCTTCGCCACCCTCCACGAGCTCGTGGCGCGCATCGAGGCCCCCGGCGCGTGCACCCACCCCGGCACACCGCCCATCACCTGCACCGACCGCACCGTGCACCCCGGCGCCGCCCCCCTCCGCAGGCTCACCGACCACCAGTACCAGACCCTCGTGGCCGACGTCTTCGAGATCACCCTGCCCGACGGCATCTTCCCCGCTACACCGCTCGGCGAGGGCTTCCGCACGGCCGCCACCAACAACGTGGTCAGCGCATCGGGTGCCGAGTCCGTGATGCTCGCCGCCGAGCACGTGAGCAGCGCCCTCGACCTCACCACCGTCCTCGACTGTGGCGCCGACGCCGAAGACTGTGGCCGCACCTGGCTCCTCGACCGTGCCGAAGCCACCTGGCGCCGCCCCCTCACCGACGCCGAGCAAGCCATCGTCACCCGCTTCCTCGACGCCGGTCTGCCCGCCGAAGAAGGCGTGCGCATGGGCGTGTTCGTCCTGCTCCAGGCACCCGGCGCGCTGTACCTCGACGCACACGTCACCGAGCAGGTCCGCGACGGCTCCACCCCCGACCACGACGTGCACGCCCTCGACCCCCACGCCGTGGCCAGCCGCCTCTCCTTCTTCGTCACCGACGCCCCGCCCGACGCCGACCTCCAGGAAGCCGCCACCGTCGGCGCCCTCACCACCCGTGCCGAGGTCGCGGCCCACGCTGCACGGCTCGTCGCCCAGCCCCGCACCACCAGCATGGTCGCCCGCTTCCACCAGGACTGGCTGCACCTGCACCAGCTGCGCGACCAGCTCAAAGACCTCGACGCCTATCCACAGTACGACGACGCCCTCGTGGCCGACATGGTCGCCGAGACCGACCTCTACACCACCGAAGTGGTGTGGATGGGCGACGCCACCTTCGACACCCTCATGTTCGACACCACCAGCTGGGTCACGCCCGAGCTCGCCGCCATCTACGGCGTCACCACCGACGACACCGACTGGAGCCGGGTCAGCCTCCCCGAAGACACCCGGCCCGGCGTGCTTTCCCGCACCGCCTTCCTCACCGCCCACAGCTACGCCGCCGCGTCCGCCCCCGTCCGCCGAGGCGCCTGGGTACTCGAGAACCTGCTGTGCGAGGACCTCGTGCCTCCACCGGGCATCGACACCACCCTCCCCGAGCTGGGGGGAGAGATCGAGACCATCCGCGACAAGCTCGCCGTGCACGCCGCCGACCCCGCCTGCCGCAGCTGCCACGACCGCATCGACCCCATCGGCTTCTCCTTCGAGCACTACGACGGCATCGGCGCGTGGCGCGACGCCTGGGAGACCGGTCATCCCGTCGATGCCACCGGCAGCCTCGAAGACCCCGCCGGCGACTTTGACGGCTACGCCGAGATGATTGCCCTCGTGGCCAGCTCCCCGCGCGCACGTGCCTGCTACAGCCGCCGCTGGTTCGAGTACGCCGTGGGCCGACCCGCCGGACCGGGCGACGCCTGCTCACTCGCCCAGCTGGCCGAGCGCTTCGAAGCATCCGGGGGCAACATCCGCTCCCTGCTCGTCGACATCACCCTCACCGACGCCTTCCTCTACCGGACCACCGCCGGTCTCGACCCCTTCGACCCCGCAGGAGGCGCCGATGCGTCGGACTGACTTCGACCGCCGCTGGACCCGCCAGCGCAGTGGCCTGTGGGCCCCCTCTCGTCGCGACCTCTTCCGGGGTGCTGCCGGTGGAGCCGCCACCCTCGCCGCGCTCGCCAGCCGACCGGGCCGCGCACAGTCCGTCGATGGTCCCAAGCGGGTCATCTTCGTGCACTACGGCCAGGGCACCGTGATGGACCAATTCGTGCCCGAAGGCACCGAGCACGACTTCACCCTGCCCTTCATCACCGCCCCGCTCGCCGACTGGACCGACCGCCTCGTGTTCCTCACCGGCGTCGACAACCTGATGCCCGGCTTCAACGAGGTGGGCAACGCCCACGAAAACGCCCTCTACACCGTCTTCTCCGGTCAGCCGTTCCCCGTCCAGGACAGCGCCCGGCTGTCGGCGGCCGGCCCCACCATCGACCAGGTCATCGCCGACCGCATCGCCGGCGACACCCCCTTCGGTCGCCTCGACTTCATGGTGGGCGGCAGCTCGGCCGACGGCTTCGTCACCGGCGGCCGCTTCTGGGTCGACCGCGACGACCCCGTGGTGTCGTTCAACGAGCCCGACATCGCCACCCTGCGCATCTTCGGCGACACCACCATGTCCGAGGCCGACGCCTGGGCCCTACGCGCCCGCCGAAGCAGCGTACTCGACGCCGTTCTCGACACCTTCCGCTCCGCCGAGCAGCGGGTGGGCACCGAAGGCCTGGCCCGTCTCGACGCCCACAAAGAAAAGCTGTTTGCCCTCGAACAGCGCATCTCCGGCGGCGTGGGCGAGTGCAACCCACCCCGCACCACCCTCCCCGACGGCTACGACTTCACCTACGACGACGACGTCTCCGCCCTGGCCATGAACGACCTCATGGTGACCGCCTTGTCCTGCGACTACGCCCGCGTGGCCACGCTCGACTACAGCAACACCCACGACCACGCCTTCCCCTGGCTGTGGGCCGACAACGGCGGTCCCATCGTCGACACGGGCGTGTGGGACAACTGGCACGCCATGGTCCACGCCGACTACCAGCCGGGCATGGAGCTCGTCTATCGCTGGTATGTCGACAACTTCGTCGACCTGCTGGAGCGCCTCGCCTCCACCACCGACGCCGATGGCGACAACATGCTCGACACCACGCTGGTGGTCTTCATGTCGGAGTTTTCGTCGGGCCGACACTGGTACACCTCGCTGCCCATCATCCTGGCGGGCAACGTGGGCGCCGTGGAGACGGGCCGCTGGGTGAACCACATGCCGGTCGACCGAGAGACCTTCCAAGAGGCTGGTGGCTACGAGTACTCGGGCGTGACCACCAACCAGTTCTACACGTCGCTGCTGCACATCCTGGGCTTCGACGACGAGACCTTCGGCTTCACCGATGGCGGCAGCCTGCCCACCGGTGGCGTGCCAGGACTGTAGGCGGGTGGTCCTTCCCCTCCACGGAAAGGCGGCAACGAAGCCGTCAGACAGTCCTTCCCCTTCAGGGGAAGGTGGCGGCGAAGCCGTCGGATGGGGCCCCCAAGCCAAGCCCCAACCTACCCCTTGAACACCAGCTTGCCCTTCACCAGCACCTCATCGCGGATGAGGTCGTCGGGCTTGCCGGGGTAGGCCATGCCGAAGTCCTTGCGGTTGAGCGTGAACTCAGCCGCCACCGTGGCGGTCTGGCCGTCCACCGTCACCTTCGCGGGAAACGAGATTTCCTTCTGCACACCGTGCAGGTCGAGCATGCCCGTGACCGTGCTCTTCCCCCCGTCGCCGCCCGTCACGCCCGTGATGCGGAACGTGGCGTTCGGAAACTTGACCACGTTGAAGAAGTCTTCGTCCTTGAGGTGCTTCTCGAGCTTGGGGTGGTCGGAGTAGAGGCTGTTGACGTCGATGACCACCGTGGCGGACGCGAGCTTGCCGTCCTTCACATCCGCCGAGCCCGAGACGGTCTTGAAGCCGCCGGGGTGGTCCTTCGTGACCTTCGCACCCACCCAGGCGATGTGGCTGTCCGACGACAGAGCCCAGCCGGTGGCCGCAGCTGCGGGCTTCTCCGCCTTCTCCGGCGCAGCGGCAGGCGCTTCCTTCACGGAAGCAGCGGTCTTGTCGTCGATCTCGCTGGTGCAGCCGACCAGACCCGTGGTGAGCACGGCCGCAAGGAACACAGAACGACGAAGGGAGGAAAAGGACATGGGAGCTCCAGAGCTCGGGGGACGCATCCCGGGCCGTCTATCTCAACGCGACCGCCCCGCCCGACACACCTCGTCGAGCAGCTGGCCCACATCGTCCACCACACCGGGCATCCGGTCGGGCAGACCCATCGCCCTCATGGCCCCATCGTCCCCACGACACACCCCGTCAAAGCCCGGCTCCCGGGACCGCTCCCGCACCACCGAACGCAGGGCCGCAGCACACGTCGACGCCGCCACCGCCCCACAGTCATCCACCGAGAACACCCTCCCCGAGGCTGTCTTCAGGAACCGCTTCGCGAGCACCCGTCCGGCCAGGTCGTCCACGAGACGTGGCTGTGCATCCAGCCCATACGCGCCGCGCTGATGGGCCAGCCACACCACCAGCTCCGCTTCGTCACCGGTCGCCACCGCCGCCCACTTCCGCGACGTGTGGCGGGTGAGCGCATGCACCAAGCAGCGCTCCCGAAACGACCCGGTCTCCTGACACGCCGCCACCACCTCCGGGCCGAACTCCCCATCGCCGTCGATGGCCTCGAAGCGACACAGCTGCTGCTGCTCGACGGTGGCCAGGCCACTGCACACGGCATCCACGTCCAGGCCAGCTCCACCCAGCCGCCGGGCGAGCAGGGTGACGCACTCGGCGTGGAGGTGGGGGCTCTCGATGCGGTTGCAGGCGGCGAGGGCGGCTTCCGGTTGGTCGTGCTGGAGGCGCAGGCTGTCGAGGTAGGCGGTGCGGTCGGAGGTGGGAGAACCATGGTTCGAGCAGGCCATCCACACGGCACTCACGACGAACCAGAGGCGCACTGGCGTTGACCTCACGGGGCCAGCGCCACCGGGTCGCCCGCACCCAAAGCTCCGGAGACTGTGTACTGGTGCCAATACCAATCCCACTTTCCCCGCCATGATTGGTACGAACGGCTGTCGAAGTCCATGTCAAAGTACGGAAGAGCCGCAACATACCAACGGCGCCCTATCAGCCCACCCGACCTCAGGGCGCCGAAGTGGCCCCGTCCACTGCTGGACAAGTAGGAGGGCAGCACCATCGCGGCGGAAACCGGGCAGCCCGAGTCCACCCAGCTCGACGCACGCGTCACCGGACTGATGATGTCGCTCGTTGTCTGCCTGAAGGAGCTGCGCTCCCATCTGCGCACTCGACCGAACTGAATGCCGGTCGCACCCCAGTTGCAGGTGACGGGTACAGACGCGGCAGCCGTCGTGACCTGTGCAGTGCCCCATGCAGAGTCGAGCGCAACGTCCATCGTGAAGACCGACTCCCAATAGACGTATGGGGATCCCCAGATGAATTCCCCTTCATACTCGGCTGCCAAAGTCAGGGTGCCGCCACCACCAACCTGGCTGGTAATCTGCGCTGCGGTGGTCGATGGGGTCCAACACATCGCGTCAAATTGGTCGGTCAGACCGTCCCCATCGTCGTCGACACCATTGTCGCAGGTCTCTTCACAGGTGACCACACAGGCAGCGTCCTCGCAGTCCACCAGCCCATCGTGGTCGTTGTCGCGCCCGTCGCCGCAGATCTCGTCCGAAGGCAGAGCCGGTCGCACCGTGGCTTCGACCACCGGCCCGTCGGTGGCTCCAGACTGGTCCACGGCATCCGCTGGACCGGTACAGCCCGCACAAAGCACCGAGCCGATGAGGAGGAAGCGCTTCATGGGACCAGGAACTCCTCGATGTGGATGGACCCACCTGGTGACAGGGTGGCGCTCGACGACCAGCTGCCCTGGAACTGCCGCCGCGACGCCCACCAGAACGTGCCGCCCGTGTAGGAGCTGGCGGACGACCAGACGGTGTTGGGCGAAGGGAGACCCATTCTGTACCAACTCGACGCAAACACCGAGCCCCGGTGCAGCACATGGAACGGAGCCGACGCCGGCGCACTGCCCGACAGCAGGGCCGGGCCCTCCAGCTGAACGGGCAACACCAGCGACACACCGAGTCCGCAAGCCCCTGTGGAGGACGTGCTGCTGCGCCGAATGGAAGCATTCCAGGCGGTCTGACCCACCGACCCGGTGTAGCTGCGACTCCCACCAAACCACACGCCACGCGCCGACCAGGCACACGAGGCGGTGCTGGTGCCCGTGAAGCGGCGCACAGCCATCGTTCCGGAGACCATGGAGAAGCTGTTGGACCAGCTCGTGCGGTCGGCGACGAACGCATATCCGAAGATGTCGGTCTTGGCGTCGTGGTGCTGGACCCGCCGCGACCACCCACCGCTCCCCCCAACAACCGCCAGCTCCACCTCTACACAGTACGGCCAGCAGTCGTCGTCCTCGCAGTCGGTGAGGCCGTCGTGGTCGTTGTCTTCGTCGTCGCCGCAGGCTTCGGTGCAGTGCACCTCGGTGGCACAGAAGGCGTCTTCGCAGTCCACCAGGCCGTCGGCATCGTCGTCGGCACCGTTGTCGCAGTCTTCGGCACACGCGCTGTCGGTGGCACACTCGTCGTCGGTACAGTCGATGTCGCTGTCGGCATCGTCGTCCATGCCGTTGCTGCAGTCTTCCGGACACGCCGCATCGTCGGAGCACTCGGGGTCGTCACAGTCCACCAGGGAGTCGGCGTCGTCATCCGCGCCGTTTTCGCAGTCCTCCGCACATACGTCCGTGCAGTCGGGGTCGGCGCAGTCGGTGAGGCCGTCCACGTCCTCGTCGACCCCGCTCCCACACACCTCGTCACACACCGGCTCGCCCGCACACTCGGTGTCGGCGCAGTCCACGAGCGTGTCGGCGTCGTCGTCCACGCCGTTTTCGCAGTCCTCGGGGCACGCACCATCCGTCGAGCAGTCCGGGTCTGCGCAGTCGGTGAAGCCATCGCCATCTTCGTCGAGGCCCGATGTGCACAGCTCGGGGCAGATGGGATTGCCCAGACAGTCCGCATCATCGCAGTCCACCAACAGGTCGGCGTCGTCGTCCACGCCGTTGCTACAGTCTTCGGGGCAGGCCGCATGGTCGGAGCACTCGGGGTCGGCGCAGTCGACCAGGGTATCGGTGTCGTCGTCCACGCCGTTTTCACAGTCCTCCGGGCACACATCCGTGCACTCGGGGTCGTCGCAATCCACCAGCGTGTCGGCGTCGTCGTCGCCCCCGTTCTCGCAGTCTTCCGGACACACATCGGTGCACTCGGGATCCGCGCAGTCCGCCAGTGTGTCGGCGTCGTCGTCCACGCCGTTCTCGCAGTCTTCCGGACACACATCGGTGCAGTCCGGGTCGGCGCAGTCCGTCAAGCCGTCGAGGTCTTCGTCGTCCCCGCTCCCGCAGTCCTCCAGGCACTCGGGCACCCCCACACACTCGGTGTCGGCGCAGTCCACCAGCGTGTCGGCGTCGTCGTCCTCTCCGTTCTCGCAGTCTTCCGGACACACGTCGGTGCAGTCGGGGTCGGCGCAGTCGGTCAGGCCGTCGAGGTCTTCGTCCTCCCCGCTCCCGCAGTCCTCCAGACACGCGGGAACACCCACACACTCGTCGTCTTCGCAGTCCACCAGCGTGTCGGCGTCGTCGTCCTCCCCGTTTTCGCAGTCCTCCGCGCACGTATCGGAGCAGTCGGGGTCGGCGCAGTCCACCAGGCCATCGAGATCTTCGTCGTCGCCTCCGGTGCAGTCTTCCTGACAGGCCGCAGCGTGCACACAGTCGGGGTCGGCGCAATCCACCAGGCCGTCGCCGTCCTCGTCGGCGCTCCCCGTGCACACCTCGGCCCGCGGGCCCGTGTCGATCGGGGCTTCGGTGTCTTGCGTCTTGCTGGGCGCGACCGGGCCACAGGCCGCGAAGCACAGCACCCCGAGCAGAGAGGTTCGCAGAGTCCATCGCATACGCATCGTACCCACAGGGTGTCCCCGCACCACTATCGCACGGCCTTTCACAGACGGTGGACCCGCCCACCTGATCTCCACCACCCCCCACACCCCACATCCCGGCCTACAAGGGACCTCCGCCCCCCGGAGTCCCATGCCCTGGCCCCCCCTCTCCGCACAACAGGTCCGCGAGCGCGTCCACGCCGCCCTCGACGAAAACCGCTCCTACCGCTCCCACGACATCCTCGGGCTGCCGGGCACCCTCCTCGACCCCAAGGTGTTCCCCGCCACCCCCGACATCCTGGCCCGCCCCTGGCTGCGCACCGCCGTCGAAAACCCCAACCACATCGGCTGCCACACCCTGGGCGACTCCGAGCCCGCCTTCCGAGGCACCCACGACCTCGAGCGCGAGGTCATCGCCCTGTGCGCCGAGACCATCTTCGGCGCCGAGCCCGGAACGGTCGATGGCTACGTGGCTTCGGGCGGCACCGAGTCCAACATCCAGGCCATCTGGGCCTTCCGCAACGCCTGGCGCGCCGAGGGCATCACCCCCGCACGCGTGGGCATCCTGTGCTCGGTGGACACCCACTACTCCCTGCACAAGGCCGCCGACCTCCTGGGCCTCACCATCGTGTGCATCGCCGTCGACCGCTGCTCACGCGCCATGACCCCCGCCGCCATCGAAGCCGCCCTCGACCACTTCGAAGCCGCCGACTGCACCCACGCCGCGGTCGTCTTCACCATGGGCACCACCATGTTCGGCAGCGTGGATGACCCCGAGCCCCTCCTGTCGGCCCTCGACCGTCGCGGCATCCCCCACAAGGTGCACATCGACGCCGCTTTCGGCGGGTTCATCTACCCATTCACCACACCCGACACCCCACTCACCTTCGCCGACCCCCGCGTCCACACCGTCACCCTCGACGCCCACAAGATGCTCCAGGCCCCCTACGGCACCGGCATCCACCTCGCGCGAAAGGGCCTGCTCGCCCACACCACCACCACCACCGCCGCCTACGTACCGGGCCTCGACTGCACCCTCATCGGCAGCCGGGCAGGCGCCAACGCCGTCGCCGTGTGGATGATCCTCCAGACCTGGGGCTCGGCCGAAGGCACCCGCTTCGTCTCCGAGCTGGCCGACCGCGCCGCCCATCTGGCCCATCGCCTGCGCGACCTGGGGCTGCACCCGGTCCACACCGAGGGCATGAACATCGTCGTGCTTCCGGAAGAGGAGGTGCCGCAGGCCGTGAGCGACCGCTTCCTGCTGGTGGCCGACGACCACGACCGCCCACAGTGGCGGAAGGTGGTGGTGATGGAGCACGTGACCGACGACGCACTCGACGCCTTCGTAGCGGCGCTGGCCTCCTGAAACGGCTCTTCTGGGCGCCTGCCCCGCCTCCTCCGTCGGCCGGGCACCGCGTGCGCTCGGGGGTCGCGGCCCGAGCCGGTCGGAGCCCG
>ENA-OWNT01001199-OWNT01001199.1-seawater-metagenome-genome-assembly--contig:-NODE-1199-length-35520-cov-4.175916_pt1 | contig 35520 bp, 39 predicted proteins | sample MGYA00238136_ERZ651165 | MGnify/ENA primary metagenome ERZ651165 (study PRJEB26861, sample SAMN08777766) | seawater metagenome | isolation source: coastal seawater | place: USA: Florida | collected...
TCCGCTGGTCTTCCTGCCTGCCTCGCGTTGGATCTATCCGTCCTTTCTGGCCGCGTCAACACCACCGTGCGCCGACAGCCGCCCCGCCCCCACCAAGCGACTTCCAAAACTTTTCTCACTCGGACACAGACCCCGCGCGTCGCACGTACGCTCTCACGCAGCAAGAACGGCGCCGAATTACTGTGGTCCGGATTCGGCAGACCTCCGGCAGACCCCTGGCAGTCCAGGAGGCGGGGCGCCCTCCGCTCCGTGTTGCACGTCGCGTCATGCGTGCGTGCGTGGGGGCGGGCGGGCGGGCGGGGGCTTTGTTTGGTAGTACGGAGTCAAAGCCCCCACCCACAGCAGCGCACAGCGCCCAGTGCCCAAGCCTGCCTGGGAGGCTGAGGGGGTGAGTGCGTAAGCGCCCGGGATCAGTGGTCGATCAGTGGTCGATGTACCCACCCCCGTGAATCAAGTCGACGCCTTCATTGTCACGTTGTCACCACTTTTGCTTTCTTCGCTCGCCGTCAGTCAACCAACAACCATCAGAACTCAGAACCAGCACCAGAGAACCGGTCGCCAGCCGCCAGTCCCGGCTATCCCGTAGTCCAAACCCTGATTTGGATGACCCAGGTAGGCACTGTCAATGAAAGTCGTAATGTGGGAATGTACTCGAGTGTTGTGTATGGTGTTGTGGGTGGTGGGTGGTGTGGTGGGTGGCGGTGTGGTGGTGGTGGTGTGTGTGTGTGTGTTGGGAGGGCGTTGCGTACGCCATGTCAGTGCAAATCACTCGGAGATTACAACGAACTATGGACACAACAACATCAATACCTGTGTAGTCGAAACAAAAACTGAAAACTGAAAACTGTCGTCGTCAACCCTCCTCACGTCGGCGGCAGATTTCCGAAGAGAAAAAGCTTTTCAACAGAGTCAGAAGAGTATGCCATAGACTTGTAAATTATTTGGAATGACCTCTCAACCACTGCCCAACCTCGTTCTGTTTTCGCCATGTCAACTTTGACGGAAAGAAAATCTTCGCACGCAGTCGAACGTCACAGTGCGTTGGTGGCGCAACAGGGGTTATCACGAAATAGTGTTACCACCGCTGGAAGAGTCTTGTAATTGTTCTTCCTTGATCATGTCCTCGTACTTCTTCTTGTTCTGCTTGAGAGACTTCCACTGCACACGACCTGCACAAATGTGAGTAGCGACGACAAATCATCACAACCACATTAACCACGAAAGCGTCACGAAAATCTAAAGACGGTGGGACACACCAGCTTTTCTGTACACTTTTAAGCCGGAATATCCTGCGATGCTTTCAGTGGGCATGTAATTCTCAAAAGGCTCTGTTGGGTCGCCAGGCCACCATCCCAATTGGCCTTCCTCGTACCTTCAGTCACGCAGGTTGCCAAATACGCATCAGCACGCGAGAGCGTGAACAGCATTGAGAATGAGGTCTCAAGCCAATGAAATACGCACGGTTGTCCAGTCGCCGGGTCCCGAACGTGCATAGCTTGCTTCAGTATTTTGTACAGAGCTAATTTGTACTCTTCTCCCTACAAAAACATCGTACGTTCACTGACGGATGCATGCGCGTCAGCATATGAAACTTCGTCGCACGTACACTAAGATGTTGCCCCAACACGTCTCCCTGGTCCACGAGCGGGTCTCTGAACTGTTCGAAGATCTTGTGCGTCAAGTCTTCCTTGAGATAATACGAGCGTGGTGTGTGTAGCTGAGCCAGACACGAAGAGCAGCAAAACGTTCGGCCATTTGGGTGAGCAGACGGCACACCAGCAGCTTTTGTGCAGCGCTCGAAGAATGCGGTACCTGAATCTCAATGACAAAGTCGGCAGATCGCGGAATGTCTGAAAATCCCTTCAGAGTAATTTGCGCATTAATGCCCATGTATCTGCAATATACCGTGGCCACATATGAGTACCGGAAACTGCAAACAGATCGCAGCACAGGTGCTACTCACGTGGTCAGATCATGGTCAGTCGGTTTGCCCCAGTAGTTCTTGAACTTGATGGTGGCAACTCTCCACTGCGGCTCCTCAAGCAACCGTTTTTCCAACTCTTTCACAGCGGCTGTGTACGATTCGTTGGAGAACACAAGAGTGTACCGAAGGGCGTCGTGGATGCTCTGACGACACTCAGCCTTGGAGCACAGATATTCGCCGGAGTTACCATCACAGTTCAATTGCAGGAGGCCAAACAAATCAGGGTGCAGCATACCAGATCCAGCGAATAGTTCGGTGATGACTGATTTTTGTGCAAAAGGCGCACGGCGCTCGCAATCAGTTTGCGACGAATACTTTCTGGCTTTTTCAGTTTGTGCTGCTCTCCCTTCATTTCAAAATCGAATTTCTGCTTGAACAGTCTCAGAAATTCATCTGTTTTGGGGCTGATACTGAGTGCATCATCAAAAATTGTGTCCGCAATGTATCTGTAACCCATCATCACCAGGCAGTGAGCATACAATACACATCCACAGAATTACAAATGCGCCTGACACCGTCTTACTTGAGTGAAATGAGCTTCATCGGCAGTTTTTTCTTGGCTGCAGAAGATATCGTGCCAAATGCTTTTTCTTGCTTGGCGATTTCCAAGCGGGCCTCGCGGAGTAAAGATTTAAACTCGTCGAGCAAAGCGCGCGCGCCAGGGTATCTGTGCATGGCAGAAAAAGTTGCAGGTTGTGAGGGCATAGCAAAGGGCCTGCTGAGAATTGCGACAACGTACCGCACTGCTGCGTATGATCGGTCGGGGCTTCCCTCATGAAGATGGAAAAGGAACCAACCTGCAGTCCACGTTGTGCGAAACTTGACTTCACGAATTTTCCAGTCGCGCTTGAAACACAATCGTGTGGCGTTGTTCGTGAACAAAGTCGTGTAAAGCGCTTGCTGCAACGTGAGGTTTGCGATGATGCCGAGCAATTCAGAAACTTTGTATGGCCTTTTCTTTCTGCCGTTGATCAACGTAATTGCATGTCCAGCGAGAACTCCCTGCAGTTGCGACCTAATGAACTGGACTTTCTCGTCCATTTTCTCAACGACTTCTTGCAGCGGATACGAGGTCACGTCTGCTGCGGAGTTCGCCATGCCGACTTCTCCGGCGCCGTAGAAAGCCCCAGCGATGCAAACGACTTCTCCAGGATTTGAGCGACTGGCCTCGAACTCTCTCAAGTCCTCCTTGTGTTCACGAAGCGCCGCTTTCTTCTCGCGTATTTGTGTGTCAAGCTCTTCAACAACATGCTTCTTGAAAGTTCTCATTGCAAGTCCAAGTTCTTCATCGTTTTCATTTTTGTAACCATCTTGAATTGCTTTCTTGGCTTCCGTGAGGCCCAAAGGCAAATTAATTAAGTACCTTCGCAGCAATGCGCAAAATTAGTGGCAGAAGATGCCAATGAATCTCTGTGACACCCCGGAGCACTGCAAACACCAGTTCAACACACCTCATGGCGAGAGCCACTCTGCAACTGCTGCCACCACTGGACAAATATGCTGTGGGCAAGTACGACGCCCGAATTTCTTCATCAGAGAGAGTGTCATCGAGATCTCGCGGCATTTTGCGACGCGCATATCCGTACGCGACAGCTGCGGCTTCGAAAAAGCCTTCATGCTGCTCGGTGAGTCGCTCTATCGTGAAGTCTTTGTTCTCCAGTTCAGACACGAGGCCATCGACAGCTTGGCGCAACCTACTTTTTGCCTCTTCACTTTCGAACCCTTCGCGTGCCGGAAGATGACGAAGCCATCCCGAGCAACCAAGAACCACAACATCAGCCTTGTTCGCATCACGTTGCTCGACACAAAACTGCACCAAGTGGCGTGGCCTAGTAAAGCATTGACATTCAAACTAGGAATTTAGCAACTAATGGGGTGGGGGGGGGGCTGCAGCAAGCAGTACATGGCGGAGATGAGCACGTACTGGACAAATTCGTCGTTTGGCTGGACTTTCAAAAACGGTTCGTCGGGGAACGGTCGGTCGCCGGCTGCGAAGTCTACAAAGGACACCTTCATGCCTTTTGTGTCACTGAGAATGACTCCGCGCGTCTCATCGTACTCTAACAGCAACCCTTTTGTTTCGCCCGTTCCGCAATCAAAAAGCAGCGCTTTGTAGTTGTTCTTTCTCGGGACAGAGCTCTCGTCGGCGCCGGCAGAGAGGCTACTGGCGCTCGCTTTGACGCCGCCGCCGAGAGCGCTGGCGATATGCGTGACAGCTGCCCGCGGGGGAGGGTTGGACAACGCCTGGTCGTACTTGTTGACATCGTCTGCGGTTTCCTGCCAGTCATGGTACAACGACAGAATATCTTTGGACCCTTCAAAGCAGACCCCAAAGTTGCTCTCCAGGAAGTCAAGATACCTGTTCATCCGCGAAACAATTACAAAGAGAGCAGAACTACATTGAGCATCCTAACACCGAATACGTACCATCCTGCAGTCCACGTGGTGCGAAACTTGTCACCATGGATGAGCCAGTCTCGCTTGAAGCACAGACGTGTGTGATCCAAATCAAGAAGTTGGCCGTACAGAGTGCGATGTAGGCTAAGGTTGGCAATGGGGAGTAGCAGATCTTTGGGGGAGCCCGGACCACCTTTGCGGTTTTTGGGAAGCGGGTGTTTCGATGGGTCTGCGTTCCATTGGCGCAGCTGCGTTTTCAATTCGCCAATCTAGAGGAAAGTAAAGAGCACGATTGGATGATATCAATGTGCTCACGACGAAGGCATCGGTGATGGAGTTTGACAATGACCTTGTTGTTCATTGCTTCAATGACGTCGCGTGGCGAGTGAAAGTGCATCTCGGGATCCTTGCTGTTCAATTTCACTGCTTGACCAGCGAAATAGCAAGCCGAAATGCAGATGATATCACCTCGACATTTTTGCGCGAACGCTTCGCGTTCACTGTCAGTCGCGAGATGGGACGCGGTTTGTTCGAATTGATCCTGGCCAGCAGAGAAAGCACGTGTGATACATTAGTTGCATGACGGCATGACAATGAAGCGGTGCGGGTGTGGATGAGAACGAGTCGGCGAGCTGCAAGTTCAAAGTCACAACAAGATCGTACCTGAACATGCTTTGACAACTCACAGTCCGCCGTTCCGTTCGCGAAGCAGTCTACAATCCGAAAAGCCTCATCGAAGTTTCCGTGCTGCTGAAAGCTGGCGTACATGTCTTCAGTGCACTTCTTGTTTCCGTATGCCAGATTGACAAACCTGCACATACCGTGCGCGAACTGTGTGCTGCCACTTCCACCAGATAAATAACCACCTGTAACGGGATTTCAATCAAAGAGCACATGAGCAACGACGAACGTCCAACGGGCGCAGTTGCATGGGTGTGTCAAAGAATTTACCAGGTAACTCATCGGTGAGGGGGTTGCCAGGTTCCCCACGCGCCCGGCAAAATGCATAGGACACCGCTGCAGCTTCGAAATAGCATTCTTGTTTCTCGTGAAGGATTTTGCACAAGAATCCCTGCAAGAACAGAACCAGAACAACACATGTCAAACTGTGGACGACAGGATCGCAGGCGCAACAAAACACGGCGCGGCGCGGCGCAAACTGCAATCCATACGCACCTGCTTCGTCAACTCCTCCACGAGAACCTTTGCTTTGAGGTGGGATTCGTTTTCGTGCGCATCTAATTTGTTGAAGTCACCTCTGTACCACGCGGTTACGCCCACGATGACACGGTCCGCTTGTTGAATTTGCTTCTGGTGCACACAGAACTGAACAAAGTGGTGTGGTCGAAGCACTGCTTGGGCGTCCGTTGGCCTCGCTGCCTCTGGCAGAAACGCAAATCCACCTTTCGGTCGAACACTCTCTTTCAAAAAGTCAGTCACTGGAGGAACTTTGACTGAAACCTGTTCGGCCGTGACGGTGGGTCCGTGCGTTCCGTTGGGCAGAAAGCGAAACAGCATGGCTTTGGACTCGCCCGTGCCGCAATCGAAGACCATGGCTGTGTGAGGCTGGTCCCGCCCGTGCACGACTTCATCGGAGCGGACCAGGTTCATGTGAAGAATACCTTCAAACTCTGCTTCATTGAAATCCTGGGCACGATCTGAAATTTCGTCGCTGGTGTACGACACAGACAGGGGCGACGGAGAGCCGTCCCGCAGACCTGGGGACTCAGGCAGTGCCGCCATTGTCTGCGCGAGAGGCAAGCGAGGTGGCTTTCCGTCCGTGCTCATGCTGCTCGACCAGCGCCCACCGCTTGGTCTGCTCAACAAGAAAAGTGGTGGGTCTCAAGTATGGCGAACCATATGCTCCGGGTGATGCGGACAGTCAATCGTGCAAAAATACCGTCGAATTCGAAGGGTTTAAAAGTTCACTCAGTTGGTTTTGAGAGTTCAGACGTGGCGCCAGGAACGCGTTTGTCTTCGCGTTACAGCGTCGGTACCAGTTTTGTCGTCTTGCTTTTGCAAGCTGCTGTGTTGAGGTCACTGTCCAAGCTTCGAGTGGTTCACCATCGCTTGGATGGGTATTTGCTGCTATCGCCAGCTCACTCGTTGCCGCGTGCGCGTGTGCGTACACCATCCAAACTCCGTCCATCGCACCTCCAACATCCAAATGGCACCAAGAACGCAGTGAAGATCACGTGCGTGAACGAGTGAGTAACCGCACCAACACAAGGGCAGGCAGGCAGGCAGGCAGGCAGAGAGAGCGAGAGAGAGAGGGAGGGAGGGAGAGAGAGAGAGAGAGAGAGAGAGAGAGCTGCAGAGACAGACCGGTCGGCGGATAACACGCCTTGAACACAACTGCATCCGAGCAAGATTGAATGAAAGGTGTCAACAACCACTACGACGACGACGACGACGACAGCAAACGACAACAGCGACGACAACAACGACACTTCCGCTCGCCGTGCCGCTGCTGCCGCTGCCGCTGCCGCTGCCGCTGCCGCTGCCGGCCGGCTGCCGGCGTTGCCGTTCGTTTGTTGTTGACTGTGAATCCGTCGCTCTCTCGCCAGCGCCGCTGTGACTCTGTTGACAACGAACGAAGGAAGCGAACGAAAGGAAGGGGGAGGATCTTTCATCTTTCTTTCGTCTTTCGTCTTTGTATGGCATAGTTGCATGCAGTGCAGTACCGCACATACCAAGTATCACTCATGCTTTCGATCCTTCGATCCATCAACGTTGTTGCTGTACTGTACATGTCGTGATAGCTTCATCCATCGAACATCGATCATCGATCATCGAACATCGATCATCGAACATCGATCATCGAACATCGAACATCGATCATCGATCATCGATCATCGATTGGTGGTTGGTGGTTGGCGGTGGTGCGTTGATCAGTCATATCAGAACTGTACTGTACAGTGCACTTCACTTCACTTCATTAACTTCACTTCCTCACTGTCACTCACTGTCGTTCACTCATCACTCACTCACTCAGCTCACTCACTGTCAGTCACCGTCAGCGAAGCGAGCGTTGCGCAGCATTCCTTCTATTGTCTATAATATTCCCTCCTTCCTTCCATTCGTCGGTATATTTGAACTTACATTCACTGATACCCACTTACTTCCAAAATCTATTTACGTACTGTACATGTATTTTCTTCCATACCTTGGCTGAGACAGTGAGCGGAAGGAAGAGAGTCAGTCAGTGAGTGCGTGCGTGAGTGCGTCGTCAGGGAGTGCGTCTGTGTGTGTGTGTGTGTGTGAGAGCGACGTCATCAATCACAGTGCGTGGACGCTGCGATGTTCCATCGAACTTCGCTCGGCTGACTTGACTGATTCGCCCACTCACTCACTGACGAGTGACGGCGCACCCACCCACCACCCCTCCCCTCGCTCCCCACATTCCCCACATTCCCCACTCCCTCGCTCAATCAGCCACTCAATCAGTCAATGTTTGTCCCATTGATTCACTTACTTTATCTCTCATTCGTCGGTAATTTTGAAAACTTTCACTGTTGTGCCCATTGGGTCAATCAGTTGTTCTGCGTCGCCTTTGTATGGGTAAAATGTACCTCACATGAGTGGTGAGAAAGCGAGGAGCAAACGCGTGTCACTGTGTTGTTGTCATCGTCTGTCGTCGTTGTTGTCGTCGTCTGTTGTCGTTCGTTCGTTCGTTCGTTCGTTTGTTCGTTCGTTCGTTCGTTGCTGTCTGTTTTCTTTTGATTCCTTCTGCTACTTCTTCTTCCACTGTTGTGTTGCTGCGTGTTGCTGCGTGTTGTTGCGTGTGGTGGTGCTATTGGTGCCTTTTTCTTGCCGTGCTATGGGTTTTTTTGACACCCAGTTGGACGTACGACGAGAGAGATTCGTTGCTCAAACACACATTGGCGCAGTCGCTGAACGTGGTGAGAAGCGCAAAAGCGGGGTGGGAACATCGACGGGGCGACGACGATGGTCGTTGTTTTGTGTGAACAGGGAAACTACCACTTGAAGAAGGTGTGGTGAGGCAACGGGGCTGCCTTAACGGACAGTAGGGTGGGTGACAAGTGGCAATGTGTACTTTGCTGTGGAAATGAAGTGTGCCACGACTTCGCACATTGTGTGATACAACTCGCTTCAAAATATTGAGTTGATATTGTTTTGCTTCTGGTTCTGCCGCGCCGTGGCTGACTTGGAAAGTCCGACCTGCGCTGTCGGCACGTCCCCATTGTGACAACTGTGGACTGTCGACCAAGCCGCTGTTGCTGTGATTTAACTCCAGTTCGGGGTTGTTAATTTCCCTGCTTCAACATGCAGATTCCAATTAACGTCATCGTGTATCCCGACAACCAAGTGAAAAAGGATCGCGAACGCTTCTCACTGCAAATCGATGACAATGCCACTGGCGCTGATGTTAAGGCACAAATAAAGAAAGATTTTGGATACTCTTCCCGCTGGCTGCAACTTGTTCATCTTGGGCGCATAATTTCGGATCATGAGCAGGTGTCGACTTTCGATGTTACTGGTCCTCGGAACACAATAGTGATCGTCCCGAAACCAGTTAGACTCGCAGCCAAGCGAGATTGGTGGCGAGTGCAGGAGCGTGATCTTCGTCAAGAGTCTATCGAGGCGGCACTCGGAGACAGTCGGTGGCCCCCCATTTTGGTGACAGGTGAGACAGGTCCGTCTGCAAACTTCTCGCGACGCCACGAAGTTTGGTTGCGCCGTATTGCGCAGCTCGCCTCCATCGATATTATTAACGAAGTCCCCGAGCCAAGTTTCGTCGAGGCCGAGACAGAAGACGGTGTGCAAACTACGGTACAAGCCATGCTCGAGGAAAGAAAGTTTGCTATGAATGAGGTTATTCCTTCTTGGGAGGACTCGGGATGGGAGTTAAAGGATGGAATTGAGAAGCTCTGGGTTCGTTCACCCGCCCGTAATGTTCACATGTACTTGCAAGCCCTAACCGTATGCCGTGCTCATTGTTTCAGAATGGGGATCGCGACCCAGGGTCCATAGCAAGAACTAGCAGTGGTATGCCAGCTAATCGGCACTCAGTCTACATCCTCAATTGCATTCTTGTCACCACCAATCTTCACGAGCGTGCGCTGTTTGACAAGAATAAGGCGTTGTTCGGTCCGTGTGTTCACCAGCCACCGCGGACGTCATTGTCGGGACAGCTGAATTTAATTTGCGATGTTCTTGATGGCTCAATTTGTGCTCTATTAGGTGGAGTGAAGCCACCGGAAGCGATATTGTTCGTCAACCGAGTTCTGGCGGACAGCCGCAATAACGCCGATTCACCGGACTGGCCGCCCCCTAGCGTTGAAATCAAGACCAAGCATGCCTGGAATTTCATCACCGAACATGAAGTGTGGTTGCGACGAACTGCACAGATTGCAAACGCAGATGTAGCTCTGCGAATTCCTTTCCCATGCTTTGACAAGGTGCGTTCGGCGACATTGAACTACACTGTTGTTCCAGCAGCCTCCTGCAGACGACACCATTGTTATTCATGACTGTGGTCGGTGTGTTGCAGAAAGGATACAAAGCCGAAAGGAGCACGGTGCGCCCCCATATTCGAAAGTGGGAAAGATCTCAGATCCGGATCCGAACTGCCGTGGAATCGTTGTGGGTGAGTCGTTGTACGTGTCCACCATTTGTATCGCTACGTATGTTCTAAGCGTGTTGCTGCTCCCACAGAATGGCGAAAGAGACGAACAAAAGCTGACCAAGGGTTTAAATCGACACTCGGTTAGTTGTTGCATTTCCCTTGAACTGCAAAGCAAAGATTGCTCATCCATTTCTGAAACACGTGCTTGAAAAATGCGCATTTTGACGCCACAGGTCGCAGTTGTGCAAGTTCTCTTGGAAACAGTGCGGATCCACGAAAAAAAACAAGAAGATCTCGCTCAGCAAATTGCGGATATCGATATTCTTGCCCTCGCAGCTTCGATACACGAGGAGTGCGGAGGTAGCAAGGATGGTGACAAATCGGATACTGCCAGTGCGTCAGGTAATGACAACAACAAAGCCAGTGAAAATGCCCAGGGCGAGTCGGCACCAGCACAACCCAACGCCACAGTGAACAACGCGGGACCCTCCGGACTTGTGTCGCTCCCGGAAGCTCAGTTCATCCTTCAGTCATTGACAGCAAATGCAAATGTGAGTGACGCCACTTATGCCCTACGTTTCAGCCGCACTGCTGTTGGAGCGCACAGTTCTTTGACGTGTCGGTCGTGTTGTCTGTTCCAGGGCCCTTCGATCAACGCATCTGATTCGGACGACTCAGACGACTCAGACGAAGGCGATTACGACTCTGACGACGACGACGACTCAGATGATGATGACGACGACGATGCGAATGAATTCAGTGCCTACGAGGGTGATTACGACGAATCCTACCTCGTGGACGAGGGTGGCCTTTTCGATCTTGGATATGAAGAGGTATGGACGATAGTGTTGTGAGTTGCACGCACACCAACGCAGTCTCCGTCACAGTCCATTTTGCCGATTGTTTCCGACAGGTTCGAGCAGAAACGGACAATGAATCCGCCCAGGCCGATGGAGAGACTCCGGCACTTCCAGTAGCGTCTGAGCCTGACGCGGAGAGCACTGCGTCCGCAGCCGATGAGCAATTTGTCGAGGATGGCCCGCTCACGAACAGCATTGAGGCAGCCATTCAAATGTCATTGCAGGACTCTGAACCAGAACCCGAGAATGTACAACGCTCGACTCCTGCGACGACAACTGGCGCTGCTGCAGGATCCAATTCAACTGAAGCATCCGCGTCGTCTGCAGCAACTGCTGGTGCGACGCAGTCCGCGTCTACTTCAACAGATACCACGTCAGCTGCCGCCTCGTTGGCGGCAACACTCGCGGCTGCTGCATCGCGTGCACCAGAGTTTGCGAATTTGCCGCAAACATACCCTTTGCAAAGAACGCAGTCCACACCAGTTCCGGGGCGAACGCCATCCATCATCAGCACCGCCACCGCAGGGACTAACCGGCACCGTTACCTTCGAGGCTCCAATAACCTTGGTGCCGCTTACCCGATGCGTCGAACACGAAGCGCTGGCCATTCTAGTCGAGGTAGCCGCCGTGGTGCACATCGCAGCCGATCCCGTGCCAGCCGCTCCCGCAGCCGTGAAACGACACAGGGAAGTAGAAGTGCTGGCGCGTCGTCTGGGTCGAGTTCTTCGAGCACAGCCCAGGGCGGTGCCTCGAGTCCCGGAAGTAGCTCCAATCCGCAGCCTTGAGTCTGCGCGACTCCATGCCTGCACTTTTAGTTTTAGATTAGTTTCTTCCGTTATGATAGTTAGTTAGTTTTGATTTGATTTGATTGATGAGATGTCGCGAGTATTGTGTGTGGGCTGGGTATTCGCGCTCCATCTTTGCCCTCAACAAACAACACAGCATTTTCTTTGTGGATTGTGGATGTGGAATCTGCCTCCGATGCAAGGACAGCATGCCAACATGCCACGGTCACTCCCTCCACGCACTCCCTGTCACTCACCCACCACCCACCAGGTCCCACTCTCACTCACCCATCCACCGTCACTCACTCACTCGCTCACCGACACTCACTCACTCACTCACTGTCACCATCTGACATCTGACTGTCAGTCAGCCACTCACTCACTTCGCGCAAACCCACCCACCCACACACACACGCACGCACACAAACATCAACCAACAACGACGACGAAGACACGACGACGACGATGACGAAGCCACGACGACGACAACCGACCGACCGACCGACTGACCAACGACGACGACGATGCTGATGACGACGGCAGCAACAACGATCGATGATGGTGGTGGTGGTGGTGGTGGTGGTGGTGGTGACGACGACGAGGAGGAGGACAACGACCGACGATGATGATGAAGATGACGATGACGACGACGACGACCGACCGACCGACGATGATACGACAACACTTCACAGGCGATGATCTATGACCGTGGTGTGCTGCGTGCTGGTTTGTGTGCTGGTTTGCGGGCCGGTATGCGTACCGGTTTGCTTGATCGTCGTGTGTTCTCGGCAGTGGCATCAGTGTTCGAAGCACGTCCAAGGCCCGAGCTCTGGATACCAACTTGTGCCTGACAAACGGCGAGGCAGACGTACACTTTCTTACTCGTGCAATCGAAAAGCTGATTTTATCCGCTCTGTAAACAGAGCTCATTTGTATCGGCCCGCATTTATTTGCGGGTGGCACAAGTAAATGTGGCCGAGTGTCTGACGAATGTGATTGACTCGCCCAGCGCTTGGGTGATCTGTTGCGACCTTGCTGCAACTTCGTCTTTTTTGTGGTTATGTCGACAAGTAGCCCCAGCGAGCAAGACGAGGAAGATCCCAGGGATCTCCTTGTCGCAAAGTACAAAAAGACAGCTGATGAGGCCCAAGAACATGTACGCGCCGTCGAAAAGCAGCTGCTAGCAAAAATGGCTAAAATTGACGATCTGAAAGACGCTCTGTCCAAGGCCAAGCGAGAGACCAAATATGCGATTGAAGATCGCGTCGCAGCTCAAACAGCCAAAACTTCCTTTGAGCAGGATCTCGTCAAATACATGCGTATTGTGGAGGAGAAAACCACGTCCTTGACTGCTATGCAGGGCACTGTTCAAACAATGGCACAGGAGTCAGACAAACGCAGTGCTGAAGCAGCGAAGGCCCGTTCCGCCCTTGCGGAGTTCAAAAAGACTTGTCAATCAAAAATCGCCGCACTGAACCACACCGTGGCGGCACAACGTTCTGAGCTCAAATTCATGCGCCGCGGCTGGCTGCACGACATTTACACCATGTTCAATCCTGCAAAGTTGACGGAGGCTGAAGACATTCTGCAAAAATACAAGGGATACGAGACTCAACTTTTTGAAGCGATGCAGAAGAAGTACGACTTTGCCGCAAAAGCCAAAGAAACCGCGGCACTGGAACGACGAACACGATCATTGGAAAAGCAGCTCACCTATGCTTTGAAGCACAGCGACTTAAAAGCCGCAGACAATCCCGCCAGCGGAAATCGTAGCGTTGTTCTTGAGGCTGAAGACACTACCACTCCCAAGAATGGCCATTCTGCTGCGAGTGCCAATGATGCGAGTGGCAAAGACGGTCATGTTCCGCCTAATACTGTCGCTGCTGACAACGCGAATAGTAACCCGCCTTCCCCAACAATCGAAGATGTGAAGTCATCACCGATCGAAGATGTTGATCAAGCAACCGAAACATCCAAAGAACAGGTAGAGACCTCAGAGTCCGTAGACGAAAACAGTGCAGTTAGCGCTCAGACGTCAGCTGAGATAGAGGCGGACGCCAGCGCAAAATCGAAGCAACATTCGGAACAAAGTCCGGACGGCCACGCCAATACACCTGATGAAGCAGTGCCACCAAGCGTCATCACTGAGTCACAGCTTTGTGAGCTCAATGCAGCGCACGATGAGGAAGTACAGGACCTCATTGGGTCGATTACTACACTCAAAAGCGAAGCTCTGGCAGCCCAACAGCAAATCGGCCGTTTGACCGCTGACCTCGCAGCACGCGACAATAGCGTGAAGAAATTAGGAGCTGAAGTTGTGAATTTTCGCCGAAGACTGGCTGTGCAGTCCCAACAACTCCGAATGGCTTATCAGCAACTCTTATCGTTGATGTACTCTCTAACCCAGGAGAAGAAGGACGAAGCCGCTATCAAGGAGCTTCTTGACAAGTACAAAGGAGCCGAGCAAGATCTCATCAACGCCGTGCAGCAAAAGTACCACACGGAAAGAATGGGTGCCGAACTTCTCGACCTTCGACGACAAGCGAGTTCATTGAAACAGGAAGTGTCAAACTTTCGGGCAAAGACAAACAATCAATCCGAGGTAATTCAGCAGTACCAAGCCGAGCTGGCGAACATTGCAAGCAGTTCGTCACTTGCTGCCCAAACTGCATCGGAGGAGCTAATGGCGGAACAGTCACTCCGTCGTGATTGGGAGGCAAAACACAAAGTAGTGTCCACAGAAGTGGCAAATCTTGAGAGGAAAATAGTCAGTGTGGAGCAAAGCCTGGAAACAAACCGGTCTAAGGTGAAGAAGTCATACGAGGAAAAGGTTGCGCTTCAGAGGCAGTTGGCGAACCTGGAAGTTTCCATCTCCAATCGCGAAAACTTTATCATGACGCTTGAAGACCGATCTGCCAAGCTGTTGCTGAAGCAAGCACTCCTTGGCTTTGCGGTGCGCAAAGGCTCCCGTTCGGCATTCGAGTCTAAGCTTCGCTGTCAAATCTCGAAACCAGGCATGGGGAAGTCACAGGTAGACGAAGCATTTGCGTGACCATTTGTTCGCGCTCTCCTCACGTTTGATGTCATGACGTGGCGCGTAGGTGTCAATTGTGGCGGCGAAGTTGGACATGAAATTCGGGCTGCTGACAATGCAGACTGTTGTTGCCATGTCTACGAATCCAATGCTGGATAAGATGGCTCTTCCAACCTCAACACTGGCGTCTTCTACCAAGAAACCCCCAGAGCAATACTTTCCGGTATGTTCATGTTGCCGCTATCCGGATGAAGCATGCACGATGACACCAGTCTTCGACTGCAGGTACTCTCACTTCACAAGCTTCAGCTGATTGAAACGCAAGCTCTATCAAGATCACGGGCCACTGCAAACTTCGCCGGGCATCCTACTTGTGTGCGCTGCGGGTTGAAGTTCACAGCGATTCGTCGGCGGCACCACTGCCGTCAGTGCGGCAATGCCGTCTGCCAAAGCTGTAGCGCGCAAAAGATGAAGAGCGAAGATGGGAAATTGGTTCGAGTTTGTGACGACTGTTTCGCAAGCTTTTCCGAAACCGGGTCTGGTGATGACGATAGCATGTCAGTAACCGGCAATTGATATAGCGTCGTTCATACGTTGCGTCATCATGACATGTATGCATGGTTGGTCTTGATGCGCTGCAGGTGTCGCCTCGAGGTTGTTGCGCACTGGGCCCCTTTCAACGTCCAGTTCACGGTGCCAGACGAAGCTCATCGTGACCCTTCCTCCAATGATGTGCCTCGAGAGGTACGGTGGAGACCTCGATGCTTGTCGTTTCAACTGCAACTGCTGACGCACACAATACACTGCGGATTGCCAGGACCCCAAAACTCTGTTGCAGACGTGGCAGTGGCGGTTGAGCGTGGCACACGCAATTATTCGAAAGCAAGTTGGTGCTTCCAAAAGCGTGTTGGATATTTATAACGTACGGCTGATTCCTGCGAGAGGGCGCCTCATCGTCGAAGTACCCGTCATCGATTCGCACTCCGTCATGTGGTGGCGGTTTTCTGGCAACCCCACCACAAGTGCCAAGAATGCAGCGAAGAAGAAAGAGGTCTGCAGCTGCCCGTTGTGCACGACGCAATGCCAGCAAATGTCATCGAGGTATGATGTACATGTAGGTGCTGCAAAAGTTAGGCAAAGGCCAAGGCAAAGACATGTCCAGCAAGGCTCGGATTGGTTTCACCTTGTTATTTGCACCTTTTAACCCAAGAGATGCTTGGAAACCAGGTGTTGTGCTCAACCCAAATGGTCGCGATGCTCAGCAACTGATGGGTATGCAGGATAAAAGCATGGGGCATTTCGGTGCACAGCAAGCAAGAACGCCGCTGAACTCTAAACCACACCGCAAACGAAAAATCGTTGTTGTGTGTGGTCGAACAGAGCAATCGGTGGACTATATGCGGTGTGGATTTAAAACAGATCAGGGAGGGCCAGGTGTGTGTCACCAAGTGTTGATGATACAATCCTTTGCCGCTCATTGGTGTGGTACATGTCAATCCAAATACTCAACGGTCTAACGTTGGTGTAGGTCGCTATCTTCTCTTGTTCGATGCCGATGATTGCGCTGAGGCACAGCCTGTGCATCTCAATTTATCGTTGACGGAGTCCATGAACGTTGCTCCTCCGTGGTTTGGGCGTGAGATCGTCACTGCGGACGCAGTTTGAGCCATGGCCGCACCCTAAAATTGAAAGGATGACATTGGCAACGCGCGGCGATACTGTGGACTCGATGAATGTCGTGTGATTCCCACATAAATTAATACGCTCACCGCGTATTCCCACGTCATTGTGTCCTGGTGATTGTTGTTTGACGTAACAATGCACAAAGTCTTTCTCCGAGAATAATCGGGCGATGGTGCATGGGCTTGTGTCAAACTATGCTCTCTTCGTCAAAGTAAGGATTACACCAATGTATCTACACACCAGCCCAGAGAAAACGGCGCTATCGTCGTTCTTCAAGTACATTTGCCACTCTGTCCATTAGTTCAGCCTGGGTGCCGATGGGGTGACATTTCACAACAACTCCCATAAACGTGCATGCTGACTGTGAATCAGCTTGACGTACCTGCTCGATTTGCACTGACCCAGGTTTAGGCTCGAACACCACCGTGTCCTCCAAAGCCACGACCTTAGCATTGCGCGAGCATTGTGAACGCGCGTCCTTTTCAACACATTCCACATCAACCATATGCAATATTGCAGGCTTTACCGGAATGCGATACTGAAACGCATCGTCCCACTTTTCGTTTCCGTCTGCTTTGATATCGACCTGTCACGCCCAACCAGTCAGCCGAAGTACAGAGTGGAAAGTTCATCCATGTAGTGCACGGGCGGCGGCGCTTTACTCACCTCATCGTACACCAAATTCAGTTTACTTGCGACTCTTCTTGCCACAAACTTCACCGGCTGGCAAAGCGAACATGCTTGACTTGTGAAAACACGAAGACGCAGGCTGGCGTTCAACATCGAACAACAGGACAAGGACGCCTCAATAGAAACTTTGTTGAATCAGATGACGCCATAAACATTGAGAGAGATCCAATTGATTTGGTTTTCCCTCAATAATTATGACATTGAATACACAGGCCTGTTGTTGATCGATTCCATCCACATACACACCAACGAAAAGGCACCGTTTGCAAAATCCTTCGGGGTGCCATGCCGCACCGCAGCGCGCGAGCGAATACAAAAATCATGAAAAGGTGACGCATGCAGGCTCGGTGCACAACCTTCAAATGCTACAAGCTCCCGCATATCTCAATAAACTCGCGCTTGCAGCACATAATCTCATCGCGCGCCCTCGCCAAAGCCACACGAGAGCCATCGCATAGCAGCCTACCAACCACATATCATACCGCACGCACAGCAGCAAAAGAAACACTGCAGCAGCGCGCAAACGATGTTGCGCGTTGTGCGCCGACGGCCGACGGCGTTGCAACGAAGCATCGCGACAACGAACACCGCTTTCGAGCTGTCGGCACGGAAAAGTCAACAACCTGTATACAAACAACCTGTCGGATACGAAAAGCATCTGTGTGTACTGTATACTACATTTACCTCCATCGGCGTAGCGATCACTCCACTGTTAATGCATAAGATAGTCGAAATTATAATTTAATAGAGTAACAGTACAGTACTATGAAATGACACATCAACGACGGTTTTTTTCGGGACGAACAGACGACGCAGACGACCGGTCAGCGTTGGTGGTGCAGCCAGTGGTGCAACAAGTAGCCAACTTTTGCTATGGATACCATCAAACTGATGACGAGGCAACGACCAAAGGTCGGGACACGCGCGACATGAAGAAGACTGTCGACGACGCGAACAGGGACGCGACTGCCAGCGCGGCGCGCTGGCCTTTGCGTTGCAACTGTCGCGATTCAAAGTGTTCGCAAGGCTCTTGCGATGCCCATGTGTCGGTAATGCAGCGAAAAGAACATGGATCGCAAATGTTGGGGCAATCACACACCGGTAGAGCGGAGTTCTCTGGCTTGTGTTGGAGTTGGCATCGGCGTCGTGGCTGGTGGGTTTTCATAGACAGCAACCATTCTTGGAACTCATTTGGTGACCTCACGCGATGATGTTAAAATATTTGCCAGACTTGCAGTGGCATGCAACGGAAACGGAGCGAAAAAACATCGGTGACGACCCTCTCGCGTGCCTGAAGTGTGTTGGCTCCCTCACCCGGCCGCTCGCGGTTGGTGTTTCCACGATGGAGGTCCCTGATTCATGCAAGCCTTTTGAGGGCATTCATGACTTGGGGACTCGCATCACACAAGTAGAGAGTACAATTGATCAGATTAAGACTGCGATCGCCGGCAGCAGTCATCTTGGACCTGCTGCCGCGGCTGCACTGGCTCCTGTGAGGAGACGGCTGCAAGAAATGGAGTCGTATCTCCAATCATTGAAGGCTGCAACTTCAGGTGCTTTGAACGTCGCGGGCACACATATAGTGCCGTCACCGACGTTTGGAAGTGGCAGCGACAGCGATGGCGGTGGCGACGAAGAAGAGTTGGTGCCTGCTGTGCCTGCTGTGGACGTCGAAGCCGCTGCGCCGTCAGTTCTTAGCAACGTCTCCACTGTTGTTGCAGATCCTGGCGAGGACAGTGATGACTTAAACTGGCAACAGTATCTTCCACACATCGAACTCGATTTCGATGACGAGGGAAATCCCATCGCGCCCCCGAGTTGCCAGGTCTACACGCAGTGCCTTCTCCCAGGCTCAGACAAAGGGGCCTTCGTGGCGACGATGAACCCCACCATTGAAAACTACAAAAACGCAGTGCGTAACATAGTGAAAGCATCGAAAAAGTACCCTCCAATACTGGAATCCGAGTCAACAAAGACAACTTTCCGTATGTGCGCTGAAATGATAGAATTCTTCGGAAGTCTAGCACCTCGAGACTCCGTCAAAGCAGCCCTCGAAGCCCTCGAAGCGACCAAGGTGTACAACCAGGAATTGTTGGACTTGCACAACTCTTTGGAAGGATCAGCCGCAGAAAAGAGTGTCAAGCTGTCACGAGCATGCACACAAAGTGTGCGGAACCGAGATCCTTATCAAAATATGCTCGCACAGCGCTACAACGATTTAGTGGAATGTTGTCTCCAGTACGGGCCCCCGGAATTTGACACCAAAGTGTTTGCGTCTTCTGCGTCGGACGGCGAGGGCAGCGTACCAATACTTCGGCATTTTGTCGCTAGTTACCCCGGCGGCGTCGAAGGTCTGGCGCAGGACCTGCAAAGCGGTGGATATTCCGCAATGGTGACCAGAGAAATGTGCACAAAGTGCCGTGAACTGGTTACAGAGGTCTGCAGTATTGCTAACTACGATTGGGGTCCAACACGTCTTGCCGTGCTGTTGGTTGGGACTCTGATTGCGTCATCGCCCCCTGCAACATATGCGACCGAGATGGCCGTGTCAGAGTCACAAAGCTACGATTTCGCTGCACATGCCAATGACAACTTCGTCGCGACGAAATTGGTTGTTCGAAATGCGTTGGAAAGAATTACTGCTGGACTGGTGGAGCTGGAAGCTTCGATGCAGGAAAGCGGCGACCTGGCGAGATTGGCGGCCCTCGTCGCGCCCAAACGCACCAAACCTGAAACCGATGTTGCCCCCAGGCTCAGACAAGACAATGTGGACATGCTTGGCCGCCATCCCCAGTTCCTGCGGTTGAAATACGCGTTCGAAAGACTTCCAAGTGGTTATCCTGGCCATTCAAAAGAGATGCTGCGGCAACACGCCCTGTACCTGTGGACGGAGCCACCGACACTAGTGGAGGAATTTGACCCTGACATCCAGCACATGATTCGAGGACTTCTCGACTTGCAAGGAACAGTTGCAGAGATGTACGAGCGGAACGCTTTTATGGCCAATCAGGCACGAACGTGTCGAGTCGCTGAGAGCTGCGTAGCACAGCCGTACGTGCTCTGGCTGCTGCAGGTTGCTCGTCGAGTTGCGCCCCATTTCCACGCAAGAATGACAGAGCTGTTCGGCAACCAATATCAATCAGCACCGATCAAAGGTTTTCTGCGGTGCTCCGAAAAAGTGCGAGAGAAGTATTCTCCGTTGGACCTTCCAATGCCATCTGGCGCCCACTTACTCGACGTGGTCCGCGGCATCGTTCGCTGCTCGACGGTGAAGGAGATGGAAGACACTTTCAGGGCCGTCTGTGCCAATTTTGACGTACTTCGCGTGAAAAACGGGTTTGCGGAGCCCGAGGTGGAATACGGCTTCCGTCAAATCCTGATCAACATTCGATTCGCACCACAGCAGAAGGGGGCCTTGCCTGACTCTTGCGCTATGGTGTGCGAGTTACAACTAAATTTGGATGCGTACGTCGACGTGAAACACAAAATCCATCGCTACTACAGCATCCTCCGTTGTGAACAAAAAGAAGGCCTGGGGCAGCTCTTACGCAAGCGCGCTCACCCATTCTAGGTCTTGTGACCAGACGGCTTGCCAATGCGTAGATAGATCGTGACGCAAGAGGAGGCCGCCACCACGACAGGGCGCCGACACAACCTCGTGTGCCCAAAATACGTCAGGGGTGGCTTGCGTACTGTCCTAACTAAGTGCAGTACGATATTCATTTGTTTCGCAGATTTTGTTTTTGTTTGTTTATTCAAAAAAAAAGAGTCCCAGACTCGAGTTGGTCAACACTGACTGGGGTCCGCTTCATCCTCATTATTCACATTGAAACACTCGAACGGCCTTCTCAAGCTGATCACATTTCACAAAGGGCGGTGTCGTTCCGACTTCTGCGGGCAAGGATGCTTACAGAGTCACGTTCGACTTCTTTCCGCGGCGCGGCTTCTTAGCAGCCGGTGCGGCAGCAGTTGCCACAACTTCGACGGTAGCGCCTTTGGGTCCTTTTGCGGGCTTGGCCTTCGTCTTGCGCGGGCGAGGCTCGTACTTCGGGCAAAGTTTCTTGCTAGAGCGCACGTGGTCGGACTGACCGCACTTCGCGCACGTGGTGCGGCGAGCGCGACCGGTCTTGGCCTTGGCGGCGGCCTTAGCTGTGGCCTTGCGCTGCTTCTTAGCTTCCTTGGCAGCTTGGCGCATCTTGTCGAGTTTTTCTTTGTACTTGATTTTGAGGGCGGAGGTGATGGCTTGCACCTCTTTCTTCAACAGCTTCGTGTCGGTCTTGGGCTTCGGGATGAAATCTGCGGCCTCATCCGGGAAATCGACCTGGAACTGCTTGGTGGCTTCGTCGAGAGCAGCTTGGCAGTTCTCCACCTTGAGGGTGAGGAAGGTGATCGCGTACTTGGCGGCTTCAAGGGCCTCTTCGCGGCTGGCCTTTGCCTCGAGGAGGCGCATGACTTTCAGGTTTTTCTCTGCCGTTTTGAGCCCGGCGCTGCCGCGGAACTTCTTGCGGAGGAACTTGCGGAAACCGAACTTCTTGATGGACACGGCGTCGAGCTGGGCAGCGCAGTAGAACTTGCGCTTCTTGTTCTGGCGAACACTGACATTGGCCTGCAGCGAAGGGGAGGGGTGTGGGCGAAAAGTAAGCTCAAGGCAATCGAACAGAGACACAAGGGTGTTAGGAGGACGACTAGCAGACGGGCACACTTACCATCTCGTCGTTGCTGAGAGAGTAGTTGTTCTTCGCCTGCGTTTGCGTGAGGGTGCACTTGGTTTCGGTGGACAGGCAGTCCGGGGGGATCAAGGCGTGCTTGGCGCCGGAGGTGCGCAGTCCCGTGTCCACGCGGTGCTTGAAGAGCTGCGCGATGCGCACTTGACGGGCAGTGGCGGAATCGACAGCCGGGTCGTTCTCGGCAGCTGCGACAGCAGCGGTGGCAGCGTTAGCTTTGCTCATGATTGAGAAGGTGGGTCCGAAACGAGATGCAGGTGCACGTGTGAGGCTTTTCGATCGCAATTTTGGCGTTGGTTTTGGGGCACACTATTTTTTCTCAGCGACGCAATGTGGCAGGTAGGTTCGCCGTGGTGCCACATGCCCGCACCACTGGCGGTGAACTTGTGGGCATGAGTGACCACGCCTCGGTGTTTCTCCTCCACATACTCCCACGACCCCTTCATGCTGTATCAGTTTGTCCACGCCTCCGCGTCGTTCAAGTCAGCAAATATCCACGCCGTGTGGCGCGCACCCCGCGCCAATAAATACGCCACACACGCATGCCGCGAGTTGCCTGCCATGCTCGCGCATGCCTCGCTTCACGCCGTCACCGTGTTGTCTCCCGTCGCTATGCTGCTTGCCAACGCGCACGGCGTGCGTGGTTGCGTCGCCGTGCAAGGCAAAGCAAGCCGGCGGCTTCGGGACGGACGCACGGAGGGAGGGACGGAGGAGGGAGGAGGGAGGCGCAGTGAAGAGTGGCGCACGCAAGAAGTGGCACACAGTGTTGGCGGAGAGAGGCGGCAAAGCAAAAGGCAGCCAATGCGAAACACGGCGAAGCGAAGCGAAGACGCCGAACGAACGAACGAACGAACGGACGGACGGAAGAACTTCCCAACTTTTGGCAACAATTGAATGAGTGAACGACAGTGAACGACAGTGAACAAACGAACGAACGAACGAACGAACAAAGTGAACGCAGTGAATGAAGTGAACGAACGCACGCACGCACGCACGAGCGGCAGAAGCGAAGAGAAAAGGAGCAGAAAAGCGAAGGAAGCGACGGCGCGACAGCGACTGAAAGTGAAGGGCTGGGAGGGAGAGAGTGGCGACGATCGATAGTCGAGTCTTGATGGTCTGTGAACTGACTGACTGACTGACTCGGTGACTTCTTGTCCACTTTTGAGTGAGCGCTCGCTCACTCGTTCCCTCCCAGCCACTGAACATCAGTCAGTCAACAGCGAGCAACTCGAGCAACTCACTCGACACACACACACTTGAAAATGGAGCGTGTGAGTTGAATGAATCAAAACGGCGGTCAGCTCAGTCGTCGGCGTCCACGCATATCGAATCAATCGGCCAGAAAACGCAGAAAAGCGAATGAATGACCGAACGAACGAACTGACGATGAAAATCAAAAACCAAACGAACGAACGAACGTGAACGTTCGTTCGTTCGTTGTCCCCCAAAATCAACTCATTTTGAAGGATTGTAGTGACTGAAATGTGGGTGCTGAGTGCGAGAGAGTGAGCGAGGCGTTAAATTGTTTCGAACGCTCAAAATGCACTCACTCCCTCACTCACTCACTCAGTGTGTGAAAGAAAAGAGTTGATGAAGCATGCTTTGCTGCGTCTGCCACTCTCGCCTCAGTCGACCGGCGGGTCCCCGCCTCCACGCCCATTGTGAACACTCGATTCAGTCACTCATCAGTCGCCAAAATTCCACTTTTTCAATTCAATTGTCGCGTTCAATTTTCAAGTTCCACGTTGTTCGTTCCAATTTCAAAAAGCAACCGACGAACGAACGAACGAACAAACGAACGAACGAACGAACGAACGCACTTTGAATGAATGACTGTGAATGACTGCGAGTGAGAAAGTGAGAAAGTAAGAAAGAGTGTGTGTGTGTGTGCGCGCAGCTGCGAGGAAGGACAGACAGACGTCACGCTCAAAAAGAGGGCTGGACACGACTGATGGTCGACTGATTTATGGGCATTGACTGTGAGTGAGTGAGGCAAGAGCGAAGCAGCGTTTTGAGGTTTTGCTGTCGCACGCCAGCGCAACCAACCAACCAACCAACCAACCGCCACACAGTGCTGTGCCGCAGTGAGCGATGAATGAATGAATCAACGAATCGATGAATCAAAGCATCAGTGAGTGAGAGTGAGGAACCTCGGCACTTGAAAACTGAAAACTGAAAACTGAAAACTGAAAATTTGCGACGGTGCGGAAAAGTGAAAAGTGGTGAACAGCGAGCGAGCGAGCGAGCAAAGAGAGAGAGAGAGAGAGAGAGGGAAAGGAAAACACTTTTTGAACTTTTCAGTGAGTTAGTGGGCGTGGCCGCCGGCGGAAACTCGGAAACTTCGGAAACCCAAATGTCCGAATCCATCTCGCCGTGCACTCACGCACTCACTCACTGGACTGGACCGTTTTGCCTCGACGACCACCCAACCAACCAACCCACCAACATTCGAAAACCGAAAAACCAACACTTCTTCAGTCGCCTATCAGTCACATAGCTTGCCTTATTTCCACAGTAATCGGAGCTCACACGGCGCTCATGCGTTTGGCCGCCGTGGAACTGTTGAGTGAGTGGGCTGAGCGAGCGTTCGTTCGTTCGTTCGTGCTGGTCGTTCTCGTTCGTTGGACGTCCGGTCAGTCAGTCAGTCAGAGAGAAAGAAAATAGAAACAGCACAAATTATCAGTCCACTCGTCCCCAGATAGCTCACCTTAATCAGTCAAGTCCTAATTGCTAAAACCATGCGTGACTACCTGCGCCCTAGGCCGACGCCGTCAACGTCGGCGACGGATGGACTGGACTGGATTTTCGAAAACTGCCGCCCAGTCACGCACTCACCGCACTCCCCCGATTCGCAGTGAAGCACAACAACGAACGCACGCAGCACCCAGCTTCCTGGCGACCAGCAAGGCAGTGGCTGGGTGCGGGAGGTACTTTGGAAAGCTGCAAAACGGTTGTATGTCGTAGTGTATCCCGTCAGCCACTGACTGCGCATGTCAGCTGACTTGAAGGCTGAGTCCACACAAATGCCGCGCTGAATGCGTTGACTGTCGGCCCGCAATGATGCCGGAAGGAAGGCAGTACAACATACCCTCACAGATACGCAATAGCGACGTCATTCAAGGGTTTATTGGTTCCGAGCGACGACATCGACGTGGGCTGTCCGACGCGCTGTTTCGGCGGTCAGCCCCAGTGTTTGCTCGGTGCCGCTGCGCGCTCGCTCGTCCCCTCCCACGCACTCAAAATCAGTCGCGGTGTCAACTCGACAAAATCCTCGCCGCCGCCGCTGCGCTGTCTCTGCGGTCAGCCCCATTCATCGTAGTGTGTTCTCACGCACGCGTGCCCATGTGGTCACTCGTTCCCTTCCGTGCACTCATAATCAGTCATTGCAAGGACCTTCATTTCCCTCGAACAGCGAATCGCGGCCACCACGGCCAGGCACGTGCGCGTCCTAAGCAGGCTAGTACACGCACAAATGTTGAGCTGCGTACCTTTTTTTTTGAACACCCCTGACCTCTTTGCATGTTTCTGTGTACACAACGCTGAGCGGACTGTGTGAGGGTGTGAAGGCGGGACGGGTGTGAGGAGGACGCTCGCGCGGGAAAGGAAAGCGAACGAGTGTATCCATAAACAGTGTTTCATTGTATTGACGCACAAAGCATCTTTTGAAATCGCAAATGTAGTAATTATAGATACATACCTCCCAAGGGACGGAGGAATTGTGGATTGATGCATCGTCGATGGCAAAATGGTGCGTGCAGTACGTAATTGATGTTTTAGTAATATCAAAAACGCCTGCACAAAGTCAGCGCTTGTTGAGATTCGGTGCGAGAGTGTGAGCATTGCCTTCGTGGGGCGTGGAGGCGGGGCGGTACCACGGCGCACGGAGAAGATTGAGTACTTGGCACAACTTTGCGTAGTGGCGCGACTTTGAGCATCGTGCGAGGCCAAGATTCGGTTTCTTGTGTGAGTGGCAGTGAAAGTTTGCAAGTTTCTCTGTTTGTAGAGTGCGGGAGTGAGTGGAAGAGTGAGTGAGTGAGTGAGTGAGTGAGTGAGGGTGGTGAGTGACTGACTGACTGACAGACGAGTGAGTGGGTTGGCCTGCAGTGTTCGTTGTGTCAATGCTTCCTTCCTTCTTCCTTCCTCGGTGTTCGTTTGCAGCGCACGACGTCGTCCGTTGGTTTGGTTGGTTGGTTGGTTGGTTGTGTGTCGATTGATGGTGAACAACGAATCGTGTGCAGGGAAGTGAATGAGGTGAGGTGGCACTGTACACCGTGATATCGTGGCATCGTGGCAGAATGGCAGAATGGCAGAACGGCAGAACGGCAGAAATTGCAGCATGGCCTCCTGTCATCGAGAAAGCGGAGGAACAAGGCAGGCAGTCACGCAGCACGTCCACCTCACCAATTCGAACCGAACTTTCACCGCTACATATTTGGCTGCGATCCCGCTGAGTGCAGCCGCCCAGGACGAGGTGGCACAGCATAACTCGAGTCATGGACGCTCGATGTCCATACCTCGGAAAAATAGACTTGTTCTGGAAACGCAAAATAGGAAATTGTAGAAAAGCAATCAAGTATGGACGTTGTTTGGTGAGGTGTGAGAGTGCGGAACACTGCCGATGGACACATTCCAATGGCAGTGACTTGACCAAATATAACTGCATCGCGCACGCCGGCAACGACGCTGCATTGACTATGACGTACTCCGAACAGTATTATTATTACTACAAGTACCCACACTACTCAACCGTAGTCGGAGTGCCGGTCGGGATCGGACTATGCGTGCTCGTGCTGTGCATCTCCGTCGTATGTCAAAAGAAGAGACGTGCTCGGCAGCAGGAAGAAGAAGAAGCAGCATTGGCCGAACAGGCTGTTGCGGAAAGCGCAGAATATCACGCCATGGATGACGTTGCTGCAGCTGACGACGACGATGAACCATCGAATTCTCGTTCTTCGTCTCCTAGGTCACCTTCCATCAACATAGGCAACGCTTTAGATCACCTTTCTCGCCACGAGCAAATTGGTGGTGACTGGGATGGATTTGCGCGCCGTGAGAGCGGCAGCTCGTCGCCTGACTCAGTATACTTTCAAGTGAGGGGGCTCATGACCGTTGGAGCTCACCGTGACCGTATTGGATCCTACACGATCGACGGTGTCATCGATGCCAGCTGCAACTCAGTTAGTTTTCACAAGACCTATGCGTCCTCGCAGACAACGGTGGAATACGATTGCCAGCTTTGGCAGGAGGTTTGTTCACGTGTCAGGTTGTTTATTCCATTACCTTGTTGTTCATCCAAACTGGGCTTCCTTTTGTGCAGCCTGGAGAAGAAATGTCGTTGACTGTGATGACTGGCACCTGGGCCGGACGTGGCGCGAGTGGATCTTGTGTGCTGTTCCACAAACGCAAGCACAAGCGCGTTCTCCAGTGAGTTTAACCAAATTTTGCATGATTGTGTGGACGCCTTTTCCATCTCAAATGTATCAACTCCACGGTGCAGGTTCCTTGAGCGGCTGCGCGAAGAAGATGCCTCCATGCTAAATCACCTGGTTAGTCATGACAAGGACCCCTCGTCACATCGTCAACCGCGCAACTGCAATGCTCATGCTACTCCCTTCCATGTTGTTGTTTAGGGTGCGAACATTGCGAACGTCATTCACTGCACATCATATGATGAGCTGAGAGAGATATTGTCGTGACAAGGCGAAATCGACACCAACGTTTCTCCTCCCATTATGTCTCTTCTCAAAAACAATTTATTATTATAAAGTCCTGTCCATTGTGCAGACTCTCAAAGGTCGCAAGTGTGCCCTCGTCTGCCCTCGTCTGGTGAACGAATTTGTCAATGCATTATGGCCGCTTCACACATGTGAGTATCGTAGTGGCCTGTGGCACAACCAGTTCAGTGGGAATTGCGAAATACTTTTTCCGACACAAGCGGGCAGTGACCACACCTTCGTTTTGGCTGGCGAGCTCCGACATGAACTCGTCAAACAACGTGTCGATGTACTGTCTGTCACTTTCCAGCCACGTCTCGAATGATGTGGACTTGGCATGTGGTAGGTGCACCTTGCATATTTCACACAGTCAGCATATTCAGACCCATTGACTTAATACGAGCAACTAAAGCAACCAGACTACACACCGCAAACAATTGTGGCAGCACAACGAAAGAAAAGTTCAGAAGCCGAAGGTTCTGAATAAACTCAATCTTGTTCTTCCCGTACCCGCTGAAGCGTTCATCGAATCTTTAGGGGGCATCAAAGAGACAGTGTCAGAAGGCATCGCAGGACGCGCAACACAGGGTGTCAGTCAATTGCACCATACCGCGGCATTGAAGAAGAGCGCTTCAACACAACATATGGTTCATATTTGATGCTCTCGAAGCAAGGTATCACGTATGGCTCGGAACTATCGAAATGGGCGGCCCCCCTGACAGACGTCCCATCGGCAGGATTCCCGGGAAGTGGCATTTGGAGCCAATGCGGTGTGTTGGTTGACGAGTGACCACCGGGATTGCGGTAAACGTCAAAAATCTGTCAACACAAGACAAACAAAAACACCGCAAACTAAGTGAGATTCTTTTTCTACATCCGTCAATGGAAGGTCCACGGATGGGCTGGCTGACCTGGCACCGTCTTTCATCCAAACATTGTCGGAGCTGGTGAAACGTGCGCGGTGCGTTCCGTTGGTAAGTCTGGCGACACGTGTCTGCGTACAGGCAGCCGTTGCTGATTGCCAGAAAGTTGAATGCAGGGACAACCACGGCGCTTTTATCGGCCTCAAAGATCTTCCGATACGGTTCATGCTTGTGGAATTGAGCTAAATGTTGCTCGATAGTGGAAGACGGCCAGAAATCAATGTCGAGGTACAAGAAGTGACTGGTTCGCACGGCCGCGATCCCAATATTTCGGAGCTTATTGACGGGATACCTTGAGGTGCTAGGATCGTTTCCGTCTAACGCAGGATGGTACGTCACGACTTCGACATTGGGACACACTGTTGATCCAATCTTGCCTTTCGTACCGTTCTGCAAAGGGATATACAAATGACTCTCCGAGTCAGCAGTGTCTTCGGACCGGACGAATGCAACGAGAACGATTGGTCCCCTCCATCGGAGGCATGTTTCACGAAGAAGCCACAAGCGCTCAGGTGATGACTGTGTCACCAATGTCACCGCGAAATCGCTGGAGTCGTCACTAGTGGACAAAATTGGGGCGGAAAACGTGGACTCGTCTTGAATTTTGCCGAGTTGCTGCAGGACAACGACGGAACCCACGAAGAAGACTAACACGATCGCCAAGGTGCCAACGACAATCACCGAAGATTTCATTGCACACCGCAGGTCCCCAGAGGCCGCGCCCGAACTGCGACAGGTTCGATTGTCATAGTGCAAGAGCCGAATGTGCCGGCTGTGTGGTCATAATGGAATAGCTAAACGAGCTGAAAACGGAGATGCGTTCTCATGACAAGTGTTCCATGGCGCCTGAGAGTGCGCGATGCAACACCCTGTTGCTGCGTCGCGCTCTTGAAAGAAATCAAATACTTTTCCGGACGGCATCTACTTCAATCTTCCTCCAAACAGCGCACAACCAAACAACACTTGCCGGCAGGCATCAAAGACGCCACCATCGGTACTTCACATGTTCAACAGCACGGCCGTGTCTCGACTCCTAATCCCGGTTGTACCGGACAGAGCCGCACCATGTTGCCAAACTTGGCACCCAAGACACACTGCCGCCGTGCGCATCAACAACTACCATGCAATGCAACAACTGCCCCTTCTCGTCTTCCACTGACGTTCGAGATGTCTCCTTCGTGTCGTTGCCTTTGCTTTGTGTTGTTGCCTTCCTTCTTTGTCGTTCCTTCTGTCGTCGTCGTTCGTCGTCGTCGCTATTCGTCGTCGTCGCCATTCGTTGTCGTCGCCATTCGTTGTCGTCGTCGTGGTCGTCGTCGTCGTCGTCGTCGTCGTCGTCGTCGTCGTTGTCGTCGTTGTCGTCGTCGTCGTCGCGCGTCGTCTGTTGTTGTACACTGTTCTGCGTGAGGGTTGTTGTGCGTTGGCAGGTTCCCAAGACGTGGCGAAAACCAACGAACGGTTGATGGAGCTGTGGGGAGCAGTTTTGGACTGTACTGTAACTTAATTTTGAAGTTTGCACATGGGAGTGGGGGTGAACTCAAATACGTAATACAAGCATCAGTCGCCGCGTCGAGACCGACACCAGTCACAACACACAGCACCACAGCAATGAATGACAGAAACCTGCAACGCGGAGCGGAAGGGAAGTTGCAGGTTTCTGTCTTTGCTGACACTAGCGCCGCCGTCCGTTCATTGTTGGTTGTGGGACAAACGAACGAACGATGCGACTGCACGATGGATGGATGCAACAAGCAACTATAACAACAAGCAACAAATAACAAACAACAAGCAGCAAACAACAAGCAACGAACAACAAGCAACAAGCAACAAGAAACAAGAAACAAGAAACAAGCAACAAGCAACGCGCAGCAAACGACAAGCAACCCAATCCAATGAACTAACTAACAGCGGACGTTGGACGTTGGACGTTGGACATTGGACATTGGACGTTGGGTGGACATTGGACGATGGACGAGGAGTGCAGTGCTGCTGGCTGCTGGCTGCCGTCGTTGGATCATTGACGTCCGCAAGACCGTCGGTAGTTTCATGATTTGGTGTGTGTTTGTGTGCGTGTGTCTGTGTCTTTGTCTGTGTGTTGGCCGGTCAGGTGAGTTTGCGAGTGTGTGATTGAGTTTTGTGAGGCAAGAAACATTCAGTCTTGGATCAGCATGGACGAACGATGGCAATTGTCGACACAAGGTCAGCGAGCCAGCAATGTCAGTGTATGTCCACCTTTGTCAGATACTCGTCCAAACGCGCCTACCTATTTCCTTGTTCATTTTGTGTTTGATGGATATCTGATCAACTTTGGTTCATAGTGCCGCGTAAATACGAAAAGATGAACGCTGTTCGCAGTGTATCGAGGCAAACTTTGAAGAAAGTAGTTTCCGGTAATATGCCATCAATGACACCAGCTGTTGTTGTTGACGTCAGAGAAAAAGAGGAAGTAACCATGGGAATGATCCCAACGGCAGTTCATGTTCCCTTGAGCACTGTAGCAGACACTTTTAAGCAGTCACCAACGAACCTTGCAGCCACACTAGGTCTTTCGGATGATGACGTTGATCCTCTGGACGTGCACCTGATATTCTACTGTAGATCAGGAGCTCGTTCTGGAGTTGTACGTTCTCTTCACAACTTGCGCAAAATTTATCACTGTCAGAGACGTAAACGTTTATTCCATGTTTGCAGGCGGCCAACGCTGTCGTGGAACTGGGTGGAGAAAATGTCTACAACTACGACGGCAAGTCTTCGTGCAACAACTATATTTCCCTCTCCTCAACACTAACATCACACCGTTTGCAACATTCGCATTCATAGGATCCTGGCTGGACTGGTCAGGCAACGAAGAGGAGGTAAGTTTTGGCCGGTTGGGAACAACGCACACAAGTTCAACTCCAGAGCGTCACATTGGTGTGTTTTTTCGTGAAGGTTGCCTACCCGGAAGCATAAAGTAGACGAGATTGGTTTACTGGTTGGTTTTGTAATTGTTAGTTTAGTAGCTGTCGTCAAATCCCTCGGCCAGTTTTGCAATGAGATGCGTGAAATTGGCTGACGGCTTCCCGCGTGGAGTCCTAAGTGCATCCGTGGCAACCGTGATGGGCGAAACAATCCACTAACAGCTAGAGCATGCGTAACGAACATCAGTTGCTTCAGCTCTTTCGTCCGTTGTGCAGCTTGTACAGAATCCGACAAAGTGCCGCTCAATGGACTAATGTTGGTGTAACTGGAAATTACAGAGCGTAAGATTGGCAACCGCGAGGTTGAAACACGTGGTGAAACGACACTGGCAAGGTTCACACAAACTTTCATACTCACAGTTCGTTTAAATGACCCACAGTCACCGGATCGGAGGCTCCTGGATAACGTCAGCAAAACAAGTTATGATGCACTTGTGCGCGGAACCGTACGCGGAGGTGATATCAAACAGTCAGTACCGAGCTCCAAAGCCAAGCTGTAAGCCGCGATCGCAACATAGAAGTTTGATACCTGCAGCACGAAGAAAAATGCATGCGGTTACGCGAGATGCAGACAAAGACTAATCGCCCACATAGCACTCACATCTGCAAGAGGGAACTGGCAATACGCAATGACGCACAGCAGGCGTGCAACTGCATTTCTCTTGGTTGGATCGCTGGCCATTAATTTGGACCCTACAAGTGCCCACAACTGCTTGTAAGCTGCGACGTGTGACACACAAATGCAAGTCCAATGTCGACAGTCGCTGCGTCTCACCCTCGTGAATCCCGTAATGAGCCAGCGCTTCAGCTTCCGGACATTGACCGTCGAGACGCATTGCGAGAGCTGATGAGGACAAGCCATAGGTCAGCAATGCGATAATGTGGGTGGCTGCACAGCAAAGCGATAATGTGGGTGGCTGCACAGCAAAATGTCTTACTCAATGGGTGCAAATTTCCAATATTCGTTGGATTAAGCTGCACGGAACGGGCAAGTACTCGGATGGCTTCGCCTTGCCTGCCGGCCCAGCTGCACATCCCAATACCATGCCTCGTTTGACGACTAAAGATTTCACGAACGTAATTGCTCAATGCAACGACCAACCTCAACTCTAATCCGTAATTGTGGACGGCATGCTGGAATGTGCACAAAGTTATCATGATGAGCCAAACACATAAATCAAGGCAGCAATCCTGAGCACAAACATACCGGATTCAAAGGGTTCAACTCGACCACTGCTTTCCAAATGTCATGGCCTGGTGGTAAAAAGATGACAACAATTCCATGTAATGAAGAAGCTTGGCATGTCACAACGTCGGGTTGCTGCAGTGACGGACCAGACCGCCATTCATAATTGCGGGTCGCACATCGGACTCCAAACCATGCAACAATCCCCAACCTGTTGCAAAGACCATGAAATACTCATTCAATTCCAGCAATGTCAAAATTGTTGCACAGCAGCCGAGAACACGCACGCACCCAATGCCTAATGCGAATAAAGACTTAAATCTCCCTGACTTAACGTGCAGGCAAAAGCCGCATGTGCGCTCCTGCGGACAGTTCACGATGTAAGATTATCGGAAGTTGAGAGAGACTTCAACGTCACAAACATTGAATGCTTACCGCACACGCGAAGATACCCAAAGCAAGTAAGAAACAAAACCCAACTGATGGAAGGTACAGAATCCGTTCAGCCTGTTCATTGGTACATCACAACACCACGCACGACGTGACGACAAGCGTGTGAGCGCAGCAATCTCAACGACAGTGCACACACCTTAACCGTTCCAACCACGAACAACAGATTCGATGACAGCAGAAAAGGAATGGTCAGAAACACAATGCCTAGGTCAACAAAGCAGCCACAGTCGAACGTAAACAAAGGAGCCATTCCAATCAGCACCAGCAAAACCGGCGGGTATCGATACCAAGACCCAGCTGCCTTTGCCACGCAAATAGCACTCGTGGAGCCCTCTCGTCGCCTCGGTCGCAGTGATATACATCGCCACTTTGAATGGAGAAAAAACTGTACCTCACGGCCACTGCCATGCACAAATATACTGCAACCCACACTGCAACCCGAGCGTCGTACACGGATTCCACAAGCCCGATGGTTCCATAAGACCAATCCGCGGACAGTTGTACTGGCAGCACCTGACGAACAGCAACATGTCACTCTTTGGCAGGTGACATCGCAGTGTTCATGACAGACAGATACGTACGAGAGAGTATAGATAGTGCACATGAATCCAGGGAATTGATAGAGTCCGAACAATTCGCAATTCATGCTGCGCCTTCAATGCACATGATAATCAGGTTGGCAGAAAATGTAAACTCGGTGGCATCGGCATTGGGCTTACCATTGGATTTTGTTCGTACGAGAAACTTGGTGCTGAGCCTCCATTTAACCACAATCGAAATCCCTACCAGGTCACCAACGTGAGTGTATGCACGGGTCCCCATCACACGTTGCTACTCCGTGACGTACTGCCAATCCAACGTTGAAAGCGACGCACACCAAGGTTCTGCAAAGGCATTTCGGCCACCAAAGCCATGAGACGCAACACGCAACGTGAATTCGAGCAACAGCGAGTGGAACTGTCCAGCACGCAATGCTTACCGCATTCGGATGGCGTTGAGGCGCTTGTGGTATTTGTCCACGTGCTCAGACTGCGCAGCGTTATCTCGATTGGACGACGGATTAGACATCAACCAGGTCTTCAGCGCCGAACTTGATGCAGACGCAGGTCTGACTCCGCAAAGCAGATGCTTCAAGTGCACTTCGCAAAACCCGCACTCAACGAAGTAATCCCAGAACACACAGACAACCTGTCACCCACAGCAAAAATCAGCTAATTCAAGTAATTGTGCTATTTGGCACCAAATTTGCGGGCTGGTTCACCGGAAGTGTAATTCCATTCTCCTTCGAAAAAAGGGAGAGGCATGTGTTCAACAAGAACACTGCGAATAGTAACAGTCCCATGCACTGCTCACAATGTTCGCCACGCACACAATGCATTAGTCATTTGGAACGTATCAATGTGGTCACTCGCATTTTCACTAAAAATAGTACCTGTTGACCAGTGCGGAATGCTTTGCAAGATGAGACGAAGGCGCAAAACCCGAGGAGGTAAAAGAATGTCTGCAGGACGTCTGCGCGACCTGCGTGAAGAAGAAGAACCACACTTCAAAGAACAGTGAGAGCAGTCGTGCCATCGCTTGTCCGCACCTGTGATATTTGAAACAGACTCAGTGTGAACCGGGTGGGTCGCGAAAATGAGGCTGGCCAGCAGGACCGCATCAGCGCTTTCCAAGATTGCGCGGCCCGAATAATAAACTAAGACACTGCACAAAGCGTGCAGCACCACGTTGGTCAAGTGGAATGGCAGCGTCGTCTCGGCCGCAAAGGAATTGTCGAAACGAAAGCTTAAAGTCGTGACTGGACGAAACGACTTGTGGCTTTCATTTGAAGACAACAGATCTTGGCCCCAGTAGTCATATTTGAATACATCAAGGAGAGGTGCATCACCTTGGACAATGCTATTAAACTGGATGGTTGCTTTGTCGTCATAGACGTATTTGCCATGCAAGGTCAAATGGTTTGAGAAAGTCAACAACGCAACGCCCAAAGCAATCAGAGGATGCCATCGGCTACTATGAGCTGGAGAAATTCGCAAATGTGGAGTTGTTTCACTACTTTGCTGCTCCACTATTTCACACTTCGGTGGTGCTGTGTCTGTAGCAGTCATGCTGTACAACTCGGCGCAGCAACACACTGGCGGACGGTGAGCCCCATGCAGCCTGGCTGACGACAAATCTGCCACTTGTGACACAAAAAAAAGCTCAGAAGTTGAGTCAAATGCAATAAAACTACCTTGGAATGTAAAATGTGCGCCTTCAAGGACGTGCGTCTGCCACTTTGTTGAGGTCTTGCGACCACACGCTATGCAATTGGCGGTTGACACGCTGAAACAGGTCACAGAGGCCGAATGAGCACATGACACCACTCATCGCCTGACGACGTTGGCTCCGCACGTCCAGAGAGCAGTGTGATCATAGTACCTACAGCCGTTGTTCGTCGTCGCCGTACTTCGTCGTCGTCGCCGTCGTTGGTTGTCGTTGTCGTTGTCGTTGTCGTTGTCGTTGTCGTTGTCGTTGTCGTTGTCGTTGTCGTTGTCGTT
>ENA-OWNT01001203-OWNT01001203.1-seawater-metagenome-genome-assembly--contig:-NODE-1203-length-35346-cov-15.388642_pt1 | contig 35346 bp, 35 predicted proteins | sample MGYA00238136_ERZ651165 | MGnify/ENA primary metagenome ERZ651165 (study PRJEB26861, sample SAMN08777766) | seawater metagenome | isolation source: coastal seawater | place: USA: Florida | collected...
AGGCGGTTTGTTGCTCTTGCAGCCAGTGCTGTTGCTGTTGCTCTCGCCGCCCCTGCACTCGCACAGGATGTCTTCATCACGAACGCCCGCGTTGTGATCGGCGACGCGCTCGAGGCACTGCCGGGACGCGGGCCAGGACACGGCGATGAACCGTTCGGCGCCCATTCGGCCTGGGCGTGCATGGTCGTTGCGCGCATATGCTGCTCCGTCTCGTTGACAGCTGAAGGGGTCTTCTCCATCAAACGAAAGACGGACGCATGTAGCCACGGCTCTGCTGAGACGGGTTACAGCAGAGCCTCTCACCACTTCCCGGATTCGACGTAACGTTTCCCTATGGATAACCGAGCCGAGGTACGAGAATTCCTGGCCTCGCGACGCGGACGCATCACGCCCGAGCAGGCAGGCGTCGAGCCCATCGGCGGCCGGCGGCGAGTGACGGGCCTCCGGCGAGAAGAAGTCGCCCGCCTCGCCGGCGTCAGCGTCGACTACTACACACGCCTCGAACGCGGAAACCTCACTGGCGTCTCCGACAGCGTCCTCGACTCCATCGCGCGTGCGCTGGAACTCGACCGCGCCGAACACGACCACCTCTACGACCTCGCCCGCACAGCGAACACCCCGAGCCGGAACCGCCCCGCAGCCGCCGCGCCGTCTTCCGTTCGCCCCGTGCTCCAGTACGTTCTCGACGCCATCACCGCAGCGCCCGCGTTCATCGGGAACAACCGGATGGACATCGTCGCCGCCAACCCGCTCGGCTATGCCCTGTACTCCGACATGTACCGCGGCACGACCCGTCCCGCGAACCACTCGCGGTTCATCTTCCTTGACCCGCGCGCCCGCGACTTCTACCCGGACTGGGAGCGCGCGGCAAACGTCAACGTCGCGATCCTGCGCCGCGACGCCGGCCGCTTCCCGCACGACAAGCGCATCGCCGAACTCGTCGGCGAACTCTCTGTGCACAGCGAAGAATTCCGCACACGATGGGCAGCACACAACGTCCGCCGCCACTACTCGGGAACAAAATCCTTCCGCCATCCGGTCGTCGGACTCCTCGAGCTGAATTATCAGGTGATGGAACTCGAAGAGGACCCGGGGCACACCCTGACGGTTTATCCCGCCATCCCCGGCAGCCCCTCCGACGAAGCACTCCGGCTCCTCGCCTCCTGGGCAGCGACAGAGAACGTCGCCAAAGCGGCGGCTCCCGATACGACATAGGAGATCTGGAGCAGGAAGACGACGTCCACACAGTTGTGGAATTCGGCGTTATGTGGCGGCGTTGTGGGCGTTCGATGTCGCAGATGCCGTCTCGGGCGCCATGGGATTCGGGCCACCGATGCTTGCCAGGGACGTTTAGGGCAGACTGGTGGCGTGAGCGGAATCCGGTGGGTGCTGCACGTCGATCTCGACCAGTTCATCGCGGCAGTCGAGGTGCTCCGGCGTCCGGAGCTCGCGGGCAAGCCGATCATTGTCGGTGGTCGGGGCGACCCCACGGAACGAGCTGTGGTGTCCACCGCATCCTACGAGGCCCGGGCGTTCGGTGTGGATTCCGGCATGCCCTTGCGCATCGCGGCCCGGAAAGTGCCCGACGCCGTGATCCTGCCCGTCGATCAGGAGGCTTACCTCGCGGCGTCTGAAACGGTGATGGCCACGCTGCGCGCGCAGCCCGGCGCCACCGTGCAGGTGCTGGGCTGGGATGAAGCCTTTGTAGGCACCGAGACAGAGAATCCGGAAGCCTACGCCCGGCAGGTCCAGGCCGCTGTCCTGGAGCGAACGCGGCTGCATTGCAGCGTGGGCATCGGCGACACCCTGGTCCGGGCCAAGGTCGCCACCGGTTTCGGCAAGCCGGCCGGCGTCTTCCGTCTCACTGCCGGTAACTGGCTGGACGTCATGGGCAGTCGGCCCACCAAGGACCTGTGGGGCGTGGGAGCCAAAGTGTCGGGCCGGCTGGCCAAACTCGGCATCAACACCGTCGCCGAGCTCGCGGCGGCCGACCCCCAAGACCTGGTCCCGGAGTTCGGCCCCAGGATGGGCCCCTGGTACGCGGAGCTCGGACGCGGGGACGGCGCCAGCGTAGTGGATGACACCCCGTGGGTTGCCCGCGGGCATAGCCGGGAGACCACCTTCCAGCGCGACCTGACCGAGCCCGCCCAGGTGGACGACGCCGTTAGGGAGCTGACAGCGCGTGTCCTTGAGGATGTTGTGGCCGAAGGTCGGCCCGTGGTTGGGCTGACCCTCAAGGTTCGGTACGCGCCGTTCGTCACCAAGACCCACGCGAGGAAGATTCCCGGGACATTCGACCGGAACGAAATCCTCGCGCGGGCCTTGGACCTCGCAGCCGGAATCGAAGCAGGCCGTCCGATCCGGCTCCTGGGCCTGCGGGCCGAAATGGCAATGCCCGACGATGCCCGAAAGGGACATACGCCGACGCGCGGCGGTTGGTGACGGCGTCGCTGCCTTCTGCCGTCCACCGTGAACGTGACCCTGGCGGAGATCTTATTGCCGGCGTCGGCCGTCGTCAGGCGGTAGGTCCAGCTGGTTGCCCCGGCGATTGCTGGCCGACGACTGCCGCCCGAACCGGTCTCCCTGCGACCAGTCCCGGGCACCGGCATCCGCGGGACCGCCGGGATCTTGCAGGGCACGATGGCATCGGCGAGGATGAATGCGATCCCCCGTGCTGCCAAGAAGGAGTCGACGCGATGACCAAGTATCTGATCTCGTTTCCGAGTGCCGCCATGGTCTTTCCTGACGAAGACCTGCAAGCCGTTTCGGATGCGGCGCACGCGGTCGTTCAGGAGGCGAAGGACGCCGGAGTCTGGGTGTTCGGCGGCGGCATCGATGAGAGCGTCCCGCCCGTCATGGTCGACGGCGATGGGACAGTGAGCGCGGGCACCTACCCGCAGACGGCCCGGCTCGAAGGCGGCTACTCGGTGCTGGAGCTGCCCTCGTACGATGCGGCCCTGGAGTGGGCCGCGAAGATCGCGGTCGCCTGCCGTTGCGCGCAGGAGGTGCGCGCTTTCCAATACGACCCCGCCAGCTAGCATGGCATGTGATCGCTAGCCGGGCGTTCCGTCGGGCTCGCTTCTCCGGGCGAGGAGCTGGAGTTGCCGTGCGTGCACGCCTTCCACCCAGTCCCGGCCGGGCATGCCCGACGGGCCGATCCGCGGGTCGCTGTGAACATGGGCATCACGCAAGGCGTGCACGTATGCCCGATCCTGGTCGATCCGTGCGCGTACCTGATCGGCTCCGCCGACGGACCCGTGGCCGGGGATGAGGACATCGACGTCGTCCGCCGCGCCCTCGAGCAGCCGCAGCGCGGCGAGGTAGTCCTCGACCGGGTCGGCGGTTGCGTTCAAGTCAAGCATCGGAATCAAGACATCAGAAAGCATGTCGCCGGCGACGAGAACCCCGCGTTCTTCAATCAACAGCGCCGCATGACCCGGGGCATGCGCCTGATGCTCGAGAATCCGGACACGAGGGCCGTCCCAAGGAATCTGCGCCATCCCGGCGGCCAGGCCGGTAATGAGGCCGAGCAGGTCCAGTGGCACCTGCTCGGGGATGCCGGCGGCTTTGGCGACCGCATCCACCCCGCCCGACAGTCGATCCCTGGCAGTAGCCGCGCAGCGCGCGGTGCCGTAACGGGGCCCCGCACCGAGCCCGGCGTGCCAGAGCAGGTGATCCCAATGAGGATGCGTCGAGAAGCCGGCCACAACGGTCTGGCACGAATCGGACAGGTCGTTCGCGAGGCAGGCCATTTCGGAGCCGTGCACTCCGGGGTCGATGAGCAACACGCCAGCCCTGCCTTGCACGACAACGGCGTTGCTCTGGCAGAACCCGCTCTCGTGGATCAGCACACCCTCCGCGACCTGCCTCAGCACGGGGGCTCCTTCCGCTTGTGGCTTGCAACCGCTTGTCGAGACTGTAGTACCTGGCGGTGGCGGCGTCGACACCGCGACTCCCATGGGGTCGACACCCGGCGGTGACAGAACTCCGCCGAAGCGCATCCAACTCCGCCCCACCCAGTGCAGCTGCACCAGCTATGGCCTCTGGCCTGCGGCAGTGCCAGTATGTTGGGCATCAGGCGCAATGACAGCGCCGGGGCTCCGGGCAGGAAGGACGCACGGTCATGAGCTACATCAGCAACTTCGGCGATGTGGGACCGGGCGACGTCGCCGTGGCCGGCGGCAAGGGCGTGGGACTGGGCGGCCTCGTTCAGGCCGGACTGCCGGTCGCTCCGGGGTTTGTGCTGAACACCGCAGCCTATGCGGATTTCGTGGAAGCCAATCACCTCGGGCCCGGCATCCATGAGCTGGCCGCGCTGTCGCCGACGGCGGCGCCACAGGACTACGAGGATGCCTCGAAGCGGATCCGCGCCCTGTTCACCGGCGGAACCATGCCGGCCGCCATCGCGGCGGAACTCGGCGCCGCCTACGGGAGGCTCGGCGGCGGGGATACCGCCGTGGCGGTGCGCTCCTCCGCCACGGCCGAGGACCTCGCCTCGGCCAGTTTCGCCGGGCAGCAGGACACCTACCTGAACGTCCGCGGGGAAGAGGGCCTGGCCGCGGCCGTGACCCAGTGCTGGGCTTCCCTGTGGACGGCGCGCGCCATGGCCTACCGCGCCCGTGAAGGCATCGGACCGGACACGGTGCGCCTCGCCGTCGTGGTCCAGCGGATGGTCGACGCCGAGGCGGCCGGGGTGATGTTCACCGCCAATCCGGCCAACGGGCGCCGCGACCAGACAGTTATCAGTGCCGCATGGGGCCTGGGCGAGTCCGTCGTCAGCGGATCGGTCACCACGGACGACGTCGTCGTGGAAGCCGGGACTGGCTTTGTGCTGTCGCGCCGGACAGCTGACAAGGAGGTCATGACTGTCTACGCGGAGCGCGGCACCCTGGAGCAGCCGGTGCCGGCGGGGCGCCGCCGGCAGCCCGTACTGGACGACCGGGCGGCGGCCGAGCTGGCCGGCTACGGAACACGTATTGCCGATCACTTCGGGACGCCGCAGGACATCGAATGGGCACGGGCCGGTGGCGAGTTCTTCATCCTGCAATCCCGGCCCATCACCGCGCTGCCCGAACCGGCAGCCGACATCCCGGACACCTGGCCGGTGCCCTACCGGCACGGGCTCTACTTCCGGGCGAGCATCGTGGAACAGCTGCCCGACCCGCTCTCGCCGCTGTTCGCCGACCTCATTGACGGCTCGGTGTCCCGGTCGCTGAGGGCCCTGATGACCGGCGCCGTCGGCAAGGACGTCATCCGCGAGGACGACGTCGGACTGCCCACCATCAACGGCTACGCGTATTACTACTACCGCAACTCGGGAATGTGGCGGGTGATGGGCAAGTCGCTGACCGCGATGCGCGCGCTGGCCCGCGGCAAGGCGCACATGGGGGTGGCCGGCTGGCGGGAATATTCGCATCCCCGCTACGAGGAAGTGATCAAGGACTGGTCGGCGAAGCCCGTCGGGGAGCTCTCCGGCGAGGAACTGTTGGCGGGTGTGCAGACGCTGCTGGACGCCGGCACCGTGTACTACACGGCCGTGCAGTCCATCATTCCGATCGCCGCAACCAGCGAAATCTCCTTCCGGGCCTACTACGACAAGTTCGTGCGGCGCGACGGGGATCCCCCCGCCCTGACGTTCCTCCTCGGCTACGACAGCGAGCCCATCCGGGCCGAGAAGTCGCTGTACGACCTCGCGGCCTGGGCCCGGGGCGTTCCGGGGCTGGCCCGGGCGATCCTCGATGCACCCACCGCGGCACTGGCCGGGTCGCAGCGCACCGGGTTGCCGCCTGATGGTGCGGACCCCGCACTCTGGCAGCAATGGCATGCCCGCTTCCAGGAGCACCTCAGGAGGTTCGGCCATGCGGTCTACAACCTGGACTTCGTCAGCCCGGTGCCGGCCGACGATCCCTCGCCCCTGTTGGAGACGGTGAAGTATTACCTGCGGGGACAAGGCAATGACCCGTACGAGCGCCAGCGGCTCTCGGCCGCCCGCCGCGAGGATGAAACCAGCCGCATCATCGCCCGGCTGGGGCCGAGGCGCCGGGCCGCGTTCCTCCGGCTGCTCCGGTGGGCGCAGAATGCAGCCCCGATCCGTGAGGACGCCCTGGCCGACGTCGGCCTGGCGTGGCCGCTGCTGCGGCGGATGCTGTTCGAGCTCGGACGACGGCTGGTCGGCTCCGCTGTCATCGCCGAGCCCGGCGACGTTTTCTGGCTGCGCCACCGGGAGCTGCGCAGCGCCGTCGAGTTCGGCCTTGCCGGGCCGGGCACACCGGCGGCGGTGGCAATTACCGGGGCGGACCGGCCCGTCCGCGCCGGTGCCGTCGAGGAGCGCAAGATGCTGTGGCGGGGCCAGGCCAAGGCCGCCGCCCCGCAACTGCTGCCGGAGAGCCGGTGGATGGAGCGGGCCTTCGGCTCAATGATGCCGGCGGGCCCACAGGACCAGCTCGGCGACGTCATCAAAGGCGCCGGCGCCAGCGCCGGCCAGGTCACCGCTCCCGCCCGCGTCCTGAGCGGGCCCCAGGATTTCGACCGGATGGTGCCCGGAGACGTCCTGGTGGCCCGTATCACCACCCCGGCCTGGACCTCGCTGTTCGCCATGGCCTCCGCCGTGGTTACCGACGTCGGCGGCCCGTTGAGCCACAGCTCGATCGTGGCCCGGGAATACGGCATTCCGGCCGTGCTCGGCACCGGCGTGGCCACCCAGCGGCTGACCAGCGGCCAGCGGATCCGCGTCGACGGCGACGCCGGCACCGTCACGATCGAGCATCCCGCCGCTACGCAAGGGCCGTGACCGGGTCACCTCCGAGGGAGGTACAACGGATGTGTGCAGCAGTCGGGGGTTACATGGCTGCTGCGGTCAGACGGCCGGCTGATGCTGGGTGATGCAGTGGATGCCGCCGCCCCGGGCGAAGATGGGGCGGGCATCGACCGTCACTACTTTGCGGCCCGGATAGGCCTGCTCCAGGATCCGGCGGGCTCCTGCGTCAGCGGGGTCGTCGAAACTGCAGGCGATGACCCCGCCGTTCACCGCCAGGTGGTTGATGTAGCTGTAGTCGACCCAGTCCAGCTCGTCGCGCAGGGTGTCCGGGGCCGGTACCTCCACGATGTCCCAGGCGCGGCCCTGCGCGTCCCGGGTCCCGGCGAGCATCGCGATGATCTCGGCGGTGATCTCGAAGTCCGGGTGCGAGGGGTTGCGCTGGGAGTGGACCAGCAGCACACCGGGCGACGGGATAGCGGCCACGATGTCCACGTGTCCGCGGGTTCCGAGTTCCTGCGAATCACGGGTCAGCCCGCGCGGCAGCCAGATGACATGCGTGGCGCCGATAGTGCGGGCCAGCTCGGCTTCGACGTCCGCCTTGGTCAGGTGCGGGTTCCGGAACTTATCCAGCTGCACCGTCTCGGTGACCAGCACGGTGCCCAGACCGTCCACCTGGATCCCGCCGCCTTCATTGACCAGCGGGCTGTCGAGCAGCTCCGCCCCGGCCTGCCTGACCACTTCCGCGCCGACCTGGGCATCCTTGCCCCACGTGGCCCAGTCCTGCTGTCCCCAGCCGTTGAAGACCCAGTCCACCCCGCCCAGGCGGCCATCGTCGCCGGTCACGAATGTGGGTCCGATATCCCGCATCCAGGCGTCGTCGAGGGGCGCTTCCACCAGGTCAATGGCCGTCGAAAGATAGGTCCGCGCGGCAGCGATGTCCGGCGGGTCCACGACCATGGTGACCGGCTCGAATTCCGCCGCAGCGTGCGCCACGGATGCCCACGCCGTGCGCGCCTCATGGGTTTCCTCCGCGGTGTGCCCTATCGAGGAACGCTCCGGCGGAAATGCCATCCAGATCCTTTCCTGGCGGGCCGTTTCGCTCGGCATCATCCAGCTCATGGCTGGGCCGCGGTCTGCTTGGCGGATACCGCCCCGTACGGGCGGTCGAAATCGACGTCCCGGGTGAGCTCGGCGTAGGTGTCGGGGCGGCGCGTGGTCAGGAACGGGAACAGATCCAGCCAGTCCTTGCGCTGGTCCAGGTCGAGGTCGGCCACCAGGACGGCTTCCCGGTCCCGCGGCGCCTGGACCAGGACTCGGCCGTAGGGATCGGAAATGAACGAGGAACCGTAGAAGTTGATGTCGCCTTCGTCGCCGGTCCGGTTGGGGACCACCATGAACGTGCCGTTGGTGATGCCGTGGCCGGTGATCACGTGCTGCCACAGCGGCTGGTGGTCGAACTCCGGGAAGGTCGGCTCCGAGCCGATGGCTGTGGGGTAGACCAGGATTTCCGCGCCGGCCAGCGAATACAGCCGGGCGACCTCCGGGAACCATTCGTCCCAGCATGTGGGGAGTCCGACGGCGGCTCCGTCCAGTTCCGCGGGACGGTACACGGGGTAGGCGTCAGCGGCCGGTCCGGCGCGGAAGTACGTGTCCTCGTAGTAGCCGGCGCTGACGGGAATGTGGGTCTTGCGGGTGCGTGCCAGCAGCTCTCCCCGGGGCGAGACGAGGATGGCGGTGTTGAAGCCCAGGCCGTCGTTTCCGTCTGAGCGCTCGTAGAGCGAGGCATGGACGGTGGTGCAGTGTTTCCGGGCCGCGTTGGCGGCGAACTCGAAGGTGGGGCCGCTGAGCAGGTCCTCGGCGTTCCGGGCGGGGTTGCTGCCGGCCCGGATGTTGGCTGGATATTTGGACAGCGTAAGTTCCGGCAGGAACACGGCCTTGGCTCCGGCGTCGGCGGCTTTGCCGATGGCCCCGGTCAGCGCCGACGTCAGCTCGGCGGCGTCTTCGCGCCAGCGGTGCTGGACCAGGGCCACTCGGAGCGGCAGTCGGGTGCTGTCCTGGCTCCGGGCGAAGGAGGCGGGCGGTTCGTAGTTGGTGAAGATGTCCATGGTGGTGCTTCCTAACAGGACCCTAGGGGTCCTTGCATGATCGCGGGATTCCGGTGGAATCGGGTCGTTTGATAAGTGCTTGGGAGTTGGGTCGGTGATTCATTTGCCCAGACCCGGTTCGGCAGGTTCCTGCCGGGTGGTCGGGCGTGCTGTGGTGAGTGAGTCGATGGCCGTCGTCAACAGGAAATGCGCGTGGTCCGTGGTGATGAATCCGTTGAGCCAGCGGCCGGAGATTCCTTCCACCAAACTGGTGAGGATTTCGGCCGTGACGGCGGCCTCGTCCTCGCTGGCGCCGTCGCTGGCGGCCACGATGGCATGGGTGATCTCGCGGTTCCATTCCGCCGTTGTCCGGGAAAGGGGTTCCGCCAGTTCCTGTTCGAAGATGGAGCAGGCCCGGAGTTCGTTCCAGGCCACCGAATTCCGGCGGACATCAGCGTCGTCCTTGATTTCGTCCAGGAGCAGGTGCCTGAAGTGCCGGGCGCGGTCTTCGGCGTCAGAGGAGGGGGCTGCGTCGTCCTTGCTGACCTGTTTGTTGATGTGTTCAAGTGTTGCGGCAAGCAGGCCGGCCCGGTCGGTGAAGTGGTAGTACAGGAGGCCTGGCGAAACTCCGGCTTCTGCGGCCACGTCATTGACCCGCATCCCGCGGACGCCGTTCCTGGCGATGCAGGTGGTGGCGGCGGTGAGGATCTTGGCTAGTTTGTCAGTCATGGTTTGACAGTAATACGTGCTCACCCCGCTCCGGTGCGGCATGGGCCAGGGAAGCATGCGGTTCGGGCCAGAGCCGGAGTGCCGCGAGATAGCCGACGGCGCCGATGACTGTGGCGCCAAGGAAGCTGAGGTCGATTCCCCCGGCGAGCTGCGAGAGCGGGCCGGTGTAGAGGGATGTGTCGGTTGCCAGCAGGCCGAAGACTGATCCGACGGTCCAGGGAATCACGGCCCGGAGGTTCCAGCCGTTGCGGAACCAGTATCGTCCGCGCGGTCCGTTGGCGCGAAAGAGCTGGAGGTCTGCGGCGTGGTAGTTGCCGCGGCGGGCGATCAGGAAGCCCAAGACGTTGATGGCCACCCAGGGGCCGGCGAATCCGTTGAGCACCAGCGTCATGGCGGTGATGGAATCCACCGCGTTGAACACGAAGACACCAAGGTAGAGGAGTCCGACGGCGATCACCGACGTGATGAGCGTGGTGTGGATCCGACGCAACCGCGGGAAGAGGGCCTCGAGGTCCAGCCCACTGGCGTAGAGATTGAGCACGCCCTGGCCGAGCCCGCCCGCCAAGGCGATAATGAGGATCGGCAGCAGATACCAGGCCGGCGCGGAGCGCACCAGGTCTGCAACATAGGAGGCGCCAAGCTCTGGAATGGCCGAGGCTGTGAAGGCGCCGAAGAGAGCCGTGACAAACAGGCCCAGGAACACACCGAGGCAGGTGGCGCCGACCACGGAACGGTCCGAGTGGCGCTCCCGGGAGATGCGCCGGCTGTAGTCGCCCAGCGTGGGCGCGTAGGACAGCGGGCCTCCGACGGAAATGACGGCGGACAAAATCCAGGTGGGCCAGAAATCGCCCAAGAGGTAGTCGGCGTGCACGGAGGTTGGGCTGAACGTGGGAGCAAAAGCAACGACTCCGATGAGCAGCAGAATGCCGACCACCGGGGCAACGAACTTCTGCATCGCCACCACCGTGCCGTGGCCGAAAAGTGCGACCAAGACGATTTCCACGGAAATCACGGCATAGCCGATGGCCAGAGTGGTGCCGTCAACGGGCACACCCAGCAGCCGCTCGGCGGCGGCAACCAAAGCGTCGCCCGAAGTCCAGACCGCGATGGCCGCGTAGGCAAGGGCGAACAACAGGGTCAGGGCGGAACCGATCAACCTCCCGCGGGTGCCGAAGTGGGCGGCGCTGGAAACGGTGTTGTTGGTGCCGGTCCGTGGCCCCAGGAGAGCCATCGGGGCGATCAGGGCAGTACCAACGAGGAGACCGGTGAGGCTGGCCGTGGCGGCGCCGACGAAGTCCAGGCCAAAGGTGATGGGAAGCCACCCGAAAACGATGACCGAGAAAGCGAAGTTGCCGCCAAAGAACACGGTGAACAGGTTCCGGGGGCGTGACGTGCGTTGTTCGTCGGGAATGAACTCAATGCCGGCCGACTCAATGCGGCCAAATCGGTCCTTGTGCGCGGACGCGGCACCGACGGAATCCGCGTCTTTGCGGAAGCGCGTGCTGATCATGACAAGCCTTTCGTGAACTACATCACGTTGATGCATTGCCTCCACCATAATCCTGACTGAATTTTCAGTCAAGAGCATTTACCGCACAAGCTGTTGTGGACCGGACCCTCAGATGGCTACCTGGGCCTCCCCCGCCGGAATGTTGATCGATCAGTTCTAGGCGCCGGCGCCTGCGCCAACGCTGACGTTCCGGGCGGCCGCAAAGGCCTGCAGCTCCCGGAGGATCTCCAGCTGTTGGCTGTTGATGGCCATGAGCAGGTCGATCTCCTCCTTGGACTTCAAGTTGGTGTCATGATCGTGCTGGGCCATCGCCGCGGCAATCGCGTCCTGCCGTTTGGCCGCGATCAGAAGAATCGCCCCCTGCAGCCCGGCCAGCATGGAGAGGAAAAGATTCAACAGAATATACGGATACGGATCCCATGCATGGTTCGCCAGTGCCCAGCTGTTGATGGCCGCCCACACCATCATGAAGCCGATGAACCCTCCGACGAACGGCCAGCTGCCCATCCCGTTCCGCATGACATCAGCGGCCCGTTGGCCACTCGTCAGGGATTCCTTGTGGGCTTCGTGCCAGGTCTTTCGTTTATCGATCATGCCCAACCCTAACGCTGGCCTTCTCCCCCGTGGGCACCAAGTCGGCCCGATGATACCGCCCGTCTGGATCTGGTGTGGTCGCCGACGTCCGGGCCTTCCAGGACCACCTTCGCCGCCGCACAGCAAAGTCAAAGGTTCCCCTAAGTCCCCCACAATTTCCGCGCGGGAGGGTGGTTACAGGAACATCCGCTCCAAGGAGGACCCCGATGATCATCTACCGGCCCATCGCCCCGCTGACCACCGGCCGCACCGGCCTCAAGTCGGCGCTGGCCGCCATGGCCTTGACCGCCGTACTGGGCACCACCTGGCAGCTCTCCAGCGAAACGCCAGGGACACAGGACAGCGCGGAAACGGCCGGAAAGTAGACGCCCACCCAGTTGAACCGACTCTTGACCGGCGATATTCACCGATATATCGTTAACTATCGCCGAACGATCGGCGGTCATCAGAGCAAAGCAACTGCAGTGGAAGGACGATGCCGCTATGAAAGGCATTCACGACGACAAATTCACCGACGGCGGACCCGCACTGGGACGCTTCGGGCGCGGCAGAAGCCACCGCGGCCCCCACGGACACGGCGGCTTCGGACCCGGCCGCGGGTTTGGGCCAGGGTTCGGACCGGGCTTTGGACCAGGCTTCGGACCGAGCTTCGGTCCCGGCGGTTCACGGCGGGCCAACAGGGGCGACGTTCGCTCGGCGATACTCTCCCTCCTGGCCGAATCACCCTCCAACGGCTACGGCCTGATCAAGACAATTGCCGAAAAGACGTCCGGCGCCTGGCGTCCGAGCCCTGGCTCGGTATACCCGACGCTGCAGCAGCTCGTCGATGAAGAACTCATCGCTCCCCTGGGTGACGGCCGACGCACGGAGTTCACCCTCACCGACGCGGGCAGGGCTTACGTGGCCGATCACGCCGAGGAACTGGGGAACGCGTGGAACACAGACGCCCAGGGATCCGGCCCGGCATTTCATGAGAGCGTGGGAAAACTCATGGGAGTCATCCACCAGTTCCGCTTCTCGGCGACTGAGGAACAACGCACCGCCGCGATGGAAAAAATCGATGAAACCCGCCGCGCCCTCTACCGCATCCTGGCCGACTAACGCCGCGGCTCGGGAGCCCCAGTGGGCGATGGCATGGCCATCCCCTGCTTTTCCTGGTCGTCGTGGGCGTCATGGGAGATGTTTGCGGCGAACTCTGCCGCCCGGCAGCTTCCGGTCAGGGATTTTCTGACAGCCTGGCCACGGCGGCAATATCCTGCGGAGTCGTTCGACAGCACCCGCCAATGAGCCGGGCACCCAGTTCACGCCAGATGGGCGTTCCCTCCGCAAGGCTTGAGGGCTGTTTGCTACGGGGGCCCGCTAGGGGGTGGCCCGTCGCGGCCGGCCGCCATGTCTTGGTGACTGCGTCGTAGCTTTCGCCCGAATTTGGATAGGCGATAAGGGGCGTATCGGTGGCTTTGCCCAGCGCCTCCAAGGAAGGCGAGACCAGCTCCAGCGGTACGCAGTTCACGCCGATTGCTGCCACGAGCGGTTGCGCCCGAGAGAGAGTCGCCACGTGAGCCAGCGGCGTACCGTCGCTGATGTGCCCGCCGTCCCGCAGCGTGAAGGAGAGCCAGGATTCGACGTCGAACTCCCCTATGAGTGTCAACAGGGCCTCGGCCTCAGCCAATGAAGGCAGCGTCTCACAGGCAAGAAAGTCCGCTCCGGCCTCCACCAGCGCCGCGATTCGAGGCCGGTGGAACTCCAAAAACTCGTTGCGACTGAGAACGTAGTCGCCCCGGTATTCCGATCCGTCCGCGAGGTACGCGCCGTAGGGCCCGACCGATCCTGCAATCAGCAGGGGGCCTGCCTCCGGGTTTTCAGCCAGGTAATCGCGGCGCGCCTCGTCAGCCAGGCGCACACTCATTGCCACCCGCTCCAAAGCCTCTTCCTCGCCAATCCCGCGCCGCGCAAATCCCAGGGGTGTGGCCTGATAGCTCGCCGTGATGGCGACTGCGGCTCCGGCGCGGAAGTAGTCCTGGTGTACGCGCTTGACGAGCTGCGGTTGTTCCAGAAGGACTTTCGCGGACCACAAAGGGTCTTCCAGATCGCAGCCGAGCGCTTCAAGCTCGGTGGCGAGTGCGCCGTCCACGGTCAGGTTTGCTCCGGCATCGAGCATGCGTGAGAGCTTTGTGTTACCGGGCATCGCTTAGGCCTCCAGACATATATGTGCGTTATAAGCATTTTTCAATGCTTGTAATGACCATCACTCTATGCCACCATGGCTTTCAGACACCTTCGCGACCCGCCCAGGAAGAGGCTTCCCTTGAAGATTGAAATGAAATCAGTACGCAAGCTGCGCGTGCACTGGCCCATTGCTTCGGAATCGTTCTCGCGGCTCACCAAGGGAGACGTAGAAGCATTCAAGGACGAGGCGGGCATCGGAGCCCTGCTCCAGGCTTTGTCCGATTCCCCCGATTTAGGGGACTTTGGCAACTACCGGCATGTCTTCGAATCCGGTGTAGGTTTCGAGGGGTTCACCTGCACTGAAGGCGCAAACCCTACGTTGGGTCAGGTGGGGCAGCGGACAATTTCCCCGACCTTCGTCTTCACGACGTATTTCGATGCGCTGCTCGATGACGCCGCCGTGGAACGATTCGTCCAGCGCATGGTGGATATCCATCCCTGGGAGGTGCCGGTCATCGAACTGACGGGGCCAATCAGCGTCTCGAGCACCGCGCTTCCGGCATTCCATGCGAACGGGGCCGCATCATGATTGAAGCCACCACGGCCGGACTTTGGGACGGCTTGCAGTCGCTGCTTGCAGCCAGATCATTTACCGACCTGACGCACGCCTTTCATCCCGGCCAGCCGCATTTCCCGGCATTCCCGAACGAAACGAGGGAGGCTGTGTTCGATCTGGAGAAAGGCGACGGTTTCACCGCTCACCGGTACTCGATCATCGGCCAATGGGGAACGCACGTTGATCCGCCCTCGCATTTCATCCGCGGAGGACGAACCCTGGACCAGATTCCCGTGGAGGACATGGTCCTTCCGCTGGTTATCCTCGATATCACCTCGCGGGTTATCGAAAATGCGGACGCCACCCCCACGATGGAGGACATTCAGGCATGGGAGCACCGCAATGGCGCCATCGCACCCGGTGCATTTGTGGCGTTGCGGACAGGATGGAGCCATCGTTGGCCCGACACTGGCGCCATGGCAAACAGGGATGATGAAGGTGTCAGCCACACGCCGGGATGGTCGCAGGAAGTCCTCTCCTTCCTGATTGAGGAGCGCTCGGTGACTGCCGTCGGCCATGAGCAGACGGACACAGACCCGGGGAGTGCCACATCCCGCCAGGATTTCACCTTGGAAACCTATATCCTGGCCCAGAACCGGTGGCAGATCGAGCTGATGGCCAATCTGGACGGACTGCCGGAAGCGGGCGCGATCCTCATTGCGAGCTGGCCGAAGCCGCTGCAAGGCAGCGGTTTTCCAGCCCGGGTCTTCGCCATCCACTAGGACATGTTGATCCAGTGACTAGAATCGGATCCATGTCAAAGACGTCCAGCATGGGCCGGGGAATCATGGCTGTCCTAGCGGTGGGCGCCCGCAACCCAGGAGGGCTGCCTGGCGGAACGGTCGCTGACATAGCCGCCGATCTGGGCAAAGACCGCAGCCAGGTTTCCCGCAGCCTCCGGACCGCCGAGCAGGAGGGGTTTCTGGCCCGCGGCGAACATCGGTCCTACACCCTGGACTGGTCGCTCCTGACGGACGCGCAGCTGTTGACAGAGCAGCGGCTGCAGAGCGACGGCGTGACCGCACTGGAAGGCTTGGCCGGCGAAACTGATGAAGGATGCTTCCTTGGCATGCTGCGCGGCGACAGTACGGTCACTATCGGCGAACGGGTTCCGGCAAGCAGCAACATGGTCGGTTCCTGGCTGGGCCGGCCCTACCCGGCCTACTGCAGTGACGCCGGCCAGGCCCTGATGTGGGAAGCGTCGGATGCCGAGGTCCGAACCGTCTTTTCCGGCGTTGACTTCGTGCGTCATGGTCCCAAAACACCGCTCGACGTCGAGGACTTCCTGTCGCGTCTGCGCGGGGCGCGGGCCCGGGGGTACTCCATTGTCGATGAGGAAGCCGAGCCAGGACTGTATTCCCTGGCCGTTCCGATTCGGGACTTCAAGGGCGACGTGGTCGCAGCGCTTCAGGTTGTAGGCACCAAGACCCGTCTGGAGCCGCGGCGGGAAGTCTGCGCCACGGCCCTCCTGTCCTGGGGAAAGTGGCTTGAATCGGCGTTGGGCCACACGTCGGCACCGAACCGGCTCTAGCTGGCAAGGCCCTTACGGCCGGCGTCGCCACGAGTGCGGCCCTCGCAGGATCCCAGCCGTTCGGCTGCTGCCATGAGGGCCTTTGCAATGTCATTGGTGCGGACTTTGATCTGAGCCTGGCTCCCCAAGACGCTGAGCGCGGCAAGAATGGACCCGTCCGCGCTGCGGACGGGAACGGCTAGTTCGTAGACCCCATGCTCGAATTCTTCCTCCGCGAGGATGAAGCCCCGCGCCCTGTCCAGGTCCATCAGTTCGGCGACTTCTTGGGGCGAATGGGCCGCTCCCGGACCGCCCACGCCGATGAAGTTGACATCCTGGAGGAGGGCTTGAACGGCCGGCTGCCGATCGTCCCACAGCAGCGCCCGGCCGGACCCGGTACACCATACGGGCGTCACCATGCCGGGTTTCACGAAGCTTCCGGGGACCGCGTCATTGCTGGAGGCACGCAGGAGAATGACGCGGAAGCCCTCGCGGACGGAAACTCTGGCTCTGAGGCGGAACGAAGCCACCAAAACCTCAAGTTCGGCTCTTGATTCGTGGACCCATCCGGCATTCAGCGCTGCGGCCAGACTGAAAAAACGTGGGCCGGTTCGGAAGGGTCCACGTTCGACACGTTCCAGCAGCCCCAGCTCGCACAATTCCTGCGTCAACCGGGAGACACGGCTTTGTTCCATATCCAGCTCGGATGCGAGCTGGGAAACGCCGAGAAGCCGCCTGCCCCACTTCTCCCGATCTGCGACCAGCCGGACTATTCGAAGTCCTTGGGCCATGGACGACGCTTCCGAGGAAGAATCCACGCTCCATGCTCCTTCCGCCCGACAACTACGCCTATTCTCACATGTCCTCATCGTTGACCAGGACGCGGTTTCCTTGTGCCCACACGGTATAGAGGTCGGCGAGTATGGCCGCATTCGCTGCCTCCAGTTCTGCCGGAGCGATTTCGGCGCTTCCCTGCCGACCGAACAGCACGACCTCGTCTCCCGGGGAGACGTTCGCTATATCGGTGACGTCGATAACCATGGAATTCATCGAACCAACATCGACAATGGCAGCGCGACGGCCGCGAACAAGCACGCCGCCCTGGCTGGCCAGTGCCCGCCGGTAGCCATCTCCATAACCTGCCGTGACTGAGGCCAGCCTGGAATCCCGGTTCAAGGTGTGGGTTAGCCCGTAGCCGACCTTCGTTCCTGCTGCGTAGCTGTTAATGGAAGCGATCCGGGCTTTGAATGCCAGACACCGTTCGAAGCGCCCTGCTTGCGGATCCGAATCGCCGTAGAGGACTGCCCCGGCACGGACCATGTCCAGCCACGAGCCGCGCACGTTCAGCGCGGCGTAGGAGTTGGCGCAGTGGAGCAGCACGTCCTCCCGCGGAATTCCGGTCAGATGGAGCAGCGACAACGCTTGGCTTTGAAAATGCTGAAGAGCTGTTTCAACATGGCCGTTATCGTCCTTGGGGAAATGGGTCATGATCCCGGCCAGTTGAAGCCCGGGGTGGCTCACGATCGCGACTGCGGATGCCCGCCCAAGCGTGGATGAGACGTCAAGGCTGTGCCTGCTGATCCCGGAAGAGTTGATGTCGAGGTGGATGCGGACCATCTTCCCGGCTTCGGCAGCGATCTTGTTCATCTCCCACGCGCTCTGCGGGTCGGCAACAAGTTCCTCGATGTCGTGACGCAGGCCGGCCCTGATCTCTTGCGGCGCCGCGGCCCGGACACGCAGGAGCCGTCCCGCAAAGCCGCAGCGGCGTGCAACGGCCGCCTCGTCGTTGCTTCCTACTCCGACGAATGGAACCCCTAGACGAACAAGTGACGGCAGTAATAGCTCAGCTCCATGTCCGTACGCATTGGACTTCACCACTGCGCACAGGAGCGCGGTGTCATCGATCATGGTCAGGAGGTTCCGGACATTTGACTCGAAAGCGGCGGCGTCAATCTCCAGCCAACTGCCGGCGTCGTGGCCTGAACTGCGCATGTGTTGCATCAGATCTTGTGAATTCATTGTTTATCCGTTGGGCGGCGTGGTGGCCGGCGGGAAAGTGCCGGCCACCACGCCGAACTGACGATGATTGATGACAGCGTTAGGGCAGCTGGTTGGTGCGCGCCTTGCGTCCGTATTTGAAGTGGAAAAAGGCATAGCAGACGCCAACAAATGCGACACCGAAATAGAGGGCTGCTACCTGGTTCGGGTCAAAGGCGATGCCGATGAGCGAAATGAGGCAAAGCGAGAAGGCCAGGATAGGCACCAGCGGGAACAGCGGGGCCTTGTACGGAAGGGCAGCGACATCTCCGCCGTTTTTGACGAAGGACCTCCTGTGAAAAAAGTGCGAGGCGGTGATGGACATCCAGACCCCGACGACGGCGAAACCCGCCACAGAAACGAGGGCAAGATATACCGTTTCGGGCGCCACGACGCTGCTGATGAGAGATGCCAGGCCTCCGAGCATGCTCACCGACAGCGCGGTCATGGGGATACCCCGTCGGGTCAGCTTCTTCAGTGCCCGAGGGGCGTGCCCCTCGTCGGCAAGGGAGTAGAGCATCCGCGCGCAGGAGAAGAGCCCACTGTTTCCGGCAGAGAGGAGTGCGGTGATGATGACAAAGTTCATGATGTCGGCGGCAAAAGGAATGCCGATGGATGAGAAGACCGTCACGAACGGGCTCTCATCCAGTCCGACCTGCTCGAACGGGATAGTGGCGGCAATGACAGCGATTGCCCCGACGAAGAAGATCAGCAGACGGATGACTGTGCTGCGCATCGCTTTGGGGATGCTGGAGGCAGGATCGGCTGTTTCGCCCGCTGCCACGCCGATGAGTTCAGAGCCGGAGAAAGCGTAGAAAACTGCAAGTGCAGTGACCAGTACACCGGCGAAACCGTTGGGAAAGAGACCGTTGGAGGTGCTGAAGTTCTCAAACAGGAAAGGGTGGTTTGCCCCCTCACTGAGCGGGTGGAAGCCGAGCAGTGCGGCGCCGCCGAAAACGATGAGGACCAGGATGGCGCCCACCTTGACGATGGCGAACCAGAACTCGGACTCGCCAAAGAACTTCGAAGAAACTGCGTTGAAGCCGAAGAGGACCGCAGCGAAGATGACGCACCAGACCCAGACGTCAACACCCGGGAACCACCGCTGCATGAGCAGACCGGAGGCAGTGAACTCCGATCCGATGGCCACTGCCCAGCAGAGCCAGTAGAGCCAGGCGGTGGTGAACCCGGTGGCCGGGCCGATCGACCTCGCCGCGTAGATATGGAAGGCGCCTGAGACCGGATATGCGATGGCAAGTTCGCCGAGGCAGGCCATCACCAGGTACACAACGAAGGCGCCTATGAGATAGGCGATGACAGCCCCGAGAGGGCCGGCCTGGGAAATGGTGTAGCCCGAGCTCAGGAACAGCCCGGAGCCGATCACGCCGCCCATGGCGATCATGACCAGATGCCGGGCCCCCATGGACCGCCGGAGTCCGGAATCGGTCGACGCAGGAATCGTGGGCTGTGGTTCCAGCCGGACAGATGATGAGGGTTCCATGGTTTCTCCCAGGTGAGTGGACGGGTCTGATGCGAAGGATGCGCACGCCCCGGCGTGCGGGACAGGCCGCCTCGAGCTGTGCAGCATCGATAGTGATGAAAGTAACACAAAAACCACTTTTTGGTCATTAAAAACATTTGAACATGTCTATGTTGCACGTACGTTACCTGGGGTCCCGATGCCGAATCGGCAGTCAGATGGTCAATTCGCCCTGTTCTTCGGTCACAATCACATGCACTGACGGACATGGAATGCGGTGAGCATTGGAGGACCGATGTAACTGATTGAAGGAGCACCATGACCACCTACGACATTGCGCTGATCGGATTCGGCGGCGTAAACAGGACTCTGGCCGAACTGATCGCAACACGCGGCGAGACGCTTCATGCCGATCTGGGCTTCGGCCTGAGGGTCGTGGCCATAACCGACCTGCGCTTGGGCTCCCTGGTCCAGCCCGAGGGCATCGATCTGTCCATCGCCCTCAAACTCGGTGGTGGCAGCGAAACCTTCGCCGAGCACGGCGGATCCGCGGACACCAATAACGAATCAGTTATCCGCACCTGCACCGCCGACATCATCTGTGAAGCCACTTTCACGAATCCCGACGACGGCGAGCCGGCAGTTTCGCACGTACGCTGGGCGCTTGAATCCGGCAAGAGCGTCTGCACGACCAACAAAGGCCCGGTTGCCCTCCGCGGCGCCGAGCTGACGTCCCTGGCCGAACAGAACGGAGTGCACTTCGAGTTCGAGGGTGCCGTCATGAGCGGCACTCCTGTCATCCGCCTGGCAAAGAAGATGTTCGCGGGACTGAAGCTAAAGGGCTTCGAAGGCATCCTCAACGGCACCAGCAACTATGTGCTCGGGCGGATGGAAACCGGACTGGACTTCGAAGCGGCCATCAGCGAGGCGCAGGAACTCGGCTACGCCGAGGCAAACCCCGCAGCAGACATCGAGGGATACGACGTTCAGCTCAAGGTCCTCATCCTCGCCAACGAGCTGCTCGATGCAGGCCTGGAACTCAAGGACGTTCAGCGGCAGGGGATTTCGACCGTGACGCCGGAGAATATCCGGAAGGCAGCCCGCGAGGGACTCCGCTGGAAGCTTGTCGGTTCAGCGCGACGCAACCTGGACGGGTCAGTGACAGCGGGCGTATCCCCCGTAGCGCTCCCCCTGGACCACGGGCTGGCCGGAGTTTCCGGCGCGACCAATGCCGTGTCCTTCGACACCGACCTTCTGGGCCCGGTAACCGTCTCAGGACCGGGAGCCGGCCGCGTGGAAACCGCCTACGCCCTGCTCTCCGACATCATCGCCATGCACGCCGTCAGGACGGGAGCAGCTGCAAATGCTTGAATCCACACTTTATTCGACGGAAACCGTGCTGCCGCAGTTCCGAGACGTCAGGAGCCCCTACGACGGCAGGGTGGTCGGCGCGGTTTCGCTGACCGAAGCCACCGCCGGCGAAGCCGTGATTGAAACAGCCCGCATCGGCGCCCGGAAAGCACGGGCGCTGTCCCGCAATGCCCGCGGGAAGATACTCGACGGCGCCGCAACAGAGATCGAGCAGCGCCACGAGGAGTTCGCGCAAACCATTGTGTCTGAGTCCGGGAAAACGATCCGCCAGGCCCGGAAGGAAGTACTGCGCGCGGTCAATACGCTCCGCCTCTCCGCTGCCGAAGCGCGCCGAAACGCAGGCGAAGTCATCCCCTTTGACTCGTACGAGGGCTCAGAGGACCGGACCGGGTGGTACTCCCGCGAACCCTTGGGCATCATTGCCGCGATCACTCCGTTCAACGACCCGCTCAACCTGGTGGCGCACAAGATCGGCCCGGCCATCGCCGGAGGAAACGCCGTGATCCTCAAACCCTCGGCCCTGACTCCGCTGTCAGCCCAGCTGCTCACGGACGCCCTCGTCAGCTCCGGGCTCCCGCCGGAGACCCTCACGATTGTTCACGGCGACCGGGAAGTGGCCGAATCAATCATCAGGTCCCGGGACGTACGAATGGTGTCCTTCACCGGGGGGTTCTCCACGGGTGAGAGTATCGCCCGCACCGCAGGCCTGAAGAAGCTTTCGATGGATCTCGGTGGAAACGCACCCGTGATCGTCCTGGACGATGCCGACATCGAGAACGCGGTGCAATCCTGCGTCTCCGGAGCGTTTTGGGCCGCCGGACAGAACTGCGTGGGGGTGCAGCGGATCCTCGTAGCCGCCCCGGTGTACAGCGCGTTCCGCCGGCGCTTCCTGGAGGAAACGGCGCGGTTGGTTGCCGGAGATCCATCGGATGAACGGACGGATGTCGGGCCCATGATCAGCCCGGCCGCCATGCAGGAGCTCCAGACGAAGCTGGACGGGGCCCTCGGTGCCGGCGCTGTACTGCTCTCAGGCAATGTCAGGGACGGCAATGTGCTTCACCCGACCGTCCTGGAAGCCGTCCCGGCGGACAGCAGCCTGTGGAAGGAGGAGGTTTTCGGGCCGGTGGTCATGCTTCATAAATTCAGCACCTTCGAAGAGGCCATCGACGTCGCCAACGCCATCGAGTTCAGTCTCCATGCGGGCATCTTCACCGACTCCCTGGCCAAGGCCATGGATGCGGCCCGCGAGCTCGAAGCAGGCGGCGTCATGATCAACGATTCCTCTGACTACCGGTTCGACGGCATGCCGTTCGGCGGGGCCAAGTACGGGAGCATGGGCCGGGAGGGCGTCCATTTCGCGTATGAGGAGATGACGCAGCCAAAGGTCATTTGCATCAAGAACTGACCGAACTGGAGGGCGCGACCAGGCCCTGCGCCCTCCAGTTCCTCCGAGCAAGCGGCACTCAATAACGCCACCACCCACACTTCGACACAGAGGATGGAAAACCATGACCTGCCGCATCGAGACGGATTCGCTCGGGAGCGTTCCTGTACCGGCCACAGCCTATTGGGGAGCGCACACCGCCCGGGCCTTGGAAAACTTCACCATCAGCGGGATTCCCATCTCCCGCCACCCGCACCTGGTGCGTGCGCTGGCGATGATCAAGAACGCTGCGGCGCAGGCCAACTGCGAACTGGGCATCCTTGACCCGCGGGAGGCGACAGCGATCCGCGAAGCGTGCCAGGAAATCCAGGACGGACATCACCACGAACAGTTCTGTGTGGACGTCATTCAGGGCGGTGCCGGAACGAGCACGAATATGAATGCCAACGAGGTGATCGCGAATCTTGCGCTGGAAAAACTGGGCCACCGCCGCGGCGACTACCAGCACCTGCACCCCATTGATCACGTTAACCGGTGCCAATCCACCAACGACACCTATCCCACGGCGATCAAACTGGCACTGATTTTCGCCAATGCAGAGCTCCACCGCGAGTTGGGCAAGCTCGCCGAGTCCACCCGCAGCAAGGGTGCCGAATTCGCCGACGTGGTGAAGATGGGCAGGACACAGCTTCAGGACGCCGTCCCGATGACCCTTGGGCAGGAGTTCAATGCCTTCGCCGCGACGCTGGAAGAAGACCGCTCCAGGCTCATGGAATCCACAGCGCTGATGCTCGAGTGCAGTCTGGGCGCCACCGCCATCGGGACCGGCATCACCGCCGAACCTGGGTATCAGCAACTCGTACTTCGGGCGCTGTCCGAGGTCTCCGGCGTCCCCGTCTTTCCCGCCGCTGACCTCATCGAAGCGACGTCCGACGTGGGCGTTTTCATGCACATGTCGGGCATGCTGAAGCGCACGGCCATAAAGCTGTCCAAAATCAGCAGCGATCTCCGGCTGCTGTCGAGCGGTCCACAGAACGGCTTCGGCGAGATTGTCCTGCCCCCACGCCAGGCCGGGTCATCAATCATGCCGGGAAAGGTCAACCCCGTCATCCCTGAGGCCATGAATCAGATTGCCTTCGCGGTCGCCGGAGCTGACACTACGGTGACGATGGCTGCAGACAACGGGCAGCTCCAGCTCAATGCCTTCGAACCTGTCATCGCCCATGTCCTTCTTCAGAGCATTTCATGGCTCGAACAGGGATCACGAATTCTTCGTCGTTACTGCATTGATGGCATTGAAGCGAACACCGGACGCCTCGCCCGCCAGACGGCAGCCTCGGTGGGGCTTGCAACGGCTCTAATACCCGCCATCGGCTATGCCGCCGCGGCAGCGGTGGCTAAGGAGGCCCTCCAGAACGGGTCAACCATTCTGGACGTCGTCACCAGAAGGAACCTCTTGGGCCGGGACGCAGCTCAGGCATTGCTTGAATCCGCCGTACTGCCTGTCAGAAATGCGGACATGTCCGGAGTCTGACCACTTTCACTCGGTGGCGCGTGCGCCGCCGGTGTCCCGCCTGATGAAACTGGAAAGCGTCATGGCCGTCACTGTGTCCGTGACGCCGGGAATAGCCGCGATCTGCTCCCAGATCTCCTGTACCCTCTCCAGCGATCGGGCCTCGACCCTCACCAGCAGATCAAAGTCACCGCTCACGACGTCACAGAGAACCACTTCAGGAATCGACCGCAGCACGGCGATGACATCCGACCCCCGCACCCGGTCCTTCCTGTAGACCATCAGGAAGGCGGACACGAGACCCTGGCCCGGCGGGCCGGCAACGATCGTGTACCCCTGGATATACCCCTGCCGTTCCATCCGTTCGATCCGCTGGCGCACGGCATTCCTCGAAAGGAGGACCTTGGTCGCCAGCTCTGCATGGCTCATGCGCGCGTTCTTCGTGAGCTCCGCAAGAATCCTCTGATCTATCTGATCAAGACTCACTCGATCCATGCCTACCCTTCACAGCAATAATCCCCCGGGCACAACCGGAACGGAACCAACTTCAAGACCGAAAGCGCTCGAAAAATGACATATCTGCACCAGGCCCGGCCCTCTCTCACTGGCATTAGCTGCATCTTGTTCGACATGGACGGAACGCTCCTGGATTCAGCACCCGGCGTTACGGCAAGCGCCACCCAGGCCCTGGCAGCCGTAGGCGCGCCAGTCCCCGCGATGGACAAACTGCGCCGATTCGTCGGCCCACCGATGATCGAGTCCTTCAGAACAGTCTCGCAACTGGACGAAAAAACCGCCCAAAAGGCCCTCCAACATTACCGCAAAGCGTATGCCGATCATGGCGCTGAACAGTCCAGCCTCTACGACGGGATAATAGACCTGCTTCAAAACCTACATTCGGCCGGTATTCCAATGGCCGTAGCCACATCCAAGGTGGAGGACCAAGCAATACGACTCGCACGAAAGTTTGGAATTGAAGGCCATTTCATCAACGTATGCGGGGCATCGGACCGTGAGGGAAGAGCGAGTAAGGACGAGGTCATCGCCGAATTGCTGCTCCGGCTCCAATCCGACGGCGTGGACATTTCCAGTCCCGCAATGGTCGGAGACCGAAGCTACGACGTCGCCGGAGCAGCCAAACACGGAATCCCCACAATATTCGCACTCTGGGGGTACGGGGAGGCCGAGGAGGCGTCGCAGGCGGCCGCCGTTGCCTCCTCCCCCGCAGCTCTATTGCCACTGATCCTCAGCAACCGTCGTCAGACAGCCACCCAGCGATACAATCCCCTGTGCCATGAGTCCCCGGACGCGACCAGCAGGCATCAGTCCGCTGTTTGCTAGAAGCTGCGGCCTAGGCAAGAAGGATGCATCTCCCTAAGGGGCCCGTCACAGCCCGTGCGCCGGCGTATGGGCCCGGGGCCCTTCGTCCAGCATCAAGCTCCAAGGCACTGCGTCCGGTCAGGACTCCAGAACCAGCAGCTGGGCCTTGTCGGCGTCCCAGCCCACCCACAGCTCTTCATCAGGCAGGAGCCCCTGGCCCCGGTCCGAGCTCAGCGCACGAAGCTGGAGTTCGTGGCCGCCGGCGGTGAGCCGGTGGCGCACGGTGGCGCCTAGATTCGTGGACGACACCAGGGCCGCGGCGCAGCCGTTCTCCGCCGTGGCCCGCGTCTTGAATTTGAGGTGCTCCGGGCGGATGGAGACGGCGTAGTTCTCGCCGCTTGCCCCGCGGTCCCGGACCTTTGCCAGGCCAAGTCCGCCGAGGTCCACAAGTGCCTCCTCGCCGTTCCGCTCAACAATGGTGCAGGGAATCAGGTTAGTGTCGCCGAGGAAGCTGGCCACCCAGTCCGTGAGGGGGTGGTTGTAGACTTCCTCCGGCGGCCCCGACTGGACAATCTTCCCGTCCCTCATCACCACGATCCGGTCGGACATGGCCATGGCCTCGTCCTGGTCGTGGGTCACGAACAGCACGGAAATGCCCAGGCTCTTCTGCAGGGTCTTGATCTCCTCCTGCATCTGCTCGCGCAGGCGCTTGTCCAGGGCCGCCATCGGCTCATCCAACAACAGTGCGGCCGGGTTGAAGACCAGGGCCCGCGCCAGCGCCACCCGCTGCTGCTGTCCGCCGGAGAGCTGGCGTGGCTTGCGGTCGCCCATCGCGCCCAGGCCAACGCGGTCCAGCGCGTCCGAGGCACGCTGCCGGCGTTCCGTGCGGGGCACCTTCCGCATGCGGAGTGCAAACTCCACGTTTTCCAGGGCGCTCATGTGCGGGAACAATGCGTAGTTCTGGAACACCACACCGAGATTGCGGTCCCGGGGCGGCAGCGTGTCCACCGGCCTGCCGTCGATGAGGACTGAACCGGCGGTGTGTTCTTCAAACCCGGCCACCATCATCATGGTGGTGGTCTTGCCCGAGCCGCTGGGGCCCAGCAGGGTGACGAACTCGCCGGGCTGAACCGTCAGGTCCAGCTGGTCCACAGCAACGACGTCGCCGTAGTGTTTGCTGACCTGGCGGAGCTCAATGGCGCCTTGCGTGGCTGTCCCGGACCGCGGAATCGGTTCCACGGAAACTACTGATGCAGTCATCGACTTTCCTTTACGTTTGTGCGGACACGGCCAGGGGCAGCATCCGGGCCGTGGAGCGGCGCTTGAGGACAAACAGGACCTGGAGAAGAAGCCCGATGGTCGCGACGCTGACCAGCAGGGCGGACGAAACGGCGATCTTCGGGGTCAGGTTGAACTGGATATCCGTGAACATCTTGACCGGCAAGGTCGTCGCCCCCGGCGACTGCATGAACAGGGACATGACCGTCTCGTCAATGGAGACCGAGAAGGCGAAGAGTGCCCCGGAGATCAGGCCCGGCAGGATAACGGGCAGATACACATGGCGCAGAACAGACAGGGCACCGGCCCCGAGGCTCTTCGCCGACCGGACCAGGGCGGGGTTGAGCCCCGCGAGGCTGGCCCGAGTCGTCAGGTACACGTAGGGCGTTGCAATCACGGCGTGCGCCAGGCCGATGGGGATGATGCTCCCCACCATGCCGATCGAGATGAAGAACTGGTAGAACGCCAGCGCCAGCACCACGGTGGGCACGATCATCGGCGCCAGGATCAGGCCCACCACGGCAGGCTGTCCCGGGAACTTGCGCCCGTGCAAACCGATCGCCGCGGTGGCGCCCAGCAGCACACCGATCACGACGGCGATCGCCGCCGACTGGAGGCTGGCCGTCAGGGCGGAGGTCCAGGCCCGGTCGGCGAAGAACCCGGCCACGGCGGCGAAGGAGATCCCCTCCGGCGGGAACGTGATGTAGCGGCTGTCGTTCAGCGCTACCGGCACCACAATCGCCGTCGGAATGACGAGGAAAAGGAAAGCCGGGATGGAAAGAAGCGCCAGCAGGCGGTGCTGCGGATTAGTTGTCTTCATGGTGGCCTCCTGCCTTGAGGACGCGCTGGTAGACAGCCACGAGGATGCTGACCATGACCGTCAGGATGACGGCCAGCGCAGCAGCACCGGAGAAGTCCGTGAGCTGTCGGGCGTAGTAGTCGATCTGGTTGGCGATCATCATGTCCCCGGGTCCGCCCATGACCACGGGCGTGATGAAGAAGCCCGTGCTGATGATGAAGACCAGCAGCCCGGCGGCGGAAATGCCGGGCATGCTCAGCGGCAGCGTGATTCTCCGGAAGACGGATCCTTCCCGCGCGCCCAGCGAGCGGGCGGCCAGCCCAAGCCGGTCATCGATGGACGTCAGCGAGGAGAAGATCGGGAACACCGCATACGGCAGGAGACAGTGCACCATGCCGACGATCACGGCGAACCGGTTGTGCAGCAGCGGGATCGGCGCATCGGTGAGCCCGATGCCCTGCAGGAACGCGTTCACGATGCCGTTGTCCTGGAGCAGGACCGCCCAGGCGAAGTTCTTCACCAGGATGCCGGTCCAGAACGGCAGCAGTACGACGGCGAACAGGATCACCCGGGTGACGTTCCCGGCACGCCACAGGACCATGGCGATGACATAGCCGAGCCCTACCGTCACGATGGTGCTCGCCAGGCTGATGGTCAGCGTGTTGACCAGCGCGCGCAGCACCAGCGGGTCCTCGAGGACCCGCTGGTACGCGTTGTCGGCGAAGCTTGCGCCCACCAGTTTGCCCAGCGGCGTCAGGAACAGCACCACGTCGAAGGCCAGGATCGGGGCCAGCAGCAGCCACCAGCCGCTGCGCCGCCGTCGGGGTGCTGCTCCAGCGGACGGAGGCGCACCGCGGCCCCGCGGCCGCGTCCGCTCCAGTGTTGCGTTGGTCATGTCAGCTGGCCTGCCAGAGCTTGAACTGCTGTTCGGTCTTCTTCAGGTTCTGCGACCACCACTTGTCGTCGCGGACCAGGATCTTGTCCGCGAGCAGGGGGCTGGTGGGAAGCGTGTCGGCGATTTCCTTCGGCAGCTTGGACAGCGCCGGGATGTTGGCCAGGGTCAGGTTCGTGACCTTGTCGAACGCCGCGCCGGCCTCGGCGTCGTTGGACATGAAGTTCATCAGCTTGAACGCCGCTTCCTTGTTCTTCGCGCCCTTCGGCACCACGAAGTAGTCGCCGGCCAGCACGGCGTTTTCGGCGGAGAAGTTCAGCTTTGCGCCGTCGTTGCGGGCCGCGTTGATCCGGTTGTTGAAGCTGGTGGAGAGGGAGACCTCGCCGGAGGTGAGCTGCTGGATCGGCTCCTGGTTGGCAGAGTGGTACAGCAGCCGGTCCTTGCCCGGGTGCTGGCCCAGGACCCGCAGGGCGCGGTCGACGTCGAGGGGGTAGATCTTGTCGAACGGGACGCCGTCAGCCAGCAGCGCGGCTTCCAGGACGGAACTGTCGGACAGCTGGTTGTACACCGAGCGCTTGGTGTTGTACTTGCCCTGATCGAAGAACTGGGCCCAGTCTTTGGGCGCCTGGGCGTCAGAAATGACCTTCTGGTCCCAGGCCATGACGAACAGGAAGCTCAGGTACTTGATGCCATACTCGGCCTTCGCGTAGCCGGGCAGGCCCTTGTCACTGATGATGTCGTAGTCGAACTTCTCCAGCAGACCCTCGGCCACGGCCACCTCGTACTCCGGCGCCGTGATTTCCACGAGGTCCCATTGCACGTCGCCGGACTGAACCTGCGCTTTGAGTGCCGCCAGGCTGGTATTGGCCAGGAGCGTGGTCTGGATGCCCGACTGCTTGGAGAACGGATCCAGGATCGTCTGGGTCAGCTGGTCGTTGTAGGAGCCGCCATAGGACGTCACCGTCACGGCCTTGTTGGCGGCCGAGCTTTCGGCCGGCTTCGCTGCGCCGCATCCGGAGAGCGCCAGGCCCGCGAGCGGGGTCAGCGCTGCCGCTTTGAGGAGCTGCCTGCGGTCAAACGGAGTGGATCGAAAATGTGTCAAGGAAAGCCTCTCATTGGTGCCCGCGCCACGGCGCGCCAAAGGAGGCCGTGCTGGGGCGGTGGGGCGTGGGGCGGGTGGCGCATAGAAGCGTCAGGGGAATCGACGGCGGCGGTTCTCGCGCACCGTCCATCCACGCAACGTTGGTGACTCAAATCCGCGGTCCGGCGGCTTTTCGGTTTCGCAACTGTAACTGTGAAGTTGCTCACCAGTCAACAGTTGTATTGGTTTAATCAACTTGAGGACCGGAAACCCTCTCCGGCGCGGTTCCTGCCGCCCGCGCCACAGCCCTTCACGCCATAGGGGACGGGCCGCGTCGGGCCGGCACGGGTCCATATCTGGCCCGCAAGGGGACGGCGGCCTCCACCAGGATTCCGCGCAGCCAGTCCTTGAACGGGTCCTCCGCGAGCCACGGGTTCCACACCATGTCGATGCCCAGGGTCTGGATCGGGAAGGGGAATTCCTCCATGCGCAGGTCGAAGCGGCCCACGAATTCCAAGCCGACCTGATACCGGTGGACCGCCACCCCGCCGGCCTGGGCAATCAGGTGGGGAATGAACAGGTAGTCGGAAACGCGCTGCCGGATTGTGTAGGGCACTTTGCGTTCGTCGAGGATTTCATAGGGCCGCGGGCGCTCCGGGGACGCGTCCAGGACCACGTGCGGCACGGTTTTCAGCAGTTCCAGCGCATCGGCTTCCCGCGGTGAATCCCACGACGTGACGACGACCCAGCGGTCGTCATACAGGCGTTCACGCGGGTAGGGCGTGGCGAACGTCTCGGGGAGCAGAATGACGTCGGCCGCATCCTCCGCAAAAACCGCGATGGTCGGGGAGGACGTGGTGCGCAACCGCAGGACCGTGTTTGGCGCACGCTCCGCCAGCAGCCGGGTGAGAGTGCTGCCGATCACGAACGCGGTGCTGTTCGTCATCGCCACAGTAATCAGACGTCCGTCGGTTGCAGGGTCAAACGGCGCGGCATTGACCAGCCGGGCCGTCTGCGTGAGCGTCTGCCGCAATGCAGGCAGGAGCTCAGCAGCCCGCGGCGTCAGCACCATTCCGCGCCCCTGCCGCACAAGGAGTTCGTCACTGAGCATGCGACGCATGCGCGTCAGCGCATGGCTCATGGCCGGCTGCGACAGCCCAATCTTGCCCGCCGCCTTCGTCACCGACCGCTCTTCAAGCAGCGCCAGCAGCGGCACCAGCAGGTTGAGGTCGACCGAAGCCAGCCGGGCCAGCTCTCCGTCCATCCCAGGCTCCATCGCCATTGCACCCTTCACTTGTCGCACGCCGGCTGTCCGGCGCATGGCCCATCATGCCCAATCATTCACGCGGTGCACGTGAAAGATGATAATTATTCATTTGTCGAACATCCTTTACAACTGGGAAACTCAATATACGCCGTGATTGTGACTCACGCCACGCCACTGTTTTCAAAGGAGAAAGCCATGAAGATTGTTCTCGACCGACCGCGCTGCGAAGGCCATGGCCTATGCGAGGAGGTCGCCCCGCAGCTGATGCACCTGGACGACGAGGGCGAGCTGGTGCTGGACATCGAGACGGTCGATGACGTTCTTGAAGCGGCGAAGGCCGCGGTCCGCGTCTGCCCGGTTGCCGCGCTGCGGCTGGCGTGACCATGCCGCTGAAGCGCATTGTCGTCGTCGGCAACGGCATCGCCGGCCTCACCGCGGGCGACTCCCTGAGGGCGGCCGGTTTCGACGGCGAACTGACCATCGTCGGCGATGAGCGCCATGCGCCGTACAGTCGTCCCGCGTTGTCGAAGGCTGCCCTCATGGACTCCGAAGACATGACCTCCCATCAGCTCCCCGCATCAACCCACGAGGCACGGGAGATCCTGGGCGTGAGCGCGACGCGGCTCGATGCCGACAGGAAGGTGGTGCACTTCGACGACGGCGGCGACCTTCCGTTCGACGCCCTGGTCATCGCCACCGGCTCCCGGGCACGCCGCCTCGGCACCGGCGACAATGCGGGCCGCCGCGACGGCGAACTGACGCTGCGCAACATTGAGGATGCACTGACCTTGCGCCGCCGGCTCGCAAACCGGCCGTCCGTCGTCGTCATCGGGGGTGGCGCCCTGGGGATGGAGATCGCCTCCGGGTGCCTGTCCGCGGGCTGCGAGGTAACCCTCGCGTCGCATGATCGTCCGCTGACCCGACAGCTGGGTCCTTACTTATCCGAGGTTTTCCTGGCCGCTGCCCGCCGCCGCGGGCTCAGGCTCGCGCCCTCCCGCGCGGTCGAACTGCGCAGTGCCGGGGGGCGCAGCGCCGGCGGGCGCACGCTGGTTGTGCTCGCCGACGGTTCAAGCATCGAGGCCGATCTCGTGGTCAGCGCCGTCGGAGATGCTCCCAACACCGAGTGGCTCGCCTCAAGCGGCCTCCTGACCAACGGCCGGCTTGAAGTCGACACCCGCGGGCGCGTCCGGCCGGACATCATCGCCGCGGGAGATGTGGCCGCGTTCCCGACCAGGCACGGCATCTTCCGCGTTCCCCTGTGGACCAGCGCCATCGAGCAGAGCAAGGCCGCGGCGCTGGCCCTGGTGAGGGGAAATGAAGCGCCGGAGCTCGACTTCCAGCCCTACTTTTGGACCGAGCAATTCGGCCTCAGCCTGAAGGCGAGCGGTTTCCTGCCCCTGGCCGGCGCCCCCGGATTCCTCGAGGGCGATCCCGACGGCGGCCCAGCCCTCATGCGCTGGTCCCACGGCGAGGGTTCGGGCACCGCCGTCGCCATCAACAAACGGATCCCCGTTCCGAAGTTGCGGCGCCTGAGCGGCTCCGCTCCCGCGGCGGCATCGCCCGCCGCCTGAGGGTCGGCCCTTTAGGCGGCGTCGCTCGAGTAGTGGAGCGAAGCACTCCCACATCAGATGCAACACAGCGGAAGATGATCTTTTGTCTGCCCGTGCGGCTACACTGGATGAATCGAACATATATTCGAATAAGGGTGTGTTGTGGGCGTTGTTGTCGGTCCCCGCGTGATAGATGCGGGCATGTCGTTGCTGTCGGTGCTGATCTCTCCGGTCCCGGTCGCGGCCGGGTATCCGTCGCCGGCGCAGGACTACTTTGATGGCCGGATCGATCTGAACGAGCACCTGATCACGGACATCACCAGCACGTACGTCGTGCGGGTGTCCGGGGACTCTATGGAGGGCGCCGGCATCAGCGACGGCGATGAACTGATCGTGAACCGGGCTCTGGAACCCAAGGACGGGTCCGTGGTCATCGCCGTCCTGGACGGGGAACTGACCATCAAGCGGCTGCGGATCATGGCCGCCGGGGTGGTGCTGCAGGCGGAGAATCCGGCGTACCCGGACATCCGGGTGCCGTCGGTCTCGGATCTGGTCATCTGGGGCGTCGCGACCCGGTGCCTGCACCATGTTTAAGGCAAGCAATGTTTGAGGCGAGCGATGTCTGAGGCGAGCGATGTCTAAGCCCACCCCGATGCGGCGGATGCCGCAGATCGCGCACGTGGATGTGAACTGCTTCTACGCCTCGGCCGAGCGGGCGTTCGACCCGTCCCTGGAGGGCAGGCCCGTCGTTGTGCTGTCCAATAACGACGGCTGCGCCGTCACCCGGTCCCCGGAAGCCAAAGCCCTCGGCATCGGCCTGGGCGAGCCGTGGTTCAAACTCGCGCCGCGGGCCAAAGAATGGGGACTCGTTGCCCTCTCCAGCAACTACGAGCTCTACGGCGACATCAGCGCCCGCGTGATGGAACTGCTGGGCCGTTACTCGGCCTGGCTGGAGGTCTACAGCATCGACGAGGCCTTCCTCGGCGTCAAAGGCACCCCGGAGGACCTGCTGGACCTGGGCCGGACCATCAAGGCCGCCGTGCGGCGGAATGTCGGGGTGCCGGTCTGCGTTGGGATCGCCGGGACCAAGACCCTGGCGAAACTGGCCAACAAATGGGCCAAGCACAACCCGGCCTTCGACGGGGTCTGCCACTGGGACTCCGTACCCGCCACGGAGCGGGAATCCCTGATGCGGCGACTGTCCGTGATCGAGATCTGGGGTGTCGCCACCCGGCTGACCAAGCGGCTCAACGGCCTGGGCATTCAGTCCATCCTGGATCTGTCCCGGGCCGATCCGGTCATGATCCGGGACCGGTTTTCCGTGGTGATGATGCGCACCGTCCTGGAACTGCAGGGCACCCCGTGCATCCCCATGGAGGAAGAACGGATCGGCCGGGACCAGCTCATCTTCTCCCGCTCCTTCGCCACTCCCATTACCACCACGGCCGGGATGCGGCAGGTCCTGAGCGTCTACGGCCAGCAGGCCTCGGCGCGGCTGGCCAAACACGGGCTCCAGGCGAAAGTCCTCACCGCGTTCGCCGGCACCTCACACTTCAATCCGAAAGACACCTCCTACCCCTCGGTGTGCGTGCCGCTGCCCATGCCCACCGCCGATCCCGTCCTGCTCACCAGGGCCGCCCACGCCCTCCTCCCCGTCATCCACACAGGCATCAGGTACGCCAGGGCCGGCATCATGGTCACCGACCTGCGGCCGACCGGCAACCAGGCACCCCTGGCGCTGTTCGAGAACCCGCACGAGGAACGCCGCGTCGGCACCCTCCTGGAAGACGTGACACGCCGGTACGGGCGCGGCTCCATCGGACTCGGCCATGCCGGCATCCGCGGCGGACCGGACTGGACCATGAGACGGGACATGCTCTCCCCCCGGTACACCACGCACTGGGACGAACTCCCCCTCGTCAAAGCCGCCTAAACCACAACACGCCCGCACTGCCACACCACGAAAGAAAACCCTGATGACCCTTGCACCCGAAGCCCCCGCACAGGCCGACGTTCAAATCCGTTTCGACGCCGCCGGCCGGCCCCTGGCCATCCGTCACGACGGACGGATCTGGCTCGTCGATCCCGCCACCGAGTCCGAACACCGGTTCGGACGCGACGCGTGGCGGGACGCCCGGCCCACGGCCGGCGTCGGCAGCAGCGAACCGGTGACCATCGAGTACTGGCGGGTGCAAGCCCGCCTCGGGTCCACCTCGGCGTTGCGGACGTTCACGCTTCTCCGGGACCCGCTCTCCACCCGGTGGCTCCTGGAATCCGTCGATGACGGTTCCTGAATGCCACCATCAGTGAGCCGCGGACCGATCAGCAACCAGACGTGGGAGGCGATCAGGGCGGAGTTCACGCTGCCGGCCCTGGAGCAGGTTCATCGCCGGCTCGCCGAACTCATGGACGACCCCGAACCGGTAATGCAGCAACTCGTCCGCGTCTTCATCGACGACGGCACCTTCTGCCCGGGATTCCAGTTCCTCCCCGGCGGCCAACTCCGGCCGACCGTCGTCGCGCTGTTTCAGCGCGCGATCGAACTGAAAGTCCCGCACAATTACTTCACGGCCTGGATGGTCACTCCATCCAGGGATCTTGCCGGCGGCCGCCCCGTTGACCATCTGAAACGCGACCCCGCTCCCCTGCTGCGCGCGCTTGAAGCCTTCGGCCGTCGCTAGAGCTCTTGACCTCGCTAGCGGATCCGTCCCTACGATTGCCCGGTTCGGTCGAGCGCCGCGAGGAGCCGTCTGACCGAGCCGCCGAGGTTCCACTCCGTGACGAGGCGCTCAAGGTCTGCCCGCGAACCGCCGGGGACAGGATGCAACCGGGCGCTGGCTTCCTCGACCGTCGGCAGCTCCAGGTCCCGCACGATCTTCACGACGGCGGGCGCGACCCTGAGGTAGTCCGCGGCCGCGGCCAGCTTTGACCGCACGGCAGTGGACACGCCGCTTCCTGCATCGGCGGCGGCCGCCAGCAGCCCGTCGAGCGTGCCATAGTCTCCGAGCAGCGACGCGGCGGTTTTCTCGCCGATGCCGGCGACGCCCGGCAGCCCGTCGGAGGTGTCGCCGCGCAGGGTCGCGTAGTCGGCATACTGCTTTGGCAGCACGCCGTACTTGGCGACGACGACGGCGTCGGTCAGGACTTCGAGGTTCCTCATTCCGCGCGCGGTGTAGATCACCCGCACCTGACGGGCGTCGTCGACGACCTGGAAGAGATCACGGTCGCCCGTCACCACGTCGACCGGAAGCTCGGCGTGGCTGGCGTAGGTGCCGATGACGTCGTCGGCCTCGTGGTCGGCAGCCCCGACGACGGCGATGCCGGCGAGCTGGAGCACCCGGCGGATCATCGGAATCTGCGCCTCGAGCGCATCCGGCACGACCTCCACATCGGGGCCGCCGGCCACCG
>ENA-OWNT01001204-OWNT01001204.1-seawater-metagenome-genome-assembly--contig:-NODE-1204-length-35326-cov-4.442481_pt1 | contig 35326 bp, 32 predicted proteins | sample MGYA00238136_ERZ651165 | MGnify/ENA primary metagenome ERZ651165 (study PRJEB26861, sample SAMN08777766) | seawater metagenome | isolation source: coastal seawater | place: USA: Florida | collected...
TTCCTTCGTTCCTTCGTTCCTTCGTTCCTTCGTTCCTTCGTTCCTTCGTTCCTTCGTTCCTTCGTTCCTTCGTTCGGACTTCGGACTGCGGACTGCGGACTTCGCACCAATGATGTCGAATTGTCGACCGCACTCAGTTTGGTTGCTAGTTGCGCCGCCGTCCACGTGGGATGATTGATTGGTGACTGGTCACCTAGTTAGTCACTTGTTGTCTGGTGTCGCGTTGTTTGCTTGTTTTGCGTTGAAGGTCGCATTCAGAACTGCTGCCTTCGAGTACTTCACGGCACGCCCACGACGCCCAGACACGAGTGGTGTCGGATCAACCGTGCGACGTGGTTCCATGATTTGCTTCGACGAGCTCCTTGATACTCCCAAGGCGGATTGGGCAAGGAAGCAGATCCCAACAAGCGGTGCGCGTGCAAGTTCTCGGCAACAGTGGTCCCCGCAAATTTGCTCGAAAATTCGTTCGCGAAACGAGAAACGTTGTGGATCGTGTACCGTCTTCGTCTTGCATTCATATCGGGGTGGTTCTGTGTGCGAAGAGCCGCATTGTCATAAAAAAAGACGACACCACGCCATGCTGATTGCATTTGTTGCCGCTCTGGCAATAGGCAGCGCCAGCTCACTATCTCGAGATGTTGTGAGCACGTCAACTGTTGAAACCATGACCTTGTGTGTCAACTGTTCTGACGACAGCGGGTGCTCCAAAGATCGTGCAGCGGTAGTATATCACCCACCTGTAGGTCGTTGCTTCTCGCCGCCGAAATTGTACCCTGACGACCCAGCGTGGGGGCCGAGTGATGTTCGCGATTCCTGCAAAGCTGCAGATGGGGACTCTAGAACGTACTCGACGTCATTAGTACGCGAGTTTTTCAACACAACTGACGGCAGCTGCGGCGGTGAGCCCACGGACAGTTATGAACTTCCGCTGGGAACGTGTGTTGGGCCGTTTGGGAAGCCAAGACCGTGGGGCGTATTTGAGTGCTCGCAGAACGGAACGACAGGCCGGTAGATGCCACACTCTTCTACCAAAGTTAGTGATGTAGTGTTCTCTTAGTTTTCAAATCTTATTTATTTTGTTTCTTCTATCGTCCTTCACGCACGTACACATTGTGAGCCCATGCCTGCTGCAGTAGTATCACGCTTCAAAAGTTAGTGCGTAATGCCTAACATCTGTTTCGAGTTCCCATCCGCGGCTCTCATAAAGTTGCTGTCCTGGGACGTTGCTCTCGGCTGTCTCCAGCAGAATCTGGGCGGCCCCATCATTTCGAGCGTGGTCTTCTGCTGCTTGCATCAAGGATCCTCCAACGCCGGTCCGACGGCGATCAGCGGACACAAAGAGGTCATTGAGCAACCACGTATGTCTGCATCTCACTGACGAAAACAGCGGATACATTTGACAAAAACCCTTGGCTTCCCCCTCTTCCTCAGCTAAGAATACCACGCTCTGCTCATTTTCCAGCCTCTCCCGGAGAAACTGTTCGCACTTTGCGTAGTCGTCGGGTTGTTCATAGAACATGCGGTAGCCGTTAAACAGCTCTGCAACACTCGGAACGTCGGACAGCACTGCCCGCCTAACGACAGTTGACACTACTTTCGACGACATTGTGGGCTCACCAGAGCAGCCGTTGGCACACGATGAATGTGAAACAAGTCTGGTGCCGTCCTCTCTGAACTTCCGCCCCGGAATAAATATCACTGTTTTCTTTGGTTGATTGTTGTGTGCTAATTGCCGGAGAATTGTCTATCCACCGCACATCAATAACTTACAGCCTCCTGTTGGTGCAAGCTGTAGGTGGTTGCTCGCAAGTCTGTCAACGTCATGCCCGTCACGTACCATCGACAACCACGAGCATGCAAACACACTAGACGATATCCGAAGCATTTCATACCCACCGTACACCCCTATGATAGAAGCGCGAGTTGCGACAGAGGTATTTGTGTGCCACGGGACATCACCAGTCGTCGCCGCCGGTCGCCAGCGTCAGCATCACCAACGTATCTTTGGTTGGTGACACAACATAAAAGTGCACAGAGAACAACGAACTATGAACAACGAACGACGAACAACGAACGGCGAAGCAGCGACCACAAAGAAAAATGGTGGCGTATCTTCAGTACAAAAAGTACAAATTTCTGCAGTCAATTTTGTAATATTATGGTTATGGGCCATATGAGTTAATACAGTATTTTGGAATACCACACAATAAAGTACTGCTAAACATTGGATAGTTCAACGTTGCTTCATCCATGGTAATGGGTGCTATAGGACCCACATAGTTAAAGGGACTCTCAGCACCCAGACACTCTTGAAAGCCTGCAGGAAGTCACTCACCCACTGTCACCCACTGTCAATCACTCACAGTCACAGTCACTCACAGTCACAGTCACAGTCACGTGGTTGGTTGATTGAGAGTTGAGAGAGTTGTGACTGTGAGTGACTGTGAGTGACTGTGACTGTGAGTGACTGTGGCTGGGTGACGAATGAATGATGAGTGGCCTCGCGCATAGTCACTAACTCTCACTCACTCACTCACTCACTCACTCACTCACTGGACGTCGTCGGTCGCCGTCCGTCGTCCGTCGTCGTCGTTTGTCGTTGTCGTCGTCGTCGTCGTTCGTCGTTCGTCGTTGTCGTCGTCGTCGTTGGCGTCGTTGTGTTGCTGTGTCGTTGTTGTTGCTGCTGTGTTAGTTGCTCGACCGCCGCCGCCGCCGCCGCCGCCATCGTCGTCGTTGTCGTCGTTGTCGTTGTTGTCGTCGTCGTCGTCGTCGTCGTAAGATTATCAAATCGTTTGTTGTCGTGGTCGGCGTGGCCGTTCCGTCGTCGTTGTTGTTGTTGAATCGCTGTTCATCAATTTGCTCTTGGCGTCTATCTCGTTGGTGCTGTCGATGTTCTTTGTCAGTGGCGGGGAGACGACGATGTAGTTGCCGCTTGCTAATGTGGGTTGGTCATTGGCTGCGGTAGTTGTAGTGATGACCTTCGTTGTTGTCCGTACATGCCCAGAAGTGACGTCTTGTCTTCTTGTTGCTGGGAGATATTAGGGTGCCACGTGCAAAATTGCGTTGTCCTTGCGTGCGTGCTAGACTGCTGCGGCTTCCGTCACTGGCAGGTTCTTGTGAGAAAGTGGATATTGTGGATCATATCGACATCGTCAGTTGCAAGTACTTTCCTGCGTTGTAATTTTTTGTCGAGTCAGAAACATCAGTGCATTTTGGTGCAGTCTGAACGCTGGAAGCGGCCTGCTAGACTTGTTAGTTTCGTCGGAAGCACCATGACGACCACCTATTCGTGGCTGCGTTCGACAGCCTTCCGGAGCTGTGAACAATTGGCCATGAGAGTAAAAGGAAAGAAACGTCAGCCAAAGCGCAATTTAGCGGTGATGAATCGGCGCAAATGGGGTTTGTACGGCGGAAAGCATGTGATTTTCGGGAACAACGTCAGCCATTCCGTTCGTAGGTAAGTACACGTGCCACAACAGCTCCAGTATGTTCATTGACTATGTTTGCAATACTAACTCGTGGCGTTTGCTGCTGCGAACTTGAAGAACACGCCGGAAGTGGAACCCGAATGTGCAAAGGAAAAAGCTGTGGAGTGACTCCTTGGATCGCTGGGTTCAACTCAGGGTGACCACATATGCTCTACGTAGCATCGATAAGGCCGGTGGTCTCGACAACTACCTATTGCACCCGAAACGCAAGGATTTAGATTCCGTGGTCGGGCAACGTCTGCAAGAACAGGTGCTGGCTAGGTTGGCAGAAATTGACGAACAGGGTGATGTCCTCGGTGGGGATGCGGAAGGAAACAGTGTAGTGCAAGAAGCAGAAGCGTGAAGGCGTCGCCGTGCAAAAACACGCACTGTACTTATTTTGTGACACAATAATTTCTGATTGTCATCATCACGTCAAGACGTTGAAAAAGTATGCACAAACAAACAAAGTAGAGTACACAAACTGCCGCCATCTCATTTCAAACGATAGTGCACAAATCTCGTGGAACGGTGGTGTCACATGCTACTGGGGCAATTAAAGTCACAATTTTCCTACGAGGACACAAAACGAGACACAAGGCAAAACTTGAAACCTTGCATACCGCCGTGCGGCAACCAAAACAAGGACAGAATGTGCTTACTGTCGTCGATGGCCCTAAGACAAACAAATCACAAATACATGTGATCAGAACTTCATTACGAAGATTTCCCCGCAACGTAACATACCAGTTCTTTGGATGAGAGTCCAATTATTATTTGAGGACAAAGTTCTGCTGACTGTGTCAATTCGTGCCCAAGTGTACTCCAACAACGAAGAATCTTTGATGGCGTGAACCCAACTGACAACAAACGCACAGTTGTGAACACACAAGTAGTGTGCATCAAGATATCAGCAACCACAACACCTACATTGTGCCCCCCTCACAGGCATTTTCACGTGAAGAACTCAACGTGCTGTTGTACCTCTCCGGATCAATATGCCAGTGAATGATATTTGGTGATTGCACCGCCTGAAATGTGTTGCAAGGCAGCCTGATCACAGGTGCGACAGACGTCCAGGCAATTGTTCAAAAATAGTCCAAGTAACGCACCAGTACGTTTGCGACAAAAAATGCCCATCCAGCCTGCAATGCGACATGCAACCACTGTCAACAACTGTGCTTTCTCTCGAACCACACCGACCAATGCACGTTGTAGCAAGGACATTCGCATACCATGAAGTACGTCTCTTCCATCTCTTTTGGCGACAAGAGCTGCATGACTGGTAAAAAGTGGTTTCGCACCGCTAATTGGTTCATAACGAGAAAGTTTTGGTCAGGGTGTTGGGTCACATTGGCCTGCACCAACAAAACGTCGCATCAATTGTTCGAGTATCTTAATACATTGAGCGGAGAATTACACACCCGAGGTAGATACTGCTTCAATCCCGGCATGAAATCGGCTAGTAGCAACGGATACCTGGACGCATTTCGCGTGAGAGAAGGGCAAGCAAGAGTCACGACTTGGTGCATCAACTCCTCACTTGTCAGGGCCAGTGAGCGCGACTGCAGCGTCGACTGGTAAGCGATGAAGCAGATCGATTAAATTTCCCTGTTATTACCATAGATATCTCACAGTCATTCTTGAAGACCGAATAACAATTTCAGAACAAATGGGGTGCTTCCTCACCACACACAATAGAGCGTCTGTATCAGCACGGACAACCCAGTCACTCGACGTATTCGTTAACACCCATTCCCAAGATTCGAGAATTTGCGGAATTTCACCAAACTTCTTGTGGGGTCGTTTAGACGCAAGGGTCGATATATCGCCGTGCTGCGCTACCTCCTAACCAATCAAATGACAACGAAGTAGAACCAGAATTAGTCGCCGAAGTTGTTGCTTCTTTCAAACAGTGAACGTACCTGAGAATTTGCGCTGGCATCGTCGACGTCAACGAAAAACCGATACGTGACGCACGGAAGGCTCTCAAAATCATTCAACCACGTGCGACGCAGCAAGGAACGCCGACTCGCGTTCGTTGAAAGCATAGCAAAGAATATCTTTGGAGAACTTGATGAGCACATTTCGTAAATTTCGGGTCGTTGATCCACACATTCTGGTGCGGGGCAGCCATTGGGCTGACTGTCTGTTGTCGCGATGGAAGTTTGTGCTGGCACAAGATAGGCGTTGATGTTGTTGTGCCGTTTGAATTTTGCGAGCTCTGCCCTTTGCTGTGAAAGTTGGAAAACCCGATGTGCGACATCATTGCGTTGAACGTTGGAGCTGGCGGTTCTGGTGTCTGAAATCTGCAAGTGTGGGTGGAACGATTGGACAATAACGTCACTAATCGAAACAACTGATGCATTGTACTCAACATAAGTACCTTCGCCCATGTGTCCCCTTTCAAATGATTTTTCTTGGTCGAAGAGCATTCATCGAACCTAATTGAGGTCCCGTAATCAAGGCAGTCAGCAGACACCAAGACATGTGGATGCATGAAACATATTCACCGTACAAGTTGCAAGTGTCGTATTTTGAAATCCACTGCAAAAACTGACAATTTTGCTCTTCGTTACAGTGGCGCTTGCAAGTTGAAAAATTGCATGGGTAGTCCAGGTTGCATACTTGGGCATAGAATCGGGTGGGATTGCAAGTTGTGAGCGAGTGGGCAAACAATTTCTCGTAACCCCACTTTTGATATGTTGTTTGAACCGAAGAAGCGTCTCTCCAGATATCACACTACAAAAGCGGATGGCACTGATGAAATTGCTGGTGCAACGAAGTGAGGCAGCACCCGCACAAGCTCACCTGAGTGAAAAGTTGGCATCCGCCTTGCCAATTGTAGGCGACATACCAGCACATAGAATTCTCTCGACACAATAGCAAACATTGATTAAGTGTACATGAACGCTCACGGGTACAAGGGTGGGATATCGTGAAAGTCCGATGGCAAGTTGACGTTGAATTGACGAGAACAGCTCGGAAGCCGTTGAAGGTGGTAGCTGAACGGTTGTCGGAGGACAACGTTAATGTGACGTGTTGCAGTAACAACCCAACCAAAAATATGAACGACATATCTCGAAATCGGCGTCAGCCAACATCGAGGGCTGTCGTCCTGTTGGAAAACCGGGCCGTCATAAGCTATTGCTCGAAACTCCCGACTTGCATCATTTCTCCACGATCCCCTGGGCTCAAACGCCAATTTTTTACTAAATAAAAACAATAGCTACTTTTTGGACATGCCCACCGTTTTTTGTAACCAACGCCCGTCTCAGTTCACACCCTATATTTTTCGAGCTAAAACAGCGGGGTTCTTTGCCCCGGGCCCCAGGAATCAATTTTCGCCGCTGCCACATCTCAACTAGCTGCGATGGCCGTGCATTGCCGTACAAACATTGTTCCACAAAATTGTCCGTCCGTCAGTCCGTTGGCTGGTCGATCTCTCTGTTGGTTGGTTCGTTGCGGGTACGGTGCTTCGATGATATGCGGGCTGGGTTGAAGCAGTTGACGTCCGACCCGCCGTCCAACCGGCTGTCAATCAACGGAGCAGCAGAGCAACAGAACGACGGAGCGGACGGCAGCGTGTCCATCAACGTGTCAACGTGTGGACAGTTGGTCGCCACGCCAGCGAACAACCGTCCGCTGTGCTGGCAGAATGCCATGTTCGTACTAGTACTTATCTGTCCAATTGAAATTCACCCCCACTATGGCTATAGTTGTGCACAATTTTAACCTGTATTATCAGTACTTAGTACATATCATTTCAGAACTGTTGCACTGTGGATCGAAGTTGGCGCGGACGAGCGTGTCGGGAGCGTGTTGAGCGTGTCAGGAGCGTGTCAGGAGCGTGTTGCAAGTTGGCGCGCATGCGCTGGTTGGCGGCAGCGGTGTACGTGTGTATGCATGCGTTCGTGGTAACACTGCTTGTGGTGGACATGCAAGGATGGTTTCCGCCCACTTTTGAGTTACTATCGTGCCTTTGTACGAAGTCTGTGTGCGCTGCTGCACGGTGGGATCGGTCCCATGGTTGATGCTTCCGCAATCTTTGCGCAGTGAAAAATCAGTCATCGGCGGTTTTTGAACATTTTTCACGCCACACCATTGCTACACCTTCTGGTGAGGTGTCAACTAACGCGTCATGGCGACTGTCGTTGAGGAAATTAGGTTGACAGCGTTTAAGTGCTTCACGCAAGAGCACGTGCTGCGATTCGGGCATGGGCTCAACTGCTTGCAAGGCTGCAACGGTGCCGGCAAAACTACAATCATCGAAGCCATTGCGTGCTTATTCGGGATGTCGCAGCGCAATCGACTGCGCGTTGGGTGCGTCAACTACTGTTTTGTTCGAAAAATGTATTAATGTCCTCACTCTGCTTTGCCATACAGCCGGTACCATCAACTCATCAACCGCGAGACATTAGCCAAGAATCCCAAGACTGAAGCCCGATTGGTAATGATGTTGCGAAACAACTCCACAACGAGTGGGGCTGAAAAAATTGTCGTTGAATGCAATATTTCAACAACGTCATTGAAATATCGACTAAATCATCGAGTCGTGACCGCAACCAAGTATCGTCAGTTCCTGCGCAAGCAATTTGGCTTCGATACCCCGTGCTTTTTCATTGAACAATCTCGAGCAACATCGCTCACGCACGCACCCCCGCCAGTTCTGTGGAGTTATTTGCAGGACACCACAGGCGAAAAGTTGCTTCGTTGCGCAGAAGAAGACTGGAACCTTGTCAAAAGCACAATACAGACGAAATATCATGCAATTATGGACAAAATTGCTTCAATGCGAGCTGTTCGAGACCAGGGGACTCGAATAATTGATATCAGCTCGCGAGTACAACAACTTGAGAAACAGTTGAGTGCGCTGCGAGGTGAAGTTACCCAGCTCAGTCAAAATGCCAAAAATCTCAAGATACAAGAGCAAGTGAGAATGTTTCGAAACTATCAGCACTTGCTGCTTCAAGCAAGAGAGAATCAGCAATCTTTAGAGGCAAGACTTCGTGACACGAAAATTGACAGCGCAAGTATCACGCAAGATCTGGATGAAGTGCAGCATGAACGTGCTCGTCACCTAAAGCACGTCATCAAATTGGAAGAGGACATTGCCTCCCAAAAATCTCTTCTGGATGGATTGGAGTCATTTGCATCTGAGTCCCGTGCGACCATGAATCAGAGAAAAGCCACCATGGAACAATTTCGACAAGCAATTCACGACAAGGACGTCGAACTTGCCAAAATTGACGCCAAAATTGACTACTTCGAGCGCCACATCAACGGCGATGCAAGCCACCACGACCTTGATGTCCTTGAACATAAACGTACTGAAGTAAGTGCTTTGGTGGCTTCTGTGGACAAGGAGCTGGCGGACACGCGTGCTCGCATTCGTGTCCAACAGACGGTGCAAACAAAACTCAGAAAGGCAACAGCAGCTGCTGATGATCGCATTCAGGTTCGTGCGACGCCTGCGGAGCCATTGGCGATGTTGCTCAAACTTTCGTTGTGCTGATGTGAACTGACAACACTTGTTTTCTCTCTTCCTTCACGCACCAGAACCTACTGAAAACGCATCACGGGCTGAGTCCTTGCGAAGTAACCACATCGAGTCAGCTCAAAAGCTGTGAGCAAGATGCAGTGAAATGTGCTGCCAAAGTCGATACGTTGTCGCAGGAGCTGCAGTCTTCAAAGTATGACTTCATTTCCCATGCACGTTTCCTGCAAGAGAAAGTGCAACATGCGCTACGAAATGCATGTGTGCGCACGGAAGCATATTTCGGTCCTCTGCTCGAATTGATGAAAGTTAAACCAGATGCGCGAGAGTACATGAAAGCAATTTCCTATTTTTTGGACTCTGTATGGGACGTTCATGTAGTCGATGGGTTGGAAACTGTACAGCGTGTTCAGCATGTCGCACCACATGTGCGCCGCATTTGGAACTTGGGTAAGTTCCCGCCTCGCAACCGCGGACAGAAGAGGTTGCCGCCGCAGTTGGCAAACAAAGTGGTGGATCCGAGGACATTGGTTCAGTTTCCGGACAAGATTGTCCCAATCGTCGACTTTATTTTTGGAAGAATGCTCATTGTTCCTGACGATCGCGTTGCTTCAATCCTTCTGCGCGAATGTAACATTCCTAGCATTTCAGTGGCAGGCAATGTTACTCGCAGTGGTGAATTCCACGGTGGCTTCTCTGGCACTGCCTCATCAACAACTACTAAAACAACAAAAGTGGCAAACTACCACAGATCGCTCCTTCAGCTGTCAAAATTGGAGCGCGACATGGTTTCGTGTCAGGCAAAATGCCAAACGCGATCAACCCTGCTCGGCCATTTAAGGAGGCGAAAACAACTTGAACAGCAAGCTGCTGACAGTACCGCTCAATTGTCAAAGTGGACCAGTGCCTTGATGGAATTTGCTGTAACTCGAAGTCGTTATCAGGGCCAGTGTGATGTCATAGTATCACAAATTCAGCACTTACATGCAACTGGACAAGAGCCATTCGCAAGGAAATCAAAGTTGCTTCGAGACGCCCTGATCGTCAAATCCAGGCAGGTCACTTCTGAGGCGACTGTTCTGGAGCAAAAAATCCGCGTCCTTGAACTGCAGCGGGAAGATAGCAAGCTAGACTCCACAGAAGAGAAGGTGGCAGAACTTGGCCAGTGTGCCAGTAAGCTGGGATCACTAACCGTGCGGCGGAAAGAAGCCAACGACGCGATCGTAGCCCTCGACAAGAGGAAAGAATGTTTGCAGACGCGCAGTGATGCTTTGTCAATGCAAATGACTACAATTGCAGATGAAATATCAGCAGTACAAAAACAGATCGACCATCACGTGGCCGCAATTTCGAAATTGACAGTTGATGCCAAGTTGTGCGAGGGCGGCTGTATCGTCTTGGAATGCGACAATGGTGAATCCCTGGAGGACACAGAAAGGCTACTCGGGGACAAAAGAGAGCAACTTAATTCTACAGAGAATACTTTGGAGGCATTTCGGCAGTCACTGAAAGACTTGGAGCCGAGCAGATTCGGCGACATTAATCAGACTGTAGACCGACTCAATACCGACTTGAACGAGGCTGAGGTCCGTGTGATGGATCGCGTCAATTATTATCTTGCCAACCGTGCCAGACTTTCATTTATTGCTGTTCAAGGTAAATGTGCTCACGATTGGGAAAGCAATCAAGTGTCTTGAGACACATATCTCAACTGCGACCGCAGCGATGTCAGAGGAAACAGAACGTGCTTTCGGAACATTAGCTGTTGCCTTCGAAACTATTTCAAATGCATTGTTGCCCACATACAGTGTGAAGCTTTCTCGCTCTCGCAGTCAACAAAGTTGTCTTGGGATCGACATTGTTTGTGGACACTCTGAGAGTTCTTCTGAGTTTTCTGGAGGTGCTTTCGGTTTTTTCTTCGCAATATGGGACCGAACACGCTGATTGTGCCATTACATCGGTTCTGCGTTGTGTAGGCCAGAAAACCTTGATTGGCGTGGCTTTTCTTGTGGCACTTGCATCACTGCGAAATTTTCCAGTGTACCTGATGGACGAATTGGATGCAGCACTCGACCCAGAGAATCAGAAGGTTTGTTTGATAGAATCCGTCCTCTGAACCTTCGCATAGCGTTGGTCACTTGAATGTCAACTTGATGTGTAGAGATGTGCAAATCTAATTCGCAACGTTGCCACCACGGCGCAAGTCATTGTTGTATCTCACAATCCGTCCTTCCAGGCGCAAGCGGACAAGCGAGTCACAGTCAGCGCGCCGTAAAAGCGAACTATAATTCCAAAACCATCGAATTCCTGTGCTATCCTCGAGTGAAAGTGCACACGAAGTTGACCATAGAATTAACTACGTGCAAAATGTTCGACATATTTTGCATTTGTGAGTCAGTTACGCAAGAACCAGCACCTATTGACAAAGCGTCATTGCGCGGCAACCGCACTCGCTACCGCGAATTGCGCATTGCGTCAGGGTGCTATGGCGTGCTTTGCAACACGTTGTGTTACTTTATTCAGCAACAGGACTGGCCGGCAAATTATTCCCGTTAGTATGAGTTGTTCGGCTGGCTTCGGTGAAAATGAACGTGTGCCCACTTTCCTTCGACTCTCTGCCACACTCGAGTTTCCTCTGTCCGAACTGTTTTGAAGTCACGCTGGATAACACGTACGTACCTTCGAACATGTTCATCGAAAATCAAACTTGAAATGCAATGGAGAAAACTTCTTAAGACGATGGCACAACTTACGAAACAATTCCTACATCTGGACCGCAAAGGCGAACGTGCGGGTTTACAATAGTGACGTTCACCTGTGGTTTTGTTGCCGGGTCCTGTTCAAGTAGTCATGAAAGTTGGAGCGGGCATGAAAGACCATTCACAACGTTGCAAAAGATTGAATGGAGAATGCAGTTACCGTTTTCATGTCAAAATAGTGTTTGTGGAACTTCAGGCCATGAATCAAGTGCCCGCATGCCTCAGGTTCGAAAGCTGTGAGTGTTGGGTGACACAACTCTTGGTAGCGGATGAAGTTTTGGTTGGAGATGGAATCAAGCAATTCTTGAGTCATTTTGATCAGCATGTTACTGGTCGTTGTAGTCGACACAATGGCGTCTGAGTGATCCATGGTATTCAGCAAACCTGACACGAACAAGAAACTAACAAAAATACGTGTGTTTCGGTGAGATCGATTATTGCCACAAAATCAGTTTGCTCTGTCGTGTTCTTGTTTTGAAAGTGCATCACTTGTTGCGAGTATGTGTCATTTCACGGTTTTGTCATTTCACGGTTTTCTGTCATTCAAGGCCACCGACACTGTCACTGTCACCATTTGGCCGTGTATTGTCTAATGTCACACTGTCGATTCCTATCGTACCTACGCCTTGCTCCCTCTGCCGCCAGAGTCTTCCACAACCACAGCGACTGCGACAATGGTCCTGCGGACTCTCCTGCTCATTACATACGCCATGTGCATGTGTGTGCTGTGACAACAACATGACAACGACCCCACAAAGCAACGACCTAAAACAACAACGACCATAGCTGACCCACACGACCACAGACCACACACGACCACGACAGCCACAACCACGACCACGACCACGACCACGCACGACCATGACCATGACCACGCACGACACATACACAACGCCAACCACACACCCCAGCGACCACGGGACACCTCGGACCTGGGACGCTCGGACCTCCGAACTGCCAACTCAAGCTGTGCTCTTTGCCTCAACGCACGAACGAACGAACGAACGAAGGCGGCAGTCTGACTGAAGATACCGCCGCCGACGAACGCGCGCCGCGGACGCACGTGTTTTACGCCGATAACTAGTGTACCAACAGTACTTATCATTTGTACTCAGTACTGTTGTTGTAGTGGTATTGCATGGTTTTGTTTTGTTGGAGTGTTATTACAATGATTTTGTATAGCTAAGGCTTAAAACATCGAAGGACCTCCCCAACAAAACCAACAACGACGACGACGACAACGACGACGACGACGACGACGACGACGACAACGACGAAGACGACGACGACGACGATCAACGGACCAACGGACGAAGGACAAACGACCGACGACGATCGAATGATCGCTCCTGGCAACTGACGAACATAATATTGCGGCAACGGTCTAAAACCGCACACTACAAACAGAAGCACCACCACCAAATGTGCCAACACACCAGCAACCAGTGGTTACGGAGTGGTTGCACACGCATCATCCGCCGTTCCCGAGCTCGCATCGTCATCTGCCAGTGACTCCGCGCCGCGTTGAGCAGCAAATAACAACCAGAACGATTGAGAAAGCACGTTCGACACGTCTGATTAGGTAGTGGCGCAGATTCTCGAACGGGAGGTCGTTTCGAGAAGTAGTCAATCGACGCAGCGTCCAGTATCGCGGCAGGGCGAGGTCACCTTGCGTGACCCGACGAGACGGAGTTTCAGGACCTTGCGACGAGGTGGCAAAGCGAAAAAGAAGGTCGTGATACGCGTGTTGTGCTGGTACACAGCTTGTCGAGGCTTAGAATGAGACTGTTGATCCCACTGAAGTAGCAATGGCGAGGAAGCAGTTCTGACTTTTGCAGCAATTGACGTTTTGATAGGGGAAACCTTTCTTGAAAAATTGCATCCGTTGTAGTATTCTTAAAGAGCCTTTCTGTGACAGACATCCTTACACCGTCGGCGGACGTTTGTGAGCTGTTAAAATGGCGGCTTCCAATTTGTCTGCTTCGACTTCGACGACCGACAGAAATGGAGTCCATGTTGTTTTCCTGCAACATGGGCTGCACGGATCTCACAGAGACTGGGACAACTTCGTTGCAAGAGCTCGAAAAACTGTTGCCACTTTGAAAGATGCGTCTGGCAATCAAATCGCCTTCCATCCAATCGTGGCAAATTCAGGGCTCACGCCAACGATGAAAGGAGTCGAGTACAATGCGCATCGAGCAGTCTCAGAAATACGTGCAACGTTGACAAAGTTTTCCGACGAGGGAACGCCAGTTGCAAAGATATCGGTTGTCGGTGCGTCGTGGGAGAAATGCTGCCTTTGTTGTGACACGTCTTGAAATTCGACCTTGACAACGCTTTGTTGTATTTGGATTCTAGGTCATTCTTTCGGCGGCCTCATCGTGCGTTTCATAGCCGCATTGCTGTTCAAGGAAAAAATCATAGGCCCTGCGGACGACGAGTCCGAGAATGCAAGCCAAATACGAGCAGGCATACTTGCCACGATCGCTTCTCCAAATTTAGGTGTTAGACGTCCGCAACGAAGCATTTTTAACAAACTGTTTCACGTTGGCGCTCCGATTTTGGCTGGTCGTTCGGGTTCGGAGTTGCTTCTCCGCGATGACAGTGAACCGTCGGAGGTGTTTCACCCGAACCACAACCAAGACAGCAAAACAGAAGCAGCAGACTCCCGCCAAAGTAGTGCGCCTGCACAGTCACCAGAGTCGTCGGAGTCGCCAGAGTCGCCTAATTCATCGGAGGCATCGAAAATTCCCGGGTTCTCACATTTGTTGGTGAGGATGACCACCGGGATATTTCTTGACGCTCTCGCGGTCTTCGAAGAAAGGCTGGCGTATGGAAATGTGTTCGGCGATCTGCTCGTTCCGCACACAACGGTGCGAGCATCGCGACCGACTTGAACTCGACGTCGCAATATCAATCACGATCGCCTTTTTACTTGCAGGCCACCATTCGTCGTTTTAACCCATACCGCGAGCTTTCTAACGAGGATATCAAACCCAGGCATCCATTCTCGCATATATTAGACGAAAAGTAAGCTGGTTTCTGCTATTGTTGTGCTGTTTGTTGTGTTGGCAGCCAAAGTAACTATGCAATAAATGTTTCCACTAATGAAGGGCATCTTGCCACCCGCAAACACTTCAGGAAAGCACTTTGCCAACTGAGTCGATTGCTGTGAGTGACACCGCTCCTCGCGAAGGATTTTCTTCCGACGAAAAGCAAACAGTGCTGCTGGGCATGCAGGTTGGACCTGTTGTTGGCTCCGTGTTCGCACTTCTTATTATTATTGACATGCGCTTCATTCCTGCAGGAGCGCTTACAAAAGGTGGGATGGACTCGTGTCGACGTGTACGTTGCTGATGTATTGTCTTAGTAGTGGAGTGTTTTCGGCATTTTTCTGACGTGTACTCTTTGCTCTTCGACATTCACCCTTTGCAGCTGGATTCGTCGCTCATTCCTCGACGTCAGTGTATTTAAATGCAATTGGCTGAGCGAAAACGTCGTGATGACCGAATTTTGGTACCTCATATGTTGCTTTGGATTGTGTAGGTGCACGACTTGATAGTCATGAACTCTAGAATTTCAAGCAAGTCACCCGATACATGTGACCACTTGTGCCAAGTATTGACAAATTGCGTCAGCAAGTGACGTTTTTTATTACAAAAACATATGTAAGACGAGACTTAAGTTCCGTAAGATAACTAACAAGCACTCTTGCGAAGAAGCAAATTGAACAGAAAGTTTCAACAGCCGTGTTCACACAACCATCTTTCGGCATCCATTGCTGCCATTGCGCCGGTACCTGCACTTGTAATTGCCTGTCGATATATTCCATCCGCCACCTACAATGCAAACAGCGGTCGGTAAGAACAATCCACAACCTAATAACACGGGTCGACGCAATGAAAACTTACATCCCCTGCAGCATACACACCAGTCACCGATGTCAGAGTAGATCCCGGAACAGTGTAGATGTAACCATACTCATCTCGTTTGACACCACCGAACAACTCGGTGTTGGGCGTGTGGCCGACGGCAACAAATACGCCATCGATTGGGAGAGTGCGGACCTCCTGCTGTGACTCGCCACTTTCGTTGGGTTCAGCATTGGTACGGATCCGAATCCCCTTTAAATCGTCGCTGGAGTGGTCGTCCCCATCTTTTGCGGATGTCGACAGATTTTGAGGCATTTGGTGCGAACCCAAATATTCCAAAATTGTGGTCTCCCACAGAATTTCGATATGAGGGTGACTCAGAACCCTGGTGGCCATTGCTTTGCTTGCGCGGAATGAATCACGCCGGTGGATAACAGTCACCTTTTCCGCCATCCGAGCTAAAAACAAAGCTTGTTCCATTGCGGTGTCTCCACCACCGACCACTGCAACATTCTTACCACGGTAAAAGTAACCATCGCATGTGGCACAAGAGTGCACTCCTCTCGAGAGATACTGTTCTTCGCCTGGCACTTCCAGCCACTTGGTCCTTGCGCCGGAAGCCAAAATAAGAGAACTGCTCGTCATTTCAAGCCCGCTGGTGCATTGAACGCGAAAGGGGCGGCAATCGAGATGTACACTGTCGATCTCGCAAGACTTGAATTTGGCCCCGAATCTCTCGGCTTGATGAGTCAAGCCTATCAGCAGATCCACCGCGTCAACCCCCTCTTCGAATCCTGGAAAGTTATCTATTCTTGAAGTGGCTTCTAATTGCCCACCATCCTTTGATACGACAAGAGGATCCATGCCTGCTCTCGCTGCGTAAACGGCAGCAGTTAGTCCAGCAGGACCAGCCCCTAAGATAATGAGCTTATTGTCTGCTTCGAGAATTCTCTTGTTCATGTGCATGGAACACTGGCCAAGAACCGCCGACGCGTTGCGCCGCCCGACGAACACATGCGGATCAAGCTCCTCTGCGAGCCGTTTTTTTGATGGAATCACGACCTCGTCAAAGAACAAAGCGTACAATTCATCCTCGTCGTGGAAATCCATGTGGAAGTGGTGCGTGTCGTCAATGTCGATGTTATGACTAGGTCGGGACACAGGCATCGCTCGTGTGTTTTGGAGGCTCACGGGCTCCGCGCACCATACGCACGAAAGCGCCGACCATACCACCAGCTGCCGAAAACTCATATTCTAACTCCGAACGTTAGATTCGTCGATTTTGGTGTTCATACGAAATTTTTCATTCCGTTCACAGACTTTCTTTTTTAGTTACGGTTTGACTGCAATTAGAAAGTCGCGTTGCGGCACATGATAATGTCGTCACTGTCGGCGAGCACATGTTGTATCCAGGCCACTGCATGTAGTTGAGACGCCTTTTTATTGCTCTCCTCATTACGATGCGCTAATTACTCGAGATCAACTGCACATGTATGTCTCAATTACAACTAATAACGACGCCACGATTCCACACCAGCCACCGCTTGGCATCAACGGTCCCCAATTCCCCAATTCTGGCAAATGAACGATCACGACGCATTGAGGCACCACAATACGGCAATGCGTGCCAACCACCACATACACCACCAACAACAACGTCCATCAAAAGACGACTGCACGCATGCTACTCGAGTATCAAAACGAACAACTCTTGCCGCTTGTGCCGTGACGTCCGTGTGCTTGCGGTGGTGTGTTGGCCGTGGTGATGTCGTGGTGACGTCGTGGTGACGACGACGACGACAAACGACGACGACGACGACGACGAACAACAACGGTCGTCGACAATCAAAAATCATCTCATTCCGTGGTCTAATTACTTTTTCCATTATCACCCCCTCCATGGTATCGAGTTTCAAAGCACTTGCGCTTCGACCGCGAATGTCTGCTGAAGCAGCATACTGAACTGTCTCCATTGCGAGTACACCATGGCCATTTGATGTGTGCAATCAGTCAATGACAGCGTCCTCACGATCTCCAACTAGTCTACCGCAGTGCGGTAGTAAAGTTTTAGTTTAGAAGCGATGGAGCAAATAATCTTCGGTGGCGACTTGGACCACCACGACCACCACACACTATGCTATGACCTGCTCTTCAAATGCAGCTCGTTTTACTTAATTGAAACGACGTTCGGCTCTACCCTGGTACCACCCACATTCGGACTTTTAATTGCCAGCTATGGAGCAAGAGTTGAGCTCGCGCAAATTCACGCCGATGATCGTCACCAGCACACAAGGAAGGTGTGGTGCACAATAGTGGTTTCGAAAGTTGCGAGCCACATGCAACGAACAAGGACACTGAACCAGTCTCCCTTGGTTCAATTCGCACGAGATTGGTTGAACGGCCTCATCGTCAAATGCAATGATGACTTAAATACACATCATGGGGAAAGGGGGCGGGCGGAAAAATAGCAATATAAACTTATCTGCTGCGATAGACTTTGTGTTGTGCAAGACATAGCAAAGAGGGTACCGCAACTCTTTATTGGGCAGTCTGTGGCGCTCGGCTACGTCCGTCTTTGGCTCTGTATTGATCCACTTTACTGCGCTTTTGGCGCCGCTTGCGTTTGTTGCGCTCACGCTTTCTTGCAGCGTGCGCTTCAGGATCCAACACAGCCGCAAGTTTCCTTTTATGCCTCCTCTCCAGTCGTGCCTTGCGAATTTGGTTAATGACCTTGAGATGCGCAGCGAGGTAGTGCGGTGACCCGAGATTTTCTTCCAAGTGTGCCATCACTTCCTGCGCGAGCTCGCCCACAACGTACTTCGGTGTGCCTTCCCGGCCTTCCTTCACATTGGCCGCGGAACGCACCAGCGGCGACAGCATATGCATTAAAAATGTTTGCAGAACCTTCAATGTGGCAGACGATTCCTCCTTCTGGTTGGCGCCGCTGCTTGCCATGGCCGCGAACCATTTGTAAATCGCGGTTTGTGGCGCCGGTCCGCGGGTCCTTGCCATGTACGACAACCTGTGGAATAGCCACTTGAGTGCTCTCGACGCCGTTGTAAATTGCGCAGCCTCTGCTCGTGCACGAGCTTCTTTGGTCGCTCCGGTACTGGTGGCACCTCTCGGGTCAATATCTTCGACATCACTGCCGTCGTCATCCGATTCATCGTCACCGGACTCGTTGTCGGGAGTTGCCGCTTCGGCTTCCGTGCTTCCTTCTGCGATCGAGCCATGCAAAAAGTGCCTGCCAACGAAGACCAAATTTTTGACAACTTGAGTTGCCAGCGCGTCAGTTAACGTAGGGCTCTCCAACTGAGAGCATAAAGCTGCCATTGTGGAAAACAATCCTTGCTGAAACTGCGTGCGCACATCATCAGACAAGTCCGAAGATATAAGGTCCGTGACTCGAAGTTGGAAGAAAGTTCCAACGATTCGACAGCTGGCTAATCGTACCCACGCGTGCTTATACAGCAACAACTTTGTAATCGATGACAAAAATTCAACTCCGACTTCCTTTTCAGTCAGAGCGGCCTTCGCGTCGACCTGCCTCCTGGATTTCTTCGTATTCGCTGCTGCAGTGTCCTCAAGTCGAATGCCGTATGCTTGTAGAACAGATGAACGCCAATGCATCAAGAGTTTTTCAAGCGCGATCAGGGAGTAATAGAGTTTGTAGTCTCGGTCCGTCCCCGTTCGAAGATTTTCAACATTTTTTGCACCATCTTGCTCGTACTGTTCATCCTCTTCTCCACCGCTAGACATCCACTCAATGTCCACACGAATAGCTTTCCGAACAGACTCCGCAGCTTTTTGAACGGCGATCTTGACCTTCTTGGTTGCGCTCACATGCTGACCATCATTGCGCTCGCTTCCTCGTAATTTCTCAACAGCAAAGCCGAGTACTTGAGCTCCGGCTCGACCCAGTTTAGCGTTGCCACCACTCGTTGCCGCGTTGACCCATTGGACACAGTGCGCCATGAGCACAAGCTGCTTGTGCGGCGATACCGATTCCACCATGCGACGAAGCACGCCACCAATGTCAGATCGACACTTTGCGTCGTCGTCATTAACCAAACGGACGACGAGTGGCAGAAACAAAAATTCACATTGTTCGTCCAACACGTCCACAGGGAAACGATTGACCACGGAATGCAATAGCGACAGCAATGAGCGGCGTCCCGACTCAAATTCAAATTCCAGATTTTTGACGAAAAATACGAGATGTGAATGCAGCCTTTTTTCTGACAACGGGTAAGTGAGCAGGTACCTACCATGCAAAAGATGTATGTTACGGGTTGTTTGGACAGCTGCATACATGCACAACTTCACATGACACTCACCGCACAACAACAGCACGGCAGTCACGTCGCACGTTTTCGTCTTGCGCAATCACCAGCAGTTCGCACATATGTTCCACCAAATCGTACACGCAAGGTGCCAGTACTTTCCGATGGATAAGTGCTTTTGCTAGCTTGAAGCTAGCTTTTTGCAGTACAGTGGCGTTGTCAATCGACCCCCTAATGAGGTCCACTAAAATTTCGCTTTGCTGTTGGTTCAGATCCAGCGATCGTTTTTCGAGCAAAGTTGCCAACACGCCAAAGCAAGCTTGCACTATCGGCGCTGCAGTGTCTAGACCTCGCTGTGCAAGAACGTCGAAAACTTGTTTTCTAATAACTTTTTGAGTCTTTTTGATCATTTTTGAAGGGAGCGGCCACGTCATCAGGTTGTTGATTGCTTGAAGTACCTTCGCAGTGAGGGTGTCGGATCTGGACTGCTCGAAACAATTGACCAGCAGATTCAAGAGGGGTGCAATCATTTGCTGGTGCTCGAGGTTAGACCGGCTTAATTGTTTGCGCTTCAAGAAATTCAACAACAAAGAAACACCGAACTCGGCGGCGACGTGCCCATTGGTCTTGAATTGCTTTTTGGCCTACATTGGAGCAGACCAAACCAAGAATGACGGGGTAAAAACTCTACAGCTTCAGGAAGTCATAAGCGATGTTCAAATAAATGCGCTGTACCTTAGCAATATCATCGGCCGTGCCGTCACCAAGGTCATCTTCGTCTTCAGCGGAGACGTCAAAGCTGTAACCAGACGAGTTCCCAGTCGAACCACGGTTGCTGCGTTCATCGTTAATTCGATCCGAGATGGAGGTACCCCCGTTGAGCCTCGGCTCAGGCGCGACAAGAAATGTCTTTTCTTCGTCGTTGGCCAGCAAACCCCGGCTTTTGCGCCGAGCGATCAGCTTTTGTGTATCCTTTTCGCTGCGCTCTCTGGTGAGGGCATGCTCAGTTAGACCACCTTCACCAGCCAGCCAAATGTCCGTTCCACGGTCGTGACGGTTCCCACTCGTCGAATTGCCTTGTCGCTTGGGGTTGGTGTCTAAAAATGCGTAGTTGGTGACTATCTCATGCACGTATACTAGCAGCTTTTCTACCTCAACGCCACTGTTGTGACCGATTCCAACGACAGCACGCTGCAAAAGCCGTTGTACCTACCAAAACATTCATACCACCTTTGAGCAAAGGGAGACCGGTGCAAAGCCCTAGTGCGCAACGAACCTTGTTGACCGTTTTGCGTGAGGGATGTCCGGCCAATTTTTGCAGCACTGGAGAAAGTATGATATGCACACTGGGATTTGGGAGGAATTGAATTGCGGAGCAAATCACCTGTCAGGACATCACAGACACGAATGAGAGGTTGCCTTGAGACACCTATTTCTATCGTTTAGCATCAAGGGTTACACCGCACCTCGAACGTGTCGAAACTTTTACACGACTTCAGCTCTCGCATCCCGGCATTACCACCATCGGGACGATAGCCAGATTCTGTCTCCTTCTGCACTGCAGTTTCTCCAAACACATCTTCCAGCACAACAGCAACGAGAACGGGAAGCGACTCCCAAATTGTGTCGTTGTCTGCTTCAATGCCAGCTAGATACCGTTCAGCAACTCGCTGCGACTTGCCGACTTTTTTAGTTGCTTTGTCCTCATCTTCAAGAGAATTGTCCACTTTGGTCAATGTTCCGCGTACAAGTCCGTGCACCACTGAGCCCAGTACGTGGACTTGGAACCCAGAGCACAATATGCTGTTCAGTGTTTCCAAAATTTTCGGCAGCAGTTTCACGCCAACCACTTTCAGGATTTCGGTTAGCGTTGCTGCAGCCTCATCTCGTGTGGACTGGTTGCGGCTCTTCAAGACATTAACAACCTACGATAATCCGTCATACCAGTTAGCAGCGGCAACTCTCGCTGTGCGATAATTTCGATACAAACCTTGATAACGATTTCCGTCAAATGGGCTGCTGTGGTTTTCGGACCCATCACTGATATCAGCTTCACCAACGCGATAGCAATGCTGGAACGAAGTTCAATGGCTTGGTTGTCTAACCTCTTCGTTAGAAGAGCACGCAGCATTGGGAGAGCATTGTAGCGCATAGTTCGCGTAACGACTTCAGGAGAGACAGTGGCCGGAGCTGCAACTGATGGTTGTGCATCGTCATCCTCCGGTAGCGTGGCTGGCTCCTTCCCGTCAGTATCACTGTCTTTGTCGAGCAACCCACGGCGTTTCGCCTCAGAATACGACATGGCCAAGTCGACAACAGGGAAGTGGAACGCCTCTAAAATAACACATGTGAGCTTCACCAGCACACGCTCCTGTCCCGGTAAGGTCTACATTGCATGCAAATGGTCAGAGATTGACGTCTCATGCACCGTACAACCATAAAATTTCAACAAACCTTGATTTTTCGAATAGTTGATCGCAACAGAGGCCAATAGTGTTGCCAACTCATGCGGCCCGCAACTGTTGCAACTAAAGACACAGCTTCCTCCTTCAGAAGCGAAGCCTTTTGATCCGAGCTCTCCACGACGAAATGTAGGGCAATAGGCAGCACAACACTTTGGCAAGTGTGCTCACTCAAGTCTAGTTCACCTTCCTCAAGCATGGTGCGGAGACCTCGCACGGCTCGCACAATGCGGTGCACCTGGATGTGCCGCAGATTAGCAAAAAGGTCCTGCTCTCGGTCCTTTTCATTTAGCATAGGGGAAAGGTCCACATGAAGTTTAGCAGAAGCTTGCGCGTCTTCAAGCGAACAAAATTTAATCCAAGGTTCATTCTCCGCATAAGCATGGTGGCCGTGCTTCACCACACAGGCGATGATGCCCAACACGCCTTTGCGCACGGCTGGTGATTCGCTCCGAAGACTCTCGTGAAGGCTTGGCAACAAAACGCCGGTCAACACGTCAACAATATTTCCCCACACCGTTTTATTTTTCTGAGGGGACCTCAGCAATCGGAATGCATGGCCCACAAATACCTCCAATCCATGGCAGGCGGCTTGACGGACAAACATTTCTTCATTATGGAGCATGAAGACGTAGTGTTCCAGGACAGGACTGAGGAAAGGATTATCCTCGCAGTGCACCTGCAACAATTCCGCAAATCTCCTACCGAAACGAAAGGCAACAGAAAACCCAAATATGAGACATCACATTGGAAGTCAGCAGCTCGACACAATGTCTTACCCATCGAGCTTGTTAAAGTTGTCCATCGCTGCATTGCGAACTTCAAAGTCAAATTCCTCCAATGACGAAGTTGACCATGCATTAAGTGCTGACAAATCTTTGGCAACATCGCCCCAAACGTGATGCGAGGACGAAGCACTACCGACTACGTCAATAATTAGATTTCGAGCGACTTTCGGTGCAAATTGCTCGCCACCCCATGTCCACGGCCCGAGCAGTTTTGAAATAGTGCTCATGTACGGTCCGGCAACCTGGTCAGACACACAATGCGATAATCATTTAGGATGCAGACAGCACTGGGGTGCGAGGATTCAAAGTGGTGGTGGCGCGGGTTGTACCTTTGACAGTGGTAATGTCCGCACCAAAATGCGCAAGATGGCACATTTTGAATGAAACATTCGCTTTGCAGTATCTTCTAAAAATGGTAGGAACATGTCGGCAAGGTCCATGGCCACTTGTCCAAGGCTAGAACTTTGGGTCAGAGTCCCATGGTCCTTGCGACGTCTTCCTCGCTTGGGTTTCACGACTGAGGTTTGTCCAGGCACGTTTGAGATGTACTTGCTCAACTCAGCGATGACGTGTAACTGGCGGGTAGCAAGTGGGGTCCGTGTAATTGACTGGTTTGATTGCTCTTGAAGAGCGACAAATCGTCTGTGAAATATTTTCAAGAAAGGTGCTGCAGCAAGCTGCAAAAGCGCTTGGGCCAGGACACGCCCCCGACTTTCCAGGTTGTCGTCCCGGAGGTGAGGTGGAAGGGGTTCAAAAGTTTTAAAGCGAATGCCCAGAGTGCTCGGCACGACATCAGCCTCATGCAGGTGACTCTCATCGTCGACGGACGTGCTGCTTTCACCATACTCTTCCGCCAGGCTTTTGGCTGCCGGACGCGTGAGATTAATAATGTTCTCCAACAGCTGCAAAATGGCTGAAAGAATCGGCTCTTGTGTGGTTACAGACGCTTTAGCGGTGCGTTTGCTCATCAACTCGCTTGCCAACTGATCAGCTGACTTTTCGCGATCGATATCATGGGCCAGACATTCCACAACGAGCTGTAAACGCTTCATCAAACTCAAGGCAGCTGAATCATCGGTCTTGGAGCCACGCTCACCATTGCCGTCGAGTCCGGCTGGTAACGACAAGTACACTAGACTCGAACTGTACCTGGTCATGACCTCAAGCAAAAGAAGAAGCTGAGATGCGTTTCCGTTGTTCACAATAGATCCCGCCATGGCTTCGAGAAGTGGCTGCAAGGGATCGAGGGCAAATGGCATCCACCTGCAATACGCTGTGTTGCTCGGAAGAACAGAAAGTAAAGTCACAAACGTCCTGAGGGCTTCGCCGCGGAGTTTCTTGTCACCGGCAGCACGCTTCTGCAGAGCAACGACCACAGGCAGGAAGTCGTCCAGATACACGTTCAAGGATTTTGGCATGTGTGGTGTAATTGCACGAATTAACTGCAGCAGTCCCACACAACGGCGATGAGACACTCGTTCCAGCGCCTGCACGTGGCTATCGAATGCTGCGCCCGTCTCGGAAGGAAGAGCGCCGTGAGGCGCGAAGCCTCTTAAAATGAGCGTCACTAGCAATTGGAGTTCCACAACAGTCAACTGGTTGAGATAACGTGCACATCGTTGCCGAAACGCTGCGACGTCATCGCGGTGGCGACGACGATGGATCATCTTCCCCAACATAATTCGAATCAACACAGGAACAACTAGTGTTCGATCATCGTTGGCGATACATTTTGGCACGTCTCCGTTGTCGGCGTCCCGCTCCGTTGTGTTCGCTGTGGCATGTTCATTTCCTGTTGTAGAGGTCACCGACACGTCAAATTGATTCATCCCATCCCGTAAAGTCTGATCGTCCAACAGGCGTTCAAGGACAATTTGGTAACTCTGCAGACGCCTTCCGACGATGCGAACCAGCACTTGCAGCGCCTGTGGTGCGAGCGCAGGTTTTCCCAACAATATCGTACAAATTTGTTTGATAACATCGCAGAGTTTCGCACTGTTTGTATTTTGTGCCGAGGCCAAGAGACCTAAGAGGTGTTTGGACCGTACTGTGACTTCGGCTTGACTAATTGCAATGTCGTCGCCGTTGCTATCTAGGACAGCAAATGAGTTGATGAAAGTGATTGACAACGGCCTTCGATGCATTGGGTTCTCCTCGGCTTCGCTGCCGCCATGGCCATTGAAGGCCGCCTTGAAGCAATCGACAATTTCGCGAGCCTCTGTGTCATCGTTAAAAGTTGGAAGGCAATATTCTGTCCACAAATAATCAATGACTAGGCCAGCGACTCTATCCGCGAACTTGGAACTCATCAACTGTGACACAAACAAACGGGGCATTTGACACATTCAAGTCAGGCGACACATACAAGTCAGAAATAATTTCGTGAACGAAAAGAACAAAATAGGATCGACGCACCCTGGGCACACACGACTGCGTCATTGCTTTCGACAAGTTGACGACTTGAGTGGTGGTATTGGCTTTGCGCAAACGGCCTTCGTCGGACATAGCAGCTGACATAAATGTGGTCCGTGTTGCGCCAACGCGCGAGTCCTCCGAAGTTTCGAAGGAGGTGGTTGTTGCAGCAATATTATCGTGACCGGATGCAAACAAGTTGCCAAGGCGAGCATTCTCGAAGTGAGTCGACAGCGGTATCAATTCGAAACTTCCGTCTTCCGCCTCAAGTCCATTGTGATTGTCCGAAGAAGATGAAATCGCAGCAGTGTCAATGTCCTTGTCGTCGATGTCCTCGTTTTCGAGTTCGCCGCCTTTGACATTGCCGGTGGTGTCAGAAGTCGTCACGTCACTAACGTCTGTGGATAGACTTGTCTCATCACTGGCAACTTCCTCAGTTGGTACCGGTTCTTCCGTCGCCAGCTTGCTGCTGTCTCTCTGTGTGAGCAGCCGTCGCAAATGTGTCATGGACACTTCGAACACACCTTCAGCATTTTGACTTGTCTGAGACACAGAGTCACTTCCTGTTGACTCTGAAGTGTTTCGTTTGCCTTTCGAGCGTATGCCTGATGCTGAGAGGGCGTCTAACAGTTTCACAATATTCGGCCAAAGTTTTGCGTACCTGCACACCGTCAAACGAGACAAGAGGTCAATTCAATTTGTGTGCAATTACACATTGCGATAGCGACAATAAAAAACACTCACGGCACACTGAAGAGACCCATGGCGTGATGGAGGATAACTTCCCGATCTCCTGCAAGCAGACTTCGTTGCTGAGCAGCCACACATATTGCGGATACTGCTTGGGTGACGTTGCGCTCTTCCATTGGCAAGTGTCCATTTTGCTCGATGAGCTGCAGCTTCTCGATCATCTTTGTCGTCAAGTCAGGTAGTCCTGCCGAGTGACTCGCCGACAACTCGTGCAAGACATCTAAGCATCCTCCGCGCAAGCGAGCGTCGGATGTTCGCATGCCAGCGAGAAGAACTGAATACATTTTCTGAGCTGCGCGTGGAGGAACCGAAGACATACGTGAGCGATTTTCCGCACTCTCCAAGAAAAGTTGATGCACTGATCTGATCAGAAGTACGGCCCCATCTGTATCTAACACTTCGCAGGCTGGATCATCCGACCTAACAACGTCTGGTATGGCGTCAACGACTTTGGGAACGAATTCCGTGGTCAACTCCTGCGCTGAGAAGGCGTTAGATCGCACGATAGCGACTACGGCTTGGGCTAGCAGTAAACACCGCGGGATAAGGCTGCCACTTTCTGGCTTGTGGCCGGCAATTGAAAATATTTTGCGAAGATTACGACGTAGTTTCTCCAAAGGTTTGTGTCGAGCCACGAACTCTTGCCGGATGTGCTCCATGAACATAACCGTCATTTGCACGTTCCCCCAGTGGGACACCCATGCTTCTTGGGTGGTGTCAGTTCCGTGGTGGAATGCAGCTGCGTCCGCGAGGAGCTGTTGCAATGTGGCGAAAAGAGCAGCAGGAAGAATTGAATTCTTCACAGGGGTTGTTCGTTCAGCGGGGTCTTCCTCGGAGTCTCCCATTTCCTTTTGCTTTTCCATGGCAAGATGCACCTTCAACAACAGTATAATATAGAGATGCAAAGATCAGTGCCGTGTTTGCCAGGGTTCGAGTCAAGGTAGCACAAAAGAGCATACCTCCAGCATGGGCGCCAACTGGCATATTAAGGCCGCGGTATCATCGAAAAACTGTGACCTACAGGCAACATCGAGAGCCAAATGTGACCAGCCTGACCGTGAACACATTTCGCAGGGCGAGTAGTAACGTACTGAGTGATGCAGTTAGCACACAGCGAAAGCAATGGTCCGGATGACTGAGCCCAAAACAACTGCATTGCCGAATCATCCCCACGCGTCGCGTCAGCGGAACGTTGAGAAGAGTGGGATTCATGACCTACAAGTAAGTGAAGAGCGGGAGTGAGCGTGTCGCAAAGGCGGCTACGGAAAATTCAGCAACCACAAATTACGCACCCATAATTCGCAGCACCCGAGCAGCGTGTCTGGGGCCGAGATTTTGGTGGAACAAGGACGTCTTTAGGCATTTCTGCAACAGGCGAGACAAGCGCCCATCATCACCACTGGCGTCCCGCCCACCGTCAAAGTTTGGTTCACGAAAATTTCTCTGTCCAGACTTAGGGTCGTCAGACAAGTAAATGATCCAGCACACCTTGAAAAGTCGTGTGCATGCGTCTCGGAATACGGAGCCAAGTTCTTGCATCGCAAACGCGGTACGCCGACCAGCGGACTTGTCTTGAAAGAGCAGTTTGAACAAGCCCACTAAGCGTTTGCGCTCATTCTTGCCAGCAAGTGTACCTCGCCGGAATCTAATAGCTTCGGCCAGGATCAAAAGCAAGCGCGCTGTGTACGCTTTTGTGACACTCACTTCGTTGTTCTCCGACTCAGCCTGGTCCACATCTCGTCGCAGTGACCTTTGAATTTCAGCGTGCAGAGAATCGAGGAACGGCTCGGCACTGGCCCTGTTCGTGTGACGGATCATCTTCAAACACGCATGGAAACACACTTCCGAGCGCACTTTCACTAGCTCAAACATCTTTTGCTGATGTTGATCGGCATCTCCGTCGCTGTTGGACTGCTGATCAAGATTGGCGACTTTGTCCTCGTCGAATAGGCGATAGATAGTTGGAAACAAGTGCAGCATTCGAGAATGAAATTTCGACTGAGCATTTCTCACAACGAAAAATAAAAGCGTTGATAAACCCATTCTCAGATCATGATTGTGAATGGCAGATGTCTTGCTGACGGCGGCAAACAATCTCTTCAGATGAGAAGCAGCCTTCTTCAACTCCATTTTCCGGTATATGGACGAAATGAGCTCCGCTGCAAACGTGCGAAGGTAAGCCTTCCGATGTCCCAAAAGTGGTCCATAAAATCGATCAAGAATGGCCAACTTTTGCTTGATCAGATAAGGAGAGAGAAATTTGAACAAGTAGCCCAGCGTCCGAAAGATAACCGCAGTCTCCTCAACGTAGGGCGGATGAATGCTGCTCACTAAAGCGTCGAACAGCGGAGGGAAACTCTCATTAAACTCTGAACCCAGAAGAGCTGCTAATTTGATGGTCAGATTCAAAATGGTTTTCAATGCCACATTGTGTTCAATTTGGATGTGCTTGATAATGGTATCCACGATACGTTTCCGGTTGTGAACAAGAAGATGAAAGCTCAAACAATGGAGTCGCACATCCTTCCAAAATCGGAAAAAGGCCGGAGACGTGTCCACATTGTATCGTGTGAAGTCAAGTTCGTCGATAAACGATCTCTTTTCGGAAAATGGCAGCCGTCCACCACTCGGTAGAATGGATCCAATACGATCAATCTTCTCCTTCTGAGTGCGGAATCTGTGTTGGTTACCCTTCTTTCCGTCATTTTGCTTTTTTGTCTTCAACGAATTCATACGCTCGGAAAGACGCTCGTACTTCCGATCGCTGAGCTGCTTCGATGAACCCGACATGACGAAATTGACAGGCCGTTGCAAGCAGCCGCGACGCAAATGGGTTTAGACGGCAGCCATATCGCTTGCACTGACTGTTTGCCAGTTGCAGTAGAGCTTCACGACACGCACTGCGACGGTGCCCAGAAAACTTTCACCGGCGGTTTTGTGTGGTGTTTTATTTCTTGTTCGGGTACGCGAAGTGGCAACAACACCATCACCTCATAATCTCACCTCATAATCAAGAGCAACCGATGACGCAACCACCACCTCCACCAATGATAACAGCACTAGCAGCAACATTAATAGACTGGGCAAGCGTGGTGGTCGGCGATTCTCTATTCATTGCTTTGATAATCTAACATCACCAAGCAGGAACAGCAACAACGACAGCAGAAACCGCACCAAACAGCCACAGCTGCAACAGCACCATGGCTGCCGCCACCATCATCAAGAACAACAGCAGCAACAACAGGTACGAGTCTAGTTGTTTTCATTGCTTTGATACTCTAGCTTCGACGACAGCGACAACAATAACAACAGCAACAATGACAACAGCAACAGCAGCAGCAGCAGCGACGACAGCAACACTCGATGCGAGCGAAGGGGTTCGCTCTTCGCGTGGCCTCGTCGCGCCTCGGCGGCGTGAGTGAGTGAGTGAGTGAGTGAGTGAGTAAAATGACTGAGTGCGCAGCTGTGGTTGACCATTTGCTTGACTTGACTGTCCACGACGACGAAGGACGGCAACAGCAGCAGCAGCAGCAGCAGCAGCAACTGCGACAACAACAACAGCGACAACCGCAGCGTGTCGGTGTGGCCAATGACGCTGTCGTTGTGGCCACGACGACGACGACAACGACGACGACGACGTCGGCGGCCCACTTTTTCACTTTTACTCTCGCGCTTGGCCCCACTGAAGACCTGCGTATTTTGTCGCCACAAAAACACACGTTGCAACATCGCAACATCGCAGGCAGAATGGTATCTTCTGTTCTTCTTCCGTACACCGACCGACAGTTAGTGAGTTTGTGTTCGCTGTTTGCGGACTTCCTTGCTGTGGACGTCGAACGTCGGACATCACCGTTGATGCCGACGCTGCCGTCGTCGCCGTCGCCGTCGCTGTCGTCGTCGTTGCTGCTGCCTCGTCGCTGCTACTCGTCGTCGTTGCTGCGGCCTCGCCGTGGCGTCGTCGTGGCTGCTATTCGCCACCGCCGCCGTCGTTTCTCGCTCTTCGTCGTCTGTCGTTTTTCGCTCTTCGTCGTCTGTCGTTTTCGCTCTTCGTCATTGCCGTTGTTGCTGCGACTGGTCGTCGTCGTTGCTGTTGCTGCAATTCGTCGTGTCAACATCGTCGTCGTTTACTGTCGTTGTTGTTGTGCATTGTCATTCTTCGTCGCCTGGACGGTCGTTGTTACTGTCTTGGCTGTTGCCGTGTCGGTTGATTGTTGTGGCGACTGTAGTGATGTGTGTGTGTTTCGTTCCTAATGCTGCTGCTGTGGCTGCTGTCGCAAACGGCTATACTGCGGCGCGGAAAGCGAGCCGCCTGCAACTGACAATTTAGCTTGAAAATAAAAGTCAGGTTTCGCTTGCACGGGCGAGAAAAATGGGGCTGTGTTGCTCCCGTGTCGCCTGTGCGCGGCGGTCAGTCATCACATTGCTGTAGCTTTCGGGACACGACATGGCACATTTCTGCCTCTCGGACCTTTGCGATGAAGCGGAAGGCAACCACTCGAGACGAAACTCGAGTTGGTCGGCGGTTCGTCAAGTGTCTGCAATGGACATTCTTCCGCATCTGCGTGTTCCTACCGTTGTGAAAGTCGAGGCGGAAGTGGTACGCATTCACGACAAGAAAGGCCGTGTCGGGTAAGTCCACTGTGTGCACTAGCGTTCGCTGAGAGGTTGCTTGATGCGCCACAAACATTTCACGCGTGGCCGTGTGTGCTGCATGTCATCCAGATTCGTAATGCGAGTTTCAACTGCTTCGTCTGGAAAGCTTTCGGCCGGATCCGCCGTTACGTTCCTGGCTGTTCGAGACAGCGGAGTAACGAGACCGTTATTCCGCATTTTCAACGCAGCCGACCTGGACCCTGCTGCTGGGCTGAAAGCTGGCAAAAAGCATAGCGCCTATATTGGAAAAATTCAAGCGCTCAGCAACGACAGCTCAAGCTTCTCCGTCACTGCTCGAAAGACCGACTCAAAAGCAGCTCACAAGACGCCCAGCAACAGCAAGAGCATTTCAGCAGGTAAGAGTGCGACAAAAGAGACAAAAAGTGACAACGGAGCACGCGCGTATGTGGAAGAGCACTTGCCCGACCCAAAGCAGACGATGGAATACGGTCTTATAATGGTGAGCCCAAGAGTCGCAACTTCGGCCGGAAGCAAGTCAGGAGCGGACAGTCAGCAAACTGCCGCTCGGAGCCAGAGCGTGCAGGTGATCTTGCCTCCAACGAAACGATTTGGGAAAATTGAGCTAGTCAGGTGCAAAATGTCGTCGGAATATGTTGTATTTTCGCGTTGGCAGCGTCAACCAACTGACCCAAGTGCACGAATGCAATTTCACTGCTTGCAGACCGCATCTTTCACTGGAGTTTTCGCAAAGTATGTGGGCAGCATGCAAAAAAGGATTTTCGGAACGCTTCATTTGTCTTGAATGTGATGTACGGCTATTTTGATTACTCTGCTTGGCTTCCGTTGTTTGGCGACCCCTCCTTACTTACTGTTGTTGTGTTTCGTTCGGTCATTGCACAGTCAACTTGCGTCGACAACCTGCATGTCCCTGCACCGGCAGCCCCTGGCCTGGACAAGAAAACAATGTTCGTGCAGGGCAAGAGTCGGTGAAGCTGTTAATCTGTTTTTCATCTATGTTTTCGCTGTTCCTGTGTCGACCGCAGGGCTGTCATTGACGTGGCCACGGCAACCGCAGCAGTCGAGGCCTTGCGAGATCGCGCTCGAGGCTTTGAGCTGTCGTATCGACATTCGCAGAGATCAAACTCTCAAACAGGGTCCACCACTTCAGCTCCCAAGGTGTTGAAAGTGTGGCAACCTGCCACGCACGTGTGGCAGATCGAGTTTGCTGCACCACTGACTGATTTCCAAGCATTCGCCATTGCGCTGGCTACGATGGCGTGAATTCCAGCATCCATCGCTGTCAGCAAAGCTCACAACGATACCTTTGATCAAAAATGAAATAACTTATTAACACGCTCGAGAGAGCTGCTGCACGTACGCCACGTTTTCTAGGCCAATACACTGAAGTGGTATTGAACCCCAACGGGTCGGGAACGTTTGGTGTGCGTTGTGGCCTGTGGCCTGAACTATCTTTTCTATTCACGGGGGAATGGGGTCGTATCAATGTTGGACCTCAATCGCTCTCGGCGCTTCTATTGCATCGGTTGCGGCGAAGTTGGGTTTCTCCGCCGTTACATCCATGTCCACGGTCAACGGGGACGCGTGGACGTTGTTGTAGCACTCCCGGCATGTGGGGACGTACTTGTCAGCCCCGCCGATGACTTCCACGTCGGTTTCGGCAGAAATGCGTTTCGAAAAAGCTGCATGAGTGTGGCAGCACAAGCACACAGAAGCAAGCTTGTTCACTTTTTCGGCGCGCGGAATCAGCTGGCACACTTGACCGAACGGGTTGCGCATAAAGTCGCCGTCAAGGGCAGCGACTACAACGCGCTTGCCGTCGTTGGCAGCGCGATCCACGAAGGCGGCGAGGTCAGGGTAAAACTGTCCTTCGTCCACACCAATGACATCGTAGTCCTTGTACGCGTCACCAACGCTCGCGAGCGTCGCGACGCTGAGGGTTTTGATGGCGCCTCCAGTCACTTTGTCGTGCGTGGCTACACCGTCGTCGGAGTAGCGCTTGTCCTTGCAGTACTTGATTAAGAGGACGCGCTGTCTGCCAATATGTGCGAGGCGGATCCTCTGCAACATTTCTGTCGTCTTTCCACTGAACATAGGCCCGATGACAAGTTCAAGGCTGCCGTCTTGACGCGCCATAGAGAATTCGAGGTCCGCGACGGACACGGGAGACGCACTTTTGTTTTCCTTCTTGGGCTTCTGAGGAGTGCTACTAGCTTTGGGGGTTTCTTTGTCGGAATTTGTCGGTGCCTCTGCAGCTTCTGCTGCCGCCGCTGCTGCCGCCTCGTTCAACGCAGCGTAGCGGTTGTAGCACCGCCGGCATGTGGGGATGTACTTATCCGCCCCTCCAATTACCTCGACACTTGTTTCAGCAGAGCGGCGTGTGGAGAAGGCGGCAGGAGTGTTGTGGCAATTTTCGCCCTGGCACATGGCACTTTTCTTCGTGAAGAGCTCCACGCGGGGAACCAACTTGCAGACGTCCCCGAATGGGTTGCGAAGGAAGTCGCCATCGAGGGCGGACACGATGACCGTCTTGCCGCGGTTGGCTGTTTCCTCGGCGAACTCCAGGAGCTCTGAGAAAAACTGGCCCTCATCGATGCCGACGACGTCGAAGTCGTCCAGCAAGCTCGCGGGAATCTCCGAGAGCTTGTTGACGCTGAAGGTCTTGCAGTTGCTGCCGCAGTTGGTGGAGCGGTCGTGCGTGGCCACAAGCTCGTCGCTGTAGCGGGTGTCTCGTCTGTAGCGGATCAGCATGACACGCTTTCTGGCGATGCCCAGAATCCGAATCCTCCGCAGCAGCTCCGTGGTCTTGCCGCTGAACATGGGGCCGGTGACAAGCTGGATTTGGCCCCTGGGACCGCGGTAGGTGGGGGAGCGAAGAGTGGGAAAGGCGTCCATGTTGTTTGGCGGTTGAACAAAAAACTAAAAAGAAGAAAGAAACTGAAGAAACGGGTCGCGCTTGTTGCGGCGGTGTAGTCGTCGGCGAACTGGTTTAAACAACCGGAAGCTGGACGAAAGACGAGAAGAAACGCGGTCGGCGGGTTTCATGTGGCGCGAGAAAAGCGTGCCCGGCGCGGCAGAAGGCTTGCGTGGTCGCCGATCGCGCGTGGCATGCTTCAAGAGAGTCGCGACTTCTGCCGGTGGAGACTTCCACAGCGTGTCGTGGCACGGCACGGCGCATCAGTCACTCAGTTCGCCGCCGTGAAGGGGACGGCGTGGCTGGCGCGTGTTTGGTGTCCAGCTCCCACGCCCACGTTCTCATGCGTCGGGACAGTTCAAAACCACGCACCAGCGTTGGAGTTCGTGTCAACTCATGGCACGCGGTCGCGACTCCAAGCCATCCGCTTCCACACCCGCGTGGACGAGTCGGCAAGAGCAAGGAGGCAGCCAGGTCTTCGCCACCCTCGCGCGCCGTGGCGTTTATTCAAACAAGCCAGCGCAACGAAGGGAAGCAGGAAGGAAGGAATCAAGGGACGCAGCAGTCAGTCAGCAAGGAACGTCAGTCCGCTGTTCAGTGCTCCAAGCACGGCACACCACACACACAACACGCCCGAGCCAGCAGCAACCACCTCAGTTCAAACGAAAGCAGCGCGGTGTGTGCGCACACAAACACCGCGCCGCGCCGCGCTGCGATGCGACGACGAAGCTCCAAGCAAAGGCACCGCAAACAGCAACGACGAAGGCGAAGGCCAGCGGAACGAGCAAGGCAGGCAGGCAGAGTGACAATGACAGTGACAGCGTTCGTTCGTTCGTTCGTTCGTTCGTTCGCTCGTTCGTTTGCGTGACTGCGGAGAGAGAGAGAGAGAGAGAGAGAGTGTGTGTGTGCGCGCGGGGATGGATGGAAACATGGTTTGAAGTTTGAAGTGTTTGATTTGAAGTTTGAAGTGTTTGAAATCGCAGTGCTTCCGCGCGCGAACGCACGAACGCACGAACGCACGAACGCACACAGTCACAGTCACAGTAGTCACAGTCACAGTCACAGTCACAGTCACAGTCACAGTCACAGTCACAGCCAGTTAGTCAATCACTCACCCTCTCACCCACTCAGTCAATGAATGAAGTTCAAACTCACTCACTCACTCACTCACAGTCACTCACTCGCTCACTCACTCACTCACTCACACTCACTCACTCACTCACTGAGACGACGACGACGACGATGGCGAGGCAGGCAGCGTGTCAGCACACTTCCTCCCTCCCTCCCGCACTCACTCACTCACTCACTCACTCATTCACTCATTCACTCACTCACTCATTCACTCACGCACTGTGGCTGTGGCGGAGTGAGTCGCTCCTTATTGTCTGGTCCACCCCACCCCACCCCACTTCGTTCGTTCGTTGCTTCGTTGCTTCGTTGCTTCGTTGCTTCGTTGCTTCGTTGCTTCGTTGCTTCGTTGCTTCGTTGCT
>ENA-OWNT01001205-OWNT01001205.1-seawater-metagenome-genome-assembly--contig:-NODE-1205-length-35254-cov-4.606192_pt1 | contig 35254 bp, 42 predicted proteins | sample MGYA00238136_ERZ651165 | MGnify/ENA primary metagenome ERZ651165 (study PRJEB26861, sample SAMN08777766) | seawater metagenome | isolation source: coastal seawater | place: USA: Florida | collected...
CGTCCTTCGTCCTTCGTCCTTCGTCCTTCGTCCTTCGTCCTTCGTCCTTCGTCCTTCGTCCTTCGTCCACTTCGACTTTCGTGGAAAAGCAACATTGTCGCTGTCGTCACCAATTCTGTCGCTATTGCTGTTGTCACTATTAGATGCGGCAAGCGCACTGCATCGACTCCAACTAGCCGATGCGGCGCGACGTCCTTTCCCTTTTGTTCTTGCCGTCATGAAAAGCGGCAGTACATTTTTCTCACAGAACAGAACCCAGGTCTCGTTGAATTCTGTAAGCAAATCAGCTTGACCGCACGAGCTTGGCCCACGGCGCGGTGCTTCTGGCGAGCTGGCCGATCGTCGATGCAAGCGGCGCCTCCGTTCAAGCGAACAAAACTCTCTGCGATGGACACATCGGCTGAAGCTGCGTCCAACACGGACTCGCCCCTCGAGCAGTTTCGAAAGCTCATCCAGACGTCCAACGATAGAAATTTTCTCATGGCCGTGAAGTATTCCGACGTCATCGACTTGGCGGCCCGGCGTTTAAATGATGTCAGCAAGTCAACGTCGGTGCCGAAGGCCGCACCCACGGCCGCGGCGAGCAAGGGTGGGCGTTGGATCGTTGATACATCGCTTTGTTTCGTGCAGTCGAGCGAGGCGACGTTGGCAGCCATCCACCAAAAGTACGGAAAGTCGTGCGCAGTGCTGCTTTTTGCGTCGAGGGATTCTGCGGGCAAGCCATGGTGCCCCGATTGCGTAGCTGCAGAGCCGCCGTTGCGGCGGGCCCTAGCGTCTTCGGACCCAGCGGCCACCATTGTGGAAGTCCCCTTGACACGCGAGGCATGGAGAGGGCCTCACGGCAAGGACAACAAGTGGCGGAAGCCCCCTTTTAATGTCGGAGGCATCCCCACTTTGCTAGAAGTTAGAGACGGGAAAGTAGTTGCGCAGCTTCCTGAAGAAGACTGTTTAGTGGATCAGAAAGTGAAGCAATGCCTTGCCCGGCAAGTTTAGAGGTGGCGAACAATCATCGCAGTAACCACACGGTAGTTGTAAGACGTGTTTGTAAAACACGTGTTACGTTTGTTAGCTTTTGGAGCAGCCGTCGTGTGGTTCTGCACCTTTCGAACCAGTTACTAGTTTTAATATTGGGACTGGCGCCGAAAAAGTTGCAGTGTGCATGTGTGTAGTGATCATCAGTGAATGCTGCCGTCGCGGCAGAAAATTGAATATCTGAGCTGACAAAGACTTCGTGGTGTCAATCACCGCCGTCCATCACATCTTCACCGTCCATCGTCGTCGCCCACCATCATCTACAAAGGAGCCGCCGTAAAACAGCAGTCAGTTGTCAAAAGCTTTCTAAAGTCATGTCGTCGTACGCAGTTGCATGTCATGGTTGCATGGGAGGCCGGATGTTTGACATGCATACGCCCAATGATCAACCGCCCAACGATCACCCGTATGGTATCAATGATGTATCAATACGCTCCTCGGTCCTCGAGGGTGGATTTTTCCTGAGGACTGGATAGATGTTGGTACGCGAGTATAATACCCGGGTAGTGCCGTAGCCTACACCCTACACCTAACCACATCGAACGAACGAACCAAACCCAAACACGCTCCACTCCACCTATTCCACTCCACCTATTCCACTCCACTTATTCCACTCCACTTATTCCACTCCACTTATTCCACTCCACTTATTCCACTCCACTTATTCCACTCCACACTCCACTTATTCCACTCCACTCCACTTATTCCACTCCACTCTGCCATTCATTGGTCTCACTGGTCAGTTGCCCCTTTCTTTGGTCACCCGAATCGAATGCCTGCTGCTTCCTCCTGTCAGTGTTGGCTTGCAGTGCGAGTTGTTGCATGCATTTTGCATTGCAGCTTACACGCCAAACTTCTCTCACAGGTGTGATTACGGGTCTGTCTGTCTGTCTGTCTGTCTGTCTGTCTGTCTGGTGTTCGGTGTTCAAAAAATCATCGTCAATTCTTCATGACCTCAGCCAGCTGCCAAACCCTCATGCTGAGCTGCACAGAAGACTTACTTTGGAAACAATGCCTACGGGTTTGGTGATTAGATTGATGATAATAATAGTAGTACTCGTAGTAGGCTGTTGGCCGTCGAGATTACGGTGGAGACCACCAGACTAGCTGATGGACAGCCTACATTGCCATTTGCAATTCGAAAAGAATCGCTGGCGACCTAGATCCCTGGCAGGACGCGGATCGGAGGGGATGCGTGCGCACAGAAGATTATTCGTGCACCTCGGCTGCTCGGCTGCGGGGGCTCGTGACCGGAGCAGCTCTGCGCGGACGGCTCTATTGTCGCCATGTGCTGTCACTGACGTGGTGAGTCCACGTTACCCTGCCTTCGTCGGCGAGCTGCAGCAAATTTGCGCGTCTTCCGAGACAGCGCCTTGAACGTCACAACAAAGTTGCCAACGCCGAGGAATAGAAACATGATGCCTACACGCCACGGGCGAAACACAGAACGACGACCAAGAGGGTGGTGAGTGAACGCTACGAGCTGGAACACGGCTCGAAAACGTGCGTCACAGAGAAGCACTCGTTGCGCACCGAGAAGCATCGTCTGCACCTCTTCCTGGTAGTCCTTCATGGACTGGCGGAAATCTAACTCAAACACAGCTGTCCACAGCAGGCAGATGCCCATGTACACCTGAAACACCTGGCCCGCCAACAAAACCCCACTCACGTCAACCGTGGCACACAATCGTGGCACAACCACATCAAATAGGTGCACAACCGCGTACCTGGACGACGAAGATGAAGGGGATGAGCAGCATCAGCTCTCGAGGTGCTTCTCGAATCGTGTCTTCGTGGGAGACGTCCATGCTGCTGACCTGTATGACAACAAATCCAGCCATCGATGCATGCAAACAGTGCGTCCTGCATGAATACGGACGGAAGGTTCGTGGCCATGGACGCGGCAACAGCGTGCAACCAACCTTCCCGAGTGACCGCAAGGTGTAATAGCGTCGTTTCTGGTAATGAGATCGCACAAACTGCATGGCACCTTGCAAAATGGAGTACCTGTGCGCATGGAGCCGGGATCGATGGTCAGGAGGAACGGGCGGCGACAACGCCGAGTGCCTGCCGATCATTGGAGCAACTAACGCGGGGACTTACCACACAAGCTTCATGTAGTATTGTTGATAGGCTGGCCCGTTGGGCCAACACAGCATGATCACACTCCCAATCGCGGACACGTAATGATGTGTGAACGACCAGTTCGGGATGCGGGAGCCGTTTACGAACAGGATATTCTCTCGAAGCGCCAGCGTGACGAAGTAATACAACATCCAAACATAGAAGATGACATGGATCCATCGAATCTGGTGAATGGATGCCTGTGCACGCAACACACCGAGGAATGATTGTTGTGAAACTCTGTTCGCCATATAAGGCACCGTGCGTTCAATGGGTCCGTGCGTAACAAACGCACTTTTAACGCAGTGTGGAGGAAGGCTATGAACAGCGGCGCCGTGAAAAAGATGATGTTGGTGCGATCTCGGAACTTGTTGTATCTGCGCAGCAAAAAACACCGACGGCCACAGTTCACTCGGTCAGATGCACGTGCAGGCACCCGCAGAAACTGCATGCAGGGGAGCAGGGGAGCAGGGGAGCAGGGGGCAAGGGAGCAGGCACGCACGCACGCACGCGCACGCACGCACGCAAGCAGATACGCATGCAAGCAAATACGCAGACAGACACACTAAATCCACGCCACACCACAGAGCAGGAGTGGCACTTACTCATCTCGCAGCATATTGCGCTCGGTCACCGTAAACGCTTTCACGTTGACGTGTCCCAGCATGAAACGAATGTAACTACTTCCGGTGGCGAACTTGACAGCCTCGAATTTCTTGAGCTCCGCCTCGATCGGCGTCAATTGGGCCTCGAGATGCTGTTGCTTCGCGGCAGCACCTTTTGCAGTCAGCTCTTGAGCAAACTTGCGCATCTTCTTTATTTTGGCCAGAGCGGCTGTAGCATCGTTATACGCGTCCGCTGTGCAATAGATTAAACGAAAGTTGCGAATCAAGATGTGTGACCCAAGGTCGCCAATAACACATATACCCAGTGGAACGAAAACGGGCAAGCGAACTGCACAATGGCGCACGGACCTTGCACCTTTTCTACGTCCTTGGTCTTGCGCACGAACTCCTGCACCTTGGCACTGACTCTCTCCGCATCTTGCCGGAGCTCTTGGAGTTCCTGCTCGGTCTGAGACAGGATTTTCCTTAAGCCCGCTGGTGTGGTCGGTTCCTCGTCGCCGGCTGCAGGAGCAGTCGCAGATTGTGGTGCGCTAGGTGCATTGTCCTGGTCAGGCATGGCGCGCTCGCAGCAGGCGCCACGGAGTCGCACAGCAAATCAGAATTTGCGGCACGTTGAATCGTCTGTTTTCACACAAATCATATTTGGCATCCTCCTCAATCGCCGTTTTAAGTGTGGGCTTGTGGCCCGTTCGTTGGCCGCAGCTTGCGGGAGCACCTGCAATCTGCCTCTGCCCTGAACCGTGCACTGCTGGCAGCTGTTGCGTCTTGCCACCTTCTTGCCACGGACGCACGTACGTATCACATCCACTCCAGCTTTGTGTCGCGTTGTGTCCTGATGTGTCACTGCCCACTGGATCTCCGAGAGCAACGCGCCGAGTTTCCCGTGCAACACGCAACTGACCGCCTTCTTTGTAGTGTGCTTGCGGCCGCTTGCGAGTCGCAGTGTGAGCAATGAATGAGCAGTGCAAGGTGCTTGGGAGGTTGTGCATACATAGGTCGGTCGGTATTGTACTCGTCGGCTTGTAGGTAGTGTGTTGAAGCGACAAAGCAAGCAAGCAAGCAAGCAAGCACGCACGCACGCAAGCAAGCAAGCCAGCCAGCCAGCAAGCAAGCCAGCCAGCAAGCAAGCAAGCAAGCCGGCCGTGCAACAACGAACGAGCTTTCGTTCGTTCTGACAGCTGCTCGTTCGTTTGCTTGGAATGTTCGCTTTCATTTGGACTGTTTGGATTGTTGTTTGCTGTTTGCTGTGTAGAAAGAATGTCATACTTGACTGCTGGCTGGTGGCTGGTGGCTGTGGCCAGTCACACCCGCGGTGGTTTGACATCACAACATATCACTCCGACTATGTACAGGCTGGATTGCTACTGACGGTCACGACTCAAAATCAATCAATGATCAATGACCCTGCCTCCACTCAAAATCTAATGTCAAAGCAGCAACCGCGCAAACACACAACCACACTCCTGCCTGACACAAGGGAGGGTATGCTGTGGCAGGTGAGATAGTTGTTGATCCTCACGAATCAAATGCCAAGAGCCTCGGTGATGAACCAACCAACCACTCTCCAGTAAATAAATGTTACAGAACACTGGTGAACGCGTGGGCTGAGTTCACCGATGCTCACAGAGATTCAGGGGGCTCGGTCGGTGAAAGGTACTGGAAACACGTTTTCGTCGATGCAAGAGAAGGGCGCAAATTGTCTTTTGGCAACGAACTCACTCCGCACCAACTCTCCATCGCCATTGCCGCCGTTGATGTCGGAGTCGAGCGTTTCAAAATACCTGCAAAGCGAGCGACGCCGTGGTGTCAAGTATGTTTGCCCGCGGCTCATGCACGCACATGCAGGCTCGACAACAACAGCACGTACTCCCAATCTGCTGCGAGTGGCACCGACCCCGTGTGCGCCACGTAATACGCACTAAACTCCGCTCTCGAAACTACACTGTCGTGGTCTGCATCCATGGATTCGAAACGAATGGCATTAACGGGACCTTTCGTCCCTCTGAACTCTTCCCACGACACAACGCCGTCACTGTTCACATCGGAGTATTGGAAGGGAATAACTTGCCCCTGTGGCGCCGCCGCATATTCGCGCCGAGACAGCGTCAAGTCTCCGTCGACGTCGAGCTGCTCGAACAAATTTCTCGAGGGAACATTCACCAATCGAGCAATCTGCTCGGTGTCGTCATCGTGCGACAAATCTCCGTACACCTAGTTTGATGACGCGCATGTACATGGTCAGCTTCGGCTCTAGTCGGCAAAGTACAGATTTTCCTCCGAAACGCACCAACAGAGCATCGGAGGCTTGGGCGAGATATCGAACGGAAATTTGGGCTGGGTGATTTGGTGCCATCTCTCCCGCCTGCACCATACACATGAGTTGATCAGTGAAGAATGCACGACCCAGGCAGTCAATCCTGCGAGCCAGACGAGTAGCCCGCAACAGAGCTGGAGCTGGTGACGAGTAGAAAGCTTCGAAAGGACGACTCACCCGGGCGAGGAGTCCACGTAGTATGAACAAAGCAAAACGCAGTCGCTTGTTGCGGGCATAGTCCTGATGCAACTCGGGGAAAAAGGGCTCTATTTGCATGGTGTACCACCCGACAGGGGCGATGCCACTGGCCTGCGGCGAAGGGGGGCAACGGCGCGATTGTGAAAAACGCACAGTCCCTGGCTAAATTCAAAACATGCTGCATCCAAGCGAGAAACCGACCATCTGGAACAACATCTCACAGAACGAGTCCTCAGGCAGTACATCTTGCGCGACCAACTTTTCCAAGTATCTACCGATACGTTTGTGTCACAAGTGATGCACACGCACACACACACACATACACATGAGCACAATAGGCGCGGTCGACAAAAGTCACTCCTCGCGTCCCTGCTTCGGCGCATGGCACGGTCTCAAGACACAATGACATCGCCACCCATGTCATACACGTACATCATTCGGTCCACCAGAAACCGGGCAACATCGTTGAATCGGTCTGCTAATATGAGAGCCTGTGGATGAACGATAACACTTGAGCAACTTGAAGAAACCGTGCACAAAGGTGATATGGCCGCGCTGGAGGCACATTCGACCACTCACTCGAATGTAGCTGGGAACAAACTGAGCTTGGAACGGCTCTGCAGAGCTTGCTTTGCCGTACAATTCGATCGCCTCGTTGAGCTGCTGCTTGCTCATTGCGATATTGCCAAACCTGTACGTGCATAACACCCGCCCAGGGCGCACACAGAAGAGTCAGCATGTTGCACGAATGAACGCACGAAGTGGCAGTGCGCCCACTCGTTGAAGCCTGATTGCCATGGAACGTACAAATCTTGTGCGTAGCTGCTGGACTCTTTGACCAAGTTCAATTCTTTAAAGGAGAAATCTGTGGCTTTGTACCCAAGACCGAACGCCTCGCCAATGTTGAGGGTCTCGTGCCACCACAAACTGGGCAGATACATTACGTCGTTTGGCTCCTGCACAACCCAAGATAGTGGCAAGCAACGTGACAATGATGTGGTCGCCGCGGTCGCGAGCAGGCAGAGCACAGCACACAAACAAACAAATTCCCCAAACCAACGGGGCAGGGCATACCTGCAAACAGACATGGAGATCTGGGGTTGTGGCAGGGTCTTTGAGCAGGCGGATGAGGTGTGGCACAGTGTCGCTCGGACTTTTCAAGCAAAGTGCGGCAAGATCGGGAGATTCCTCTTGGTTGTGCATGCCGGACGGCGGAAACAGCACCCAGAGCTTAAGGCCACCAAGTAAGTGGAGGAAAGATTCGTCGTGAACGTGGAGGGGCAGACCTGCTCGCGAGGGTCCCAGGGATAATATTTGTACCATGGCGTTGGAAGTCTGGCGACCGCCACGGTACGACCCGCGCAGCACTTGCTGTAATGCTGCGGGCGGCGAATACGCCGCTGCATCAAACACTGTTTTGGTGGTGTTGGAAGTCATGGAAATTTGAAAGCCGAGCTTGGGCGCGGCGGGTCGGCCATCCCTGCTTCCCTGCGACAAGGAATGCCCACCACCTGCAACACTGACGGGTGCGACATCGTCTGGGTCTACGCTGACCGGAGCTGTCGCCGGCAAGGCTGGCGTCTCCGGGGCGTCGAGCAAGGTCGACAACCGCTGGTGGTAAATGTCGATGTCGAAGTCAGGTCCAAATTGAGCGATCTTGATACCACTCCGAGCACTTGCAGGGAGGTGTCCAAGTTCGCCCATGAGCCGACTGCGCGGCATGCGTAGGGTTGCCGGGTGCTCACCTACATCGAACAGTCAATGTGCAGAGCGCATCAGAAGGATTCGCACCGGGAGGACAAGCCAGAGCGACCCTGGAGATGTAAGTGTGGGTGGGCGGGATGATTGAGCGCTGCCGAAACGAACCGATGCCATCTCGGCTGCGCTTAAACAGCGCAGCGCTGCGCAAAAATATGTGGTCTTCTAAATCACGGACAGTGAGACGCTCAGAGTTTGTCACCTCAAACCCACAGCGTCCATCGATCAAAGACAGTAACTCAACCAACTCTGGGTCGACTGTGTACTTGAAGCCGCCAGCAAGCGTCTGATTTTCCAAGAAGAAGTTTACGGGTAGCACGGGGACGTGGTGTGCCAAAGGTTGGGTCCCGCCGCGCGCAGCGACAAGGAAGGCGTCGGAGGCGGACGGTTTCCTCCGCCAGGATGACGGCCGGTACCCCTGGGAAGTGAATTGGAGGTATTTCGGTCCATTCCCGTCATTACCTTTGATGGAGTCGGGGCCGCCCGCTGTGGTTCGCATAGCGAGCGCGACAAGAACGGCGGCGCATAAACGGAATAGCAGCATCGCGCACGCAGTGGTGATTGGCGCGCCAATCTGTGCTGTTTGCCGCAGGGAACTTGCCTTGTGTGACTTCACACCAACATCAGTGCGCCGCAGTACCGCGAAACGAAGGATCTGTGAAGATCTGCTTTCTTTTTGTTTCTCTTGCGCCGGCGGAACACTTTATTGCTGGTGATGGATCGCTCGCTCGTTGTGTTTGTCTGTGTGTGTGCGCGCGCGCGAGTATGTGTGCGTTCGTAGCATACGTGTTGTCGGTGGGGATTCACACTCGAAAGGTAGTTTGTGTCACCTGGTCTCACTGCACTTGCTTGCTTCCAATGGACTGATTTTGACCACCCGTTGTGTGGTCCTAGTAGTGCATCACACCAACCTCACGGAGTGTCCGTTGTCTTGCCCTCGTGTACGTCCACTCCGCAACGGTGGCGGAGTAATGTGAGAAATGTACCTTTCGTAACTAAGCTGCTCTCCCGCAGGCCGTGTTCGTGGCGCGAAGAGCGGTTGGGAAACTCGACGGGCGGCGGGGCGGTGGGACGGAGGGACGGATGGACGGAGCGGTTGCTGGCTGCTGGTTGCTGGTGGGTGACGTTGTGTGTCGATCGAGTTTTCATGTTGTTGCAGACCGGGACCGGGCACGACTGTACGTTTGTCCGGGTTGTTGCAGCACACACACACACACACACACGCACACACACACACACACACACACACAGCACGAACCACCACCACCACCAGCCACCAACCAACCATCAACCAACCACCAACAAACAAACACAGCAACACAGCAACACAACAACACAACAACACAACACAGACACTCCACACCTCCCCACCCACACTCCCCACACTCCCTCCTCTGACTGACTGACGAACACACGAACTGCCGAGCCGAACCGCGCTGGTTGCTTGATTGACTGACTGTGTGGTAGCCCTGCAGCACTGCAGTACTAAGTACTGTACGCCCCATGCAGTGGTTCACATAACACCCACACACTTGCTCACTCATTCACTCACTCACTCTCTCACTCATTCAGCACACAACACAACCTGTGAGTGTGTGTGTGTGTCCGGTGTTGCTGTGTGCTGTCTGTGTGCCTGCCCACCTACCACCTACCCACCCACAGTGGAGTCTTCTGTCAGTCGGTCGGTCGGTCACTCACTCACTCGCCCTCACTGTGTTTGTTTGTCGTCAGGCGGTCATTGTTGGTCGGTCGCGGTCGGTCAATCACGAACGTACAGACGACAGACGACAGATAGATGTCAAACGTCGCACGCCAGACGTCAGACGTCAGACGGACGCACTGGTCGACTGGTCGACGACTGCTCAAACTGGTCAGACTGGTTGGTTGGTTGGTTGGTTGGTTGGTTGGTTGGCTGGCTGGCTGGCTGGTTGGTTGGTTGGTTGGTTGGTTAGTTCGTTCGTCTGTGGGCAGCCTGCCGCTCTGGTCATGCGCTGTTGTCTGTTGCCGCCCTTCTGTTGTTGTTTTGTCAACCCATCAACCCATCGGCCCGTTCTTCGCCATGTCTTGTCTTCATCTTTCTGCGCAGTATCTTACGGCTCCTTGGTCTGTAGAGTTCATCGGGATCGGGGCGATTACCGCCGGGGTTGATGATGGTATACTGCGTCGTCAGTTGTTGGTTGCTAGGCTGTCAGCTTGTTTTGTTCATTTAGTGTCTGTGGCTGTGTGGAAGATGGCTGTTGTGCGTTGCTGTTGTTGGTTGGAGTGGTGTTCACCATTCATTCGTTGCCATTCATGCGTTGCCATTCATTCGTTGCCGCAGCGTTGCCGCAGCGTTGCCGCAGCGTTGCCGCTGTTTGCCTTTGCGAAGTGGTAGGCGTGCGTTCCTGGGCTTGGACAGATCGTCGCCAAAACCTGCAGGCCGTTTCGGTGTTTGCATGATTGATTGGCTAGTGACGATCAGTTGTTGTAGGGTTGCTCCTATTTCACGTCATGCCATGCTACCACACACTTTTGAGACGCGCACAAAAGTAACTTGGCATCGAAGTCCAGCAAAAACATTCCACCGAGCAAACAGCCATCAAAGATCATCAGACGTGTTGCAACAAGTCGGTTTCATACCATGGCACGGTCACTTGCGACCTTGGGTGTTCTTGGTCTCGGCGCGGCATCTGCGTCACTCTCGCCTGTGTGGCCCCCGCCTTCGTCGCTTGCTCAATTCGGGGGACCAGCTGCTTTCGCAAGCAACTTCGATTTCGAAATTGTGACCGCTGGTGCGGCAAATGAAATTGGCGCCGTAGAGACGGCCCGCCTTTCTGCCGCTGCGCAGCGTGGGATCGAAACACTCCAACAGCGTGCTGCGAGCGCAACTTTTGCGGCAGACGGGCTCCCGGAAGTGTCCACTGTTAAATTTCACGTAACCGGATCAAGCCAGCAGGACGGAGCCGTCGATATTGACACCGACTACAGTTACAAGCTCGCCGTCGATGGAAGCACTGGCGAAGTCAACATTTTCGCGTCCTCTGGTATGTGGCTGATGCGCATTGTTCTGTCAGCGATAATTGCAGTTTTGCACCTTGTGCCTGCCACGTATGTTGTGACGCAACGTGTGTTGATTTGTGGGACTTGGTGGTGCATTCAAATTTGCAGTCTATGGCGCTATGTACGGCATGGAGTCGTTGGTGCAGCTTGCTGACCACGTCACTGGCGTCTTGCCGCACTCGACTGTCACGTTGACTGACACCGCACAGTACAACTGGCGTGGTCTGATGATCGATTCTGGCCGTCGTTTTTTCCCGGTCGACTTGGTGAAGAACTTGCTGGACACCATGGCGGCAGTCAAAATGAACGTGTTGCACCTGCATGCCTCGGACATGTGCCGCTTCGGCGTGGAGAGCAAGCTGCACCCGGAGTTGACAGAATCGCTCACAGGAATCAAGGCTGGCTACTATTCGCAAGACGACATTGCTGAACTGGAAGCCTATGCAAACTCCAAGGGCATTCGTCTCGTACCAGAGTTCGACGTGCCAGGCCATTCGCGCGGCTTCCGTCCGATCCAAGGAATTGATTTCTGCACAACCGACGACTCCCAAAGCCAGCTGTATGGCTCCAATGCAACCTATGATATCGTTCATGATGTCCTCAAGGAAATGAGTGGACTTTTCTCGGACAAGGTGAGATTTTGTGCTGTGTGCGCCGGCATGACTGGCCCGGCGTCGCGATTCACGCCGCTATCGACGTCTTGTCTTTTGCCAAGGTATTCAATATTGGATGTGACGAGACAGCTGCCAAGGGCGTGTGCACAGTTGAGTCAACTTTTGACTTCGAGCGACGGATCTTCGAGGCGATTGCAACGGAGTTCGGCAAGACCCCCGAAGGCTGGGAAGAGGCTTATTTCGATGCAGGAGCCGCTACCAACAAGACGATTGTCAATGCATGGGCTCGCCACACTGCGTCCGAAATCGTCAACGCTGGTTTCCAAGTAAGTTCGGCATTGATTTTGACCCGCAGCTTCTGGCCTTAAACATCTCTCTCTCTCTCTCTCTATTGAAGGCCGTGGAAAGCAAAGACTCTGCATTTTACTTTACTGAAGCTGCTCCAGGTGGTCCCGAGGGCTGGGACCGCTGCTGGTATGATATCTCCACCGGGATCGAGAAGCCAGCGCAGCTGGCGTTGTTGCTTGGTGGTGAGATCTCTATGTGGTCGGACACGTAAGTCCAAGAAGTTCGGAACACTTGAAATGCTTGTTGCACCCTCCCTGTGCCATGACTCGTGCCGTGTGCGCTGCGATTGCATTGCTAGTTATTGCTACGAGGACCAATGCGGAGCTTCGCAGGGTGCTGTGCCAGTGGGAGCAAAGCTGTTCGACCCTGCCTTGGACAAAGAATTCGCGCAGAGTATCGGAGGTCAGCCGTCTTTGCCATTGCGCAACTTCAAGTCTGTCGGTGTTACAATTGACCTCTCTGTCTCTTCATGCGTTAGGTATGATCTGGCCTCGCGGATTTGTAGCCGCGGCAGCATTCTGGAACTTCAACGCCTCAACGGACCCCAGCAGCTCAACTTTCGTGCAGTCGATCTACGATCTCAACGATGATCTCGCTTCACGCGGCTCCCTAGTTTGTCCAACGAACTGTTCCTGCGACCAGGTATGTCGACACACCGCCAACAGTGGGTCCAGTCCGGACTTGAGTCCTTTGACCCACTGTCCCATGCACACCTGCGCATGCTGGTGTAGTTGACAGCTTGCGGCGAGCCGTACGTGAAGCCGGACTGGAACGGGGGCAAAGTCACGATGCAAGCCTGTGTTCTCCCCGAGGGCAGTAGCTCTAGCCAGGTTGAAACAAACTCTGCTCCCTGCCTTTTGTTGCGTGGCGCGGATTGTGTGTCAACATGCGTTGTGGTGCCATATGTGTAGGTGTTTACGTTTCAAGACAATGGAACCATCATCCTCGAGTCAAATTCGTCACTGTGCATGACCCAAACCGCGTCGGAAACATACCCGTTGTTGCTCGAGCCATGTGATGCCAAATCGACCGTGTGGGTGCGTAAAACTGAACAATGCCGTGCCCTCTTGGAGTACGAAAAGGAGTTTTTTAAGCGTCCGCTGTTCTGCCACAGAGTCACAATGCAACCACCGGTTGGCTGACAGACACGTCAACGGAAGAATGCATGGATGTTCGTGCTACATCGCGTCAAGCTGTTTTGAGTATTGTCGGCACTGATCTCATGCATGCCTGTTTGGTAATGCTGGGATAGGTTCGTGAATCCGACGGCTTCGTGGGCACATGGGAGTGCGGATCTGGCTCTGGTATTGACCAGAGCAACCAGGTTTGGGCCGCTTGCTGTCAGTGGCGTTGTCACCGACGTGTGGTCGCGCCTGATACTTTGCTTGTGCTGACAGCACTTCGCCGTCGACAAAGAGTCAGGATTGATCGTTTCACTCGACTCCGGGTCAAAGTGGGCCGCGCAATGCCTCACTGTGACCAGCGCCTAAAACACGATATGCCACGCAGTTGCGATGAATGAAGCAAGATTGCATGTAAGCTTTTACAATATTTTTTATTTCTCCCTTTTCGGAGAGGGCCATCGCCATCAGCTATGATGTTGTTGGCGTCGCCAAAGTGGCTGGTCAATTGCTGGGTTGTGCGATTGTGAACCACCAGTCACATGTCAGCAAGCTTCTTTGTGGAAGGCATCGGGAACGATGTCAAAGGAAGGGGCGTCTCGAAGAAGAAAGGATGTTCCAAACACCACGACGCGGATGCTCTGTGGCGGGGGTTCAGTTGGAGGAGGCTCTTCAGGACAACACATGAGAAGAGCACCGAGTCAGGTGGTGTAACGCCATACGATTGTGCAGAAATTTCTTCATTTGTTCGACATCCAGCTTTGAGCACTCACCGAGACGAGGGCACTGGCTTGTCGTCCAAAAACATCAAAATCACCGAACAATACGTCGAGCGGGATTTTTTTCCGTTGTTCAAAGTTAATCTTCCCGTAGTCCGAGAAGGTTTGAAGTTCTGGCCATGCCTCTTCGTCAAAGTCTCCTAATACCTGACAGATCGACGAACAGGTGCACAGCGTCAGCACTTGGCGGTCCCGAAATGATGACCAACACGCAAGATACCTGGGTCACACGACATATCTGATCGATGTCATTCAATCCCGCGAACATCGGCCGTCCTCGGAGAATCTCAGCAATGATGCACCCACATGCCTGAGGTTCGGGTAACAACAGAGCACACGTTATCACGGTACTTACAGTACAAGGAACGCGAGTGGAACTGCAAGACGCAACTTGGACGCACCCACAAATCGACGCCGCTGCCGTAAACGGTGGCAGCAAACAAAAGTTCCGGAGCTCGATACCATCTTGTCGCCACCTGGTGCTCATACTCGTCGCCGCCTTGCACTCCAGCTTTGAAATCAGGATCATCAGTGTCGACCGCGGTCCGATGCTTTGGAGTGGAGTTTACTTGCGGATTTATTTTGCGTTGCCGGTTCCATGAACTGATGGCATCGATGCTGTGCACACGTGCAAGTCCAAAGTCTGCGATTTTTAAGCACCCTGATTGCGTCAACAACAAATTGCCCGGCTTCAAATCACGGTGCAAGAATCCGCAAGAATGAATGAAATCTACTCCTTGCAGCAACATCACTGCCAAAGCCTTGGACCCGGCCAGTGATTTTCCGCACAAGCCGGCGGTGATGGCTTGCCGCAAGTTCATCGTCGCAAGCTCTGTGACGAGCACAACATTCTTCTCATACACGAACGTCGCGAGGAGCCCCGCAATATGTTGGTGACCGCGCAACCGCTTCATGACCTCCACCTCCCTGAGCAAGATGTTTGGAAGTCCAATGTCGACGTCTGTGGAGTGGACGTGCTTAAGGGCGACTTTCACGCCAGTAGGAGCATGAATGGCACTTTCAACAGTCGAAAACGCCGTCTTAGCCAGCTGGCAGTGATCGCAAAAACTTGAGGAAGATACCGTTCCTGGTTCGAAGCAGCCGAACTCACGCGTGTGGTCAACGACCCCTTGTGTGATTGCATCGGGAGATGCAGAGGCAGTTGACATGTTCGATGGGCAACGTTGTGTCTTGAGAACTCTTTCAATGCGGAAAATCGCCGCAAGTCAAGCAGAACTGCCGAGTGCACTGTCCGCAATAATAACGACCTCCCAGCCGCAGTAAACGCAATTGTGTCAGCCTCATGGCGCACAACTGATGAACACCAAGTGCGTTCGCCCAGTTCGCATTAAAATAAAAAAGTCGGCAGATATTGCTGTCGCTCGTTGAGAGACCTGATTGTCTCCTGCGTATCAGCTGTCCACCCATGTCCTCTATTTTCTGGGCACCCCAGATCCCACTCCCTTTCCATCCATTGCAGCCGCTGTGTCCCATCGTGCTCAGGGACTTCATCACGGCGTGTGTTCGCCTACACATCTGCTCCTCACACGCGCAGCAGTACTCTGCAGTTCCACCTCCAACTCCTCCTCCGTGAACACAACCACGAGTCGGGAAGACATCAACAAACGTCAACAGTCATCAAAACAACGATATTCAACAGCGATCTACGACAATCACAGCCACATTTACGACACTGATCAACGATCATTGCAACGAACAACGCCGCAGGACCGTAAACAGTGACGACAACGATGCTTCGATAATCTTACCGCAACGACGACAAACGACGACGACAAAAGAACAACGGACGACGACGATAACGAACGGCGACGACAGCGAAGGACGACGACGGCAACGAATGACGACGGCAACGAACGACGATGACAGCGAACGAACAACGAACGACAACGAACGACGACGACAACAACGAACGAACAAACGACGACGACGACAACGAACGAACAAACGACGACAACGACAACGAACGACGACAACAACGAACGAACAAACGACGACGACGACAACGAACGAACAAACGACGACCGACGACAATGAACAACGAACGAACAAAGAACAACGAACAACGAACAACGAACGATGACAAATAAATGTTGCAGTGTATTCCATAGCCTGTATACAATATTTCAGAGTGTGACTGTGGACTGCGCGACTGTGGGACTGTGGGAGGGAGGGAGGGAACGAATGGATCTGAGTGATTCGATATGCATTTGCGGGAACGAGTGAGCGAGCGGGTGTTCGTGGCTTCGCTTCGTTGTCGTTGTCGTTGTTGGATTCGTTTACTTTGTCGCAGCGTTCGTTCGTTCGTTCGTTCGTTCGTTGTCGTCGTCGTCGTCGCCGTCGTCGTCGCTTTGTTGCTTTGTGGTTGCTTTGTTGTTGCTTTGTTGCTTCGTCGCTTCGCCGCTTTGTCGCTTTGTTGTTGCTTCGTCGCTTTGTTGTTACTATGTCGCGTTGGTTTTGCTTTGTTACTGAGTTTCTTTGTTGTTGCCGTGTTCACTGTGTCGTTGCTGTGTTGCTGTGTCGTTGCTTTGTTGCTGTGTTGTTGCTTTTGTTACTTTGTTGCTGGTTGTTCTGGTTGTGGTTTCGTTGCTTTGTTGCTTCATTATTGTTGTTCGTGGTTGTGGGTTGTCCCTGCGGATGGCGCGCTGTCGTCAGGTGTTTGTTTTTGTTGGTTGTTGATGCGCTTGTTGCAGACGGTTCTGTTGCTTTGCTGGTGCCACCGAGTTGTTGGTGGCTGTGCAGGTTGCCATTTACTTCGTGCGTGTTGGTTGCATGTCGTTGTTGCTTGCTCATCCGACATCTACTTGACGCCGTGTTGCGTCTTGCTTCATGTTGCTCGACGCGACGTGGAATGTGGCTGAGTAGGCTGCAACACGACACAGCGGTCTGTGAAAGCACGGACTCGTTCGTGTTTTTCTTCGGTGGCTGCTTTCCGCTCTTTTGTTTTTCGCTGGGACACATCATCGCACAGATCGACTCTGGTCAAGAGGTCCAGCCAGTGTGTTATACACGTGCCACTTCGTCTCGCCGTTGGCGGCAGTGACACTGACAGCGACGAGGACCTTCTGCGCGCAACACACTTGTTGCCATGAGTGCGAACCCAGATCCTGACTCGGCGTCAAACACGGACACGCAGTCGTCCGACTCCGGCGACGAAGGGTCCGACGTCAGCCAGTCGGAGGGCAGTGCGTCTGCGTCCGCGAGCGAAGACTCCGACGCTTCGTCGGACGAGTCTTCGGATGAAGCCACATCGGACGACGGCTCTTCTGCGGAGTCCGCCCATGGAGAAGATGAAGAAGAGGAACCAAAACAATCTCGACGTAGTTCAACGTCACGCAAGATCGCCGAAGAAGAGGTGGAGCACGTTAGGGCCCAAATCGTCGACATTGTGAAGAAGAACGACGCATCGAAGCTGGGGCACGTTGACAAGTTAATTAAAGCGTACGCGACTGGATCTGTGGCGTTCGAAAAGTTGAGCGCTAAAATGGAGCAGCAGTTCGGCGCACAGCTAGTCCCGTACGAGGCGGCCGCGGAAGATGCGGCAGCCGCAGTCAAGACCACGGAGGCAGCACCCGAACACGAAGATGGCGGTGCACACAACGATGATCGCGCTGTCAGCACGGAGTTTGACGACGCCCAGATCGAAGAAATACGGCTGAAATTGACGGCCATTGTGATGGAGAAAAAACCCAAAAAGAAAAAAATGATCCCCAAACTAATGGCGGCACTGGCAGCCAAGGAGCTATCGTTCGCAGAGTTGCAGTCGAACGTCGAGGCCGCGTTCAAAGCCACCCTTGCTGATCCTCGGCAAAGTCGTTCGCGCCGGCAGTCTGCCGCGACCCCCACCACAACAGTGCAAGCACAAGAGCAAACCGGAATACGTACTCTGGACATCGACAAGGTTGCTGACACTGTTCGCGAATTACTGCAGCAACATGACCCCGCAAAGGTACGCGTTAGTGCTTACTTAACCGCGAGGCGCACGGTGCTGTTTGTTTGCCGGGAAAATTGTTGACTTTTTGTTGGTGGGTGACAACAATTGCGCACATGCAGGTCGGGAGAGTGAAGAAGTTCGCATCAGCTTTACGCTCAGGGAAACTCAGCGCACAGCAGCTGGTTGAGGAGTTCAAAAAGCAGTACAATGCCGAGCTGGACCTTACCCACTGCTACGTCACCAAGTCCGCTGCTAGTGCAACAGCAGCTGGCTCCGCATCAGAACGCGGTGCTGACGAGGTTAACTTCGAGTGGATTGAGAAAGAGCTGACCCGCATCATTACCGAGCACGATCCGGACAATTTGAAGGGTGTAAAGAAGCTTGTTTCTCGGCTGAAGAGCGGGAAGATGCCATTCAATAAGGTACGCAATCCGTGGTCACTGTGGTTGCTGCTGCTCGAATACACTTTTTTTGACCGTTTGTTCGCTTTGTCGATTGCGCACAGGTGCAAAAGCTTGTGCATGATCAGTATGGAGCAGAGCTTCTAAGTTGTGACCCTTCCAGCCGTAACTCAGCGCCGAAGCTTCCTGAACCCGTTGAGACTGATCATTGTGTCGAGACGCAAGCCCAAAGCCCGGAGCAGAGTTCGTCGGGGCGCCGACGAAGCCGCGCTGGCAGTGTTCGAGAAGCAGCTTCTTCACAAAGCGAAGACCGTGTGTCCACTCCCCACCGCAAGATCGAGCAGAAACATGTGCGTGTGAAATGACTGCATTGGAAGAGCACTCCATTGATACCTTCGTTCGAATGTTTATTATTGTTTTGTTGTGGTTTGCTTATTTTTTCACGCATCAAATCACTTGTGTGGAACGCAGATTGATTCGAAGATCACTTCTCAGAAGTTTGCGGAATACTTCCGACTGAACTTAGGGCTTTTCGCCAAGTTAACGAAAGCCGTCCCGCGCTACCTTAGGGTTGGTGATGTTGCTCGATGACTGTTGTTGTGTGCTCTACCTCCCAAAATTACGCAATGGGTTTTCGTTGCACGCCACAGGCTATCGACGCTTTCCTGGCCAACGAAATACAGTCTGTTGTCGACACAAGGGCAGCACATGTGAAGGAGTTGAATTCCTTGGTACATCAATGCCGTTTCTGGTGCACCAAGTCAGCAAGGTCTTATATTATACAGTGATGTCATATGTATGGATGTGCACAGGTCGCCGCCGATCGGTCAGCTCCAGAACACATCCAAGCTTTGCAAGTCTACGGGCAGCAGTGCGCGTACGATACCCGTCATTTGTTAAGTTCATGCAGTACGTCCCCCTTCGTCACAACATTTTGTTGCAACATACCCCATTCGACTGCAGGAGCCGCTCTCTCTTCAATGAAACCCACCTTGAGAAGATGCTTCGCGACCTGCACGGCTCGCTCGTTGAGTTCAAACCATACCACGAGTCGACGGTAACCAATTTGGTGAGTCTGCCGTGCCATGCACACCGTCTCCACTCCTTCCACCCTGCCTCTGCTGCGTTTGGTAATGGAAATTTCTGTGCGACTAGAACAAGCGAATTCAAAAGCGGTTAGCAGCGATTCGAAAGTTTGAGCAGTGCTCGGCTGCGTATGACAAAGAGCTCAAGAAAGCTCAAGGTGAAGAGCATGTGACGTGTTTCACGCAATCCGCCTATTCGCTCATGTAATCATGCGCAACGCCTCAGGCCAATCCAAAGGGAATTCCTTCGTTGCCGCTGAGGATGACCCAACAGTGATTGAGTAAGTGCAAAGTCATGTGAAAGCACGCGCCACTGTTGTTGTCTCACCTCGAGAGTTGTCGCTCGCAGGCGCTTGGAAGAGAAAAACAACGCGCAATACCTCTTGGAAGAGGAACACAAAAAGCTTTTGGAACAAATTTCAGGTTTTTTCGTGTGGTCTGCTGCTCGTGCTCTCTGTCAGTGTCAGGTAGAGTGACCACAGTTTTACGTTGATTCTCAGTCCTCAAGAACAGACACGAAGCGTTAGTTTCCTTGCATCTCAGAACATTTTTGGCGCGAGAGGTGTGTTGGTATGCGCGATTCGGGACTCTTGAACGTCGTAGCTTGACCACGAGTACATGGTATTCCAGGTGTCTACGTCCTCGACAATATTCGGGGTTGTATCTGAACTCGTCATGAAGCCACTGCAGGACCGCCAAATTCAAGGTCACATTGCTTTGTGCCACGTCGGCGGTGTGTTTGACGTTGAAAGATGGCCTTTGCTTGCTTGAAGACTTTTTCGCACAGCTAGGAAGCGAGAATCGTGGCGAGTTCGGGGATCTGGTGGTTGATCCAGGCAAGACTTTCTTTGATGCCGAAATCAAGTTCTGGAGAGATTACTTGAGGATTGTTCAAGCTTTTCAGCGAGTACGGAAGAACGTTGTCGTGGCACGCAATTGCATCGTCGCTTACCTGTCGCACTTGTAGGCATTGCCTGGCCTCCTGAAAAACATTCAACTTCGTGCCAAACACGTTATGACGTACTTTGCGGAGGTAAGTACTTTTCGCTCTCTTTGGTTGATCCATTACAGCTCATCACAGCAATTCACCGCTATCTGCAACTGCCAATTCAGTTACATACCTTCGTGGAACCAATTCAGCTGCACACCGAGACGGCCCACGCATTGGCAGAGACGCAGAAGCATTACGCCGCCATTCAGAGCAGTGGATTCTTCCAGAAGTTTAGTTCGGACACGGTAGGAGTCGATATGCATTGGTGGTGTCTGCTCCGTTTCAGGTCAATGACTGTGGGACATAATGCTATTCGTGCAGATGAAGACCGTGGAGCGCCTTCGAAGCAGTGCGGGTAAGCGTGATGCGATCATGTGTCACCAATACAAAATACGTTACGTTGACACGCAAACGCTGTGGTGTAGCCGACTTAATTTCTCACTTGACACAATTTATCCCGCGACGCCGCAACTTGTGTGGGAAATTACAACGCCTGCTGAAACGAAGCGAACAGGTGTGCATTTTTGTAAGGGAGCGCCGTTTATTCCTTGCTCGCGTGAAACGCTTGTGGATGGCTGTCAGGAAATTGCACGTGCCAAAAAAAAGAGTGGGCAAGCGTTTGATAAAGTCCCACAAGTCGTCAAAGTGCAAGCAGAGGTGGATGCAACACAGGTAGGCACTTGCGTGATCAGCACGGAATAGTCTCGTGCTTCAAGAAGGTTCTCTCACGCATGCCGTTTTCATGTCATGGCAGGCTGAGTTGCAGTCACAGGTTGCCAACATGGCCGCGATGGTGCGACAAATGCATTGCCATCGCGAAAAGCATCTCAGCACACAAATTAGCGGTCTGTTGGAATTTGAGATGCAAACATGCGGTAGTCTCTACACGGGCTTAGATTACATTTTGCAAAAACACTCGTAATACGCAAGCGTGTTGTGCGTAAACCTTACTACCACACGTTACCTCGGTTCAAAACCCTTCCTTTTCACTTCGACCTGCCCTCTTCAATTGAGACAGCGAACAACTGATCAGGTGATCCGACACCCCACGGCGTGTTGGCTCCAACGTAGACAACACCATCGTTCACGACCGGGGAACCGACGGCCAAGCTTGGATCTACTTCGTACTTCCACTGCACCTTGCCAGTGGCGGCATCGAGGCTGTGCAGATTGCCATCATCTCCGCCCACGTACACGGAACCATCGGCCACGGACGGAACGGACCAAAGGTGCCCGTTGTCGACGAGATCAGTTGACCACAGGATGTCTCCCGTGGAAACATTGAAAGCGTACATGGACGTCAATGCCCCGGCGAGGAACGCTCGGCCGTCTTCGACAGCGGGTGCAAGGCCGTTGTATCCGTCAACGGTAGCCTCCCATAGCCGGTCGCCAGTTGCCGCATCAAGAGCGAAAAACGACGACGACTCGGCAGATGTCAGCACTTTCCCATCGACGACCACCGGTGTCGCCCATTGATTTCCCACGTTCGCAGAGCTCCACAGCCGTGCGCCACTGTGGGCATTGAAAGCGTGCACAGTGGTGGAGCTCCACTCACTGTGTTTGCTCGACTCCTGTTGTTGGTTGTCGAAGGCCGACACGAACAATCGACCGTTGGCAACCACCGGCCGGCTCGGGGTTCCGTCAACAAAGGTACTCCAAGAAATCTTGCCTGTCGAAGCGTCGACCGCGTGCAAGGTGTTAGTTTGGTCAGTCTCAGAACTGCCCAGCATGACATAGACGAATCCATTTCCTCCGGCAACTGGTGCATCATTCACACTTGCGCTTGGGAGGTCACACACCCAATTCTTCTTCCCGGATTCAGCGTGGTGGGAGTGAAGTTGCACTTTTCCATTGTCGAGCAAGTAGAATAGCGAACCATCGAGAACAGTGGGCGAGCTTGCAGATGCCGCAGCCTCATGGGTGGCGTTCCAAAGCTGCTCGCCCGTCTTTAAATCGAGAGCGAAGACGCCCCAATCTTCAGCCTCTGACACAAAGTAAACGCCATTTGAGTCAACTGCCGCCGGGGCGTTGTCGATCAGATCACCGGACGTGCCAGGCCCGCCGTTGGTACGTTTCCAGAGCAGGCTGCCCTTGGATCGCGCGGAGGCACTGTCTGCCAGAAGCGGGACAGCAGCTGCCAGCAAAAGTACACAGTTGTTGCGAACCATCACGTGAGTAGCCTCAACACTGTTTTCACAACAGATGTCGAAGAAAGAAATCAACAAAACGGATCAAATAAAAAAACTCTACACTTTATCAAACGGCACAAACGCACTTAAAGTTTTCCTCATTGCCCGCGGTTCGTGAGTTGTCGAAAATTGCCCACGCAATCATGGTCGCTCCCCAGCACCACACCGGTTCACGACACCACGCCCACGGTGCAACACACGGTGTCGCGGTTTTCCGCGCCTGAAGTTCATTTGTCGTGGTCGTGGTGCGAATAACCTTGGCAGGTTGGCAGGTTGCAGGAGGTATGGCCAATCAATGGTAGGTGGTCAATCAACAAAGATACGCTGTCATCATCAGGTAAGTCAGTAATAAGTCACCATAAGTAAGTACGAGTAGTCACCAAGCACCAAGCAGCAAGAAAGAAAGAAAGAAAGAAGTCAAGTCAAGTCAAGTCAAGTGAAGTCAAGTGAAGTCAAGAAGTCAAGTCAAGTCAAGTCAGATAACAAACAGTCGAGTTGATTGAGTTCTGGATACCATTGTTGTCACCAGTCGGTTGGTTGGTTGGTCGGTCGGTCGTCAGTCCTCAGTTCTCAGTTCTCAGTTCTCAGTTCTCAGTTCTCAGTGAGTGAGTGAGTGGTGACTGACGACTGACTTGACTTGACTGACTAATGACTGACTGACAACTTTGGTGACTCCACCACTCACTCCACCCATCAGCCAGTCAGTCAGTCAGTCAGTCAGTCAGTCAGTCACCACGTTCTTCCACATCCATCCATCAATCGCTCAACAAACACGCTCGGCAGCGTGTTCGGTGACCTTCCTCCTTCCTTGTAGTTGGCGCGGCGGACGTACGTACGTGCACCGTGCGGCTCAGTTCGAACTTCGTTCACTTCATTGACTTCCTGGCGTGAAGCTCGTTGACCGCCCTCCCACCTCCTACCCCTTGCCTCCCATTCTCTGTCGCTTTAACTGCGCTTTCGATCTCGCACGGTTTCAGGAGAGACACAAACCTAGCCTTGTTGGGTTGTGTGTTGTTGTTGTTGTTGTTGTTGGGCTTGGTTAGTTGGAATGCCGGCAAGTGTGTTGAAAGGGCACGCATCTCGGCGCATCACATTGCGTGATGTGAGTTGTTCTTGTTTTTTCCAATTTGTAGTTTTTGGTTCGCGCTTAACTTTCGAGGCAACCGACGTCGCAATCGCTGCTGGATGCACAGCTAAGGAATGATCCGCCTTGGAGTTCTTTGGCAGACATGCCATCGAGAGCTCTGCTGTGTGGCCAACAAAAAATGACCCGGTTATTGTGACGACTTTGCACGTGAGAGAGAGAGAGAGAGAGAGAGGCCCGATGGCGACGAAAAAGCTCACGCGTTTACAACTGAGCGACGAAGTATCAAATGCACTAGGCCGGGTGTCTCGCAAGGGTGTTCGTTTGGCGACGACTGGCGATGTCCTCAACCACACTGTGTTTGAGCTCGTTCAATTGCTGGACATATCTGAAAGGGAGGCGAAGCAATTGGTTGCCGCTGTGACAGAGGCGGTCACCCCCAAGCCAACGAATGCACTGGCACTGCTTCGAGCCCAAAGCCAGAAAATCGCAACGGGTGTGCCCGACTTAGACCGGGCCATATGCGGTGGAATTCGATGTGGTGAGCTGACCGAGATTACGGGAACTCCTGGATCCGGCAAGACGCAGCTCTGCCTGTCACTGGCATGCAGCGCCATGTGCAAGGGCCTTGTAAACCAGCGCGGCGCCGGCACGGTCTCCGCTCGCATGGGTAATTGCACACTTGTTGCCGATTGAATGCTGGTCGGTACGATGCAATTCACACTTCTACTTTCTGTCTCATTGCAGCTGATCACGGAGTAATCTACCTGGATACAGAGGGTATGTTTAACGCTTCTCGGGTTCGAGAAGTGGCCAAAGCCAGGCTTCCGCAGCTCTTTAAGGAGGTGCGTTCGCCACGTCCTGTTAACCCCAGCATGGTTGCACACTAGCAATTGTCTGTTTTCATTTATGGTACGTGTCCCTTATTTTTCTTCTTTAGGACAGCGGCAGCAGCGGCGAGTCCCCATTGAACTCACTGCTGGCGCAGATTCATGTCTTCCGCATTCTATCACTCCGCGACTTCATGGTGAAGCTAGCAGCAATGGAGCATTCGTTTTTGATTGAGCACTCTATCAACTTGATTGTCGTTGATTCAATACCAACACTGATCGAAAAGGTCTTGAAGCCTTTCAAAAACAATTTGACACTGCGGCCTGCTGTGTACTAACGGAACCATGGGTCTGCTCGGTGTCACAGGAGGAAGTGCACATTGCAAAAAGGCAGCATATTCTTGGAGATATTGCTGCGAGACTGAAGTTTCTGGCCGAGACTTTCACAGTTGCTGTCGTGGCCACAAACCACGTCGTCGCCAAGTCGAAGGGGAGGTCATCCGAAGCACCAGACACCATGTTGTTGATGCACAAAGACGACGATGGGGCTGCAGCTCCTGCGTTGGGCAACAGTTGGTCGCATTGTGTGAACACCAGGCTGGTTCTGGCCCGTATTGCTGGGTTCGATCACGCAGCACATATTGGCAGAAGGTCGGACACTGCGGGTGACGAAGTGTTGCTCACGGTGCACAAGTCTCCGCTCGTCGGGTAAGGGTTTCGTGCTCTTTGCTGCACTTGTTTCCTTATTCGCGTATAAACGCAGAGTCCTTCGCATGCGGTGACACAGGCCATGCAAATTTCGTTGTCTGATATCGAGGGCAGGGTTTGGAGGCCAAACGGCGAAATAAACATCGCCAGAACCTGCAGATGAGAATGGCTATCGTATTTATTTAACGCATTGCGCCAAAAAATTCATCCTCGCGTTAACTACAACTAGACAAGCTTTCACATTTTTGAGAGTCAGAATGACTCTCTGTAGTTTTCGTGGTTTAGCCGAACAAAGACGTTGTCGTTGTATCCTTGTTCTTTTTCTTCTTGTCTTTGTTTTTCGTAACTGAAGGCTTTGCGACGGTCGTATCCCCAAACAAACTATTTGAAAAGGCTCCACCAGTTGAAAAACCACCGCTGGTGCTGCCAAACGGGTTTCCCTACACAAAGAGTTATGGAATCGCATACACAACACAGTGAGTCATGGCGAACTAGTCACGTTGCCAATGAGCCGTCCACGTACTACTGTTGACGTTTGAGTTGCTTGTTTCGCGGCAGCGTCAGCTTTCGCTTTCGCACTCTGAAAGAACAAACATTGCGGGGCAAAACACAGAGTGAACGATAGCGTGCGGCTTATGTGCGTGCTGCTTGAAAACGAACCGCTGCTTTTTTTGCGGCGCGGTCGGCCTTTTCCTTTTTCTCCTTCTTCTCCTTGAGCTCGCGGTAGTCGCGGAACTTCTTTTCTGTTGAATCTGTTTTCTCCTCCAACCTGTTTCGCGTTGGTGCAAGCAGCAAGGGTCAACCAATACAGTACTCCAAAACAAAGCCAGAGTGCACATTCACTTGTTGTGCCAACGTACCAAGGGTCACCTTTGCCGTCAGGGTTCGCGCGTAGCTCAGCTCTAATTGCTTGCTTCTCTTCCTCAACGCGCCGGTGGATCACGGCGACTTTTGCCGCAATGTGTTCATACATTTTGAATTGCTCCTCGATGATGCGGACTAGGTCACTGGACAAATCGCCATCACTGGATGCAGCGGTGGCATTGTCCAGAAGAGCACTCTCCAACTCTCTGATTTGAATGGCGAGCTCCCGTTTGCGACGGTAGAGATCGTTTACTTCTACTTCCATGTGCGACGAAGGGTACTCAGAAGTTTCGTTCGCTCCGATGGTGCCGCCCCCGGCATCGTTCGCGGTGACGTACTGCATGATGCGGATGTCTCGAGTTAGAATCTCGCGCAAGGTTCTAGTTCCGTCGCCAGAGTTGGAATACTCGTCCACAGACGCATCCGCCAACTTCAAAGCGTGGTACTTGTTGGCCATCGCGTTCTTCTGTTTGAGTGTATTCCGACGCAGGTCTGCGGACAGTTTCTTCAGCTCATGGATGACAGGCTGAATCTTCTCCGACACCGTCTGGTTGATCTCCCGGATTTTCTGGTCGTACTGGTAGAGAAGAACCATGACACCCACAGGCGCGAGCTGCGGCGTGCCACCCTTCCAGGGATCATTTCGGCGGGTAAAGTAGCCAGCGGGTAAGTAAGAAGGGACTTTTTTCTGAGTCTTGTTCACCGGTTCTCTTTCGAAGTACATCTGGAACTCGGAGGGGAATGTGCCAGGTTGCGCATTGTTGGTCTTCACAGCACAGTATGCGGCCAATCTCTCTTTGTCTTTTTTGACGATCTCACCATACTTGAGGCTCAATGTCGATTCATCAGGCCAAATGTTTGGTAGTCGGGCCTGCGGGTTGGTGGCCCCGAACGTGGACGTCCCGAATGTGTTCGCTGAACCCCCGAACAGGGAGTCTGAGGCACCAGTGGTGGACCCGAACAAGTTGTTGGACCCTCCAGTGGTAGACCCGAACAAGTTGTTAGAACCGCCGGTGGTAGACCCAAACAAGTTGTTGGAACCGCCAGTTGTAGACCCAAACAAGTTGTCGGTGCCGCCGGTCGCGGGCGCCGGGGCTGGAGTTCCAAACAAGTTGTTGGTGGCCGACGTGGTGGATCCGCTCGCAGCGGTGGTGGAATTGCCGAACAAGTTGTCAGTGGTAGAAGTGGTGGTTGTGCTACTTCCAGTTGAACCAAACAAGTTGTTTGTTCCGCCACTGGTGCCACCAAACAAGTTGCCCGTGTCTCCGAAGAGTGACATTGTTCAGAACTGCCCAGAACAAGCAGATTCCACGCACGGTCGGTCGGCCTTCCTTGCCTTCCAACACAAGGAGGGGATTCGGGAAGTGACCGACGTATGTCGAGAAACGCAGACGTCTGCCTAACCCCCCAAAAAAACGCACGTCCACTTGGATTTTCTGTTTGTGGATATTCAGATTGTCTCCAGTGTCGGTGTGGGCGATTGCTTGGCCACACGGTTACAAACAGGCAAAGCATGCGAGACACGATGTGCGTCTGCTCGGTCCCGTTCTGCCGACGAGTGTGGCCTCTGCTCGCCGGCAGTGTTGTTGGTGGAAAGCAAGTCGGTGCCGGGCAATGCTGAGTCGAAACTTCGAGGCTTAGTTCGTATTCACTGCTGTGGTTGTTGCAGTGGCAATCCTCGCGCTACGCTTCGCCGTCTCACCGGCGTGGTCTGCATCGTCACTGCTGTTGTTCATGTAGCGTTGAAAGCCGGTGTCGCCCAGTTTCTGCTCTGTCGCAGTGCAATGTCCACCGTCTTTGTTCGGTTGAAAGAGCTCCGTCGACGTCGTTGTCGTCATACAAAACGAATGGCGATCGGTGTTCGTTCGTTCGTTCGTTGTTGTCATTCATCAACGATTCGTCGTCGTCGTCGTCGTCGTCGTCGTCGTCGTCGTCGTCGTCGTCATTGTCGTCGTCGTCGTCGTCATCGTTGTCGTCGTTGTCGTTGTTGCTGAATGAAGATACGGTGAGTGAGTGAGTCAGTGGGTGGGTGAGTGAGTTGGGTGTGTGAGTTGGGTGTTGAGAGCGACGGCGGTTTGAACAACGGAGACTGCAGGCTGCGGCGATGGCCATTGGCCGCTGTGGCCGTTGTCGTCGTTGCATTCGTCGTCGTTGCATTCGTCGTCGTCGTCGTTGCGTTCGTCGTCGTTGCGTTCGTCGTCGTCGTCATTGTCGCCATTATCGTCGTTGCGTTCGTCGTTGTCGTCGTCGTCGTCGCTATCACTGTCGTCGTCGTTGCCGTTGCTATCATTGCCGTATCGTCGTTGCAACAACACACACTTCACGTCGTCGACGTAGTAGTCGTCGTCACCATCATCAACAACAACAGCAACAACAACAACAACTTCATTACCATCATTGTCATCGTCGTCGCCGCGTCACTGTCGTCGCCGCGTCACTGTCGTCGCCGCGTCACTGTCGTTGCTAAAGTTGTGGGGGCGGTTATGGTGACAGCTATCGTGGCTTTTTGCGCCGTCTTCATCTTGGTTGTAGTTGTCATGGCTGTGACTGTGTTTGAGTTTGCTGTCGTCTTGGTTGGAACCACACAACACGATGCAATACCGCTTGTGACAACGCGACATGTTGCAAGCGGGCAGAGGCACAGCTGACTGCGCTTCAACGATGCTGCACGACCTGACTCAAAGTGATGCACGTGCTGGATTATGCAGTGACTTTTTCCACACCTGCGACATAAGTTCGTTGGAATCTGGTGCATTTGCTGCGCTGGACTCTGTCGCTCAGTTCCACCAGCAGGAGAACCATGGGAAAGAAGAAGAAACGTCGCCACATTTCGCGTGGACGCGCCTGCTTTAAATGCGGAAAGGTCGGCCATCGAGTTGCACAGTGCCCTGAAGTGGAAAGCGGCGGCGAAGTGTGCTTTCAATGTGGCAAGACCGGCCACAAAAAGTTTGAGTGCCCAGAGCTGGCAACGTCCACTCAAGGAGCAACTACTTCTCCGACAGACGCACAAGGAGCTTCCAATCCCAAGAAACGACCATGCTTGTTGTTCATGGGCGTAGATGAAGCTGACGAAAAAGCTGAGGTGGCGGATGGCACGAGCAGTGAAACGGCAGCGTCGCCAGCTGCGGCTGCGGAAATTTCGTCGCGACCTCTGCCAGCCAAAGTGTCAGACTTGCAAATGCCTGCGTCTCGTCGGAAGCTCATCGATGAAGTGATGGGCGGCTTTTTGATTGGGAACACGTTTGCAAGATCATTGGTGACCCCGTCTGAAGCTCAGGCAATCGCAGACCAGTCCACAAGAGTGCACGACGATGTCACGTTTAAGTTCCTGTGGATTGGCGTTGGGGACATTCGAAATCCGTTGACGACGTTGAGCTCCATTCCAACCAAGTGCCGCGCTGATTTACATTTCAACGACACGTCTTCTATGGTCCTCGCTCGAGATATTGTTGTGTTGATGTTGGCAGTACAGTATCCACAGGGTACGTCCATTGCGATGGTTTGTTGTTTCGTTTGGGGTAAATATTCACATTTTGCGCCCAATTGCAGACCTCAGCCATGCGATCGCAGTGTGGAGCGATGCTCAACTGTCTAACCATACTAAAAAGGCACTTGCTGTGTGTCTGGTCCGTTGTCATTTCATCTGCTGCATTGGAGGTGCAACCGCTCACTACATTGCTTGTTTGGTGTCGCAGGACGATCTGCAAAGCGGCAACGTCCCAGCTTGGATTAACGTCCCGCAGCCAGAAGCCGCAGCGGCACTTGCACGGCATTGGAAAGCCTGGGCGGCCACATGCTCGAAGTCATCGAAGTCGCAATTGACTAGGCTCTTAGAATTGCGACGTGAGGCTTTATCGGTGGCGGGCACAGGACACGGCCGCGCTGGTGTGTCGCAGCAATGGCGCGACAGTGGCGTTAGTTCGGTGGCAGCAGCCGAGTCGCGGCCGAAGTACGCTAAATGTGCGCACGATCTTGCTCACTGGTGAAGAATGTGTGACGCTGTGGATTTGTTGTGCGACAGACATATCAATCCCACCATATTCGACTTCGACTCTCATACCGGACAGCCGGCTTGTGTAGAGTGCCAAGGACCAGCCGGGGTACGCCACTATTTTTCCTTGCGCCTTGATCGGACGCGTCTTTCACCCGACATACGTGCATGTGTGTATGTTAGGCTTTCCGTTCCTTGCGCGGAGAGATTGGGAGCCGTCTATTTGCCGAGCAACTCCATACAGTGTGGACTCCGTTATTTGCCCGACTCTGCAATGTGCGGCAACCATCTGTGCACTGTGCAAGCACAAAGTCTAGACTTTAAGCGTGTTTTACATGTAATATCCCTAGGCTGTTGAGAACAATCGGCTAGCGGCTTCATTTTGGCTCGGGGACTGCATGTCCGTTTTTTCTTACACGTGTTGCATTGATTGTTTGCGTTGACTCAAAGTCGACGCCTAACCTATGTGCATTGCCTCATGCAGGTCAATGATGCCGCGACAAAGCATCGGAACCAATTTCCATGCCATTGATACATCAAATGTCATGGACTATGTGGGTGTTTGGAACCTGGTTTTGGCATGCACACCGTGTCTCCGAGAACCCTTGGTGTATGAGGAAGGCGTCGTCTTCGAGCCGTTTATTTTCACCGAGCAGATTTTGGGGGTTGCAAGTCGCCTCGATGACATGCTCACAGAAACGCTGCCGTATGACCCGGTGAGTCGATTGAGATCCAGAAATTGTGCTCTCCACACGTCCCGTCACGTTCATTGTTCTGTAGGCCGTCAGCCATCGATTGGCATCACTGCTTAACTTGCGGATTGTGGGCCTTCCAGAAGAACTTTCTCCTGATAGCCGCGAAAAAGTCGTCCAAGCCAGGTGGCGACGGACAATCGGCGAAGGACCAAGCGCCAAAAGCACAGCATCGTCATTGGCTGCCGACAAGCAGCGACAACAACTGTCCAAGAAGGCTCTGGAATTGGCCCCAAAGTCGCGACTAAAGAAGTTCAAGGTACAGTCAAGCCTACTGTTGTGGCCGGCACGAGCCGCACGGTTGGTAACCACATCCATTGCATTCCTGCTGCGTGCAGAAAGTTCTCCCGAAGCTTTGGCTATCAGAGCTCGAAATGTTCGTCGAGGCCTGCGAGGGGCTCGTGAATGATGCGGGGGCATCGGGTTCGGCGTCCGGCAAACAGCTCAATCAACTATTATCGGACACAACAGACAACTTTCTGAAAACCATCGCTGCAGGCGAAACTCAAGGTTCGCATTGTTCGTCTCTTGCGACGGCGCGCAACTCCGTGTCCATCACAATTGAAATTGTGCTCTTGGTGAAGGAGAACGCATCACAGAAGAGGTTGCCGAAGCTCAGAGTATGTTGTTCTCGGTCATGCACCATTGCGTGGTACCGAAGTATATGCCGGTGCGTCCAAGATTCTGGTAATGTTGTGGCCATGGGCGGTATATTGACTCACATATTTGTAGGTCAAGATGCTGGGCGACGTTAAGTTACCCATTGAAATGTCGTATGCGTGGTTCGACAATAGTTTTGCTGCTGGGTTTGGCATTGGCACGTGCAATTAATCTCACAGTGCTATGCGTGCGGCGAACAGGCCGACAAGTACAGTCGCGACCTTCTTGGATTTAGTGGGAGCGCTTTGCAATGCATCGGTGAGTTGAGTGTAAAAGTCATTCCACAGATTCCATCCTCATGTTCTGTGCTGAATTTGGCTCAGTTACCCGCGACAAGGACGTTGGTTAAAGGCCTTCTGGATCGTTTTTTCTCGGATGCTGCACTCTGCCGGCATTCTCATGTCCGAAATAGAACGCTTGCGTAAGTTGCTGGTGTTGTTGTAACGTTCTGCCCGCTTGTCTGGATAGCGTGTGTGACAACTCCTCCTCTCGGGGTATAGTTTGCGGATTGAAGCATCCCTTAGAGCCACGCGTTTGGCGCCTGCACTCAATAGTGTCGCTGCTAGACAATGCGGTTTGCTGTATGGGGGCTCAACACCACTACAGCTGCGCACGTTCGAAATCATGCCGCTCACTCAGCAAACGGAGGGGGAGAGTGGTACGGGCAGTATTGTTGACCTATTTCGGCCGCAGGGCGGTGTCTTTGAACCGGTGTGGATTGTACCATTTTCTCCTGCTTTGGAAGCAGTCGTACCCCTGACAATTGTTCTGGCGTAGGCCGTAGCGGTTCTTCTTCTGAAAGACCGGAAGTCATTAGAAGCTGCGATGGCGTACTCCGGGAAATGGGTGCGCGACCCGGATCGCGGTCCGCCTTTGAATGCCTTGTACGAATGGCTTGGCAAGCGATCAGCTTCGTCGGCACAGGTATCCCCAGACACAGGCATCGGGTGCTGTGCTGCGCTGGCTTTGACATCGCTTTCGTGGGTGCAGGTCATCGACAATGTGAAATTCCACCGGGTAAAGCGCAAACGCGGGAAGTATTCACAGAGGTATGCAACAGTGCTGGCATTGACTTGAAGATACGATCTCAACAGTTGATTGCTCACATAGACGACCTGGACAACGCGACCCACGGGCATGGAAATACATTCTGTCTCTTCCTCTGCCGCAGAGCGACTTTGACGTGGTCACTTTTCGAAGAGACACAAGTCGTCATGGGGAGAAACATGCGCCTCTCAGTTGCTTCCAGTTCCTTGTTGTGCTCGATGTGCAGCAAAGTAAAATTTTGTCAAAACCAGTTGAACTGCGCAGTTAGATCGCGCACAGCTGCTTTTTGTAAATTATCGTGTGAAGCATCAACATCTATCGGTATGACCCTTTCAGCGTTGCTGTGTTGAACTTTGCAAGCAAAGGTTGGTGGTCTGACACTCCAGTGCTTACAGAACTTCTGTCGACCCAAACCCGCTCAACCAGTTTCTGTATCACAAGCACAAGAATGCCAGGGTTGCCTGAGAAACCATCGAACGCAATGTACACCGTGCCATCATGTGTGGTCAAAGTACCTCCAGTCTTGGGCTGACGAGAATGAAATCCATGGCCGACTCCGGCCACCCCGGTCCTTCCCACGTACGCCGCTCGTTCTGCGTTCAACGACCATTGCTGTGACTTAGCCCACAGCGATGCAATGCAATCCACGAGCATCCTGTACGCACCCGCGGGACGTGCTTGAACAAGGAAACAAGCCCGATTTCTGATTTTAGATGTCTCAAGACATCCGAAGATGGCTTGCTCCCAGTAGAGTCTGCACGCATGCCGCGCAATCCAGCTCGAAATATGATAGGAAATACGCAATGGAGAAGCACAACAGTGAGAGCTACCTGGGACGTCCGGGTCAAAATCGTTGAAATCTCCCAGAATGATGACCTCTTGGTGCTTGTCTGTGGAGCCAGTGCATTATGAGCAGCTTGCACACTCGAGATGGCACAAGTTCCGCGGGAGAATTTACCTCGTTGCTGGCGAACAAGAGCTGAAATAACTCTGGCTTGGGCCTGATAGATGGCATGGAATGCAGACAACGTCAAGGGCTCGTTCAACGACAACACCTTGCCGAGATCACCGCAAAAAACTACCTCACGTTGCGCGCAGCTTCGTGGTTCGTTAGGGCGAGCCTGTTGGAACAGCATACAGCGCAGATCATTTCAGTTATTGCGCCATTCTTATCACAATCGGAGTCCAACGCACTTTGAAATGAACCCCGACAATCAAAACTTCCATTCCAGATGCAAACCTAAGGCATTTTGAGTGTGAGAAAGCGCCCGCATCGTCCATTCAATACGAAATTAAAGCACAGTGCTTCGGTCTCTCACCTCAAAGTCCCGAACCAATGCTTCGACACTGTGGTGGACATGTGCCGCTTTGTTGAAAAGCCACATTGGGACTTCTCGATAGGATAGGCAACTCTCGAGAAGCCTCGTCGCGTCCCAGGCTCACGCAACGCGAATCGACTCACGACACCCACTGTTTGTCGCGATGACGAGTCACCACTCATGGGGACGTAAATAAAAGTGGTGTTGTCTCCGTGCTCGCTCGAGGAACTACTCGACATAGTTTGCTGTGCAACTCGAGCCACTCTCGACAACACGTGGCAGTTTTCAAGCTCCACAATGTTCATTAAATCGGCATTCAAGTGGCCGAGAACTTTTCCAACGTCGAAAATGTGCTTGTCGGCGTCAGCCCACGACCGTTGTGCGTCTTCCCATCCGTCAAACAGCCACTCTGCATTGTAGGTCCCAATCGTGAACGTATCGATATCAACGACTGCGCGCGCCGGATCAGAGCTAACGACCTCGCTGACTGTGGCATGGAAGCCAGATTCGCCAATCGCAGCTCCGGCCGGGCAGAATGGAGGCGCGAGATTCTCCGGGTCGTTGCGCCAGGAAGTGAACAGGAACACCACAAACCAGGTGACAATGACAGCCAGGCCGAAGTTACGGTAGCCGCGCCGCCGCCGATCGGCCCTTCGCGCCGATGCTGACCTCAATGGCATCGCTGTGCAATCAGCGAACGTTTACATTCTGTTCAGTCTACAGGGATCGCCTTTTAAAACTCGGGCAAATTTAATTACTTCGTTGCCGTCGCAACGATTTTTCTTGTGCAGAAAGCTGTTGCGCAGTCTGTCTGTCGTTGGTGCCACTGCACTTCTCGATCACTTCTGACGACAACTCACCAGCGCAGAGCTCCACACGCACCCCACGCTACGACAACCAGTCCTCCTCACAACATGCCGACCAACGCTGCAAAGAGCCTTTCTCGGTAGGTTACTTTGCCATGCATTTGGCTGGGTGCATCTCCGCGACGAAAGGAGTGATGCCACTGCGAGATGATGTCGCCGGTGTGCGGCGGTTTGAATGCATCGTTCGTTCCCCACATTGTATGCATTGCCCCGCCGTTCCGCTCGCCAGTCGACACATACACACACACACACACGTGCGCGCACGCAGAAGCACACGCAGGAGCACACTTACGGCAGGCAAACCCAGCAGCCCGTGCGTGTCTTGGTCTTCTCCGTCTCCACAACACGGACGTCCGTCCGTACGTAGTAAGTGATTTGAAACTGTAATTCGTGACCGAAGTTGATGACGGAACGACGAAATGCTCGCCGACAACGAACGCGAACTTGTGCGTTGGCACTTTCTGGCCGAAGCAACGACGACGAACGAAGCAACCACGAACGACGAACGACGAACGACGAACGACGAACGACGAACGAAATACTTCGACGTCGCTGACGAACT